>Ga0179591_1390686_pt1 | contig 13684 bp, 16 predicted proteins | sample CZOMad2_1_08_16f_FD_182891 | JGI IMG/M metagenome (GOLD analysis project Ga0179591, IMG submission 182891) | Vadose zone soil fungal communities from Angelo Coast Range Reserve, California, USA - CZOMad2_1_08_16fungal (PacBio error correction) | ecosystem: Environmental > Terrestrial > Soil >...
GGCACACTCTAAACTAAATCGTACTTTACTTTTTGTTTTCCCCCCGCGTCGACTACAAAACAAAATCTAAAATCGAACTTCAAAACCCCCTCTGGCCCAGCACCCCCTCTCTTCCTAACTCTCTCTACGTACGTCCCGCTCCGCTCATACCCGCATGCGCCAGACTCGCACCAGCCAACCCCCCCTACAAAGACAACAACCACCAAAACAACATCGTGCGAGTCCTCTGACCCCCCACGCGTCTGTTCACTTCTCTGGGTCTTCTGGTCCTCCTCCTGCCCTTCTCTCTGGGCCACTTCCCTAAACTACTTTTTCCACGGTCTAACTCTACGTAAAACTACAACTGGCTACTACGAAAAAAAAAAAAACTCTACTTACTTACTTTTACTTAAAGACTTTTTTTCTTGTTCAACTAAAACTCTACTCTAAGCTCTGGCTCTCTAACTACTGCTCCTAACCGACTAAAACTTTACTTCTTTATTTTTTTTAACTTACACACGTTAACCTTCCTAACTTTCCCGCCCCCGAGCGCAATCCCCCTCACACACATATACATCCACCCCAAACAGATCCCAACATCATTCCAAACAACATTACATCATATTGGCCGGGCACTTAGTCTATGCTTCGGGCGATGTCCTGAAAAAAACTGCACTGTTGAGAATAGAAAGCTTTCCTTTGCGAAGCTGTCCTTCCTCCGTACGTAGGAAAACGTTGTCTTCTCCCCGTTCTCTCCTCTGCTCTTCTCTTCTTCTCTCCTTTTTTTCTCCTCTCTCCCATCTCCCCCTCTCTTTTCTCCTCCTCTTTCTCCTCTTTTTTTTGACCGGCTGCGGTTGTGCTGGCCTTGTGGGACCGCGCTTCCGTGTTGTACCGTCGCATAGTAGGTGGGTGATTCCGCTGCTCCGGGCCGATGTCATGAGGAATGTGGGCCTCTTACGCGGGGGGGCAGGAATTGCGGTAGGGGGGGGTTTGTGCCTGGGGCCGCTGCTGCGAGCGCGCTTTGATTCCTTTTTGCTCTTTTTTTTTTTTTCTTTCTTCTTCGTTTTGCCCTTTTCTTTCCTTCCGCCTCTTTTTTTCTTTTTTCCCTTTCCCCCTTACAGCCCGCCCCGCTCTGTGCGGCGCGCGGGCACCGCCCGTTCCTTTCATTGCTCGTGTTCGCTTCTCCTGCCTGGCTTCGGTGTCCCGTTCCTGCCCGGCCCCCTTCCCGCTTCCCTTCCGTCCGTCCCTCCTGCCCCCTTCCCGTCTTGTGTCCGCCTGCTCTTTATCTGGGGCGGGCAAAGGAGGAGAAGGAAGCCCCGCCGGGTGAGCAAAAAAAAAAATAAAATCCTCCTCCTCCTAAAAAATATCCTACCAAAAAACCTCCTAAAAAAAAAAAAAAACTAAAAGAAAAATCCACGACTATCCTAAAAAAAAAATATTTAAATCCTTTAATCCCGACGCCTTTGTTTCTTATTGGTTTTGTTGTCTCAGCTTCTAAATTTCTTATAAGCCGGGTCGTGGGTTGAGCAGGGCAAAAAATCCATAAAAACCAAAAACGACAAACACGGGCCCTTTGTCTCAGTGGTCTAGAGTCTTCTTCTTCTACTTTTGTGGGGACTCAAAATCAACTTTCCTCACAAAAAAAAAATATAATAAATCCTAACGCACCTTTGTTTGTCCTCAATCCTCCTCAGCCTTTTCTTCTATCTTTTATTTTCTAACGCACATCCACAGGGGTGTTTTGGGGCTCACGCAATTGGGTGTCTCGCCGTCTTTGGCGCACAAAATCCTACATCATCCGCTGGGTCAAAAAAAAAAACGCATCCAATAATCCCTCCTAACGCCTTTTGGTCTCCGTTTGTTTGTCTCAGTCACTAACAGCTCACTTTTTTGGGTGTCCCGGGGGATTGTTGCGCCTTTGTTTGTTTGGGCCCCTCAGAGCTGCACAGCAGAGCTGTTTCTTTCTCGGGTCCCCTCACGCAGCCCTAATCGCTCCCTCATCCCTTTCAAGACCGGGTGGCGGGGCCTTTGTTTTTGTCTTGGCCCGCAGGCGGCTCGGGGGGGGGTCCGTTTGTGTGTTGTTTGGTTGTGTTGGTTGTGTCTTGGTTGCCCTTGATCTGAACACCTACCTATCCTACCACAAAGCCGTTTATTGTTTTTCTTTTCAGGCACCAAAATCCCAACTCACCACCACACACATCCCCCCTAAAAAAAATTAAATAAAGCAGGCAAATCCGCATCATAATCACAATAATCCTCCTAAAAAAATTCCTAAGAACAAAAAAAAGGCAAATATAATCTCCATTTCCTAACCCCCTCTCAATCCCAATCAAATCCTAAAACCGAAAATAAAATCCCCCTAAAAACATCCCTACCGGAGCAATTCCTTAAGGCAGGAAGCAAAAAAAGCCTACTATCGAATCCCACCTCCCAATTCCCTAAAAAAAAGCTCAAAATCCCCTACAAAATCCCGGCCTCGACGAGTAAATCCCTAGCCGACACGAAGCCCCAATCCCCCCCTATCCCCCAATATGCCTAAACGCCGCCGACCGCCGTGTTGTCCTTCACCGCAAGCTTCTTCGCTCAACACGCAGCTTGCGGCAAAGCTGCAGCAATCAGGCTGCGGCAGCGTGGCGGAAACTGGAGTGTGGCGCACCCGGGTTGGGTGGGGAGGGGGGGGGGTAAAGGCAATCCTCCTTACTAAACCGGCCTACGGCACAAAAAAAAAGCATAGCCCTACATCCAAGCCCTAAGCCCTACAAACCGACCAAAAATGCCTAATCAAAAAGATCCTAAAAAAAATAATCCTAAAATCCTACGCCTGTTTGTTGTCCCTCAGCCCTCACCCACTTCGATGGCGCCCCAATATCCACAATCCCCATAGCACTATTACACAAATCATCTCCCCCTACAAATCCCCCTCCTACAATCAAATAAAAAAAAAAATCCTATCCATCCACTAAAATCCTATACCCTAAAAATCCTAACACACAAAAACAAAAAAAATCCCCTAAACAATACGATCCCCATAAACTGCCCACACACCACACAATCCCCGCTATATCCCAATAAAAATCCTAGGAAAGGGGGGTATACCTGACAAAAAGAACGACACTAATCCAAATCCAACAATGCGGGGTGAGCCAATCCTCTAATCCAAATCCCGAATAAAAATCCTAACCCTAACCAAATCTAAAATCCCCCTAAAACGTGGGTCCCGTTTTTGAATTTTGAAGTTTCCTAACCCTAACAAATGCCGAACGCCGAAAACAGGATAACATCCTACGAAAGAGTCAAAAAATCCTACAAAGACAAAATAGCAAAAAAAACACCTAACGCCTGCTTTTTGGTTTGTTCCTTTGGTGGTTCCCACACTCAGCGGTGCTAACCCCGTCTCCTTTCCTCTGGTCCTTTTTTGTCGCCAGCGTCTACCTGAGGCCGCAGCAAACAAAAAAAAACAAATCACATCCGCAAATATCTCAGCTCATCATCACCAATTCGAATCTCAGCAGAGCCGTCATGGCGCGTCGGGGGCTTGCGAGGCATAAATGCCGGGCCCCGCCGCGCGCGCCCCGCCGCCAGGTGACTACAACACTACACACAAAACAATACACCTAAAAAAACAAAAAACAACAATACAATACACAAACAAAACAATACACACGTTGCCTGCCGGGAGACGCCAAAGTAAAAAAGGATTCACTTATTACCACTTACTTTACGTACATTAACTTCCTGCCACTAAAAGAAAGTCCACGTCCCTTCCCACCATTTACTTTACCGTTACCCTTTTACTAGCCTTACTTAAACAACACTTGGTTACAAACTTAGTACCTAACACTTTAAAATTCACTTTATACACCCATTACCTTATTCAACCCTCTACAACTCCTGTAAACTACACGTTACCGGTCACCACTTAACCTTACTTTTCAACCAATTCCACTTTACTATAATATAAACCTTTACACTTAGACCGAATACAACACACCCTGAGAACAGTAACCAACCCCCCCCAGTCAACACTTACTACACCATAACCACACGAACAAAGTCACTTTGAAGCCCCACCGTGAGTGGGAAAGGGGACGACCGGGAAACCGGACCCGACGGACACCCAAACCCAAAAAGGACACCAACGGACACAACGCACGGAGGAAACGACAGGTGGGAACAACCAGCAAGGTCAGCGGGGGCGGCAGTCGGCACAAGTGCCGAAAAGCCGTTTGTTGCCCGGATACACAAACGGCGACTACGCGACTTCCGCGTTTTTCGCCGCCCCTACGGGGGGCGGGTTCCGCGGGCGCGGTCCGGAGCGTGCGCAGGAATTGCCATAAAAAACCCAGGACAGCTGCGAAAAAAAACTTTGCGAGGGGAGGACAGGTGCCGAACGCTATGGCCGAAATAAAAAAAATATAAATAAAAAATAAAGCAAGCACATTGACGTGACAAAGAAGACCCGGGAAAAAAATAAATAAATTTTTTATGTGCCATAATAAAACTAATGTCCTAAAAAAAAGAAAAAAAAGCGTAACTAATCTTAAAGTAATCTGACATATCTATTAATAAATCTACAAAACAATCCTCCATCTTTATAATCTCCATAATCCATCTCTCCTCAGAAAAAATAAAAAAAAAAAATTCTTCCCTCAAAAAATCGCAAGGAGGCTATACTGCCAGAAAAAAAATACTAATAAAAACTATCCCCCTGCAAAAAAGAAACGTTCAACTACTTAATAAAATCCTCCTGCCAGAAAAGTCAGAAAATCTCTCCTATGAACCTATATAAATCCCTCCCCAGTAAATAAAAAAAGATCCCAAAAAAATTATCTTCTTCTCTCCTCTCTCCAACTAAAAAGCTCTGCAGTTGGCCTATATTTTGCAAGCAAACAAAACCACTACGACACTAACCCACTCCCGGCAAAATCCCCCAAATCCTCCCGGGGCAAAAAACGAAACAAAACCGTTTCTAGAGAAGACTAACGTCCTCTCTTTCTTTCTATTTCTTTCTATTTCTCCTACGTCGGTTCTACCCTGTTCTTTCTAGCTAGAGAAAAAAACAATCCCTATCTACTTCAGTCTCCTACCTACTAAAAACCGTTTTCTCTAATATCTCGAGTTCTCTATCTAGAACGCAGCTCATATTTCAGATACATTTATTCAGAGCGCAAAAAAAACAAAACAAAAACCACGGCAAAAGAAACCGCTCACTCTCCACCTATAAAATCAGGTATAATCAAGCAGGTGGCTAGGACAAAGAATTTCAAGCACACAAAAGCAAGGGAACAAGACGTTGTGTTCTAACAACCTCTAACAAAAGGCCCAAGTGGAGCGGACCAGATGTTTCGCGAAAAAAAATCACGATCACCCCAAATAATACATATCCAAAAAACACAAACACACACAAAATCCTAAATTCATAATGCCGAAAAAAAAAAAATCAAGCAAAAAAATAAAAAAAAATCCCATGCACCATCAAACAGATGGGGCAGCACAGGCCCCCTCAACTCTAATCCTCTCAAAAAATCTCATCCTCCTCATCTCAAAGGTTGCTCAATAAAAATATAAACAAAAAAACACCATTTTCTTGCTCAAGGCTCAACCAAAAAAACCAAAAACAAAACAAAAGAAATATTCTACAATCCAATCAAATCATCTCACCATCCTACAACAAATCATCTCACTAGCTCAAAACTCATCTCAAAAACATTCTTCTTCTTCAGCTCTCAAAACACTCGTCAAAGCATCTATCATCTCAAAAAGATCGCTCAACACCATTCCTCAAACTCTCAAATCTTTTCTCTCACAATCCTCCCTAATCAATCAACATCGAGGCTTCACTCCTCTCAAAAGCTCAAAGAAGGTCTGCTCAAAAAAGAAACAACAAAACAAATGTGCTCAACTGCTCAATCAAAACAGTCTGCTCAAAACTCAAAGTTCAAAAAACAAAACAAAAAAAAACCCACAAATCACAATCTCCGACCAAGATCGGGTACAATCGTTACGGGGAAAACTAACAACGGAGGAAATCTGGGTGTTGTGGGTGGTGGGGTCGAAAAAAACCGTTTGAAAGAGCACTCACTTCTTCTACTTTCCCGAAGAAGCTCTTCTCTCTTTCTCAGCTTCTTCTCTTCCTCTTGCTCTTCCCCCTAGCAGCCTAGTTCCTCCTGGACTCTCTCTCTTCCGAACCCCGAAAGAGAAGCCTTTTTCTTCGTTTTCTCTTCTTTCTTCCTTCTCGTCCCTTTCTCATCGGCTTCTTCTGTCTTCTCTTGCTTCTCCTTCTTTCCTTCTTTCTTCTTCTGGCCTTCCTCTTTCACTGACATTCTGTCTTCCGTTACCTTCTGGCTTCATTCGTCTTCTCTAGCTTCTTTCTTCTGCTATGGTTTCGGCAAAAAGCAAAAACAAGCAATCCGCAGATCCAAAAGAGAAGTCGATGTGAAAATGCCAGTTTTCGACGATTCGGGCCGCACGCGATTTCGGTTATTCGAACCGAAAATGTGGCCGCATGCGTCGATAACGAACGCCGTCGATATATATTCGGCAAGGACCCCAGGGGGGCAGGATTTGCGCAAAAACTCGCCGCGCCCCCACCCCCGCTAAACTTAACCTCGCCTCAGCACAATCACTCACTTAACCTCCAAACTAAAACCGTAAAAAAACACAAAAAAACCAAAAAAAAACTTGTGCCTCCGTCATACCAACTTGCAACTGAACACACACAAGCGCCACTATTCTCCACACCCCCGCCGACCTGGCGCCCCCTCTGCCTCCCCATTCCTACCCCACAAGCAACAACAACCGAGCGGCCCCAACACCGGGCTCGTGACCCTTCCGAGCGCCACCCACCCCCCCGACTACTCGCCACCCAACAAGCGACCTAGCCCCTCAGTCATCTCCAACTCTCGTCCCCTGCGCGGCGCCCCCCTACCGCAAGGTTCCAAAATCGCACACCTCCACCCCTAACGCGAAACCCTGATCAGTCGCGGGATCCCTGTATGCCCAAGACCACCCCACAGCGGCGCACATCTCTCTAATCCCCGAGGTCGCAAGAAGCGCGGGGAAAGCCGGAGACGCGGACATTTGAAACATTGAAAACTCGGCTATCCTGTACGAGAAGAACACGGACCCGTAATATCCCGCGCGACGTACTTACTTGACTACAATTTACTATACTTACTACTATACTTTTTTTTGAACAATAAAGGCGTTCACCATCTATCTTCGAGGTTTCGCTTCATTCGCTTCTTCCTTTTTTTCGTTCGCTTCCCCGCTTTTCCTCTTCCTCCGCAAAAGCGGGTGGTGAATGCGGAGATTGCAGAAAAAAAGCTGTGTGAGAGGCGTGTGTGCCTGAAAAAAAAAAGATAAAGAAAAAGAAATAGAAAGCAAAATCCGCCCAACTGAAAAAAATGAAAAAAAAAAACGAAAAATAGAAAAAAAAAAAAACCGCCGCCGCACTGCCGGTTTCCCCCACCTCACCCTCCGCCCGCCCCCCCCCGCCCTCCCCCCCCTCCCTTCCCCCCTGCACCCCCCCCCCCTTGCCCCCCCCCCCGGAAAAATCCGCAACAAACAGACTCTCCCTCTAATGGGCATTTTTGCAGCAAAACAGATACAGCAAGCAACAAAAAGGCCAACAACATAGCACACAAACACCAGCACAGCCTTTGCTTGAAGTTCGATCATGGGGGGTAGAATCAAAGCACGAGCGATGAAGAAACACCTTTTGAAACATGAAGGGAATATCGGGAGGGCTCATCATAAATATCCCGCAAGGAGAGTCGCCGCCCAGCAGAGGCTCTGCTGGGGGCAGGGGAAGTCCTGGGTGCATCTGACGGCCCTTGACCAGCGACCTCCGCAGTCCCTGATGACCCAGCAGAGGTAGAACGGGCCACAAGGACAGCATAGTCAGCCGGAGTCCCCCCCCCTGGACCGCCTGACCAACCCGACTCAGGAGTGTTATCCCCCCGCAGAAAGAGGAGCAGTCCTGGGACCCGCAACGGGGACTCAAGCCTGATAAAAGCCTGTGGGAGGACCCTCCTTGAAAAGTGCAGCAGAACACCAAAGGCTTGAAGCCAGTCTGGACGGCTGTGGTGATTCTGGCCCTACTTGGAGACGTGAAACGCCCCTGGGCGGTCTGAGACCCAAACCCCGCAAGCCTAAAAATGGGTGACGCAGCCTACTCGAGGTAACTGACCACCCCTAAGACTACCCTGGGGCCCGGCAGGGGTTAATTACCGCCCCGCAGCCCAAACCCGTGGAAGCAACCAGCACACACACATCTCACTCATTAATCTCCTCTCCCCAATCTCCCGCAGTCCTGACGCCACCCCCTGATAGTCCTGGCACAGAAAGAAAGAGTCTTGGACCACTGTCCTGACCCCCGGTGACCGCAAGGGAGTAAGTGAAGGAATTCGAAGAAAGAGGGGGGGTTCCCTGGGACTGAGACGCGCAGCCTAACCCAGCCCGCCTAAACAACCGAAAGCCCGAGCCACTCTGAAGAAGGCTGAAAAAAGACTCATACCCTCGGTCGAAGCGAAAACCCCCCCTTCTGTCCTCTCCTTACTTCTGAAGGGACACCTCTGCTGAAAAAACGCATATATCATTACATTTACCAGCAACTGTATACAGTTACGCGCGCCTCATATTTCATTCATCCCCATACCATATCATAATAAGAAATTCATTCTTCTCTCTACTATTCCTTCTAACTCCTACTGACTCTAACTATCTACTTTACTCCTCCTGGAAACTGAAACTGGGGCTTGCAGACTCCAACTAAACATACTAACCACTAACTTTTTCTGAACCTCATTACTACTAAACATAACTCCCTAACCAACCTACTCGGACACCTCTCTGAACCGCCTAACACACTCTCCAACGCTAACTCCTACTCGGCCTACCGCTGGGAAGGGAAAAAGAACCTATACGTCTGAAAACGGACTTCTGGGGAAACTATGTTTTAACCATTAATGGGTATATTAATAATATACCGCCCGCGTTTACTCATATACATAGAGGAAACTACCACACTCAACCACCAGGGAGCCACGTACACCTCTTCGTATCTGAGAACGCATAAATACGAGGCGTATCTAACCTAAACCGAAACAAAAACGGACACACACGTACCCCGAAGTCCTGGACCCAGTTCTCCAGCGTCTGACCGCCGGACGGACCGGTCCTGATGACCCCCACAAAATCATATTCCCAATTATCCACAAGCGGGGCCCCCCTCATTGTTCCTTTATCTATCACATCAAATAAATCACACCAAAAATTCCTCCCGCGCCAGTCCCTGATCCCCCTGGGGGAGGAAAGGAGATGAGGTCCCTCCCTGGGGACCCTCTGAAGTATCCCGCAGGTCCTGACCCCTGGACGCAACCCCCGTGTCCTGGGGGTATAGGCATCCAGTCTCATGCTGGGGGAGGACCCGTGGTTGCCTGTTGACACGCAAGCAAGCCAAAATCAAGATGCCCCGAAGCCTGAAATAATACTCTCCTCCCGGAAACGACCTAAAAAACAACCTAACCCACACCGAACCGAGCCACTACTCCCTCTCTGAGGAAAAGGAGAGAAGACTCCACATTACACTAACCTTCTCTGCCCAAAAACCTCTTACTCTGGAACTCCCCACAAGGCCGCCCAGCCCGCAGTCCTAAACCTAGCCTATTAAAAACCTATAACCCCCCCGCAAAGGGGGTCTGGGCCCCTTCTTAGAGAGAGAGCGAGAATTTAACATATCAATCCTTATACAATAATCACAAAGCATCATCTTCACATAATCCACATCTATTTCATAACATCAATCCCCCAAATCAGCTCATCAAATCAAACATCTCTTCATCCCGCAGGGGGCATCCGGTTCCCGGCAGGAGTCGGCCTTTTGTCTGAGCTGACGCAGCCTAATATATACCGAAGAGAAGCCCTACCGAGAGATACCTCCCGCGCCGCCCGCGCCGACCGAAGCTAGCCTAACCCTAAAGCCAAAAACTCTGAAAACTCATACTCTACTCTGTAAAATCAGGAAAAGCCGCCTTACTCCCTAAAACAAAAAAAGCCCACGATCACCAACTACTAACCCCCGCAAGCCGCCCTAACTACCTAACTTAAACCTATAGCAAGCCCCCCTATACCGAGGCCACCACACTCAACTAAACCAATATCCCCCCCCCCTACAAACGCCCTCCCGGGAGTCCTGACCCGGGACCGCAGCCTACCTACCCCGAAAGCCACTACTCTGAGGGAAAACTCATACCCCCCGGTATTTTTAAATTTCATTGATACATAAATCCATTCCCATAAGGGGGAAGTTCACTCCACTCTGAAGTAAACTCTCTGAAACTCATCTTCCTTACGACCTCAACTTCTCTACGTCTCTGAAGAAAACCACTCTCTCTCCCTACTCCTGACCTCCTGACTCATCTACGCGGGGGTCCCCGCTGTGCTTCATACAATTTTTCATATAAGGAAGGAAAAAAACCTCTGGAAAGCCTCGGGAGAACCCTGGGGAGAAATGTCATGTAAGAAACTCTAATCAAAAACCCCCCCCCCCCCCCAATTGAAAAACAATATTTATGAGTACCTATTTTACCACGAGTAACTTACCATACACTATAAACCCGGAAAAAACTGAAACTCTACACTTCACTCACTCCATTCTACCCGCCGCCGCTAACAAGCCTACAAACAGCCTAACCACCACGAGTCCTTGACCCTCGGGGAAGGAATTAATACCTCATAGCCTTGATTATCCTCATGTTTTTCCCCGTCTCCCGCAGTCCTGCCTGACCCCCTCCCGCTCTTACCCTTCTTTTCTCATCTCTCTCCTTCTCCTTCTCATCGTGCAGGGCAAGGTCAGATGGGGGCAGGCCATGTTCAGCCTGAATATGTCAGAGATCACACATTGTATCATTACTTCCCCGCAGTGGGCGAAGAGGTCCCTCTCTGGTCGTCTGCCTGACACCCCCGACCCTGTGACCATGCCCGAAGAACCGAGCCAAGACCTCGGACGCTGCACACTTCTGAAGTCACTTCTTGAAAAAGAGGGGAAAAACTCACTCTGAAAAATCTTGAAAACCGCCACCTCTCTGAACCACATCTCTGAAATCTGAAAGAAAAACTTCTACTCTGGCTTTCCTGGGAAACAACTCAACTACTCCTACTCTGATTCACTACTCTCTCTGAACCTGCGCCGCCTATACGCGCCCGGGCGGGTGCCGATTTCTATTACAAGAATTAACCTTAACCTACTTAACCTCTTCTAAACTCAAAAACTAAACCTCTGAAAAGAAGAAAAACTCAAAAGAAGCCAACTCTGTGGAATCTGGAAGCACTCACTCCACTACTACTCTACCATTCTACATAACTGTCACCCCTCCCCTAACCGCCACACTACTCTAGAACCTGAGAACTAGAACCTCCTGAAAAATCATTAACGCGGCCCATTATACAGTACATATTATACATACTATAACAACACTCATATAACATCAACTTGCCACAACTAACCTAAAATGGAATACCCGCCTAACGCCAACACTAAAAAACACCCCCTAACTTAACACCGCCGCCCCCCCCTAAACAACCAACTTAACCCCCCACACCCCAGCAAGAAGCCCTAACCTACGAGAGCCAAACCTACAACTCTGAGACACTCTTGTGAAACTACTCTGAAAAACTTCCTCTGAAGGAACTCACCTCATCGCGCCGCCATCCATAAATTTGCCCACCTACGCCTAAATAACCGAGCCCCACTCTGAAGAGGGTCTGAAACATGAACACTGAGGATCTTCTGGAAACTCAAAATTAACAAATATTACGCGAAGCGGTCGAAATCGCGCGAAAGCAGTTTATTAATAAATAAAAAAAATACAATTAATATAATAATATCTCAATGGTATATAATAATATCCATGGGTCCTTTTCATTTTATTTTCATTATATCATTTCATTTCTCACAGATTTCACAATTTTTTCACACACCAATTCACAAATTTTTTCATAATTTCATTCCATAAAATTTTTAAAAAAGTATAAATAATTAATTATATATCCATGGGTCCGTTCCAAATATAATTTTCATATAATCTTATCATATTTATATTAATTTTCATTTCCATTGTTTCATCACACCCACACAACATATTTAATTAAGATGTTCTAAAAATAAAATTAAATAAAAAAAAAATAAAAAACATATACTACCAACCAATGAAAAAAAACAAAGAAACATATTAAACTAGGGTTTAATTATAATAAAAAAATTGTACATTTTCAAACACATACTTCCAAACTTAAAACCACCAACTAACACCCTACCACACCCTTACCCTTCCCTATAAAATTACCACCCCCCCCTTTCGACCAATTTACATTTCCTACACATCCTCAATCCCACGGCTTTAACAAAAGGTTTACCTTATTTCTTTTCGCCCCCTCCCCACTCCAAAACCCCCTCTACCCATTATTTTCTCACTCATTCCAACCCTCTTCCCCTCTTCTCCCCCCCTCTTTTCCCCCCCCCCAACTCTTCATCCCCCCCCTCACCCCCTCTTCTTCTCCCCCCCCCTTACTCCCCCTCCTTCCCCCCCCCCCCCCCCCCTTACGCCCCTCTTCACACCCCCTTCCCTTTATACTCCCCCCTATACGTCACCTCTCCTCGCGTTTCTTCCTCCCCACTCCCCCCCTTCCCCTCCTCCCTGTGTGCCTTACTTTTGCATGTTGCCCTACACCTTTAGGGTCATATAGTCAACTGGGATGGTTGGCCAACTTTTCTATCCCCAGCTATTCCTTTCCCCCCCAGTCCCCTTACCTCCCTGCGCCTTTTCCCCACTTTTTGCCCTCACCAACCCTTCCCTCCCTTGCTGGGGGTTCTTCCCCCCCCTCCCCACCCCTCTCTTCCCCCCCCCCCCCGCCCCCAACCCCTCCCCCCCCCGCCCAACACCCCCCCCCCCCCCCCATCCCCTCCCCCCTCCCCCTCATTTTTTTTAGTTCCCTCCCAACTCACCCAAAAACCAACTCTCCAGGTCTTTTTTGCTTTTCTTGGCAGATCTGGGCAACTGGCGGGCAAGGGTGTTTTTTTGTATCGGGCCTGGTGCCAGGATCCACAATCCACAAATACCCCCCACCTACGAAGAATCAACAACCTAACCCCTCTGGAATCAAACCACACTCCAATCATTTGATCCCTGGCCTGTCCACTCAGGTTCACAGCCCCCAGAGGGCTCGTCCGGGCCGCCGGGATAGTAATGGGGAAGAAATTCAAGCACAGGGGACAGAAGGGAACTCGAAGCAAAATACCACCCAATGTAAAAGATAAAACACCAACATCACATTCACCTAAAACCAATATACACAAAAAAGTTTACAAAGTATGCCATGGGGCCGGGCACAGAGCAGAGGGGCACAAGACGTGGGCACACGGCAAGAATGGTGTATGAGACGTTCCCCCGGCATTCACCACAGACGGACGTTGGTACTTTCGCTCCGCCCGTCCCTTCTCACTCCTCGTTCCTGTTCTCCCTCTCTCCCCGCCTATCTTTTTCTTCTCATCCTCATGCGGTTCTCTCCACCACCTCCCGCTCGGGGGCCGGGGGGGCTCACGGCAGCACGCGCACCCGGGCTCCAACAAACCGCCCCGCGCAAACAACAACGCAAAGGCCAAAAACAAGGCGCGCACAAAACCGGGAACTCAAAGAGACCACGG
>Ga0179591_1257772_pt1 | contig 13683 bp, 14 predicted proteins | sample CZOMad2_1_08_16f_FD_182891 | JGI IMG/M metagenome (GOLD analysis project Ga0179591, IMG submission 182891) | Vadose zone soil fungal communities from Angelo Coast Range Reserve, California, USA - CZOMad2_1_08_16fungal (PacBio error correction) | ecosystem: Environmental > Terrestrial > Soil >...
CTGATTCTAGATCGGGGGGGGGTCAGCGACACCCACGGAGTCGGCAAAGGAGGAACCCCGACCGGCCAGAATGTGGAAAGCTTGAGTAGCCCGGCCGGGCTATGGCAAGGGAAGTCTCCTGCTCGAGAAGTAAACCATTGATCTCCGGGAGAGGCTTCCCCAATGGGCCGGCAAGGCGGTTGACGCAGCGGTGATCTAGCCCTTTCATTGGGAAACATCGATCAGGCTCAATAAATAACATGGAGAGGCCTAGATGTGAGGATGAGAAAGAGAACAACCCAAACACGAGGAAGGAGGAAAGAATGACCTGCAGCTTCGAACCTAGTCTGGTTCGATTTGGGGCAGGGGTGGAACAAAAGACCTGCTCAATAAAACCTTCGAATACCTAACAGGGTAAACAAAAGAGAGGAGCTACACCCCGCTCCGGCCTTTTGGCCGAGATGGAAGATCCGAGCATAAGAGAGGGTACGGTGGTATCTATTCAATGGGAGACAGTGGGGAAATTTGCAGGCCACTAAGGAATGTAAGGACAGATCCTTTAAAGGTTCGGGGGGAGACGAATGTAATACAACGGCGAGAGGAGCTTCTACCTGGGGACGAATATTCACTGAGTCCCTCTATTTGTCGAGCACCGTTTTGGGTCAGAAAAAAGGACGGAGTAGGCCGACTTCCGACGGGATGAGCAGGAGAAGGAGGGAACCCCAAAATAGAAAGAGCGGAAATGCTTTCCTGTAGATCACTACACTGAGCAATAAGGGGGGGGTTGAGAGAAACATTATCGACGGTCATGGCTCAAAGGACATCGAATAGAAGAGCACGGCGTGCCGTTGGTCGATGAGCCGAAAAACCCAGGGACGAATAAAACAAACTGATGGGAAACTAGGACTGGGCAAGTACGTCAAATGATTTCCATGGTGGTGGGGGAGAGATAGAAAACGGCAGAAAAAGTAACAATAACAAGAGAGAAAATCGCTCCCATAACAGATAAAGAGGCTTCAAATTTGTGTGGGGGCCGAGCAAAGGGAAATGAGCCTCAGATAGGAGAAGCGCAGTCTTTCCGGGCGAGTCACCAACGAGGAAAGAGAGGTTCGTCCAGTTCTACCCCTCCAGTTCAAGGGGCAGGCAACAAAAAACTTTCAAAACGCACTCCATGTACAACTACGTTCGAAAGTCGCTCGCACGGCATCCGGCGTGACTTCGGCGGGGTGCAACGGGGAGGAAATGACGACATTTTCTCCTGAGTCAGGGACGGGGAGGGTCCCTCACGATACCAAAAAGAGAGAAGAAACGCGCAGGGGGAGATAGGTCGCCACCGGACTATCAAGGAGGTAAGGGGAATACTAACCATCTATCCAGAGGCATTTCGGGCAACTCTCTGAATGGACTGACAAACTTCAATAAGTAAAGAAGAAGAAGGAGAGAAAATTGCGGTGCGGGGGCGCGATAGCTCTGCTCTGACGAGGAAAGATCAATATGTCTTCTTCTAAATCGAAGATCGGGACTCAACAACAAGGGCTGCAGAATCCGATCTGAGAGCGGAAGAGAGATGGGCTGAGAGAAAGGTATCTAATAAGACTTCATCGACTTCACAGGATATCTGATAGACACCTACTCACAGAGAAAGGGAGAAAAAACCTCCAAAGCCCCTTAACCAAGTTACATCATTTCCCCGCGCCGAGGGAGGGACCGGGGAGGGGATTGGGGCGCGGGAGAAACTTGTTGCCCTAGCCGCCATTTTTGGCAGAACGAAGGAAAACGCTAAGAGGATCAGAAATTACTCTTAATCTTGGGTGGTAGAGAGGTTCAGTGGAGAAGAGCGACGCGAGCGCCACTGAAGCAGGGGGCTGGGGAGCTGACCACCTACTCGCCACAATAAAAAATGGAAGCAGTTACTAAACTAGTAGGGAAGTCGAAGAATCGTCTCTCTGAACGGGCCGAGGAATACAGACTGATGAACTCTGACTCGGGCAAAAATTAGCTACAAATGAGCGGACTCTAAGGAACCTAAGCAAGAACATCAAAGACGAGCAGTAGGAGCGGAGAGTGACATCTCTCGCAGAGGAGATCTTTCCGAGTGAAAGAGAGGGGGTCAATGAAACTAGGTCACTCCAAGGACGGCGTCAGAAGCAGCTACCATGCAAGGAGGACTTATTTGGAGGGCCCCAATTATCTTCTCCTTTTAACTAGGCGATCGATAAGGGGGGAATACTAAGACGATCATGTTCTGAATTATTGTAATAACATGCTCGAAGCACGGGCTTAAAAGTTCAGAGATTGTTCCGATCAGTTCGCGGTCGGCGAAAGGTATCGGTAAAACTGGGAAAGAGAGGTAAATGTACGATCGATGAGGATGAGAAGAGATTAAAAAAGAAGAAAGTACATTGCTAGGGTAAAACCGCGAAGTTCAGGAGAAGGTCAGGAGTCTAACCTTCACTTGAAATCTGTTTAACAAACAGCGTCTAAGGAGACCAAGTAAAGAGGCGCGGAGACTACTCTCTAGATGGTACAATCAACAAAGGATCAATATTATTTAGAAGTGCAAAATCAAACGGGGGGGAAAAAAGCCTTACTGATAATCACCAAAGAATCGCGTGAGAAAAAAAAAGGTGACAAAGACACACTTACAATACTGCACTTCTCCACTTCGAAAGGCAACACCCATGACTCAAGAAAGGAGCGTCTCGGTCGAGGCGTGGATAACTCTGGGGGAAAAAAAGAACAACGAAATGGGAAAGATACCTTCGACAAGGGTTCCAAAGGCTTGCGCATGTAGAGAGGGAGTCCCAGGGAAACAATGTCCATACGGTTTGTCAAGGGTCAAAATTCTATAGGACGCCATCTATCTTCCGGCTTGGGTGAGCCGAAGCGGAATCGGGAGAAGTTCCGTAGGAGTGTCACAAAAACCTTTAGAATCAAATAGAACAGACTAAAAGCATGCCTCAAAAAAACGCAAAGAAAAACTCAAAAACAACGGAAGGAGGAGGAAAGTATCTCTGAGGGAAGGGGAATGGTGTTAGGGGGGTAAGGGGAAGCAGCAGGGATGAATGATAACGAACGTGTTTTGTCGACAGCGCCCGAAGTCAGCCTGGCCGAGACTTAAGGCTTAGGAATACCCGCCTAGAGATGGCCAGCATCTCTCCTCTTGCGGGGAAGGAACAACGAAAAGGTAAAGCCTTGATAAAAAAACATGACTGAAGGCGCGATGAACCGAATTGGAATCGGTTTGACTTGAAGAGGGGGGGAACCTTTTCAGGTCTAAGGGGAACCACACAACAGCTTCAAAGGATTCGCACTCTGAATCGGGAAGGGTTGAGTGGTTCAACGTAGAATCTGGAGTCGCTAATTTCAGTTGGCCGTATTTTTTCACTTCTTCTGCGATGAGTTTGAAAACAGAAAAGGCTAACTGCTTTCACCAAATGGAAACTCAAAAGGACTTTCAGGTAGTGGCTTGGGGAGCCACGGTACTCTCTCGAGCAGAGACTTTAGAGGAAAAAAAGTGCTGAGTAGAGGCAATCCCTTGTTTCGCAGAAGCAAAATTATGAGGAAGGGAGGGACGGATGGTGAGAATTACAAATTTTTGGTAATTGAGGTAGGTTCGTTCTTCGGAAAAGAAACTGAGCGTCCCCAGTCGAAGGGGTATGAGGAGTGGTATCGTATGTGAAGGCAGAACTACTCTAACTTATCTGGTAACGACAAAGTTTTTTTGAACACGGCGGCGAGAGGTTCGTGCCAAGGAGTCCAATCAAGCTACAGAATCGGTTTTATCCCTAGACAGGAGAAGGAATTGCCAACGGATAAGAATGGTCGACGAACTCAATTCTAAGTCCTGCATTTTCAGACAGAAAAGCCGCCCTGTGGAGGAAATATGACGTCCTTGCAAGGATCGTCAAGCATAAGAGATACCGGGACGAGGAGAGGGATCACCCGGGAGAGCCTCAGTCTGTCGTTAGGGTTAGGTCAGTCGGAGGGAAAGGCAGACGCCGCATCAAATGGGTGCATCAAGGTTTATTTCTATGAAAGAGAGATAGGCTAGACGACAGCCCTTTAGCCGCCGAAATAATCTCAGGGGGGGGGGGGGGGGGGGGGGGGGGGGGGGGGGGGGGGGGGGGGGGGTGGGGGGGGGGGGGGGGGGGGGGAACCCGAAAAAAAACTAAAAACAGGGTATCAAGTCAATGGCTCACAAAAAGGAGAAGGGCCTCCCCATTTGTTTTAGTCAATGACTAGACGTAGGGAACGTCTCACTGCACCGCAGCCGAAGAATACGCTGCCAGCCCTCTCTAGGTCCGATTGGGACGTCTTACAACAGGAAAGCAGTCATCTCAATCTCAACGCGCGGTCGAATCTAAAAGGAATGGAGAAGCACTCTAACGCGGCGTGGACACTGGTGTCCATGGGTGAGGACATGGCGTTGTACGCGTTTTTATAACATTGGCGGAATGACCTGGCCGCCCCGGCATTCGAGATGACCGTAGATCAGCTCAGCTTCGATCATAAAGAACCAAAAAAGGGGAAGAAATGGAAACCTCAAAAAAGAATGGATGTCGTAGGAGGGCCTCATTGACGTGAGGGGGAATCGTACATAGCGAAGACAATGGAGCTCCGAATGGAGGGGAAAGACGAAAGGGGAAGCTATATCCTCCAGTCTGTGAGACATAAACAAATCACTGATTGAAAAAACGGCTTTCCCATTACCTCGTCGCACGACGACTTGTGGACCAGACCGAGAGGAGAGGGATTGACCTCAGAGTTTTGGGAATTGGGGGAGGAAAGGGCGACCATCGGGGCTCCGGTCGCAATGATTTGCGAATATCACACCGCCGAGCGCTGATGGAAGGCGAGACGCCATTGATCGCGAGGACGACGGTGTCTTAAGATTTGGGAAAAACAAAAAGGGCATCGCAGAGAGGTTACCAAGGACAAGGAACACTCAAAGGTTACATGAAGGGGGTGAAATTCTAAGGAAATAATCCGCGAGATGACAGCGATCGAGCGATCTCTTGAAAAGCAATCACAAAAATTCAAAACCCGATTGTATTGGGGGGGAGGTCTCCGCTTACGCCATAGAGAATTGCAGCCGGGTAGAAGCATAACACCTAAAAAACGTGAAGTAGACCGCGACCTTCGAGCCGAGATGGTTGAGCTACGCTTTTGAGGACTCATAAAGGCAGCGCTCCGACTCATATCTGCGAAGAGATGTACGGGGGGGAGATGAAGTAGGACGACATCATACACTAGGGGTGAGGTGAACATAAAACCGGGACACCATTTTCCAGGACGGATCTAATCCGCATAGATTCCGATGGGGAAAGGAATAGTTCATCTAGCAAAAAAAAATAGAACCGGTAAGGGAGGCAGTCCTGGGCGAAAAAAAGGCACGGCGAGAAACGATCAGAAGAAAGAATCGGTCTCTACACTCCCTCCAGAAGCCGTGGGATCGTACCGGCGTGCTACACGAAGGGATGAAAAAAAAATCTCCCTGGTGCGGTAAGCCCGGAATGCTATTCGAAAAATGGTTTGAAGGCTCCATGCTCGAGTACAACCGAGGAACGGATAGGGAGAGGTAGTCTGCAACAAGGGAGGCGCGGCGGGAGCACTCGATGAATCGCCAAGGGATTGCGGTCGGATTGCAAAAACTTAAAAAAAAAAAAAAAAAAAAAAAACAATCCAAGTTCAGGCGGCAGAAGAGGGTCTAGGTTTTGCCTCTCTCTCAAAAAAAAAACGATGATGAAAGAGTATCTTCAAAAAAAGAAGAAAAACGGAATTCCTAAAACAGGGCTTGATGAGCCGAAAGGCAAAACCTTGGAAATCAAAAGGGAAGAAAAACAGCCGAGGGGAAACCGCCGAGCCGGCCTTTGTGGACGGTAGAGGTCCTAGCAAGAAGAAGAAGCGCGGTGATCTTATAAATGACCATAAAAAGAGCAGGGACCGCAAGCGGGAAGGGGATCTGGCTCCTGACGGTCTGTCTGCAACGAAGGGCGCCTACTACATCGGCTCTTGCGGGCGTTGTAGCAGAAAGTCTTCAGAAAAAAGAGAACGAGTTTTTTTGGAAAGCATACGTGAAAAAAAGAACAAGAAAGCAGATGAAACCACTTCTGCAGACACCTACTTCCTTCGAGCAATACGCATAGGATTAGAGGAGACAATTCGCAAAGGGTGTGCAACGGTAGGGCCCATCGAGGGGGTTATTACTTTCTGACGCAAGCAGATAGCTAGAAACCTTGGCGTCGGCGATTCGATGAGCACACAAATCGAAGAGAGGATTTCGGCATTTGGAGGGGGAGAAGGAAAGATGGGAAAAGGGTTTTGAGTAGGACTCAAAGACCAGCCCAATGTGAGCAGGGACCTTTATAACCGTCGCACAAGGCACAGAATAAAAGGCGGCCGAAGGGAAGATATTTGAGGGGGGGTACAAGAGATCATATCTCTACAGAGCGGAAAAAAGAGAGCGGTCAGGTCTTCATCACCATTAAGGAACGAGACTGTTAGAGAGTATTGCCGCTCAGAGATAGGCATGCGCGGCACAAAAAGGGACCCAACACCTACCAAGGTTCTCACAAGAAATCGATAAAACAAAAAATCCGCCGACCTTCGTCTTTTCAAGGAGCAATTTACCGAGCTGGCGCCGCGCAGGTTCGAGGCAGAAGAAGGGGACCAAAAAAAAAGATCACGCTCTTCGGAGAGGGGAGGAAAAAAACGTCTTCTCCTAAGATGTCATGTCAATAATTCCAACCAAGAGTGAAAAGAAGTATGGGGCGCGCGTCTGAATATCCGAAAGCTTCTTAGTCAACTAAGCCGGAGGGAGAGGGGGACAAAAGGCTTTCTCTCTATTCGAAAAAAAAACTCAAAAAAACGTAAGGTCATATCTCCATCTGAAAAAATCCGCTCTTCCACTTCATTAGCCATAACGAGGTGCGCGAGGAGGAGCGAGCAGCTGAGATAAGGCATAGTAAAAAGTCCTTCATCTGAAAACGCATCCAAGGTCATCGGCACTTTCTAAAAAAAGAAAAAACTTCACTTAAAACCAGAAATGGGATATGGAAAAAGACGCTTTCTTTACAAGCGGCGCTCAGGCATGGTCCTGCGAAAACAGGAGGAGTAATTCCTCTCATGGCTCAAAAAGGGGGGGCCGAATACTCAAACCGCTCTCTGGCGCAGGTAGAGGAGCGGATAGGATTCGCGGGGAAGGGGCGAAAGTAGACTTCTGAAGCACCTATAAGCGAAAAACTATGGGAGGAAAGAAAGCCTGTTCTCCTGAAGGGCTTTAGAGGAAGATAAGGAGTGCGGCTAATTCGATGAAACGCCTCACTACTTCGATCTCTATCGCCATCAAATAAATCAGAATTAAAAGGAACTAATCTAAGGAGAAAAAATACGCTCTCCAGGAAAGAAAAAGGGGAAAGGGTCTTCAATCTCCTCTGCTCCGTGTCAAAAGTCGCGAATCGCGCTCAAATTCCCCGGACAAAGGTCTTCGTGTCGAATGAAACACGATTGTAAGCAAGGTCTCCTTTGGGACAAGGAGGGGAGCTTCCACACCAAGGGCTCTTACACTAGGAGGCGAAGAGGATCGAAGAGAGGTGCGTCAACAAGATATGGTAAGGAAAGAGAAAAGTTCGATCTCTCAGCAAAAAGAAAAGGGAAAGTACAACTCTGATTTCATAAGGACGGAGATTTGTATGAGACGCGGCGGACCGAAACCTCAAGTAACAAAATGAAAAAGATTAACATCCGGCCGCGAAGTCCGCCGATAGGCGAAAAGGGAACTCGGGATAAGTGGTTACTACCGCGCGAGTCCGAGGTTGCGATCGCCAAGTACTCGGCTGCTGCAGGGAGGAGGAATCGTTATTCCACAAGCAAAAATGAATATGATTCTCCTGCAAAAGGGTGAAATCGGCGTCCAGAGGACTGAGGCCCACGCGTGGCGACGAACAGTGCGACCCGACTTCAACGAACGAAAAATCAAACTTCGACGAAAAGCCTGAACAAGAGGAGAGATAGCGTCGAGGGACTTAATACTCGTGGGGGTGGGGGGTAAGTCTACCCAGACAAAGATGAAAGTCAACAGTTGGCAGGGGATATCGAGTAGAGCTCTTTCTCACAGTCCAATCCCTGTCCATAAATTTGTAAAAAAAAAGTAACACTATTCTATTAAAAGGGGCAGGGAACCAGCACTAAGAGGGCGGCGGGAAAGAATCATCGGGATCGGCCATTCAGGACAAGTCGGCGGAGAAATTCATCAATCCACCAAAAGGCTATAAAAAAATACAACATAATTCTACATCACCTTAAAGACACACCGCAGAAAATATAATCATCGATAAAAAGAGGTTTTAAAGAGAGAGTCTTATTTTGTTCGTGGGCGGAAGCATTTAACTCAAGAATTTATGTTGATCTAACGGAGGGGGGTTCTTAAAGTCGGCGAAGGCAGAATGGAATAGAGAAGAAGGCTTTCCTAAGAAGCGCGCCTAGACTGGACCGAAGATCAGAACGAGGTCAATCCTTTCACTAAAAAAGAAAGAAATTTTTAACGTTAAAACACTAGGGAGACATTTCGTAACCGTATGGGGAAAATAGGACCTTTAATTGCCCCTTGGACGGGTGTTTGAAAAAAAAAAACGTCTCTAATCCTTGAAGGGGACGTGCGAGCGGCCTTTTCTGGGAGATCGTGGGCAAGCGAAGATGAATGAGTGTCCGTTGAGGCGTGTTTCTATGGGGAAACGCTTCTCCGAAAGGAGGTTGAACGAGAAGCTCTTTCACCAGGGGAATACCTGAGCGATAGCCTTTAATGGAGTGGGATCTCAGCAGCTCGGATAGGAAGCGAAGAGTTACTTTCGGGAGAAAAAAAGGGAGGAAAATAACGCTTTACAAAAAAAAATATAAGAATGTACGCAGTCCTACTTAAAGAAAGGCGCGGCTTGTGTAAGAGCATTTACTGGGGGGAATGGGGAGTTATTGAAAGCGTCGGCTCCAAATCGGGCAGAAAGAAGGCGAGGAATACACTCTCGTGAAAAGATATGGTTCGATAGATTTAAGGGATAGAGACGAGAAAACAGGGACTCCAATAGAGGGGGGCAATGCGGCGTACGAGACTGGTACTCTCCTCCTCCTTCGCAATAAAAGGGGATATTCCACGGAAGATAGCGGTGACCCAGGCGAATTTAGCGGAATCGCCGAAGCAAAGCCAGGGACAGCGAGGGGGCCAAATTGGGAGTAAAAAAGACGGATTGCCCTCGACAACTACCTAGGGAAAAAGTAGATTGAATCCAAGCGAGCAATAGTAGCAGAGCTGTGGCATGTAGGCAGGCGGCGAACCAATCATTTAGGGGAAGGGAAAAAGGGGTTATTGCAGGTACTCCGGGGGCTGAATAAAGGAGAGGCCGCTCCCACATGCGCGGCGCATGCTAGCTCTGAGATCATGAAAGTGAGGGACGAGCGTGATTTTCCTCGCGACGCCGCAAGGCGGGGGCGGAGGGGACAGGCAAAAAAAGGAATTTTATAAGGGGGGGAAAAAACTCACCCGATCCTCTCCGCTAAGCCGACGGCGCGTTTTAAGTCGAGGAAGAAATTGGAGAAGGATCTTGGGGAAACTCCTCAAAAATTGACGACCGCGAAAAAGGACGGCAAAACGAAAAAAACCGCGGCGTCAAAAGGAGGGTCCCATGTTCATTGAGGACTTGCGGGGGGTTTTTCGATCAAGCAGTGCGATGCGTGCCACGGAAGGAGACATAAGAATTCGATTACGTAAAATTAAAAAAACTCGCAAACAAGTGAATGGCGAGAACGCACGCGCTCGATTCTATTTGCCGATGTCGAGCAACGCAGTGAATTAGCTGGGGGGACGTAGTCGAGACTCTCTCTCAGCGAGAGAACCAAGCCTCTCCTAATGAGTAGTTGAAGAGAGGGGGGCGGGTCATGAGACGCAGCGAACCTTCTTTAATCGCTGAAGGGGGCATTAGGAACGAGGGCGGCAAAAGACGTGGAGCCAGTCATGAGGCGCCACGCGTTTGGAAAATCTCGGGTGTGGGGAGGCGGGGAAAATCACCATCCGAGCAATCTCATGAAAAAGGGATGATTTACCGAAAGAAGGGGAACCAGCTTAATAAACTGCAGGGATAGAGGTCTGAGAGCATCAGAGGTTCAAATGGGTCGGTGGCAATCTTTGTTGTGGCAGAGCAAAAGTACTCTGGATCGTGATGGGGGGTCCAAGGAAGACCTCTCTTGCAAGGGTGTGAAGAGATCCCAGGGAGTCTCCGAGAGAGCGCGCTCGAAGTCATTACGGGAAAAAAAAAAGGAAGAGGAAATTCAAGATCTGGTATTTGGCAAAACGGGGAAAAAAATATGCCCATGCTAACCAAGGTCGAACGTCCTCCCACAGGAAGAATGAGTCGACCGAGAACATCTAAGGGAAGGAGAAAGGGGTAGGGGGGGACCGGGGTTGATGAAGCATCGCCGCAACGCGAAAAAAGTCGACGGAGCTCGATTGCCAGGGTGCAGATGAACATCCGCCTAGGCAGCAATGTCGATGACGGTGAGTAAACACGGTTTCTTAATCGATCGGCACCCCGCATATAGGCAGAGAGGAGCGTCATCAGTATGCTAACACTCCGCCTGAAAACGAGACTGGATGAGTCCAGCCTGGGAACGTCAACCCGGAAGGACTCTAACCAATAGAGGAGGAATTGAGGTGGAACGGAGACACGCCCGAAGAGCCGTTGTGGGTCGGCGAAACGTCGGTAAAAAAACCGAATTAGTCCTCAGTAAAAACATTAAAAAAAAAGGCCGTGGATCACAGGGATAATTCTATCCATCACCCAAAAGGAGGAAGTCTAGCGCGCAGACTCTCTCGGAGGGTGAGCACCGCGCGCGTTTGAGCGGAAAAGGGGGAGGTATGCACATCTAGCTTTCAGAGAAAGAAGAGAAAAAAAACGGTCTACTGCTCTCTATAAAAAAACTGGGTAAAGAGATGCACACGGAAAGAGACCGTAGCCACGAGAAATGTTGTCATGAGGAACAAAGGAATTGATCGGCGCTAATGACAGACAAATGGCTCATACCAAGAATTCTCACCCTCGGCGAGGTCAAAAAGGGGAAAATAGCTGGTACTCAACCGATCCGGCTCTCGTTGATCGTTATCAGGAGGGAGACTGAACATGGAATAGCACGAAGGTCAAAGGGGAGAAAATATGGACTCATTGGGCGCGGGTCACTACTCCTACCTACAAAATTTGAAAAGCAAGGGTCGACAAATAAGAACTGAATAGGAAGAACGAGAGGTTTACTCTCAAGAAAAGGGGGGTGGTTTTAAAAAGTATTACGTGGCGGCTCCTGTAGAAGCTCATGGAAAACTAAGAACCTAATGTCCTAAGCCCAGAAGGAAGAAATGCGGAAAGAGATCTACATGGTCAAAGGTAGGAGGCACAATGTAGGTAAGGCTTATGAAGGAGAGGGGGGAAAAGTACGAAAACTCGGAAGCGGCAGCGTCTATTATCGCAAAAAGGGCGAATTAAACCTCTACTCTTTTCGCATGGGCGCAGTGAACTTCAAGGATTGGACTGGAGAATCTTCTCTACACGGCACAAAAGGGCAGTTTCATAAATCTGAAACCTCATGCGAGCAAATAAAAGCTTCCGCAGGTAGATGACTTTTGCCTTCAAGCTTCGGGAGGCGCGAAGTCTTCGGGGGGCTAGCAGGTAAGGATGTAAAGTAGGGAACAGGCGGAACGGCGGGTAGAGCGCGGTTCTACCATACGATCTAGATAAAGTCATGGAGATGCACCAAAGGGGAACAATGTGCAACTACCCTCGACTCAGGGTCGCTCGAGAAAAAAAGAAATGACTTCTAATTGCAGAAGGAGGAATTCCCCTGCCAGTTGTAGATAGAAGATGAAAGGATGGTGATATACGAATTATGAAAAAAGCTGATCCTCTATGGGAGAGAAAAGAGTTTAACCTTCTCTGTGTGGGGGGTTTTTGCCGCAAAGGGGTCCTGTTTCATCTGAATCATAGATAAAGACGTGCTGGGCGAAGGTCTCAAGCGGGCGGGAGATAGAAGGTCTGGCGTAGATCAGAAGTCTTCTCTACAATTGGGGAGGAGAGCCTATCGAAAAGCGATCCAATCTCACGTAAGGAGGGGTCGAGGCAAGCGCCATATCAGGCGAAAACCAAAGGGGGGATAAAGGAAGCCAACCGGGGTGCGATCTATCGACTGGACCTGAGGATTACGGCTCCATAGGCATCGCCTCCTGCCAATGACATAGGGAGGAGTTGATCTCACTTAGATCTAGGAAACGAAAAAAAGAAAGGGAAGTACTTACCGACACTACACGCCGGGGAGGGTAACGGGCGGCGTCCTTTAATGGGAGCCGGAGACCAGCTTATTAGAGGGAAAGATAAGGACGCAATTTTTGCCGGAATCAATGACAAACTGCGCGCGCGAGTCGGGTCTTATCGGAGAGGAGCATTCACAGATGCATTTCACTTAAAGCCGGAGAGCAGAAGAACAGGCCGGTCGGATTCTAAAATAACATAAAAGCCCCTCAAGAACCAAAAAAATGGGGACGCTCTCTTTCCAAGAGGTAAGAGAACGGGGGCAGTGGAGCGAAGTTTATATGACACTCTCGCCGATTCGGGAGGGAGCAATCACAAACCTGATACACCTGAAAAAAATGATCGCGGAAAGGAAGAAATGAACAATCACTCTCGAAGAGGGATGCTTGATACATCTAAGAACTCAGTTCAAGAGGTACGCGGCGTTGGATAGGACAATAGAAAAAAAAAGATGAACTCCAAGCGGGAAAAAAATGAAACAGTCGGCGAAAATTTCCGGACAAGGAGTACATACCGGGCAAAATAGTGGGCGCCGGGGAATCTTAAAAACACGACGCCGAGAAAATGGCAGAGAAGGAGGGAGAATCATTCTCCCTAAGAGGGTACTGGGACAACCCAATCTATTGGGGTAGAAAGAGCAGGAAAAGGGAAAAACAAATTCATCAAAACACGTATATAAATCGGCATGGTCACCTCCTCTACAGACTGTCTCCTGGTCGGATGCGCACTCGCTGAAACGACACAGGTTATCGTCAAAAGCCGCGCAGAGATCTGAAGGGGAGGGACGTAAAAAGACAATCCTTTATCAACACCACGCTATTTCGGGCGCTTTTAGAAGGAACTCGCTCATACAAGACGCGCAGCGAGGGGGGTGAAACAATAAAAAAGGTAAGCCTCTGTTTGAACGGTCACAAAACGGAAGCGTTCAGCGGACCATTCCCACGCGCTTCTTGGAGGACGACAGTGAAAGTAGAAGAAAACTCCACTGAATGCGACATCAAGCTTCTGACTACACCGATGCGAAAAGATCCTCGAAAGGTAAATTCTTCGGAAGGCGGGTGGGGGGGTTACAAATTCGACAAGGCCAAGGGCACGCATTGAAATGATAAAGTCCACAGCGTGGTTATGAGCGCCTGTCGACAGGACCACAGGGGCACCCCATCAGGTCCAGGAAGGGTGGTCGAAAATCTTAGCCCAGATTCTGCGGGGTCGGGGACCGCGAGAACGAGGCGGAGGCAGAAGAAAGAGATCGTTCCTAAGAGGTACAGGCTGCACACCGTCGGGCGGAATGCCTCCCCACCCAAAGGTCTAGGAACCGAAAACAGGCGGCGAAAAGCACCGTGGCCTCACACCAAGAATA
>Ga0179591_1303233_pt1 | contig 13683 bp, 9 predicted proteins | sample CZOMad2_1_08_16f_FD_182891 | JGI IMG/M metagenome (GOLD analysis project Ga0179591, IMG submission 182891) | Vadose zone soil fungal communities from Angelo Coast Range Reserve, California, USA - CZOMad2_1_08_16fungal (PacBio error correction) | ecosystem: Environmental > Terrestrial > Soil >...
AAAACTGTTTTGCCACCTTGTCTTTTCTTTAGCCTGGAGCTGGAACAAACACTCCGAACAGCAACACTTGTTAAACGAATTCCAACTGGCATCTGGGTAGGAAATTTTGCAAAGAAACATTGGAACAACTAGAAAACGGGGGGTTCCCGAGCAACGGTCCTTTAGGGGAAAACAAGGGGGGCGGGTGAGGGAAAAACAGGGCGCACCACAAAAGTCTGGACACGCCCCAGCCACGTGAAACATTAACCCAAGCAAGGGTTCTAAAAAGTTGTTTAATTGGGGAAAACCTAAAAAACGAGATGGACTGACGGGAGTGTCTCCTTTTTCCGAAACCTGCGAAGAGGTGCGGTAGTTACCGCCCCACAAAACCTGTACGAGGCAAAAATCTCCGGTTTTCCTCCAAAAAGGCCTTAAACAGAAAGGGGACTGGTGGAAGAACAGGGGTCTTGGGGCCACTGTAGCAAGGTTAAGTTGCCTTTCCGTCACAAAATGCTGTGGGAACAAGACCCGACATCACAAAAAGGACGGGCTTCAAGAGGAATCTCCACCCTGAACGCTCCTCTCCTCGAGTGGAGCACCGGGAGCAACAAAAGAAAAACCCGGTTGAAAAAGAATGCTATTTAAGACGGGTGGAATGAGCAATCACCACAAAAAAAGGCGGTCAGGGATATTCAGCTGAAGGAAAAGGAGGAGACCAAATCGGAGTGGCAGAAAACAAAGGGGAATAAGAGAAGGAATACCACACAAAACACCGCTTGCTGCCTAACGGAAAAGAAAGTCCTAATCGCAATCTGGGGAGGACGCACTTGTAAAAAGTCTTCCTTCGCGAAGCGAATGAATCAGTCGCGCCTCACTGAAACGGGAGAAGGGAAAGGGGGGGGGGAAGGATACACACAAGGGCGTGGCGGGCTGAGCGAAGGGGCATGGTATAAAACAGCGGTCGCCAAAAAAAGGTCACTGTGAAGAAAGACCGGAAGGGAAAAGGTTTAGAGAAACTCTCAAGGGGGTACGTGACACTGAGCCTACTCTCCATTTAGCTTCAGCGAAAGTTTGCAGGAGGTCATAGAAACAGGTGATAGATCATCGTCGCGGCAATCAGGCTGTCACCAAAGAGGTACCAGGGCAGCTTTTGTCAATAGGAGTAATTGGGGAACCCCGGGAAACAATGATTACGTTGACTTCACAATTCGGCACAGTGCTGCTCAAAGGTGGCTTGGGCTGCAGAGAGAAAAAGGCACTCGGACCCTCGCCATGATGAGAGGGGGTACGACGAAAGAAAGACGGGCAAGGGCAACCGCGAGCAGCGAAAACTTTGAACAGAACCAAGGTCCAATGGGTGTGGTGGTGGGGGGTCATCTTTGTGGGTTTCTAAAATCCTCTTTTATTCATGTCAGGTCTTTTTTGTTTAATCTTCGCATTCAATAAAAAAGCACACGTAAAAAAAACTCCTCTTAAACTGGAGTGGTCTCGCATCACGGGTTCAAGGTGAAAAGAAGTTCAAGGAAAGCAATTCCTCTCAAAGGTGTCCGCAGGCTGCCCGTGGGGCAGTTCATAAGAATAGGGGAACGTAAACTAAAGGTCTCAATGCACCGAACGGGGACCTGTTCTTGATTTGCAAACCAATCCCAGGACCCATGAGGTCTCCTAACATACGGGGCCTGCAGGAGGGGGACAAGGACGTCTTCCCTCCAAGGTCATTCACCAACACCCGCCAATATAGGGTCTTCAAGACACCAGAGGTGTATGTCAAAGATTGAGGGGTCAAAAGGATTCGTTCCACACACCTGGCGCTTTTGTGCAAGAGCATAAACAAAAAAAAACGGAGGGAGGGAAATGGAAACGCCGGGTGTGGTTGGGGGGGGAAACAAGATGCAACGAAAGAGGAAATGGCTAATAGGGGCGGGGGGGGGGGGGTTCAGAAAGTGGGGACGAGGCAGTAAAAAACGGTACCCAGCGCGTACCCGGGGGAAGGGAAGTTAGGGGAGCTGGGAATCATACTACCATTATTGAATGAAAAAATAGGCGTTATACTTCTAAGGACACGGCAGAGCGTTCGAACTTGCGGGAGCCAGGCCGGGGAGCGTCCTTCCGTAAACAGGGGTGACACGTTGATTTCGACCGGACGCCCCCCAAAGTCGGGCGATGGGGGGGGGTGTGTTTGTTTTACGAACGGTGGGAGGTGGGGGATAACTCAGATTCTCAAACACCCAGACCGGGGGGCTGAAGAAAGCTAGCCGCAGTTCACCGGAAAAAGAGTCCACATGTGGAAGAGAGCTTAAAAAAGTGGGCTCTGAATCTGAAACAGCTGGAGACGAGATAAGGTAAGGGGGAGTGGACCAAAAATCCTGGAGAGTTGAAGGGTGTATCAGAAAGGAAAAGCATCACATCCGTTATAATTGGCCTGACTGGGGTCGGATAAAAAAAACCGTGCAAAAGGGGAAAGCCAGTGTTCCGCAAAAACTCGATAAACGGCCTGGTTTTTGCCCGGTCCAAGCTTATCAAACAGGGGGGGGACGGAGGAAAAAAAAACGGTGAGGAGGCAAGGGGGTCGATCGAGACCCCTGACGGCCAGGCTGATCAAAGTTTCAAATGCAGTCGAACATCCGCTAGGGCCAAAAAGTCTCTGTTGGGAGCCGGCGACCGCGATACCAGTGGAAGATTTCAACGCTTTTCAGCAGAAAAGGAACCGTGACTGGAAAAAAAGTTCAATGAGCAAAAAAGTGGGAACGCGAGGGGAAAAACGGGGACAATTCTGGTTCGCGAGCAGGGGGGGGAAGTAAATCCCAAAAAAAGGGAGAGGAGTTTGCCGTTACGGAAGAAAGCGGGCGGGTTTGTAGCAGGGACGGTCTGGAGATCCTTTGGTCCAAACGCCGGGTGCGGACGTTCTGATACTACGACGAATTGGGTACCTCCTAACACCGAAGGAACGTTAGCCATCAAAATTCAAGGTGCGGGGGCTCGTCGCAAAAAAAGGGCAGAGGATTAAGTTCGTCCAGTTGCAAGGGGGAAGCCCGAGAAAATGATTTCGTGTGGGTGGGGGGGCGGGGGGGGGTAAATCTAACCATTGGTTGCGCGAACAAGAGTGGGAAGTGAAAAAGGTCCGAGGGGGGGAAAAAAAAAAACCGAAGCGGGCGGCGGGTTAATCGGTGGCGACCAGAGTTGTGGAATGAGGGGTCTGGGGGATACCAAGAGAGAGGGGGGTCAGCCACATACAAGTGCGCACCGATATTGGGAGGAGGGGGGGGAAGGGTTATGTTCTCAACCACGTTTATAGGGACTTAAAGGCTTGTGACCGATTTACAAAGACTTGGGAATCCTCCGTTGAAAAAAACCCGCCGGAGATGGGAAGACGGTCGTTCCGGGCTGTATGCAATGGGGACGTACACATGGAAGAGCCCAAACAACAGCACGATTACCATTGATGGAGGAAGTAATCAAATCATCTGCCGTCGAATAACGGGAAGGCCACGAGAATAAACGCGAAGAACCTACATGACTGACAAGGGGAGGGGGTAGCACCTCGGATCGCCACCAACAAAAAGGGAGGGGGGGGAAAAGGGCGATCCGTGGTGGGGAAATCACAGCGTTCTGTCGAGGAGCAATCAGTGTCGCGGGCCAGGGACCCCGCAAAAGAGGAAAGTTTGTCTCACTTCAGCTTCAATCTGGATCTAGGCATTTCAAAGAACCTTCCGGAGAAAGTTTGGGCAAGAAGAACCAGTCAACTCTGCAGGGTGGGGTTTGAAACGTCTTAAAAACCACCCGTAAAGAGAAGCGCACAAGGACAAGGTCAGAACGAGGTCAACGTGTGGAAGAAAAACCGCACCCTACGATAGGCAGCGTGGCTGCTCAGGGGAAGGACATTGTCGCCAACAAAAAAACCGGCCCAGAAGCCAGGTCGCAACTTCGGGGAAAAAAATCCCCTAGGAAGGGTGAAATGATGGGGGGAGGGAAGGTCAAGTTCTTGCTTCATAACAAAAGGCGGTGGGAAACCAAAACGCCAAACCACAAAGGAAGCATGAAGATCCGGGAACTCTAAACTAGGTTTGAACCCTCCTAACTCTGAAATGTGTCTGTCACAAGTGGGTAAAGGAAACGCCCACAGGGCTCGATGGGAGAACGTCTCCTCCGGGGAGAGGAGAAAGGAACAACTGAGTTAGGGGAGAGTCCAGACGATTGGCACTAACCAGGACCTGCACTTTTCAACAAAGAAATCACTCAACCACCGATAACAAACAAAGGACCTCCACGCTTCTTACGAACGTCAAAAGTCGATGCCGGCAGGGGGGATTACGTTAACTTCAAACACCCAGCGCCTCAAAGGTCGGAGGCGAGAAGCGGGCCGAATGTGAACTGAAGCCGGTGAGCACCATGTGGGCAAACTGCGAGAATTTACAGGTGTGCCGTAGGGGGGGGCATTTCGATGCATCTGAACCTCGAGGGCGCAGCCCAGCGCAGTGCTCAAGCGCGGGGAAAGCGAAAAACAGTGAAGGAAACTTGACGTATCACGGCCTGGCAAAGGGGGGATAGAGCCAAAACACACACATTCAAAGGTCCATTGGGGGGGGGAAGCCGGCTCAGCTTGACCGGTGTCCACACATTGCCTGCTTGGGTTTCCCGCGGAGGAAATAAAAAGGTTGGTTGGTGCACCAATTAGTACTGTTCCGGCTTCGGATTCTCAACGTGGGCTGCCAAGGGGCGGGGGACTTTTCGCAATAAATCACCCACCGAGAGCCCTTTCGTAATTGGACCCCCCAGGTACAGGTACGCGACGAACAAAACAGAGGGGTTCGAGCACCTCGGCGACAACAATGGAGCTATTCTTGACAAGGTAAGGTGTGGTTGGTCAGGAGGGGGGTTAGAACTACAGGTATATGATGGTCTGGGGGGTGAGGGAAATTCTGCTGAACAAACCAAATCACCTGTCGTCAACTCGCCCATGAACAATGGGGAGGCTGAACTCAGACAATCACAGGGGGTTGAAACTGAAAGACGCATGTCTTAAGAAAGTCTCATTCAAATAGGAAAAAGTAAGGGAGGCGATTTGCCCTTTGGTGACAGGGTCTGAAAGTATAACTAAAAACAAGGGCGGGGGAAAAAAAAACACGGCCGCCCCCCAAGAAAAATATTATTCTTGATTACGGGGAAAGCCCGGGTCAAATGACAAAAAAACCAGGACGCGCGTAACAGCCGGAGGGGGGATGCACCGAGTCCTAACAGAGCCAAAATTTAAACAAAAACTATCAGGTTCTCCAGAAGACGCGAGGAGGGGGTAACGATGGGGGTTCAGATTCACATTGGAAAGCAGTTAATCAAGGTGCAACACCACAAAAAACATGGTGGTTACCAATCGCGATAGCAACACAAGGAAAAAGAAGAGAGGGGAACAAAAGACCCGGGTTGGGTGACAAAAGGAAAAATCAAATAGGAAAAAAGGGGGGGAACCCTAGGTTCTTGTGGGGAGGAAAAGAAGGTGGGGATCGGGGGAAAAAAAAACGAAGGCGTGCCAGCGCGAAATGGTATGGAGGGGGGGGGGGGGGGGCGGCAGGAACGTAAAAGAGAAGCGGGCCCATTTCGGGACGTAATGTTCGAGACTAAACGGTGAACCACTGCAAGGAGGGGCCATGAAAAAGGGCGGAAAGCCAAATTGGGGACGGGGGAGGTCCTAATGGGAAACCGCGGAGTGAGCAAGGATGCGAGACCACCGGAAAAGGTAACACAGGTCGAAGGGACGAAGGGAAATTTGTTTCAGAAGAACAAAGGCGAGAAACAATCGCTGCCATTGGTAACAACGAAGAATCCCCACAACCAACAAAAGAGTGTTGGAAACGGAAGGGTGGCTCTGAAAACGGGCGCAGCGTCGCGGAAGAGGAAGGGGGCGGGGCGGGGGACAATAACCAGCGGGGTGTGGGTTGTGGGGTCCTGCATAAGCCAAAACCCTTCCTTTCAGCCGCTGAACTGGGGGGGTGCATTTGTCATTGGGGGGGCAGCGTGGACAGACACGTTAGCCTCATATGGAAACGAGCACGTTGGGTACAAGTCAAGCTGGGTGGCAGACGGAAGAACAAACTTTGCCTGGGGGAGAGGAGATCAAGCGCGGAAGAAAGGGAGCGGAAATGCCAATGACCCGCTGGGGAAACAGTCGGTGATGTTGAGAAAACGGACTGTTTGGCGAAAGGACCCGCGATTGCCGAATTTCCGCTTCCCAGCGGAACGACAAGGGGAGAAAAAAATGGGAAGGACTGCGCTAACCGGTCATGCTTTCTCGAGACTCGATAATGCGCTCAAGAACCTCCGGCTGTGCCGTTCTAGAAAGGTGGCGGGGGGGGTGGGCGGACTTTATTGGGGGGAGACGTTGTGGGGACTGCAGTAATGATGGCGTTCGGACTGGGGGACAAACGGAAAAAAGATCCGGATCCATCGGCAAAAAGGGGACGGTGGGGAGAGGGGCCTCTGAGGCGAGGCGAAGGAACGAGCGCAAAGGGGGCGATAGTGGGGGGGGGGGTAGTTGGGCTCCATTTTGGAAACTGGGTTAATTAAAAGACTAACTGACCGCAACGTGGGCACAAGGGTGTCCACGGGGGAAGGCTTGGTCTGAGTTTCAATAGAAGTGGGCGACAAGGGATGATTAAGGGGTCTGGGAGACCTATACTAGCCGGGGTTCTCAGGCAAACCGAGACAGCAAGCCGTTGGGCCGAGGGTGGGGGGGGTAACAAAAAAAAAACCATTGAAAACGTTAGCGAGGTGGTTTAGACGGGGGGGCTTTGCTAGATTTGGAAAATTTGGTGCCGCCGGGGGGGACTTGAAACGCCTCAGCAAGGACAGTCGTCAACAAGGGTCCTTCAAGTTTAGGTGCAAAAAGGGGACCAATGCCAGGAGGGGTAAGATTCAAAAAGAAGCAATGTCAAAGGGGCAGGGCAAGGCGACACTTATGACTAGACACCGGACCCAAAAAGGGTGAGGGGTTGAAAAAAAAGCTGGATTCTATCATCACACGGGAAGAGAATAAGGGATCAAAACGAGGTTGTGGCCCACCCCAGCAAAAGGGGTGGCAAGGACGGACGTTGATTCTCCGAAAGGTCCGGGGGCAATCAAAGCAAACAAGCGAAAGAGCTTTTTGATCAAAAAAGGGCAAAAAGAAGAAGAGGGTTTGCGCCATTTTCAAGGGAAGCAGAGATAAAACCTTTTGTCCGAGCAAAAACGTTGACTTGTCTTCGGTGGTTTCAACGAGCAAACAACGTTGTAGGGGCCAACAGCCACAAGAAGTCACCAAAAAGAAAGGCTGGTCGATTACAAAGAAAAACGAAAATAATAGAAAAAGGGGCAAAGTGCTCCACTTTTGCCGTAATTACTGGCACAGAAACGCTTCGCCATCGACGGGAGGTTGGGCACAACCTTCTCGGGGGGAACCGCCAAAGAGGAGAAAAATCATTTCCACGAAAGTGGGCAGGGACTGAGACCAATCACCAATTTATCAAAAACTTTTTTGACCAAAACGCTCACCAACGAAAACTCCTTCGGTAACGGAGATACATGCCCTTGGAAGAAGAAGACAAGCTTGGGCGAGGAACCGAGCAAAAAAAACGCCCCACCAAGGGTTGCTACAGTGGGAAGTCTCCGGCCGTGGCTCTGAAAAAAATTGGGGTTAGTCATCCGAACGGGGGGGCAAACCGTCCCTTACAAGGGGGAAGAGCCCTCATACCGCCGATACCAACACAAAACCGCCCCTCCGTTGTCGAACGGCAAATTATCCGGAATACGGATTCCTCGAAAGCGCAGAAGGGAGACGGTGTTTGCGCGCAATTTCACGGACATGGACTATTGCCGAACAAGTACACCGGGATTTAGGCGGAGTACTGGTAATCGGAAGGGGATCCGGCGCCAACAACATAGCCGTATAAGAACCAACGCTTAATTCTACCCAAGCGACGGCAAACGCTCCATGGGAAAAAATCCGTTTCCATTGGGAAGGAGCCAAATGGGCAGTTTCTGGGCCCCCACTTCGGGGTGGGGGGGTCCTGAGAAGTCAGTGACACGGTTTTCAAGGAGAAGGTGAGAAGCTCTTTTGGGAGACACAGACGGCTGAGCAGTGGGTTAAAATGTTTCAAAAAAGGTTACGTCCGAGGAGGAGAATGGTAAAAACTCTTCTGATCCCGGAATGTTCCTGGGGGAGTGCTGCGAAGACACAAAACTCACCAAAATTCTCTGCGATATTGAACAAGCCAAAAAAAATGGGACTCTTACGAGCCGCTGGGACCGCGAAAAGCAAGACAAAGCACGGTCTCTGCTTGTCATGGGAAGGTGTTGGGTTGGCGTGTTAAGCAGGGGGATAAGAGCCGGTCTATGAGAGGTTCTGCTGGGGGGGTGAGCGGCACCACACCGGGGTCACTCTGAAATGGGTAGAGGTCAATCAGACGCGGGGAGAAATTCCTCTTGAGGAAGGCTGCGAATGGCAAAGTGGGTCCAAGGCTTGAAATTGGGGGGGAGGCTTAGAGAAACCGGGATTTCCTTTAACCTGGCACGGGGAACTCCTCTTTCCTGGAACTGGCCGAAAAGTTCCCGACACGTAAGCGCTGGTAACGCCCGTGGAGGGGATCAACGGGGTCCCTCCCCATGGACGAGGTCCCTCCCAACACGCCCCGAGGGCTCACAAAACGTCTGAAACGAAAGGGTTTCAGATAGAAAGTTTCAAAACCCAACACAAGGGGAGGAGGTTTAACATCTCGACAACACACTGAAGGGGGGAAGAAATATATGGGGAAGGCAAAAGGCTCCAAATTGGTGTTGGTGAAAATGATCTGAAAAGAAATCTGGGAGCCTCGCTGGGTGTACTAACTATCGGTTGTTGTGGTGGTGGGAAGGGAGATAAGGTTTAGGGGACCCTAATTATGTTCCCTCGAGGTGCCACCCGGAGGGGGGGGGGTTAATGGGAGGAACTTAAGAAGAATCCCAGTTCAGTTTGAGCGGACTGTTGGGTCAGACTGCTCAGGGAAAGACCGGAAGGGAAAGTGCTGACAGGGGAAAAGCAGTTGCCCTTCCCGTCCGGTAGAAAGAAGGAGTGAATTTCTCAGACGGGATTTCTAGAAGAACGCCCAGGCAGCGCGCGTTGACGACGGTTCTGGGGGTGGGGGCTGCGAAGATTAGTGAAACAAAAACACTCGAGACCTAGGCGGCGTATACCAAATAAGACCAACCACCTTCCCAGTAAAAGAAGAACAGGGGGGGAAATGGGGTTTCGAAGGCAGGACGGGGAAAGCTTCGTACAGCTAAGTGTAAACCGGGGTGCGTTAATATCCAGCCCTTGAGGTTGGGGGGGGATTTGGGGGTTTACCTGAGAAACCCAACTACCATAAGAGAAAAGGGAGCGCGCCTATTGGAAACTCTTGTTAGTCGTAATTCCTCCGGGTAAGGGCGTGGGGGGACCCCCGCACATAGTTTCTGGCACTTACTGTGAAGGCCGGCTTCCCAGGTGTGGGGGGGTAATACCCGTGGTCACATTAGTTGGGCGGGGATGGCTCCCCACGGATGGAAGTTGGGTTTCTCGCCTTGGGATATATTCACGGCACGGTGGTGACCTGCGCACTGGGTTGGAGTGGTCAACTCGTCCCTTGGGGTCGGACGAGTCCGTGCTTATAGTGTGATGCGGTGGGTTCCCTCGCGTTGTGGGCACGCGCGGCGCAGGCGGACCTAAGTACCAGTAAGGGACAACTCATGACCCAGGCTTGGAGAAAAGTGACGGTTAGTAGGCCACGGGAAAGGGGGAAATTGGAAGTTACGTTGAGAGACATGAGGGGGGGGGGTGATCTTCAGATTTGGAGGGTTCACGCGAGGCAGGGGGGGACCGGGATATCCCCGGCCCGCTGGATTACTTTGAGGGAAAGCTGCTTTGGGGGGGGACAGGAAATTTAGGGGACGTTTGGGAATGCCAATTCATGGGCGATGGGGAGCGGGGTAAAAGGACTGAGATTGACATACCAATCCAGAAATGGTCCAAAAGCGCACATTGTAGGGGTGAGATGGAAAAACAATTTGACATAGTGCGAGGCGGGCAAAAAGAGGTGAACCTAGTACGCCAAAAAAGGGAGAGGGAGTGGGTTGGGTTGCTTGGTGGGCAACTCAAAAGTATGGACGGCCACAGGACCATGGTCAAAGGTTGCCATCAAATTTATGTGGACACCGAACGTTGTTGAAAAGGGGGGGAGGGTTACCAGTCGAAGCTTATTGTCGAAGGGGGTATGTCGTAGACAGAAAAATCAAAGACCTGCAGGGGAGGGGAACACCCATGATCATCACCGACTGAAGGTAGTTCTTTTGGTCCATCGCAACAGTCGGGAGTTGTTGTATCGTCAGGGTTGTCCAGCTGGGGGGGAGAGGGGTCAGAGAATGTACAAAAGGGTGGGGGTACGTCCTGAAACCCGCAAGTCTCAGAATTGGAAAAGTGAGTTCAACAATGTAAATGCGGGGAAGTGGGGGGGGGGATGACAATGGAAAGAAAAATAAGAAAGAAGGGGGAAAAAGCGAAAATCCTGGTTTGGAGGAGAAGTATCAAAAGGGCGAGGGTCCAAGCGCACCGGGACCCACTCGACTGATAAACACATGACCTTCCTAAAAAGTGGTGTGGCCAAATCGTGGGGGCGACCAACAACGAGATTAAAAGAAGAGAGCCCTATTGGTGGGCCAAAACCGCACCTGGGGAACAGTAGGGGGGAGCGTTGGAGACGGAGAGATCTTGCAAAGGCAAAGCGCTAAACATTGTATCCGGATGAAAAAAGTAATAGGGTGGTCTCGATAAGGGGCGGACGCTTGCAAAAAAGCCGGAACCTTGCCAAAGGCAAGACTTATCTCGCGGTGGGTCAAAAACTATGCTGAAAAAAAAAGACGGTTGAAAATAGATGAACCCACGAAGCAGGTACAGGAACAGACAGCTAAACGTTTAAAGAGATGGCCAAACACTCAAACGGATCCAAGAGTCTTTTTGCTGGAGCCTGGGGCCGGACCCAGAGTGGGGGGATTTCGCCCCCTGCCGACAACATAGACAGTTATACCAAGAACCGGCGAACTGTCGAAAAAACAGCTCGGGTAACCGATCCCTCGAGGCGGAAAAAAGAAAGGTTCGGTCATCTGGGTCAAGTTGGAAGTTCCAAAGGCACCATGTAAGGTTTTGCACCACAGCCATACCAAAGAAAGGAAACTAGAACTGGAGCTCAGGCACCTGAGCCAGGACTCGGGCTTTTCTCAGGAGACCAACCTGCGAAGGGGGCTCTAGTTGCGAAAGTGCTCCTGATGGGGGGGGGGAGGAATGGGGGGTCGGCGACCACTTCAACGTCACTGAGAACGACTTGCAAACCGCCAACGTGCTTGGGGAGAATAATGACGAAATCAATAGAGCGGGACAAAGGAGAAACCCCGCCCACGATAGGGGCTAACTTCATTAATCAAGCGGGCCATTGGGTGCGGGTAAATGAAACAACCCCTCGGCTCTCGCAGGAAAGAGAAAATGGGTAAGATCGGGGGAGGGGAGCATGGTCTTACGCTAGATTGAACGTGGTCAGATAACAGGGGCTTCTTCGGAAAAGGGAAAAGGGGGTTCCGGGTATAGGAGGACCGGAGGAAAACGGCGCCGGACCAAGCGTAGGAAAGTGGCAAAGACCCACAATTGGACTTACCTGAAGCCCATTCATTGGGATACGGGTTAATCGTTGGTCCTCTCTGTGGTAGGACCGTTTCTACAAGCAAGGACCGTCTTGGGGGGTGCTCCTCCGGGAGGGAGGAAGGTACCTTTGGGCACAAATTGTCCATACTCTTTGTTACACAACTGGTAATGGAAATTTATGGGGGACACACAAAGGGGTTTCCCCATGTTTTGCTCGGTCGTCCGTCTCAACCCATGAAGCCCCGATTCGGGGCGGTCGAGAGGAAAGAAACCAACACTAACCACAAACCCCTCGCCCCTTGCGATATCTTTCACCCCACCGAGAAAAGATGGGGGATCTGTGCCACACATCATGGGGTTCGGGACCATGCGAGGAGTCGAAACATGGTCAGCGAGGGGTCGTCAACATGGGGGGATGGGGTTGGTTGCATGGGTTACTAGGCGGAGATCCGAGTCAGCTTATGGGTCCTGTCTTGGGGGTTTCGGAATTGCTAAAGAACAATAATATCAAAGAAAAAAAGTACGGAACCTTGGCGAGGTCTACTAGTCAGGTCTAAAAAAAACGGGAGGACGGGATTCACGGGGAAGGGAAACCATGGACGTCTCCAAGGTCCTCAGCGTTGGCAAGGGTATTTCTCTAGTCAAAACGAACAAAAAGTCCTTTTCACTGACCTTCTCGAGGAACTGGCATGGGGGGGGGCTGGACTTCTGACTTGAAGACACCGGCCCGGTAACCATTGAAATCCCGTGTACTCGAGGGGAAGCCTTCGTGAATTGGCGAACTCGAGTCCATCCACAGGCTTCAGTGACAAAAAAACACCCGCAACTATCGTTCTCACAACGGCGGATGGTCCTTGGGGGGGGGGGTTTAATTGGGAAAAAAAAACACCACGTTGCTTGGTACACCAAAAGTCACAAGCCACTTAGGGGGGATTAGTAAAAAGGATTTGGAAAAAGCGAAAAGGGGGGGGTTGAAACTGGAGGATGAAACGAACCGAGGACCATCGTGTGTGAAGAAAATACGGGGGTTGTTGGGATGAGCATAAGGAGGACGGTACCATTACAATGGGAAGGCTAAAACGCTGAAACCCGGTTGTTTGGGTGCCATTAACGGGAGAACCCAATCTCCTGAAGGGGTCGGGATTAAATGACATGACGGGCCAGGGGGGTTTCGATACTTCTCAATTGACACTGGCAATCGAAGGCGATAACTGGGTGCGAGGAAAGGTCCTGAGCAGTGACCTTCCGAAACGCGGAAAGGGAGAACAGTGATTCCTTCGCGCCGGCCATGGGGGGGGTTGGGGGGGGGGGTGGGGGGGTGGGGGGTGGTTTTTTGGGGGTTTGGGTTGGTTTACCTTCTCTTCAACGTGGGGATTTGGGGTTAGGTGAATGCCGGGGCAGAAGCTACATAAGGGCTCTTGCGCGGAGGGTAATGACAGCACAACAAACACCTGACCCGGGTTGTGGAGGCCTAATGGGGGGAATGAGGCGATCTTTTTACCAAGCGACGTGGACGTACCAGGGCCGGGGTGAGGTGGTCTGCGAACGGCAAGAGTTTGTGGGTGTTTTGCTTCTCCGCCCGCTCACGGGTGTCACCATTTTGAAGCGTTGGACATGGGGGACTGTTCTAAAAAGTAAGAATGGAAAAGAAGACTTTTCCACAACGCCCGTGTTATTTCCTGTCGGGGCGGGGGTAAACTATGCACGGTGGGGAGGTCAATCTTTGCAGAAAGTAGACCAATTGAGGGGGGGGGGGGGGGAAAATTTAGACTATTGCGGAACCGGAGAACAGTGGAGGCCACGTTGCGCAAGGAACGTGTGGTGGGGGGAGAAGTTTCTGGTCTGTTGTGCTAGGAACGGTGGGGGCTGCCTTGCGAAAGCGAGGAAAGTGTCCCTTTTCCAAGAAAGACCCCGTTAATGGTACTTGCCAAGGGACGGATTTCCCGGATTACGGACTCGAGAAGAATACAATCATGATCAGGGGGAGGGGGCAAGACCTTTTGGGGGAATTCATCAAAGGCGTGGGGGGGATT
>Ga0179591_1303322_pt1 | contig 13681 bp, 14 predicted proteins | sample CZOMad2_1_08_16f_FD_182891 | JGI IMG/M metagenome (GOLD analysis project Ga0179591, IMG submission 182891) | Vadose zone soil fungal communities from Angelo Coast Range Reserve, California, USA - CZOMad2_1_08_16fungal (PacBio error correction) | ecosystem: Environmental > Terrestrial > Soil >...
CTACTCCAAAATGTTGCATAAAATTCTCAAGTGGAAAATTCAGATGATCCGGAAGAGACAAATCCGAAAAAGAAGACCAGACTCCTTCAGGAAGGACTTGCAAGAGGAAAAGACAACGTATTATTTCGAACACCTGATTCAGGTGATCTCCTAAATAAAAACGCCGCTTACTCAAGAAGGTAATCTCGATCAAAAGAGGGAGGAATCAGCTGCAGTGGAAGCGGCCAGATAGCCGTAGGAAAAGAAATATTGAAGCATCGAGCTCCCATCCCTACAAATGAAAACAACGTCTGACAAAGCAGGTTTATGTCGTAAACGCTTTATCGGAGAAAACCTTGCAAATCACAATCTCTTTTCTAGAAAAAGGGCAATGGAACTTAGAATAAAGTCAGAGATTATGTGATTGATCAGGAGGAAAGGATCAAAAGCAGGGAGGTGGAGACGATCTAAAAGGTCATCTCATGTACATCTTCTCCAAAGAAAGGACCAAGGTCGCTGTTACGTAGTGACATTGGAGAGGCCCATAGGTCGGCAGGGACCGGAAAAGTCGCCGACATTCAAGCATCCTCGAAAAAAAAAAGATCAAAGGACACGCCTAGGAAAAAACAGAAGAGTCAAAATCCAGAGGCTAAGAGAGAAGAGACATCAACAAGCGGGGATAGATCGCGACAGGGAGAAGTACCCGCGGGGAACTAAAGTGTCGCCCTAACGGGAATGGCAGCCGAGGGGAAGACATGGTCAGTTTAAAGGAATACCAGGAGACGTCACTCTTTATCAAGGGCCGCGTAGAAATGCCTCAAGCGGTGTTCAGAGAAACAAGTGATACGGAATGGGGGAACCGAATCGTATGCCTCATGGGAATATTTACATGGTCGAAAAGGTGAGCGCAGGGTTATAGCCTACCGCAATCAAAGATAAAGCCCTGGATTGATGAGATGCTACGAGCATTGGGATGGGGTTCCAACGGAAAGGGGATGAAGAATAAATCACAGCCAAAGTGAACTCGGGGGAACTCGCCAAATACTGAAAGGGAACATCATCCCAGGATCAAAAGTATGTTCGTGAAAAAACCGTTGGCATCAGTTGAACAAGGGCCTTGAGGAAAGAAGCTCTTTCATCATCACACCTATTTGTTTTGGGATCTGAGGAAGATTCACAGAAAACAGTAAAGGCGAAAAGGGGGGTCCGATGTCCGGGAAAGATATAGTGGAGTCAAAATTCCGGTGCAAAGGCCTTGCTGTTGTCGCCGGTGTGCAGCACCTGAAAGGGGGGGGGGGGGTACCCTCTGTGCGTACTTACCGGGACTGGCCGGGTTTCACTCTCTTATTGGAATGAAAAGGGAACGTATTTCAGTGGTGATTGAATGGATGTTAAGATAAGCCACATGGGGAAGCTCATTTAATGGCAACGCAAAAGGGATAATGCACCAGGGTAATGATAAAGTGGCAACATCAGAGACTCCCCGGGCGGAACTGAGAATTGATCTGCGCGGCCATATTTATAAGGGGTTTTTTAAATGGTGACGGCCGGGATAAAAAGAGAATCTAAACGGGATTTGAGTGGGAAGGATATAAGGCTTGGAAATGTCTTGGAAGAGAAAAGACTTCGGGGGGGGAAAGCACTGTGTAAATCTACGCCGTTGCGGCTGTCTGTCAAGTCACAGTCGAGGAATGAACTGGAATGGTCACGGTGGGGACTGCGTTGGATCGGTGAGAGCAGAGCATTATGGTCTAGCTGGTGGGGTGGGGGGGGGACTGTGTCTTTGAGCGGGTTTCATCGTAAAAGGAGAATGAAGGCTTGGGGGAAGGCGAGCATAAAAAGTCACTGATGGGCGATAATACCGGACGGGACACCCCTCGTAGAGTGGGGAGGGGAGGGGGGGGGGGTCCGGTTGGGGGGGGAATCAGGTTTTTTTCTCCCTGGTGGGAATGGAGGAGTGGGAGGGGAAATGCGCGAGGTGAGGAGTAGAAGATCTTAACATACAGGGACTGATGATAGCTTGTGAACTCTAGGCCTCTCAACGCACCTCGAAGGACCAAATAAATAGTAGTGTCTGTCGGGTAGTCGAGGAGAGCATTGTTTTTTCTACGAACGACATTAAGGGAGATCCGAGGGTTAGAGGGGGGGGGGCAGTCTTTTGGGGTTCATTTCATGCGGGAGGGCCTGGGGTTCCCGATGAGGGTGTCTCTTCTTCTGCATCAACTGGAAAAAATTTAAGAATGTTGGGTTCACCTTGGGGGGGAAAACCAACAGCCTTCTAAAAGGTGGCCTTTTCGTTCTCAATGGGTTAGGGCGAGATTGATTCCTGATGGAAGGGAAAGAGGCGTTAAAGAGACAAGAAACTCGACCACACGGATGCTCAATGGACGGTTCAGGGGTCGAAGTGCTCGTGAAAGGGCGTTCGGTTTTCTCTGAAGGCGGGCGATTTAACTGTGGAAAAAAAGCGACCTTCCTGGCCAATCGTGTAAGGGCAAATAAGGTTCCCGTGGTCTGAGAGCTTTTCAACGGGGATGCCTGTCCTGACGGGACTTTAAGATCATTATGTTGAAAAAAGATCTCTGAAAGCTTCGGCATCATTTTTATTCGGGAAGAAGGGGTGAAATGAATCTCGGCGTTTTCTGATAGTTTAGTTGGGCGGGTCCGGAAAAAACAAACCACATCGAATAACCCACACCACACACCAACCCAACCACAACACAGAAGGATATGAGATCAGGACGAGATAAGAAAAAACGCCGGTCAAACCGACAAGGGGCTAAAGGGCAGGTAGTGGTTTACAAGGATCTATTAAACTTTTCCTTAATAACAAACTGTGATGGGATCAAACGGGAGTGAAATAATCAATTACGATTTGGCGCCATAAGTGGACGAGGAAAAAAAGGAAAACTCCGACCTGCGTCGAAAAAAAGGGGGGGGGGTAAACTCATCAGAGACTGCAGAACCCGCTAAACTCTAGAAGTTATAAGAGGGGGAAACGAATTGTCGATAACGGGGATTTCGTTCCTGTCTGAAACTCTAATGGCTCTGAAGGGAAAAAGGAACATAAAACCCGCCTCCATTGATGAGGCCCAGCCACCGGGACTTGAAAAGCCCGGCCATATCCAAGAAGAGAAAAAAAGGGTAAGCCGTATACCGGCAATCCGGAAAACAAAAAAACCACCAAAAAGCACACTATTAAAGGCCGAACATCCTTAACCGTCGGTCTAGCGGAGGATGAACGACTCTGAAAGCAGCAAATGGGGGCGGACAACGAAAAAGGGCAGAAAAAAAACAGCTCGAAAGCAACTCAAGTGAGCTATCGCAGGTTGACAGATCAAACATACAGAAGTTTAAAGGTTGGAGTGGAAATCCCAACAGAACAGAAATTCTCATAGGAGGAAGACATAGAAATGAGGAAGGGACTATCAGGCGCTAGCGGATAATCGACGCCGCTGAGGTTAAGCCACAGTTTCCTCTATGGAATAGAGGCAATCGCAAGACAAAAGGGAAGGATGATGGAAAAGGGGGTTGAGAAATCAGTTGAAAGCTGCTGGAACAAGGGGGAAGTGCCCTGAAGCCGTGATATAGAAACAAAAAGGCCACTATAAGGAGAAGTAAAAATTCCGTAAGAGACAAGAAAAAATGCGATTCAAATCTGAAACTAAAGCCGGCATCTGAGGGCGCCCCCAGAGGTCCAGGGATAGTGCGAGGAGGACACATGAGACTCAAAGTCGGGGGGTTAAAAAGGTTGGATGGGGGGTCCTCTATTGGGAAAAAACCGAGGGAAAGCCATTCAATTATGCTTTAAAATCATAGCGGAACACATCCACGCAAGAAAAAAAGACAAAGAATTTAAGGCGGGAACATTCAAAGCAGATGGGGAAACCTCATCCGTAAGTATCCCACAGGATAGTCAAAAGAACACACGGTACGGGGGCTGAAAAGTCCGGGAGTCAAAAAAACCAAGGCAGGCAAAAGCGCCGCCTTTGGGTTGGGAGAAAGTGGAGGCCATGCACGGACATCATCCGTGCTGTGTGGGGGGGGAAAATAAAGGAGGTAGACACAAAACAAAAAAAGATGGACGGAGAGAGGGTTAATTCAAGGCCATGAACGAGGGGAAAAAGAAGGCTGGACAAGTTAGGCTTGAGCATGATTTCCTCAAGCGCCGCAGAATTGTGGGAGTGCACGCGGGAAACGGGTCGTCTCGGGAGAACGATTTGCTTGCCATAGGGACCTCCCATGAAAAGTAAAGAGAAGAAGGCACGTAGGCCTAGGGAGAAAGTGGAGAGAGCGGAGGGAGGGCTATCAAGCCGGTCGAAAAATGTCACGAAATGTAATAATAAAACACCAGGGGGAACGGACTGCGCAAATATTAGTGCAATCGGACCGAAGAAAACGGTGTACTTATTCGCCCGAGTGGAAAGGAACGGTTCAAAAACGGGAGAAAGAGGGATTGTCAGGTCTGGCGAAGAAGTGGTAAGAAATCCTCGCTGTCGCGGGAGGAAGAAAAAGGCGGTGGGGTAGGGGAGCCAAAGTAATTTTTTTTAGGCGTGTCTAGAAGAAAGGAAAGATTAACAAGGGTTGTTTAGTAATATGCCGCCCTTACGGGAATCAAGCTCTGGACGGCGGAAAGACTGGATGGAGCAATCGGTCCATTTTGTAGGAACGAAGTGGCGAGGCGAGGAGAATGTACTACGGGAGGATTGCGGGCCCGAAGGAAAAGGGCTCTATTAAAAAGACGCCAAGGCCTGAGAGCTGTGAAGGTTCGACGTTCTGGAAAGATAACGGGGAAAGTCGATTGGGAAGAAGAGAGGAAGAACCGGCCAAGGTATCTTGAAGAAGGGGATTCAGGAAAAATCAAATATATGATCTGCCCTGTACGGATGGATCCCCGCGATGTTATAAAGGTTGAGACTTCCGAGGTGGAAAAAAATAACTTCTCTTTTGCAGATGGCCTGGGAGCCTTTGAATGAAATGAGCGGGAGGGAGGACTTCCGAAGGGAGGATATCTGGAAGATCAAACTGCAGACGCTTTACGAGGAGACAGGATGAGCGACAGCAAGGGTATGAAGGGGAGAGATATTGACTTGATCAGGTGGTCCGAGGATAAGATGACTGTTGCAGAAGGTTAAGTATTGAAGGGGGAAGGGGAACTGGGTGGCATTGGAATAGTTGGGAATAAGAGAATCATGACCGGTAATGGTGAGCTGCACTCTGCTCGTGACCCAGTTAGAGGGATCAAAAAGAAAGCTGGTCACGGCCGAACGAGCCTTCAGCTCACGGAATACCAAAGACTGCGGAACAGGATCAGTTCCTGGGAAGGGGTTGCCGTTGAAGTTCTAAAGTATTCCGAAAGGGGGCTCATTTATAACTGAGGTGGCTTAGCATCCATGGGAATAAAGCTAGACAACTGAGAGGAAAAGAAAGAGGAGGTAATTGCCAGGGGGTGATAGTCAAAGGAATCTGTAGAGGGGGGTAATCTTGCAGACCTATAAAGGGAATAAACGGAAAGGATCAGGAAGACTTTGGGAAATGGGGCTGAACTCTTTGGAAGGTTGAAAAGGAAGGGACTTTGGAAAATCATCAGGAATTTGTTAATAAGAGAGAAGCCCATGTTTGCAGATCCGTCGACAACACGGCATCGAGGAGCCGGACGACAATATAAAGGCACCGATTCCTTAAGAAGACTGAAAAAGTGCTTAGAGTAGGAAGTAACGAGAAAAGGTAAAAGCCTTTCAGAATCAGGGGTCCGAAAAGGGTCTCTGGAAGTCCGGAATTCAATTCAGCAAATGCCGTGAGGGCCCGTCGCAAACCGTATTCTAAGATAGAGGCATTAGGTCATATGCATAAAAGAAAGTCTTACGCGCTTGTTTCGGTCGTCAAACTGACGCGCGAAACAGTCCTAACGATCGGCTTTTCAGCGTCCGGGCAGTCTGCTGGAGTGATACCTCCAGGATTGCCTGGCCCGGAAGGGGGGCCGGTGAGCAAAATAGGAGTGTCGAAGTCAGCCTCATCACTCAGTAAAAGGTCAAAGATCTCGACGTTAAGGATGGACCGGTCGGCAAGGACTGCTAGAAGACTGAAAGATATGTCGCATGAAATACTCTCAAGCTACTTCCTGATAAAGTCAGACGAATGATCCAGACTATTTTCATCTTCAAAAATGGCGTAGAAAGGTACGGAAGAATCATGCAACCCAGCCTGTAGTTCAGGGGACAGGACTAAAAAATCAAAAGAGACAAAGTTCTCACAGGAAAAAGGCGTGTAACTCCTACCATAAACAAATTCTGAGCTGGGAAGAACCTAATACACCCGCTGTGATCGTTTCAAGGTAGGAAGATAGATATGAAGATATAAATCTATAGTACAGATGTGATCTAACTGAACAAGAATAGATGGTGGGTCAAGGGGAGGGCATTGGGGCTACAAAAAAAAAAACAAAAACCCACAAAACCCCCAACAGAACCGGCGCAAGGAGTTGATATCTAGGGAGAATACGGGAGGTTCACCCCCGTCGCCGGTATTCGGTGGAATGGGAGAGGATTGGCAGGACCATTAAAATAGTAGAAGAATGCCCACGACACAGGAAGGTAAGTTGGGGTCCGTGACCTCTCAACATCAGTCATGATCAGAAAAATGAAGGCAGACAACCACTACCAGGGCTGGTAGTGAAACAAACGAAGGGGAGCCGGGATGTATAAGCAGAGGCGGTTACTATCCATATGGGTTTGGGGTTCAAAAGAATTTAAATACGCACGGGCGGAGGTTGAAATTTAAAGAAAGCTTATTTGTAGCGTAAAAGAAGGCCGGGATAGCAGGAATGGCACTTGTTTTATGAATAATTGAACGCTTTTTGTAAAGAAAAGCAGTGTTCTCGTGGTCTATAAGGCCGCTTTTGTGTGACTAAGAGAGGTGAATGAACTGTGACTTCTGGTGTCATTTCGTGGGGACGGGGATGAGGGCTCCGCTCAAGGTGACAAGATCATTGAGTCTCCTACGGGAAAAGATAAAAGGGGGGAAGAAGGTTATGGTCATTGGGGGGGTGATCAGCAGCGAACGAGAAATCGCTCGTCGATCTCAGAGAGGGCCCCAAGTGGGAAATAGACAGGTTTATGGAGCTGTACGTCTGTGAGAGCGCGGTAACGGTCAACGGGTGAGGGTCTATAGTACAGCTATGGTAGGCTTGAAGAGATCAATGCTCTTTGCTAAAGACAAAAGGTTGAAACTAACCAGCACAGGGGGGTATGGACTTATGTCCTCTATCTACTCTACACCTGAGGGGGGCTGGGAAAGGCGCGGAGGATCGGTTTTAAGCGCGACCTGATCTTCGGCGAGACTGGGGAGGCGGGACCGGGGGCAGGTGCGACTGGTGAATGGGCAGCAGGAGAAACCACGGCAAGGAACTTTATTTTTATATCCCTTCGGGGGTAAACTCACAACAGGGGACTGGGAGTTGCCGGGCTGGGGAGGCTTGGCAGGACTGGGGGGCGCTCTCGTATTTGGAGGAATGCATCTACATTCGGGCAGGAGAATTTAGGGGGAGTTATTTCTTCAAGCATCATATGCTGTTCGTCATGGTGCTGTAATGTTCTATCTTTCGGCATGCGAGAGGAATGTTCCAAGGGATGTTTACTTCTTCGGCAGTCCCAAACTTTTTGGTAAAAAACAAGTGTAAAGCCCGTGCAGCACGGTGCGATAGGGGAGGTGGCGTAAAACTTTTTAGTCTCGGAGCGTAGTCAGATTGGCCGATCGGCCATAGACAAGACCTCTGCACAGCAGATGATAAATTCGAAGGAAGAGTTTCGGTGAGGAAGGAGATGGGGTAATTCTTCTCGTGCAAGGGCAGGGGGTTCGTGACAACTCATGCCCTTCTGGGCAGAAAAAGAGTAATTGATTCTTTATTCGGATAGAGATATTAGTCACCTGTATGAGCGTCAATACATGGGGAGGCTGTGTTGACAACCAAGAGACATAAGAGGGTCTGCGAGACATTGCGCGGGCGGGGATGAAGGACCTTTTAAGGAGCTGCCTGTGTCATGTTTGTGAGGCTCGAAAGTCTACTCCAACAAGAGGAAGATCCCAAAGCAGAGATCAGAACACGCAGTGGATAGAAAACAACTAGAACGGAGGGAACTTTCAAGAAGAGTGGTTGAAAAAAAGAAATGCTAGAAAGGAAAGGAAATAATGCATCACTTTTCAGAAAGAAAGATGAGTTGAAATCCCTACAGGGATGATTGTCTCTGAAAGAAAAGGGGTAGGTGGTAGCAAGAAAATCCGAAAGCCGTCGAGAACTAGACAGAAGGGGAAGAAATCAACCCGGATAAGACTGAGTAGACATTGATAGCCGCCTGTGTGCGGAGATGTACACTTAAGATTGACTAGAAATGAGGGGAGCCGTTAGCAACGAAACACAAACTGAGAGGGTAAATGTCTGACAGGGCCCGCCCCTTTCATGTAAAGAACGGAAAGGGGAATAAAGAAAAAAGAAGCGGGGAAAGTGACCGATCCGCATAAAATTGACCATACGCCAGCAAAAACGACGAAAAACACGAATCAGGCCGAAAAGATGAAAAAAGATGGTAAAGGATGATGCCTAATGACACGAAAGAAAGAATAAAAACATACTATTGAAATCGGGAAAACTTCGCAAAAATCTAAAAGCTGCAAAGACACCGACGTTAGGAGTCTCGCATGTCGGGAAAAAATCCATACATATAGAGTGGGAAGAGGGATTGGGGGACCAAAACAGAATCGCAGCGGGAAGAACAGAGAAGAAGATCATCTCTAGCGAGTGACGGATCCAAGGAGGAGTAACCTTCTCCTCCAGACAGGGTCTGTAAAAAGAGTTATATTTAGAAGAATATACATGAGGTAATATGTAAGGGCCAAGTTAGTAAGCCACAGAAAGAAGTGTCTGAAAAAAGAAGGGAAGGACATGGTTAAAGTAGAAGAACCCAAACAACCCTTTACTAATGAGGAAGATTCCTTAAAGGAGAACAATCCCAAACACGGGAAAAGGCACTCTGGAATTGACCACTTCATCATGGCGAGGGCACTTGATCCCAAAGAGGGAGAGTTAAGGATGAAATCCAATGCCTACTCAGGAGTGTTAAAAATGGGGTGATGAGAGGGTGGGGGACAATCGCCATTCAATGAGCTTGAAATTTTTGAGCGGGCGGCTAAAAGTTCCAATACACTCACTGACACAAAGGGGAATCATGGCGGACAAAGATAGTGGCACGTCAAAGGACAGGGAAGTATAGACGAAGAAACCCCTTCCGGGGATGACAAAAAGTCGCGGAAGGATACAAAACATTCCTGGAAGTCAGAGGGGGGAATCAAGGGGGGTTGTTTGGGGGGTGGGGGGGGGGGGCGTCTCGGCTAAAAAAATATAGAAGGTTCCATCGACAAAAATCAGGAAGGTAGTTTGGTAAGGGAAGGATGGGGAATAAGAGAAACCCAACATAGGTGAGGGAGAACTGCGCTGCGGAAGGCCTAGTAAGCGTCTCCACTTTTGTCCACATGAATGGTCGTCGGGACGCATTATGGAAGGAGGCACTAGCCGGACTAAGTTTTTCGAGGGGCAAAAGCATAGCAAATAAATTACTGGGTAGGATGATAGGCGAAGATGTAACTCGTTTTCACCGCAAAGGGGAAAGGGTCCAATAAAACACGAAATCACGAGGCTCGAAGAGCGAGCTCTGCGGGCTTTCATTCTTCCTCGTCCTTGCTCTCACAACAGGGACAGCCCATGTAAACCTATGGATGCGGCCTTTATGCGGGCAATGGAAAGCAAAAAGATTTTTACTGAAAAGCAGACACGCTTAAGGTAGACTAACCTGGATCACTCGGTTCACGGAGCGTGCTAAACGAAAATAATTACCTGGGCGGGGCGGCTTCACGGCCTTGGAGGAATCGACCGGGGGGGACTTGCGGGAAAGCGCAGAAGAAAAACTGTTCAAAAAAAAAAACCAAAAAAGTTCTTGGGTTTAGAGAGAAGAATTCCGCCGTGATAGGTTACTACGGAGTTACCCAGCTTTGGAGCATCGGGAGGTAACGGGGGTATCAGAAGGGTCAAGCGGACGTTCGCTTATAGAAATTGTAGGATGACGGAGGTCGCGCCGAATTTTGCTCGCAGGGAAACATGAATCCCCTGACGGAAAAGCGGGGGAGTGGGAAACTGGAAGGATATGTAATAATAGATGGACAGTGTAGCTAATCCTACAAAGACGGGAGGTGATGTTCAGCGAGGAGGAGAGAAAATCAGAGGAAGAGGGGGAAAAAGAAGGACGCCTTTTAGAGCCCCCTATAGGGGACTTGTTTTCGATCATGCGCATCTTTAGAACGAAAAACTGCGACGTTTTCAGCATGGGCACGGTCCTTTGAAAAATTTAGGACTCAGTCTGAGAGGAACCGATTGTCGAAGGGAGGGGGAGATCTTGACCATAAAAAAAAGGACGAGATGAAGCCGCTTTCCGCTGACGCGCAGAGCAGTGAGGATCGATCCGGGGGAGTATAATGTAGGGGGGACTTAGTCTTTCAGGAATGATCAAAAGGGAATCGGCGGGGGGGAAAGACTGTTAAACTTCTGCCGGCAAGACGGGACTGGGCTTGGAAAGTAGGGGTTCGTACCAGGATAACATCGATGTGCAGGGGTTGACCAAGGCGACCAGCCTATCTGGGGGGTGCGATGACCCATTGACAGCTTGGGAATCGCTCGAGGAAATCAGTCCGAAGCGCACAGGACACAAAAAGACAGCAACACAAAATAAACTGAAGACGAACGTTAGGGCTGTATTGTATGCAAATTAACAGAAACTCAGTTCGACTTCTCTTGGGAGGTCACACCATGTCAATACATCAATCCAGGAAAAAAAAACAACTTAGGGATTAAAAGATAGGTAATGGCCCTTTTTGGGGGGGGGGGGTGGGCTAAGAAAAGAAATAGTGTCCTCTTATTTCATAAATAGGAGACCGACAGGCAGCGGGGGGCAGAGGGTTTGGGGAAACCAATGGGGGGCTCTTATGGCGATTGTTAGGTAGGTGGAAACACTTCTGTGTGGGGGATCAAGTCAGGAAATTTGGGGGGGGAGAAAAGGCACTTCCCAGACGTGGGCAAATCAGTCGAGCGTTAAAACGAGGAATCGATGAACGGGAAGAAAAATACTTAGGCCATAATAACGTCAAGAAAGGAATTCTTCAAAGAAGGGGTTATATGAAGGGAGGACTATGAATAAAGGTTCAATATACTCCGAACTTGAAGAAGACCGGCGCTGATACGAAATTTAGCGAGCTGACAGCTGAGAGTTTATCAGCCTGCACGGGAATCGGTAACAGTATAGCCGAGAGCAACAGGTCTCCTCTTCGGGCACTAAATCCAGGCATACGAGAAAATTATTCAAACTCTAAAGTTTTCGTTCTCAGACTGTTCAACCTTTGACAAAGAATATGGCGTGGCGAAAAATAAGCGGGGCATTATCATTGCTCTATTATGAGTTTCCTGGGGATCCAATCCAGTAGGGAAAGAATCGGTGACGAGCTAAACACGGGGGGGGGGGGTGAAAATCGTAGGGATTTACAATCTATAGCAAGTCGAAGTAAAACAAGCGACGTGGACGGGGAAAAGCGAAGCCAAGGACGGCGAAAATGAACACAGCAAGTCGACGTAATTAGACGCTCCGCTCTGCGCAGGGACGGATCAAAAGGCACCACTAGAAAGCGGTCAGGTTCACAACGTCAACCGCGATAAAAAACTGGGAGAGGGCGGCACGATCAGCAACAAAAGCCGGGTTGAATCTGCTCGGGAGGTAATTGGGGGGACCAACGCGCCACGGCGACCAGGGTGAGCCCCAGGCTAAAGACCGGGGCCGAAAAAAAGAGAAAAATTTTTACGGTGTAAAGATCCGGGGGAAAACGTGCAGGGCCGGGTGCGACCGCTAAAAGAGTGGCTAGGGAAGTCCAAGAGAGTCGTCCGATGGCCGCACGGGGCGGACGCAGGATTGGGGGTTACATGTGCTGACCAGGGGGGGCTCAACGTTTATAGAAGAACACGAGGATAAGATGCGCAGAGGTTCCTTGAAAAGGGAGTTGGGGGGAAATGGCGAAGCTGTGGCAGGGTGTAACACTGAAGAGTCGAAGCCCGACCAGAAGTTGAGGGGAAAAAAAAACGAACTCGAAAAAAAATAGGCGCGAGTAGAAGGAAAAGAAATGCAGACAAAAAGCCCGACTCGGGAAGGGGACGGGAACACGGGAACCGGAATGGAACCTGCAGGCATCGCTGGAAGCATAACCTATGGGGGGTTTGATGTGATGACAACTTCAAAAGAGAAAAGTAAATGATGGTCACACCAGAGACCGAGCTGGTTTTGGCGAGCAAAGCCGGGATCTTCTGATCATTCAGGTTTGGAATGGATCCGTAGCCGGACTGGTCCTGCGGGGGGGTTAGACTAAAAAACTCTTCCCAGGCTTTTAAAAGGGGGAAAAAATCATCTTATGTGGGAAAAAGAGGGGAAATTCTGGGGGTCAGGCTGTTCTTGGGGGGAAGGGGGGAGACCGCTCATCTGTTTAAAGCTCTGGTGTCCTACCGAGGGAGAAAGGCCGCATGGGGGGCAGTGGGGGGGAAAAAATCCTACGAAAGCTCCACGGCAAGCGGGCCTCTGGCCAACGCTCTGGAAATGAAGGGGCGAAATGAAAAGTGAGTCAGGGGCATGGTGGGTATGGTCGGCTAGGCCTTGTGAAATATATCAGAGAAGGGAAAGGGGTTGTCAGGGGTATCTATACAGTGCAGGGACCGATTGGGGGCAGAAAAAAGACCGTTGATGTGGGGAGAAACGGGGACCAGGAAAGATTACGACAAGTTTGTTGGGAAAAAAAAACGTAATGCCTGAGATCAGAGGGCAGCTGGGCGGGAGAAGGTGCAAAGGGGTCTGCGTAGTCGGTACGCGGAAAGCGGGAAAAGGCAAGGCTCTTTTTGCTAGGAAGCCGCCTGGGAGGACTTGGGAGTGGGTCAGAAAGAATGCGCAACTGACGAACTGGATGGTTGATAGCACAACGTGGAGCCGAAGGGCACTGGCGGTCTTGGACCGATGGCGAGAGTAAGACTGCGGGGCGATCATAGTCAGGGTTGGCAATTCTTAGAAGAGCATTGCATCAGGGGGGAAACTACGTGGAAATGCAATGGAAAAAAAAGGCTGTAGATGGGTTGAAATGTCTCTGGCTAGGGGGGCATGAGGAAAAAGAAATGGGAACTCTTGCTTTTCGCTGAGTCGGAAACCCGGCAGGGGGAAGGGTGTTAAAGCAAGGAGAAATTTCAATGCGGGCGACTGTTTGCGTGGGCGGGCTACTGAAAATTGAGGGGGTTAGTAAAAGAAAGCGGGGAGAAAATCCCGAGTCGTAACTAAAACAATAATCAATGGGGCCAGAACGAAGCGTGCGGTTAAATGAGGTGGAAAGGACCTGGGAAGGTCTCAAGAGGGGAGGTCGGAATTTCGGTCAGGAAAAGGAACCATAGGAGGGCAGAAATCACGTTAACGTGGGATTCGGGGAATAGGGCTTCTTCAAAATTGTGGGCGCGTGATGTCCTGAAAGGGGAGGGGGAAGATACATGGTTTCAACCAAGCAGACGCGAATGAGCCAGCATTCGTCGAAGGTGGGATGTGAACCTCGTTTTGGACTGAGAATGAGGGGTGAGTTGGATGAATAA
>Ga0179591_1330588_pt1 | contig 13681 bp, 6 predicted proteins | sample CZOMad2_1_08_16f_FD_182891 | JGI IMG/M metagenome (GOLD analysis project Ga0179591, IMG submission 182891) | Vadose zone soil fungal communities from Angelo Coast Range Reserve, California, USA - CZOMad2_1_08_16fungal (PacBio error correction) | ecosystem: Environmental > Terrestrial > Soil >...
TCAGCTCATGAAACATAGAGGGGGAGCGGGGCTTCCGACTGTACGCCTGTGCGAGCCAATAATCTTGCAAGAGAAGATTGAAAGGAGCGGACGGGGGGGCATTCTTTCAGGTGAACCGCGCTGCTTTGGTTTTAAAAAAGTGAAGGTGGACATACCGCTACGGGGAAATCCGACGAAAAAGTCGAGCGACAGCGACTCTAACCAGGGAGAACGAAGAGATTTCAACCTAGTCCACCATTACCTCAATCAAAAAGAAGACTTCCGCAATAGCCTACTAAAATACTCAATAGACAGCAAAACCGGGATCAGGCAGGTCTATCTCGCCGGTTCAAAAACTCTAAAAAGCCCTCTGATTCAGGACTAGCATCAAGGGGAGTCTAGCTATAGGATAAGACACATTCGCTGCGGAAATCGGGGAATGGTGTCCAAAAAGGAATCCAGGGAATAATCAGGCGCCCCACATTTCTATTGGGGGGATTTGTGGGGGGTAGAAGAAGACCGCGGATTACGAACCAAAAAATAAATCTCAGCTAACGACTACGACGAGGCATCTCATATAGTGGAAGAAACGCATTGTCAAGGTCTATGGGGCAGAAGATTCGAAAGGCGGCGCAGAACCCAATACAATCCGCAAAGAGGCGACGTATCGAACCTCAAAGCAACGGAAGAAAACAAAGGGTCGTAAAGAAAATCGACCACCGGGGGATGCGATCAGAATCCACCAGACCATCGGCATGAACAGGCGTTCTCCCTAGGAGCCAAAGCTAACTCAGAGGAAAGGAAGACCAGGCATTGCAGAATCGCAAGGCTGTTACACGCTCAGTTTCCCGCGCCATGAGTCGCGGGGGGGGAACATAAATCTTAAACGGCTGTCACGAGGAATTTTTAAAATGGAGTAGAGGCATCCCGACGGACACCTCGTTCTTTAGAAGCTCTCAGCAGTCTATAGCCGGGGGCTGAAAGAAGAGAAAACAGGTCAAACCGGTAGCCGCGCACAGCCGAAAAACTTCTAGAGGGATGCCGACCGAAGTACGGGTCACGCAGAGAAAGGGGGGGACGTCAATACGTGGGGAACAAAAGCTAGGCAGTTTTCACCTCCCATGAGGGAGGGGGTCATTGTGTAACGCGAGAAGGAGAATTAAGAAAGGGAAAAAACCGTTCCTCCCTATACGTTTGATTATTGGTGTTCTCGAAAAAAAACAAAAGAAAAGAACGTCCCTCCTCGACACAAGTGGCGTGGACCTGGAAAGGGGTGTTGCCAAATCTTCGAAAAATCTCAGAGGGGGTGGGGGCCAAGGTCTGGAGGGGGGAAAGGGAAAGTATCCTTCATCGGCAGAGGCGTAGGCGGGGTGCAGAAAGATATAGGGTGGGGCTTGGGGGGGTGTCAAAAAAGAAAGACGACCGGGTTCACTTACTCCTTGTTACTAAATATCAAAAATACCTTATAGTCCCAGATTCAGGAAAGAATTTGAAGATTGCCTTTGGTCCTTATTTGCCACAAGGGGAGAGGAGGCGCGGGTATGCTGACTAAGTCCGGAAACTGCCAACAGTCAGCCCCCAAGGTCCCGCTACCGGGGGCAGGGAGCCTACCCTGGAAAGCCGGTGCAAATAAGATCGGATCATAAAGTGTGAAGGGTTAAAACTGCAAGACCGGAAGAAAGACGCTCAAAAAATCCTGGCTCGACGCCAATCAGGAGTGGTCTTATCGCCCGCGAAGGATTAAACGCAGGAACGGGGCATTTCCAAAGGGGATGCGGCGATGCCGGGAAATCAGTTGATAAAAGAAAAGGACAAAAAAAACCTCCATCTGAGGTGATGCGGTGATTGAAGAAGAGAAGATCAAAGAAGATTTCTCGAACCTACAGTTTCCTGAAAGCAAGGCTGAGACGCAACAAGGAGAAGAAGCTTCGGAAACATAAAACAAACTACTCTTCTAGTAGAAAGTATTCTCGGCGGAAGCGCAATGAGAAAGCGAAATCTCGGCTTCCTCAGGGGGAGATCGAGGAAATCACGTCAGGGGGGGAAAAAAGAAAGCAACATGGCGCGCCGCCGACGAACATAGTCAGAGAAGCTGGAAGGTGATCGGGTGAAGAGGCACCCCTAGTCTAGAAGGGAATCAAACCCGCTGGCGGGGTTCTTAAAGATCTACTCCTTATCGGGCGCTCCGCGCCGGTGAAGCCGGGGGTGGCAGCAGAACTCAGGGGAAAGCGACGAAAACTGCGCAACACTGAGGAGAGCTGCTCACTCTCCTATTGAGGAGTCCTCTTGCATTCACTGGAAGTGAGAGGGAACAATCACCACTAAACTATAGAATGACTACAGCCAAACCAACATGGGGAGGGATCCGTTGCTCGCCTTACTCAGGGACCGTAATTTAGGGGCCGGAGGAGGAGCGGCGGGGCTCGTCCTGAACAGAGAGTAATTCCTGAGAACAAAACTTACTTAGACGGTCTGAGCGAAAGGGTCAAAAATCCTGCGGAAGTAAGGGAAGGCTCCCACTTCTTTTAGACTAGCCGAGGCTCGATCTAATCCGGCTTTCGGCTTCAAAGCAGAGCGCGTAATTGATCTGTCTAAGATCTCAAGGAAAGGGGTAGAGAGGAGCGCTTCTTGATGTTATGAGCGAAAAAAAAACCACTTTAAGGAGGAGAGAGAGATACCCCGGCGGACCCACTCACGACGGGAAGCTACAATAAGACCGAAAGGAACATTTAAAATTGAAAGAGAGTGCCTGCAAAAAAAGAAACATTTCATCACTGCCGGGCCGATTCCTGAAAAAGACAAGAAGGAAGTATATCTCTCCTCATCTCGAGGAGCCCGAAGTGGGCGTCTGAAGGACTACCGGCTGATGTTGAAAGAATCAGAGAACTACCTCAGGTCAGAAGGGGAGGAAACATCGCCAGCTCTGGGGACTACATCGATTACTCTAAAGGATCGTCCATTTCACGACCCTGGAGGATAAATTCATCGAACGCTGTAATGTGACTGTCAATGGAAAGGAGACTCTGGCTGTGCCAATCAACGGGGGTTGCCGGACAACGAGAGCTCTAAAAGCGGCGATGCCGCAGCGAAAGAGAAACCGCCCTATGAGAGGGGAGCGGGCTGCTGACGGGTGTAAGTCGCCGGCTTTATAAGGCCGGCGCCCATCTAACGAGAGACGGAGGAAAGACCCCAGGAAGACAGGGGTGTTTAGTTTGCAGAAGAGGGGGGGAGAAACGCGGGCGTCAAATCTGTGAGAAAAGGGAAGAAAAAGAATTCTCAAATATCGAGGATCTTAGTCAGGTGCTTATGGGGAGGGGGAAAGACCGATACTTGGTGGGGGCTCAAAAACCTGTTTATTATATGGGTTAGAGGGGGGGGGGGGAAGAAGAGAAACCTTTATACGGGGAAGCGTCGGGTTGATGAAGGCTATTACTGCCGGGGGGGGAGTCAGGTACCGTGACTAGAAGGAAGGGGGGGATCCGAAACCTGCAGAGGGGGATTGGATAACGAAATCGCCTGGGCAGGAGTCTTATCGAATCGGGGTGATGGCGGTCCTTCGGGTCGGACAATTGTAAAGAAAAGATATTGAATTTTAGTCAAGACCGGGGGACCGGTCAATTGCGAAACCGGAACGCAAACCTTATCTCCAACCGCGCGTGGATGAACTGGGGGGGGGGGAGGAAAGCCCGGGAGGGAATAATCAACGCCGAAGGCTGAGGTCTATAACAAAAAACGTTCCGCTATGGGAGTATGCTGATGACCTTGGCTGGAAAAAGAGACAAGGGGGAGGGACGAATATCAAAAACGTGGGCATGGGAAGTCTCTATAGGTCCCTAAGCCTCAATCAACAAAAAGCAAATCCATCCAAAGGCACGCCAAAAAAAGAAAAAAGACTTAGCTATTGGAAAAACGGGTAATAAAAGGGAGGAAAAGTGAGAGGTTAGTAACGGAAGGAAGGCCCTCCGGAAGGGGGAGAATAAACGTAAAGAGAACGATAGATTTTATAATTTAAGTCAATCAAAAGGGGGAAGGAAAAAACTTAGTTAGGACCTGGAGATTGCACCTCATCCTCTAACTTAAAAAAAAAAAAATTTGGTCTATATGTCGAACTTGGGGGCGCCCAAGGAAAGAACACGTTTTTAAGAAGGTGAAGGGTCTTAGGTTGGCTATCAGCGGGTAACTCCAAGGAAAGAAAGTGAGTACGGGGTTGTGGGAGGAGTTGCAAGCGTAGGAGAAAACCACCCTTACAGAAAGAAAGGTATTTAAATCTCCTCGGGGGTATCGGTGTGAATGTAGAATGTCAGAACGAGGGAAAGAGGAGGTAAGTAGGGGAAAAAATGTATTTCTTCAATTCAAAGGCGACGTCGCCCTGGGTCTAAAGCGGGAGCCGTATAGCTAAGAAGGAAGTGGTTAGGTGCAGACACGGAGGAGGAATGTCTATCTCTTCTCGTGAATGCCCGAGCTGTGAATGGGGGGAAAAAACCCGTTCAGCGTGAGGGAAAGATCAAAAACTGACCTAACGGTTTCCAATGAGACAGCGGGGGTCTAGGGACATGGGAGAGGGGGAACCCTCGAGTTTTAACTCTTTGGAAACGTCTCGAGAGTGATCCGAAGCGGGCTGGTAAAGGGAGGAGGTCCGCGCTTTTCCTAGAGCTGCCGCGCGAGAAGATAAAGGAGGGGGACTGCCTGACTCGGGGGGTCGGAGTGTGCGCGTGTCTCAGTGGCCCTTGGGCACGGTGGGTGGAAGCTGCTACCGATTTCGGGGGGGAGGGGGGGGCTTGGAGGGCCGTGTGTAGTCGAGGAGACCGGCTAATTGCTTCTGCTTCTTCTCAAACCCAAACGAATTGACATGGGGAGGGTTAGAAACGGAATTAAAAGAACTTGTGAGGGGGAGGCGAAAATCTCGCGGGTTGTGGTCGCCATAGGCAAAGCCGGGGGGGGACGGGTGTTATCCATCGAAGGGGGCAAGCCCAAACTTCGTAGGAGGACAGACTTATCACCCATAAAAGCCGAGCATGGGAGTACTTAATACGGGTAGACCGGCATGCTAGCTTGTAGTCCCGGGGTCTCAAGGCGTTTAGGCGGAGGGGAGACAGGGTCGTAGGATCATGAGCTAGGGGGATTCTCTTATGTCGAGTCGTAGTCATAAGGGGGGGTTCAACGAGGAAGGGTTGAAAGAATTATTGTAGTAAGGTACTGAGACCTTATCGCTAGCTGTAGCGGCGAGAAAGGGTCGAGAAGCGCCAGGGGAAAGTGTCTATTCCAAGATTTTGTAGAAAATGGTATGGGCCACCGACACGGTGAATGTCAGGAAGGGGAACATCTATCAATCCACCGGCGCTGATGAACGGTTCTCGAAAAGGGAACGTCGGGGAAGGTTGTCGTCAAAAGAAGGGGTGGGGAGGGAAAGTAGAAAAGCCTCTCCATCTATGGTGATACTGAAGGAAGAGGCACAAAAAAAAACGATTAGTGAGCAGTATCAATCGGAGACCATACTGAGGGAGTCGTGGAGCGGCGTAAAGAATTTCACGTACTTTCTATCTCACCGGAAATACTCGTCGAAGGAAAACCTTGATAAATCAACGTGCAGGGGAGGGGAAGGGTGCAATGAGATTAAGGGGGAAAAGTTGAGTTCCTACACAGTGCCTCGACAACGACGGAATAAGAAGGAGTGCGAGAGACGATCTCGACATAAAAAAAGGATCCTATAGGAGCTATCGCTAGGTAAAGGAGTCAGACTCCAGCTTTAAGGAGAATAGAATACACCGCAGCAATCAGGGAAAACCGTGCTCGTCCATAGGTCGATCGATTACGTGGTTCTCCAAAAAAAGAGGAAACAACGCCCGTAATCTACGAGCATATCTTTGATGTAAAGAGAGCTGCCTGCAATGGGGAATAGGAAGGGGGCTTTTTCAGAGCTTCAGGGAAGAAGCGATCAGATCAAAGAGAGGTCGGCGAAGAAAGAAAACGCGGGGGCTTTGGCCCAAAGCAGACCGCGAGAAAGAGGCCGTACAAAACGACCTGTCTAAAAGCGGGTCCCAAGACTTTTTGCGCCGGGGGGGGAAATAAGACAATCAAAGAGAATCGAACTAAATGCGGTCAAGGGAAAACCAGGAGGACATAGCCCTATAAAAAGGAAACTTCACCCTAGAGGCCAGGCGACAGCGCGAACGATAAGATGCTAGCTACTCAAAAAGATCGGGCGTCGCGACTTAAGGAGGCCAATCTACTATCAAGGGCCACCCGAACTTCGGGGAGGGGGACAAACCGGAGGAGGCCGGAAGAGAAGTCCGTACCACCTTCCAGAAAAGGACTTTCAGAGGAGAAAAAAGGCATGACATATTTCACCTCTTCGGGGATGATAGATAAAGAACCTGGTTCCATCAGATGGGTCACATCAAGGGTCATTAGGAAAGGAAGTCTCGAGGAAAGAAGCCGGGGTTGAGAGTCCCGACTTACTATTCATCTCTACGAAGTTAGGACAAAACAATCACTTCTCACGGGGAAAAGTGAAGACATAAAGGCAAACTGAACGCTAGGGATGAAAAAGAGTAGAAAGTTACTGAGAGAAATCTGACCTAGGATTCTCCCAGTTTCGTGGAGGTGGGGGTGTTTTCCTCTAGAGAGAGGAGAAAAGGTATTAACACTGAAATAAAAGAAGGAAAAAAGGGAAGGGAGGTGCAGAAACACTGCGCAATACGCGAACACAGGGGAGGCGTTCTTTTCGATTCATGAATTTTGTCCCCAAAAAAAGGGAGCTCAAGGAGGGGGTTTGGCGTCGCGGATCTTGAAAAAAAGATCCAATCAAGCTAGACAAGCGTAGGAAAGCAAAGGGGGATTGCAAGTACCGAGACAATTAGGGGCGGCAGATGGCTAAAAAAGCACGGTGAGGGGAAAATTTGCAATGCGCCTGGGTACTAAAATATGGTAGAGTAAAAGTATTCGCTGGAAATAGATTCCGAGAGGGGGATCGTATTGGCACTTTGGGTATTGGGGGGAGGGGAAGGGGCGGGGCTTCTTTAATTAGTAATCACCAAGTCGCTTCTCCTGGCGCAGTAGGAGGTAGACAATTGCGTTTGAGAAAAGAATCACCAAAGGACATCGGCATCAACACGAGAGGTCTTTTGGGAAAACGACAAGAATCTCGAACATCGCTCCAATTCCGGAGTACTTCTAAAAGGAGGGCAGGAAAAAAAAGAACGGGAAGCTCCTCTGACTAGAGAACGCTTAGACTTGACCAAGACCGTGTCTTCTGAGATGCCGACAGTACATCTCTTTTGAAGATCTCACCTGACCAAGGACCTCTGATTCGGAATATTCTGCGGGAGGCTAGTACAATCACTTCTGCATCAAAAGACCGTGACTTTAAGGAAGAGAATCGGAGAGACGCAACAACTTCTTCTAGAAGGATTTATCCAAAACGACGCTGCTAAAAAAACAAAAAGGAGGAGTCTAAAGAACTCATAGAAAGGGGGATCTGAGTCAGCGAAACTGCGTCAGAAGAAACCAAAAGTTCTGAGGACAAACTATAACATGGGAGGGAACTAGGCCTACAGAAGAGATACGGTGGATGGATCAAACGAGGAATTGGAAGAGAAAAAACGGCCGTGGGCTTTTCGAGGAAAGGGAAAAATCAAAAACTGAATCCAGAGCTGAGAGGGGGGTCATTCACGAATAGGGCTGCTGGCAGCGAGAATCCTGAGAAGGAACACTTGCGGGAGTCCTCATCCTAAGTCACTTAAAAAATCGGCCTGAGAAAAACAAATGGGCTCTGGGGGTCTTCTCATCTCGGGGGGAGCTCAGGTGCGTTCTGGGGAGGGCAAAGTCCTTAAACTTCCGATAAAAACGTGACTCGCTCAAAGAGGAAGGAGAAAATCCTCTAAAACCAACGTTCTGGAAAAAAGAGGGGGGGGGGGGTTTTTTCAAGTCTTTAAAGAGGAGGGAGATTCCTTTTCTTCCCAGTGAGGGGATAGTACATGGATAAGGTTAAATGGCATCAATAAAAAAAATTTAATGAGAGCAAGTGAAATAAGTCGGAGATAAACTTAGAAAGGGTTGCCTGAAGGAGAGAAGTTGTGCGCCCATGCCGAGGTAAGATCATAAAAGACGAGTTTGACCTTCAAAGAGAGGACCGTTATGGGAAATGGTCTGTGGTTCGTGATGCTAAGGGGAAGGGCGCTGGGATCACTTTGGGGACGACGGGGGAGAGAGAAAAAAGTAGTAGTAACAGATAAGAAAACAGGCGAAATCAGACTCAGGGGAACCGTCGGGAAAATGCCCTGTGGATATAGAAGGGGAACGCAGAACACAAGGAAACCATTCCATGACTCATCAGAAAGAAGGGGAAGCCGACAATAAAGATAGTAGATCCGCTTCCTGATTACCCGAGGGGGAGTATAGGTGGGGTCCTGGAAAGCGGGTGTTGACATACAATGGAAAAAATGTAGAACTTCCCGAAGGTAGCAGGATGCCATCTCCATACGATACTTTCCTGTAAAGAAAGAGAGAAAAGCAAAAGGATTAAATCTTCCAGGCACGAGAAATGCAGAGACCGATGAAGAAAATTTTGGGAGTCGAGGCTACTTAGAATGGTCGCTGCGGCTCTTAGGGAAGGGGGAGGCCGGACTTTTTGGACGTAACGTCAGCAAAAAAGGATCTGGAGGGTCTACCTCGCAGCGAAGCAAATTCCAGCAAGGGTCGGGGGGAGGGCTGAGGAAAATCGTATGTTCTGCCTATTAAAACAAGAGACTATCTCGACTATCAGGCGTCAGAGATGAAAAAAGAACGTCGCAGGGAGGTTTTTCTATTTGAATCGAACTCGCGTAAAAAAAGATCAGTTTCGGAGGGGGGAAATACCGAAGAAAGTCTACTTATTCAATATAGATCTGGGAGGCGGAGCAGTTTTTGATCAATCAGAAGAAATTGGGGGGGGCTCGATCCGACGACCGCGGTGTTGATGACCTAATATAAAAAAAAGTTGGCTGGTGGAAATACAGAGAGCACGTAATTACCGGGGCGTCTGCAGAGGAGGGGGGGGGATGATCAGCTGAACGTCAAGTTGTTTGCGGCTCATCCCGGGACGATGGTTAAAGTCACTTTCTTTCCCGAGAGGAAGCGGATTGCCGATGGATATTGACAAGACACTCCAGCTGAGCCTAATCAGAAGGTTATCGGGCATGGGGGGTGGGTAGTTCAAGGGAGAAAACCAGTCTAGTGCAAAGGAAGCCTACCGCTGGTCGAAGGAATTGCTGACCGTCCAAATCATTCCAAGGGGGGAGAGGAAGGATGGTGGTATACATTGGTGGACACCTAGCCTGAGGCGGATGTCGCGAAGGGGTCGTAGTTTCAACCACACTGCCCCCTTGAAGGCGGGACTGATGACCGCGGGGGGAATCACGCAAGGCGTCAAAGCCTTAAACCCTGAGGGAAAACGGCCTTGCAAGGGGGAAGACATAGGAAGAAAGAAGCGCGCAATAAGAGCCATTACGGAAACCATATGTCAATTATTGGGAAGCTTTTGGAAAAACTGGTGAGATTTATAAAAACGTCAATGGCCTCCTGACTTCAAGAAAGACAGAAGAAAGAGTAATTGTGTATATGTATACACGAAAATGCTAGAAGCGTTTATAGCTGCGTCCGGGTCCGGGCACAGCATCTAAACCGCGGAAACGGAACCAACCTTTATTTCTCAAATAAGTTTGGCACTCATGATCGCCAAAGAAAAAACTAAGGGGGAGCGGAGACATCATGCTTTGGGGAGAGGCTATAGGACGTCAACTCCCAGATTAGGGGAAGGAAAGGGTTTTTGGGGTACATGAGAGAGTGCGCTCGGCGTACCCCAAGAAACACTCTAAGAAAATTGGGGGGGGATCTAAAGTGGAAGTTGTTAGCTATTAGTTCCCTTTATCCAACTACTTGGGAAGATCTTCAAGGACGGGAAGAGTGTCGCCAAGAGTCAAGCTTTTACTTGACGGGTAGAGAATACAGGTAAAGCGCTGTAAAATGAACATAAAAATTCTGAGAGCTGGCTGACGTAAATTGGGCCCAGAAGCTTGAGGGAACCAAAGAAGGGGACAGGTTGTTAACCACAACGAATCGTTGGAACATCATCTGCGGCGAGAGGAAAACAGCGATGGGACAAAGGGTTCCCAAAAGGAGCTTGGAGAGAAAATTGATCAGCCTTGTTATAGTGACACGGGGGAGTAGCGAGTTGGCCGAGGGAATATCGCATGGGCTAGTGGCGTAGGTTTGGGTAGTCAAGGTTATAGGAATAATTTCTAGGAGTAGAGGGCACTAATAGGGTGAAGCGGGTTTAAGGAAACGTAGGAAGTAGGGGACTTGATCTGGGGGAAGGCAGCTCAAGGGATTTCTTAGAGAAAAAAGGCGAGTCTATAGAAACAGGGAGGTTGGTGGTGAATTAAAGTCCTTGTCGGATTCTCGCGAGACCTGACTTGGGGTAGTCCATAGCAGAAGGTTTTTTACGAGGGAAGTGGGGGAGGGAATTCGCGTCTATTCTATAGGCGGCTCGGGGAGAACCCACATATTAAAACATTCAAGGGGTAGTTAATTCATGCGTAGTAGACCGAATACAAAAAAGTCTGCTATCGGAGTTGGGGATAGGGGGTCAATAAGCTAACTGCCTATGAAGAGGTTTTTCGGGTTGTTCTTCATCTCTTGAGGCGGAGATTGGGAAGTAAAAGTAGCGCTTGTGGAATGGCGAGGCAGCGTGTGGTTTGACGAGTTGGGTCCGGGGGGATCGAGCAGGCGTCGAGGAAGTTTGCATCGGAGCTTTTCCCGGTAGGCGATGAATGACTGGATTGTTGGTAAGAGACACCGATGTCCCCCTCCGGTGAGGAAATACTAAGAAGGGGCTTGGAAAACGGATCTACAGACCATTCGATTCCGAAAGCTCAGAAGGAAACGATCTGTTAATTAAGAACCGGGAGGGGCAATAAGGCCTCCTGAGAAAAGGGATAGAGATGATGCTATTAATTAGTAAAACAACAAAACAAAGTATTTATTATATAAATAAGAAAACTTGCGGCTTCAATCCTGTTTAGAGCTCAACCGAAAAGAATAGTAAGGCGGAAATTACACCGCAGGTGGAAAGGAGCTAAGGGGGGTTGGGACAAGGAGAGATAGGATTCCTGGAACCTGGTGTTTTTCCTATACTGTGGCTCCAACTTGAGGGAAATACATGGAAAAAAGTCAACCTCCCATCAATCAGAAAGAAGGATATAGTCTCGCTCCCGTACTAACTTTCAATCTTACCAATTTGTCCCAAATCTCATAACTATAGAGACACCCGTACCACTATGATCGTGCAGAAATAAGAAAGAAGAAAAAAAGATAGTGCCGATTTCTAGGATCTAGGTGGATTCGAACGAGACAACTGCAACTCATCTATCAGAGAAGACAGAAGGCTTTTTTTTCAAAGAGATAAAACTAAACAGGAAGGCAACAGCCTGCATTCTCGGTGATTATGGGTTAGCAAGAAATTGGGAAAGGTAATCGGATCTCTCAATGATCTTGTCGGCTTAAGAGCTCAAATATATAGAAACCACCACAAGTACCTCGAGATAGCGGAAGCTCTCGATCCAAAGAGTTTCTACTCCAAACATGGGAAAGAGGGGCATCAGTAGAAAAGAAATGAAAGAGCGGGCGGGACAAAGAGGCGGAGCTTCCCAGCAGCAGACTCCCTCTAGTAATCGCGGAAATATCTTCCCAGACCAGGACAAATCAGCAGAAGAACCTTCAATAACAAACACCAACCTGGAACAAAGAAATAAATCTCTAGGCAAGGGTCAGAAAAGAAATCCCCAAGTCAAAGTCGATCTAAGATAGGACAGACGCCTTCGTGGAAAAATCAGCGTGAAGACATGACAAAAAAGGAGATACAGAGTGAGATTCTTGGCGATTACAGGATCCCTACACGCTGACATCGGTTTCAAATATGTCTTCAACTACAAAGATCGGAAAACCTTTACACGCAGGAGGTATCATTTACACCCCTACTGATCAAGGATCGGAAAGCGTCCTTGAACCAGAGAGAATAATTGCTAAGTCGCCTTAAAAGCCGACCTTACAATGCATGGAAGCGATATCGTTATGGCTAAATAAAATTGACAGCTCACGAAACGTCTTCGCGTGGGTCCAAAGAGGGTATCATGTTGGGGGAAAGAGAGCGGATCAAATATAAATACCAAAAAAGTTCCCCTCAAAAGAATTGAGGGTTATCTTTAAGAAAAAAAAGAAGACCACGATTCAAAGTAGTTTCAGTGGCGAGCAGATGCCCAAAAGTCTGGCTGCTATAGAGAGGGGGGGGGGGGTAGGGCAGGGACTGTCTGTGAAATAAAGATCTTCACACGCTATAGAGGAGTTCATGATTAAAGGCAGAGAACAATAGTTCGGAGGGAAGTCAACACTACTACGGTGCAATGCCGTCATGGGATAACTCAACATAAGCGCTTATAACGAAGGTCAGGAAAAGGGGAAGATGGAAGTGGACCTTTCGGGTCTGCACCTGGCCGGATGGGGCTAAATTGGAGTCTTGAGCGAAGAAGGAAAGGAAAGCGTCCCGCTACAGTTGACGCATATCTTCTTTCAGACCAGGGGAGGGAGAAAAGAGAACCCGGGGGGGAAAGGAAGGTCATTGGGTTGGAAAACCGAGAAAGAGCCTCGGGACAGCCGATGTAGAACGATAAAAGAGGCGGTCAATTACAAAAAGAAGTCCTCAATGTAGAAGAACGGGAACAGTTACTTACTTTTTTAAAAAAAAAGGTCATTATAATCCTAAAGTAAAATCGAGGGGTGAATCATAACTGACCAACCTTATCCAAGATGAAATTAGGTCAGATGGTCAAAGAAATCGCAGGAAGGTCAGCTGACAGAGGAACGAGGAAGGCTGGTAAAACCCTATTAAGGAAAATTTCAGTCAAAACCGACTCTGGGATCTATCCGGAATTCCTCTTCGAGCTCGTAAGAAAAAGGAGAATCTTAAAGGAACAAATCTTTAGGAGGGCTAAACAACACGGGGGAGGAGTTGGCCATCCCAACAAGAGAGCGTAAGAAAAAAATCACTAATAATACGTTTGAGGGGGGCCTTAGAAGGTCAAGGAGGGGGGGATGACAAGAAGCAAAGAAGTGGGCGCATTCAAAAAGAAAGGCGCTCGTAGTTAAAGGCAGAGGCGACGAAGACGGCTGGCGATCGCGCAGGATGGAAAAAAGAAAATACTGCGAAGTAAGAAGCACAGCCTAGAACAAAAAAAGGAGGCCTCAAGAGTCGAGAGGATGGTGCAGATTCTCTCTTTCTGGTGGCGGAAAAAAAAGGAAACCAAAAAAAGGGAAGGCAGTCCGATCAAGCTAGTATCGAGAAAAGGGAAAAGTCGGAATTCTTACCATAGGAGTGAACGGCTATGGAAATGTAAAATTGACTGAAGAGGTCTGGCGACGTCAAGCGGAAAAAGAGTAAGGTAACACCTTTAAGAGAAGGGGAGCCGTGCGTAAAAGGATCGGAATGATTGCCATCAGGGAAATCAGGAATACGTCTTCTTGACTCACAGGAAGAGGAATGATCTAAAATGCTTCCGGAGGGACCGGGTGGTAAAAAACGTGGGTTTCGGAGAAGGAACATGTCGGAAAGGTGCCCAAGGGGGACAGGTGGGGAACTCGAGGGTTCCACGGAGGGAGTGAGGGCGACGGT
>Ga0179591_1343078_pt1 | contig 13681 bp, 15 predicted proteins | sample CZOMad2_1_08_16f_FD_182891 | JGI IMG/M metagenome (GOLD analysis project Ga0179591, IMG submission 182891) | Vadose zone soil fungal communities from Angelo Coast Range Reserve, California, USA - CZOMad2_1_08_16fungal (PacBio error correction) | ecosystem: Environmental > Terrestrial > Soil >...
AGGCCTAGAAAGATCTTTTGCATAGATTGAAGGGATTTACTTGGTATTATGAAAGGGGAAAGGGTCCGCAGTGGCATTCCACGAATGGAGAGTCGTTAACACATGAAGGGGGCAGTCCGCAACTGCCTGCTGGGGGAGGCAAAACCTCAGAGGTGGCTCTGCAATAGTTGGAGCGCCGATTTGGGAACCGGGCGGGCATTCTGGGAAAGGAGGCTGAAAGGAAGGAGGGGGATTACTTTGGGACGTTGGCTAAAAAGGACCCCTCTCCGAGAAAGAATCAAGGAATCTGAGAGGAAGATTTAACGGGGGGAGTGCGCACCGCATGGGCAAAAAAAATGCGCTGAAAAAGTTTAAGAGAACCAGTAGCAACCTGTCTTTTGTACAACGGCAGGGTTCCGACAAACGGAGCGTTGAGGCCGGATCGGTAGGCTCCTATCAGGGGGAGCCGCTTACCAAAGCAAAATGAAGGAGTCAGGGTTTCTATGAAGAGATGGAGATTCATCAATGCTCTGAGAGGAACCTGGGGGGAAGAAAGTTAAACACAAGAGGAATTGAAAGGATCTGGGGGTCGAGGGGGGGAGTCACAAAGTCCTTTCAAAAAAGGGCCAGCCCGCTGGGTCTGGTAGCTGAACGATCTTGGGTTGGAAATGGCATCACCGGATAACGTCACTGGTTAATGAAAAGGAAAAGCAAAGACCTGATCCGAATGTAAGGCTTTCCCTGGGGGGGGGAAGGTGTGCTAATGCCGGATAAACTGATTCGGGGAAGTGAGCGCGATTCCGCAAAAACAGAATCAGAAAAAAAAGGGCAGCTCTCTGTGTTCCGGCTGCCCTTGGGGAGGATGAAGGATTTGGAAACCAAGTTACTTCCCTTGGCGTCGAAAGTTTTTGATGGGAAAAAAAAGCGGAGCTAAATAGTTAGTTGGGGCCAAAGCGTTGGAACAGTAGAAAACTCGCCCTCGTGAAGCATGACCTCGCAAAAGAGGTAAACGTGTATAAGGTTGATGTCACCTTGGGAAATCCTCCAAGCAGAGGTTACTACGGCGGGGGCCTCTCCCCGCGTCACGCACATTAAGGGAGTGCACAAAATTCTCTGTCTCGGAAAAAACCAAATGCGGCGAGGGGTCAAAAAAAGAACAAGTTAACTCGGGCTAGTCTAGGATTTGAAAGACTCTCATCGGGGGCGTTTGCCCAAAACTCTACGAGATTCAGTGAGGGCCTCGAGGGAAGAGGGACGAGGGGGGGGCTCAAAAAAGGGAACACTTGACCTAAGCAGATGGGGTACAGACCGCGACCGTGTTCAAGCAAGAAGAACTGTTTTTGGGAAAGCCACCCTTGAACAGATTTCGGAGTAGGGGGGGAATTTGTTGGGGTGGGGGGGGGGTGTGGGTGGTGTTTTTGGGGGGTGGTGGGGGGTTTTTTTGTTTGTGGGTTGTGTGGTTGTGGTTTTTCTTTGGGGAGGGGTCTGGGGAGGGTTTTTATTTGGTGGAACCCAAAAGGACTCCGTTGGAAAAGAAAGCTGAGAGTTTCATATCTCTCAAAAAAACACCGGGGGTTAGATTAACAGCCCAAATGAAACCTTAAAGGTAATTACTTGGGGTCCACTACAAACAAAGTACGCATCGGGAAAAGTGTGGATTGAGTCTGGTGCAGGGCCGGATCTGAAGCAAATATACAAAGGTTTTATTGAAGGAACGTCGGCCGGGGGAGCCATCGTGAACTAAGGGGGAATTCTTCCCGAAAGAGTTTGGGACCCACCAGAGAAAGGGTAGCAAACAGGGAAAAACGCGAGCCGCGAAGCAAATTTAATTTAAGAAAAGGGGTGAAGACCCGCATGCAGGAGGAACTAGCCAAGAAGGGAGGGGGCACAAGGAAAATCTGGGGACCGACTCTGGTCGAGGACTCAAATGAAAGATGCTTGTAGGATGCTTCAATGAAAAAGTTCGCACAAAATAAGTTTGGCGAGGAATGCGGAGGGAGTTTCGAATGTGGAAAGGGAAAGAAATTTCCAGAAAGCGAAGAGAAAAAGAAATCAGGACGCGGGACGTCGGGAGAAATAACGAATATTGACTTACAAAAAAAAGAGGACCAGAGAGGCCCCTTTCCCCACATCCGGGGAAAGGGGAGGTATACGTTCTTGCAAGGGATCCGCTCGTTTAACAGGGACGGCCAGTCAAATGGCCATTGAGTACAACGACGGGGTTTTGAGGGGAACCGGAAGAATAAAGCAGGACAATCGAACGCAAAAATAAATAGGGAGAAACCGGACAGAACCGACCTCGACCGGTTGAGGAAAGGGGGGAGGCAGAAGTGAAAGACCATGAAGTCGGAAATAGCGGTGCGTAACGCGGCGAAGAAAGGAAAACCAGAAGATCAGTGAGATACAATTGTAAAACGGCCATTCCCGGAAAAACAAACAACAGTATTCTGGAAACTGGGAAGCGGCTAAAGAAATCAACACCCGAAAGAGAGCGGCGAGGGAGGGAAACACCAGAAGTAAGTACAGGGTAAAACGAGGACTTGGAACTGTAGCTCATTTTCTTCCAGGGGCAATCTGGTGAGATGTGTCGCAATCCACTAAACTTTAGGGGACGTCACTTGATAGAAGAGGGCCACGGCGCACACTTCAATCCAAGAAGAAAAGACGATTGGGCAGCCGAATGTGGTGCGTACACGGACACTTAAAAAAAAAGGAAAGGAAAAATGATTGCTATCAGATCCAACGCTAAGGGGGGGGAGGGGAAACCCAGAAGAAAAAGCGTCGTTGGTAACGTAGTAAAAAGTATTGGGGGAAGAAACAAAGACAGTCTTAGACTGGGTAGGAAGGGGGCACGGACAACGAAATCTCCCGGAAATAAATCAAGTCAACGCTGAGAGGGGGGAAAAAAAACCAGTATGGGGGACAGTCCAGGTCGCTTTTATAAGGCTCTCGAGGCAAAAAAGCGGAGAGGAAAATGAGATGACGGAAGAACTTTACATTCTCGGGTGATATTCCAGCGAAAAAAAACTTCATTGTTGAAGGATGGATTAGGGGGGGCGGTAGCTGTGTGTGGAAAAACCGTGGTATTTTAAATCTCACGAGGTATAACAAAGCGCTCAACACGAAGGGTACATCACGGCAAGGGAGCAGGGGTTCGGCAACCGAGTGTGGCTAGGAAAGAACTGAGACGAGCGTTTTGAAAACTGACAGGGCGAGGCACGTAAGGGCCCAATTCGGGGAGAGGCAAAAATGGAAGGTTTATTAATTTACGCAATGAAGGTGCAGAGGGCCCGCGCATAAACAAGTGGAAATGATCGCATGGAAAGGGGGTCATTTCCCAAACTCATCACCAAAGTGGACACACACCGACGAAGAGGAGGAAACAGCGGGGAAAAATGATTACGCACATTCTCAACTTTCTTCTCTTACTCATTTGGTCCCCATCAAAATTTTTGCCGAGACGGGAGGTGGAATATCTTAAGAAAGGGGGAAGGATCAGCACGCGGTACAAACGGCAGGGTTAGGAGGAATGGGTTTTACGATGAGTTAATGCAGGTCACCAATCGGTCGATTCACTGCTAAGCCTCACCTTGACTCACAGCAGTTAAAGCGGTTGCAGAAGCAATGGGAAAACACAGCCGGGAAAACTATCTTCCCGTGACGCCACCTTGCTGAAAAAGGAGGGTAGTTCCCGTCAGGGCCTGAACATTGCTTTGTGAGTAGGCCTGCAAAAAAAGGATACATTCAAGGCTGGACCGGAGACTCAAAAAAGCTCCCTGAATTTGACTGAAAAAAAAGAGGAAAAAGTGCGCAGAGAGGAGAGAAGGATAAAGTCTGTTTAAACAGGAAAGGGGACAGATTCAGCAAAAAGGCAGTCCTTCAAAGGGGGGAAAGGCTCCAAGCCGGCGCTTTTGGGACTAAGAAGACGTATTAACAACGACGTTTCCGGGATGACGGGGAAATCGGGGGATTTGGTGAGTCAGATAAATGGGGGAAAAGGGTGGCCGACAGCGTTGAACAAAAGGAACAGAAGTCAATCGTTAAGAGGACTAAAAACCTGGTCGTGGGGAAAAAACTGTGAATTTAAAGCCTCCAAGCAGGTGCTGGGGGGGGACTGCAGAGCAAAGAGCAGTGCACAGAAATGCACATTGGACGGAAATGGACCACAAGGGCATTGGCTAGCACGGCAAGCGGCGCTTAAACATAACGATAGCCTCTTCGAGCGCGTTGAATCTCGAAGACGGAAAGGGGGGGAAAGGGGGCAGGCCCAAAAGATCAGAACGGTACGGAGGGCAGAAAGGAACCAGTTGGCCTCAAAGCCGTAAGTTACTAGAAAAGAAACGGCACGAGGCCATGTCTGGGGGCTCGCCCGGGAAACGTTTCTGGGGGGCAATCCAAAGAAAGAGGTCAGTTGAAAGGGGGGGGGGGTGGGGAAACAAAAAGAAAGGAACCTAAGGTCACTCGGGAGGGAACTTGATTTTAATGAAGGAAAAAAAACAAAAAGGAGGGGGAGGAAAAGAGAGAGGGAGAAACGCAGAAAATCGAGCGACCTTCAAGGGAGGTTACGTGGGGGTTCCACCACGGAAACCCGAATCGTTAAGGGGATTGAACCAAAAAAAAAAAGTCTTGAAAGGGAGAGGGATGGACAAGAAAAAAAGAGGGTAGCAGTGGGATTACGAGCACTTATTACAGCGGGCCCTGGATCGAGGACGTCGTCGCAAGTGGCCCAAACGACGCGCCCTAGAGAAAAAGGAAGGCAAAGACAGGGACTTTCGAGGGAGTGAGTCGCATTGGAAGAGGGGCGCCAATCGCAGTCAGCAACTAATCTTGGGCAGGGGGAAAGGGGCGAGGACAATGGGGCAAATATGGCGGGGAGGAGGTGAGCGGCCATAAAAGTTACAAAGCCGGGTAGGGAGGGAATGCTTACCGAGGAAAGATTTCAGACAACTCTTGAGTGCAAAACGAACTATAGGACTATTCAAAAAGATAAGAGACCGCTCCAAAAGAGCGGGACGGGGACATAAAAATAGGAGGAAGGGCAAAGCGCGAAGGACGAAAAAATTCCTTTTAAAGGTGTTGCGTTCGTAGGGGCTCGGGGAAAAAAATTCGTTTGAAACATACAGTTGGACTGAGGCATCCAGGAGGGAGGTTGAAGAAAAAAGGGGGTACAGAAGAGAATGATAAGGTGCTGAGGGAAAAGTAAAAGCAGGGAGTCAATGATTCAGGACAAAAGGGGGGGGGAGAACAAAAAAAATCGTTCTGAAAGAAGTCGAACCGCAACCGAACGCTGGCAAGGTGGGGGGGGGAGGGGAGAATAGGGCAGAAGGTGACGATAAAAGTCCAAAGAGAAATCTGATAGGCACGGTCGAGGATAAAGTTGCATAGCAATGATCGGGGAAAGATTTGGGTACAGTCCGGGCAGGAACAATACGAAGGGAAGGAAGGGAAACGTTTTACTCGTGCCGACGAAGAAGGCACAGGGTCTAAAGAGAGCTCCTGCTAAGGGGGGGAAAACACATGGAGAAGTACAAAAAAAGGTTCTACGGGAAGAATCCGGAACCGTTTATAATGGAACGGGTTGTCCACTTCGGGGGTTGGGGGGCGGAAAATTGGGTCAATGATATCATATACTTGGGAGGCGATTCGAGGGAAAGTAATCCACGGAAGTAATCAAAGATCTAGTTTGGAAAAGAAAGTGGCGGTAACGGACCGCGCCTTAAAAAAGAGGGCAAACAACACAAGGGTTCTTTCTTCAGAGCCGGTGTTGCAGACGCAATCGGAAGTTTCCGACTAGAGGAATGTTTTAAACGCAGGAGTTCACGTACATAGGGAAACGGAAACGGCCCAAAGAAAACCACCAGAAAGAAATCAAAAGGAGAAGAAGCTGAAAGAGGAAAAAAGAAAAAGTTCATTTCCAGTTTAGAGGGGGAACGTCACTAATCTCAACCAGAGGAGGAGGAAATCTATTATAGAAAAAGAAGAACGGGAGATCTGGGGAAGAAAGACCCGGGAGGTTTATATTGGGGGGGGGAAAGGGTCGGGATAGGCTGGGGAGCCCGGGGGTATTGAAGTCGCAAGCCGGGGGGATGCTTTCGTAGAAAACACATCTGGGTGGGGAAAAAGGACCTTCAAGGGAATAGGGCCTTCATTGGTTTTCGAAACAGAAGAGTGTGGCTCGGGGGGACAATACTGTATTAAGAAGAATGGGTGAACCAGTGACAGTCTCTGGAAGTACCGAAAATTCCGGCTCTAAAATGAAAAAAAGAGGGTTTTGGGGTACTTGGAGATGTCAGCGACGTGGAGAGCCGAATCAAGGAATACCGAGCAGGGGGAACCGTGTTTGTTTAACGGGGAGGGGCCGAACGCAGCCATGGGCACCCGGGGAAAAGAAAATGCGCTAAGTTCCCGGCCCATTCTAAAAAAGGAAGTTGACTAATACTCATTGCTAAAGGGGGAAGGAGGTGGGAAGCTTATCGGTTGAGGGAGGAGGGGAGAGGGGGTTGGAGCGGAGACTGGGGGGGGGTCAATAATTAATGGAGTTGTTTGATGGGTGGACATCTGTACGGATCAAAAAGGACCGTTTATCCTCTGAGCGTTGAAAAAGGAGAGATAGAAAAGGAGTGCCGAATGGATCTTCACATGGGGGAAAAACGTGCCCTGTCGAAAAAAAAAAACAAAACACGGGGTCGTTTTCTGCGGTCTTTGATTTCAAGAAGATTTCTGGGGTCGTGGAGGGTAAGGGGATACTTCAAGTGTGAATGAAGAAAAAAGAAAAGGGAAGGAATTTCTCCTGTCTGTAATCAAGGGGGGGAAAAGGGCTAGAACGGAAAAAGTAAAGACATTATCTGTTTTCAAACGATTGGTCCGATGAGAACGATAAAGCAATCAAGGAAAAGGTTCTCGGGAGGCCTGAGCTGTGGGGTCTGAAGAGGGAGGGGACAAAAGAGTTCTGCACTGGAGGGAAAGGGTCACTCGTGTATCTTTTTAGGGTCAATCGTCGCTAAGGTCGGGGCAAAGGGTCCAAAAGGAACACTCTGGGACGGGAAGCATTCCGAGAATCAACCCGAAAAGGAGGGGGGGGGACGGGGGTATTGCCGCCTTGAATCAATCAGAAAAACAGACGGTTCTAAATTTGGGGGGGCAGAAGAAACCCTTCAGTTTCACGCTCAGAAGGGAGTAGAAGGCTCAAAAAGCGCGAACATCACGAGGTAAAGCGGGATTCGGCCTTCCATTTAGCTCTCTTCAGGGGGGGAGAGGGTGCTGGGAGGCCCAAAAAGAATCGTGACGACTGAAAAAGGAGGCGGAAAGACCTCGCTGTAATCGGGCCGAGTTAACGAGAAACTTGAGAATCCTATTTGAGGTCGTGTAAGAAAGAAAAAGGGCAGCAAAAAGACAAGTTAGGGGGTGCATCAAACCTTGAACTAAGGGGAAGTAACGGGTTTGGGGCGTAAAAAAGTAACTTAAGGTTTCCTCTATGCTGCGGTGGCGGAGCTCTCACAAAAGGGGGGGGGGAGGAAAAAGAGAGAGGAACACGCAAGGGGAGCTCGAAATAAAGGGGGGGAAAATAAGTTGGGTCAACTACAAAACGGTTAACTACGAGTGAAGGTGAAGTTGAAAAAAAAAACAAGTTGGAGAATGAACCGGTCTCTGTCCTGGACAACAGAAGAATGAGGTAGCAAGGGATTGATATGCAAGTTATAGCCATATGGACGAATAGGCCGTCTTACCCAAAAAAAAAAGAACTGTAAAGGAGAGATGGACAAAAACAATCTCAAAGAAGATGAACTTAACGCGATCACGAAAGAGGTACTATGCTCGGTAGAAGCGACAGAGATTTTAGAAATCGATTGATGGTGCACAAAGAAAGGGGGAATAAATGCTCTGGGGAGAGAACAGCAAAGGGTGAAAAAAGGGAGGGGGTAGATAGGAGCGGAATAAAAATTCTCACCTACCAAGGGTTATGAAGCTTAACGAGGGGAAAAGATGTTCGGAGGTTTGTGGGATCAAGGGAGGCCACTGCCAGAACTATTGGGAAAGGGGAGAAAAGGATAGAGAAACCACCATGGACTTAAAACTTCCTTTGGCTGCAATCTAAGCAGGATTAAAGCAAAAAAAGAGACCACGGTCCTAAGGAGGCCTGCCTTGGTGTGATTGATCAGTGGAAATCGGGGAGCAATTATGTTGAAAAGGGGAGGGGACGGAGTCGATTGAAAAGGACAGGAGGACATAAGGGGGGGGGAAAAAAAGGCGGACAGGAGAGTGGGGGGGGGGGCTCACCCCGTAATTCAAGCCTGAAAATGCAGGAAAAGAACTAACAAAAAAATCAGCAATCTAACTAAAAGGGGTAAAAGGAGAACGTGTGGGGTCTACAGGAAGGGAGAGTTCAGACGGGGGGAAAATTCGGCCCGCTTCTGGAAGGAGGTGAGTAACGCGGTCAAAGAGAAAGTTTAGCTAAAAGGTCATACAATGGTGACCCTTCCATGGAAATACAGCGAACAGAAAACAGGGGAGGGGAACTTGTTTTTAAGAGCGAAAAAAAAGAATACATCAAGCAAAGGGATAGGCGCAATCAGAAAGGCGCATTGAGAAACATGTTGGGAGGGAAATTGAGACGGGAACAAAAAAAAAGGGGTCCACCGTTGCAACAAGTATGTGTGAGGGGAGGGGAACGAAAACTGTAAAACTAGGAAGATTTCAACTTGATGAGTCGGGGGCACGTCGTAAGAAGCAAGAGGTAAAAAGGGGTCAGATGGGCAGGCTAATTGTGAAGGAGTAAAGGACCGTCGTCAAAAAAAAAAAGGAGAGCAAAGGTGTTTGTAAAACCCAAAGCTTAGGTTGCCGAACCCAGAAGCTAGTCCGTGGAAGGAGTATTAAACCAGTGGTTGACGCAGCAGATTACATGGGGGGGGGGAAAAGATAAAGTCTAAAAAAAGAACTCACGAAAGAAGGAAAAAAAAATGAAAAAACAAAACCATTAATTTTCTCGGGAATCGAGATTCAAGGTCCAGTCTCGGGGAAAGGTCGAACAAAAACAACAACGGAGGAGGGATTAAATATAGAGAAAAAGGAAGGGACATGTTATCTCTGTAAAATTCCAAAAACTTGAGGGGGTAAGGTATGTTAGTGAAGGGCAGGCAAATTCTTTTGGTTCTCCGGGGTAAGTGTCAGGGAAACGCCTTTACGACTGCTATCAAAACATCGGGTAAGAAGCAAAACGGAACTATTAGCTTTTTTCAGGGGAATAAGCAAGGGTCGCTGGAAATAAACGTTGAGACCGAAGCGGGTTGCTTGGGGGCAAAGTACCAGTCATGAACGATTAGGGGTTGGGAGGTTTTAGGAGGGACGGGGAGGAAGAAAGGCCCGCGAAGGAGAAAGGAAATCTGGAAGGTCAAAAGGGAAATTGGCGTGTCTTAGGCCCGCAACAAAAGTTGAACGCGAAATGCGAGAAAGAGGTTCACGGATTAAAAAAAGGCTGCAAAAGATTGTACATTACAGAACATGTTGGCCAGAGAAAAAAAGAGGGTGGAGGGGGGACCGGATTATATTTGTTAGGAGGGGAGGGGAGCAGATTACAAATGGGGGGATAGAGGCTTTTTGGAGGGAAGGGGCCGGAGCAGTGTCACCAAGTCGAAAGTCACATGGTTCGACTGCGAAGCACCTTTATCAGATCGTGGAAAAAAGTGAAAGGGAAGAGCGGGCGAATGGGTCTATTAAAGAGTACCGGTCGAACTAAAAAAAGCGTGTCTGTGAGAAGGGAGGAAGGGGATAATACGATTGAAGGGGTTCGTTGGAGAAAAATCACCGGAGACTGTGAGGGGACTCAAAGAAAAAAGGGAGAAGGAATAATAGGGAGGAGGTAATCACTGAATTGCCCTCTACTTCGAGAAGGGAAAAGGAGCTTTCAAAAAAACGAAAATGATACCTCAAGCAAAAACGATAAGCAACAGAACTGTGCCATTGCCTTAGGATCTGATGCCGTAGGAGGAGGGGTACGTGGGAGCTAAATACGGCAGAGAGGGTGCTTGGGGGAGTTATCTTCTCAAACGAGGGGAGGGGGCAATTGCCTCACGGGGGAAAACATTCACTGACCACGACTTTCCCTAGTTAATCATAGAGCCTCACCCGTCCTGGGATGCGAACTTTGAAAGAATCATCCACTAATCATGGGTTGGAAGAAGGGGAGCCTCTCAAGTGGAAAAAGTAGATTCAGGAGGGAGGGGGCCCCGCAAAATATGGAAATGGGAAGAGAATCTAAAAAAATTTCTTGCAGAGGACAGACCGAGAAAGTCTGCTTCAGGCTCTCGTTGCCTTGACTCTCTCGTGGTTGTTCAGGGGAGGGAAAAAAAAAAGAACCGGGCGAAAAGGGAAAGGAGGTCCACAAATTGGGGGAAAAAGTAAAGTAACCTGGGGGCGAGAAAGACACATCTGCGTTGACCAGGAAACAGACCGAGAAGTTCAGCGAAAACAATCCACTGGAGGGTTCAATCCACCAGTGGGAATTGCTGGAGGGGGGAAAGGTTGTGGAAAAAAGTGGGGTAACCCAACGTAACTCTTGAAGGTCTCTCTATGACTGAGGGAGGCTTTTATATCTTCAACAACAAAAATAAAAGAAAGAGAGCGGAAAAGACCTAAGAGGCATGAAACTTTTGGGGGTTCCACTACCAACCCTTCTCGCCGAAAGCGTCAAGTTTGGTGAAAAAGGTGCTGGAGGGAGGAAACACTGGCGCGGTCCGGTTCCAAAAAAAAGAAAGGAAAAACGGTAAGGGTTGTTAACTCGGAAAGGTAAAAAAGGGACGAAGCTCTTGCGAGGGTCAGGGTTTTTTCAGAACGACCAAGGAAAAAGACTGAGAAAAAAAAGGGAACGCGAGCACTAAATAGGGGAGGAGGAGTCAGGTGGAATAGAAAGAGGGGGGATATCCACGCTCATTGGGGGGGTGAAGAAGAAGCTGAGAAAAGACTGACGCTGGGAGAGTCAATAAGTCAAAGTATGCTTGGAATTCGGCGGAAAGAGGTAACCACTACCGGAAGGTGGTGTCAGGGGGGAGCTTGGGCGAGGTAAGTGAGGAATTTTTGACAACTCAAGGAAACAACACTATTCTTAAATCAAAAAGAAACGATAGGAAAACGCGCAGGGAAAAAGGTCAGGGAGCGCATAAAGAAGGGAATTACTTATCAACAGGCTCAAAAACTCAAAAAGAGAATTGCATTGGGAAAGGGTCATTATCATGGCTTGCCGGAATCGCAATTCGGGGGAATCAGTGAGAAAAATAGTCCGGGAGGAAGTCATTAAAAGGAGGTACGAGGGGCATTTTCGTTTGGGAGGCGACCCGGAGGAGCAATGAAGTGGGATCAGTGAATCAAGCACTCGAAAGAAAAAAAAGAAATCTTGGGAAAAGAAATCTAAACCGGGCAGGAAGGGGGGGTGGAATAAAGAAAGGAGATTTGTCACTGTGACGCTAAAAGGAGGCAATCGGGGCTAATCGTATAAAGATCTAGGAAATGTGCGATGCAGAGAGGAAACATTGGGCGCAGGCAAGGAGAGAAACAAAAACAGTAAGTCTGACATTGGGGAAGAGCTCAACCTCTAAACAATATTCTCTAAACCTAAAACACGAATGTATTGAACACATTTTAGAAAAGAAAAGGTCTCTTTTACGGGAAGGAACCGCTGGAAAGGTTCGTCCGGTCAAAGTCGGGGGGATGGCGTCAAAAGAAGTGCAAGAGGCAGATGGTCATTGATTCAGGGAAGGCCACGTCGAGCCATAAAGGGAAAGAAGGAAGCAAAAAGGGGTTTTGGTAAAAACGCCTAATGGTTGGGATGAACGAGGCAATTTCACTCGTGGGAGGAAATCGAAAATGGTTTTATGTCTGTATAAAAAAAGACTAGAGGGGTCCACGAAAAAACCAGGCTATATAAGGTGAGGAAGAGGGAAGAGGTTTTATACCCAACATTGTCGAGGCGGTTGCGACTGTAAATACCAAACGGACACCATCCCCGTAAAGAAAAAAAGGAAAAAAATGAAGGAGGGGAAGAGGAAAAAGAGATGTCAGTCCAGTTGGGGAGAGGGGGAGGGCGGAGATCTCTCAACCCAAAAGGGAGAGGAAGAGAGATCAATAAGACTTAAACTGGAATGAATCCTTGGAAAAGATTCCGACTCAAGGGGGAGGGATTTAAGGCAGGATTAGTTGTGGTCGTTGTATGGGGAAAAAAAATGTCGAAGAGGACGTCTAACAAGCAGGGAAATAACCGCAGGAAATAGAAAACTTCTGGGTTCGTCAACCTCAAGTGGGGGCTCAAACGGGGGGGAGAAAGAACCGTGTGGTAACAGGCATGAACAGTCAAAGCATGTTACTATCGGCTGCGAGGAGGAAAAGAGGTTGGGTCCGTTTTACGAGCCGTGGGCCGAGCCCGCGAAAGGGGGAGTCTGAAGATCCTGGGAAGGGAAAGGGACGTGCGCAACCAAAGTGGACCCGGACGCAAAAGGGAAGAAAAAAATAACGGGAGAAGGTGAAAACCCTTTGAGGGGGAGAAATCAGGGGGGGACCCTCAGCGCCAGTATCGGTTTAAAGCAAAGAATCGGGGATTTGATTTATTGAGGGGGGATCCGGACGCCCCTGTTCATGGACTTCATGGCGTCAAGTTTTCGGATTAACGGCTTCCTTGTTTCAAACTAAGTCATTGACTTCTGAGAAGTGGTCTCTACCTAAGCCTTCTCCTCGTCCTCTTTCAGGATCCCGCTTACCTCTGAAGGCCCTGGTCTGCGTCGGGTCTTGTCCCATTTCTTCCCTAATACGTGTCCCTTGCTCCATGGAGCCTTCTCACCGATTGGGCGGTTCGGAAGGACGAGGAGATAACTATGGCTTTTTAGTGGTGAGTGTTCATTGAATCATTACTTCAGTCTGAATCCGGGGGCCTCAAAAAGACTCAGAGAAGAAACCTTTCGGAAATACCTGTATACTATTGTGGGGAAAGAAAGAGGCAGGGCTAAAAAATTATTCTTTTAAAAAAGAGTTGTAGGCCGTAGGAAAAAACAAAAGATAAAAAAGAGAAGGACAAAAGGAGGCCGGTCTCAGATGGTGGGCCGGGGGCTGTTTGCTAAAAACGGACTATTCTTAGGCGTCTCCCGCTTTGACTGGAGCGGTAAGAGAGTATCTGGGGATTTATCGGAGTAAATAGGATGTGCAAGGGGGAAAGAGGGGTACCAACATTCCTGAAAAAACTGCCCTCGGTCAATTCCGAGACCCCCGTAGGGGGGGGGGGCAACGTGTGATTATCAAGACTAGAACAAGAGAGGTGAGGGGTGGGGGAGGTTACCTCACTAAAAGAGGAATGTCAAAAAACAGCACAAGAGAAGGTCTTGGGGGCACCATCAATGAATTGGAGAGAAAAAGGAGGCGCTCACAACGAGCAGGAAAAAATGAATTCAATTTACAAGTTGAGCTCGGAGGAAGGCGGGAAAAAACATCGCTACGAGGAAAATGAAGGAAGTTAAGCATTGGCAAGAAAAGGGGGATTTCCGAAGTTGAACGAGACAGAAAATTGCATAGGTTTCCATTTAAGTGACAGACCGCGCACCGTGTGGGAAAACAAGAAGGGGAGGGGGTGCAAATCACAAAAGGGAAAAAGAGGGGGGGAGGGGGGGGGGGGGGGGGATTTTAACCAACGCTTGGAAGGGGGGAGGAGAAAAAAGGGGAGGGCGGG
>Ga0179591_1316338_pt1 | contig 13679 bp, 16 predicted proteins | sample CZOMad2_1_08_16f_FD_182891 | JGI IMG/M metagenome (GOLD analysis project Ga0179591, IMG submission 182891) | Vadose zone soil fungal communities from Angelo Coast Range Reserve, California, USA - CZOMad2_1_08_16fungal (PacBio error correction) | ecosystem: Environmental > Terrestrial > Soil >...
GAGACACTGTGAATACCAGGCCGCTCCTGCTGATCGAGCGCTTCAAACCGCAAACGGAGAAGGGCAGAAAGAGAACTCTCCGGCCCTCCGAGAGAGAAGGGAAAGGTAAACGGGTACTCAGTGAGGAAAAAAAGGAAAACCGGACTCAGGTTCTAAAACCCCGAGAAAAGAAGAACTGTGAAAGAGACCACACTGCGCCCTGGAAAAAGAGAGGAAGGTGCTCTGCGACGATAAAAGAAAAAGGACGAGGCGGGCGCAGGTCGCGAATGGGACGAACTCGGGGAGGGAGCAAAAAGAAAGACCTGCATCCCTCTTCCAGGCTCGAAAAGAAGAAGGTTCTCGCCGGGGGGGGGGGGGGGGGAACCGACCTCCCAGGAAAAGGGAGCTCAGGCCGGCTCGCCTGCACTTTCGATATCTGAAGTTGAAGAAAAAGGGGATCCACGTGCTCGGCCAGAAAAAAAGAAAACCAGGAGGATTGCGGTACCCGAAAAGGGGGAAGTAGGCCGATGCACAGTGGGAAAGGCCTTTCGTTTTTTGGTCCGGGACCACAATCGGAGCTTGCTTGCGCATCGATGGAAAAGGAAGAAAGGTTCTCTCAGAGGAAAGAAAAACTACACGGTGATCAACAAACCACTCCAGCTCGACATTCCGATGTCCTAGGGCATCAGAAGGAATCAAAAAAGATCACGCCCTTCACGCTTGCCGAAAAAAAAAAGGAAGGGTCCGGTGCGAGGGGAAGGAGAAAGGAGAAAAGGCGCTGGCCGAATACAGAGGCACGGCGCGCGGCGCACCGGTGCGCACTGGGGAGAAAATCCAAAGGCTCCCCCGCATGTGGAAGGGGAGAAGGAGGGCTCGGAAAAGGGAGGAGGGATTTTTCCTTCCATGAGGATCCCTCTAACTTACTGCTCGAAAGATGAATACGAAGTTTGGGCGAGGGGGAGGGGGCGTCTTCACTGCACGCGGCTATAGGGAAAGCGGGAGGAGCGTAAATTCATCCTCGACGGGAAGAGGTTTGGGGCAGATGGGGGGGGGAGGAAGGTCGTCAGGGAGGGCTCGAGTCCTTGGCCGATGTCCCCTGGAAAAACCCACAGTAACGCCCGCAAAGGAGGGAGCAGGGACAGGCTCAAATACGAAAAGAGACCTGGAACTACTCTGGGAACACAAGCCACTCCCACACTCTCCAACTAGGGGGAACTAATGACAACTTCGAGTAGACCCTTCGGCAGCGAAAAAAAGGAAAGGGCGCGGCTCTCAGAGGATGAAGGTCGCAGCAGGCATTCGGGGTGGGTCGGCGCAGGGAAGGAACAAACTTGCCGGTCTGCTGATAGGGAAGAGGAGGAATAAATGTCCGGGAAAAAAGAGGAAAGGGACCGGCTGCAAGCCCACGGCATCAAGTGAAGATAAAGGCTAGGGCCCTACTAAAAAAGCTTAGACTTAGAAGGAGAAAAGTAACTCATCTCATCAGAGACCGCTTCCCGAACAAAAAGTCCGGGGCCCAAACCTGTTTTTGATTCCTCACTATAGGGAGAGTAAAGCTGTTTCACTTAGGAAATACGCTGTCAAGAGGAATGGGCAACGTCGAAAAACCATGTCCTTTGTGAATGCAGGAATGGCGCGATGGGGGAAGACAAGAAACAGCTTCGAACCTCCACAAGCTCCCCTGCTGCTCGTGATCAAGGAGGCGGGATCATGGGGGAAAAAAAAAAGATCCTGACATCGGGAGAAAAAAGAGGGGGTGCATCACCCTGGGAAATCGCTCAAGTGAAAGATGGGCTTCTCCGCCTTTTGAAGCAAAAACTCCGTGGGGAGAAAGTACGCGCCGCCGAAAAGCGAAAGGCGCCTTCTGCCGCCCCCCAACAACTCTCCGCTTCTACTCAAGCGTGGGAGAGTGTTTTTCTCGCGGCATCGAAGGAGACCAGGAGGCCCCAGCCCGCAGAGGGGAAAAACTCGCCTCACACCGGAGAGATGAAAAGTTAAGCTGCTGGCCGTACGCAAAAAAAGTGAGGTTGGGAGCTACGGGAGAAATTCATTTCCTTTACTGGACGGAAGCCTGCGAATTTAAGCAAGATCGATGACCGTCTGGGAGGGGGTTCCGTGTGTCACGTAGAAAGGACGACCATCACTAAAGGACTGGAAAGAAAGGCCGAGGCCTGAAGGAGGGCACCACGCGCATTGCGGAGAAGATGCACGCGTCACCGGGGGAAAGATCGAGAGGCCGGCGAAGAAGGTGCGATTGCGGGGGTCGTCGCTCTTTCGGAGAAAAAAAAAAAAGACTTCTAAATCAAGCAGGAAGGAGGCTTGGCGGCCGACCAACAGTCTCGAGCGCTAGCCAGAGGGGAAAAAAGCGAAGAATTGCTCCTGCAAGAGTTCGATAGAAAGGCCCATCCGCTCAAACCGCTCCGCAAATGTAAGGGAGGGGGAGGCATGTCTGCGGAATCGCGGAAGAAGGACAGTCGTATAGATCATGGAGAAGAAAAAAGAGGGGGACTTCGCATCGAAGGAAAGGGAGGACGAAATTGGCGAAGGCTAAAGTGATCCAAACTTTGAAACGGGAAGAAGAAGGTGCATGGCCGGCCAAAACTCGCGTAGTCGAGAAAAACCCTTTCGTAGAGTTAGATTGGACAAAACTCGGAGCCGACATCCGTTATTGCCCATCAAATGATCTTCTTGCCCCAGGGCAAGAAAAAAGGCCCTCGGCTTCGTCATAGGACCGGAACCCTGGTCCAAGCCAAACGAGCCAGGGGAGAGAGGTGTTTTTCTGGGACTATTGGCTTTTCTCATCTGGGTGAGAAAATTTGTCATCTGGCGGGTTGGATACAGAGACTGTTTTCACTTCGCGAGGGAACGGCGAGGGGGCACCAGGCGGATGGTTCGGTCGTAAAACGGCCTCGAAAATCATTGTTCAGGAACAGAAAGAGCCAAAGAAGAAGGAAGGGGCGAGGTGGTGGGCTAAAGAGAGGGGGGATCTCTTCTCCACAAAACCGGTAGATAAAAAGCCACATCCGCGCCAGTGAAAAAAAGGGGGGAGGGAGAGACTCCGATGAAAGGGAGGGCGCCCCTTCGGCTGTGCACTACATTTCCTGGGAAGACGAGAAGAAAGGGTTCTGCTGCACTTCCAAAAAAAGGGAGAGAGAAGGCGCAAGGAAAAGGAAAACAATCGACCATAAAAGACTTTACCTGGCTCTTTTGGGAAGGTACGTGAAAGGGCCATCTCATCGCGGCGGGAGGAAAAGATCCTGCGGGAGGGGCAAAAAAGGAACTGGTCGGTCATCGCGCAAGTTGCACATTCTAATCATAATAACGGAAAAGCTCTCCTACGCAGCGGAAAGAACTCATGCGGAGGATGGCCAGCAAGAAGAAAGGGAAACCGCTTCGCCTTCGCCCATTTCTAAGAGAAAGAAGAGAGGAGAAGAGAGTAGCCATGATTCGATACTACTGTAACGGAAAGGAGGAGGCCGCGCAATGAAAAAAGAAGGTGCTTTCCTGAGAATGGGACATCGGGGTACGGCGTAGAGAAGCGTCCATCTCCTTTGCGGAAGGAGAACGAAAGGGTCCCTGGAGAAAAGGGGGAAAAGTCTCGGGGAAACTGGCGCCTGCTTGCGGCAAAGGGCGAAGGCTTTGTCCGCCGAGCCCGAGAGGAAGGGAAAGAGCCGCAATCTGCCAAAGGGGGTGGAAGAGAAGGACTCTCTATCAGAGGGGCCAAACGAAAAAAGAAGGAGCCGCAGAAAAGGCCGGCCCTCGCTGTTCGGAGGAGGGATGTTCGCGAGCACTGAAAAAAGGGAGGAAGGGACACACGACCCGAAAGGGAGCTGCTGTAAATTCTCATGAAAAGGCTCCGACTGTCAAAAGACCCAGGACGTACAAGGAAGAAGGCGATCCGAGAAAAGAAGAAGTCGCGCCAAAACCTGATGTAAAGCGGCCCAAAATGGAGGCCGCCTGTGGGCGGAAAGGGGGGGAGCTCTGGCGGGGGAAGGAAGAAGAAGTCGTGCGGTCCGGGAAGCACGCTCTTTCTGAATCTGCAAGAGGCAGCCAGATGTCGTTTCAGGAAGGTAAATCTCAGGAAGAAAAAAAAAGGAACGTCGCTCGCATGGGAAAAACGTCTCGCATGCGGAAAGGGACTCGGAAGGACCACGCAAAAACAGTTGATTGAGGGGGAAAATTCGAGAGGAGGGCGGTGTTTGTACGCCGAAAAACGGCGATCGCAAGCCGCTAGCGGGCAGGAAAGGAAACGATTCCGCTGTGTAAGCGAAGCTTCCCAAGAGGAAGGAAAGGAAGCGGTTGAAGACCCCGTGGTCCCGACTTTGACCATGGAAGATTGCAGCGTCCTGAAAAACCCTAAGGGGGAAGCTGTCCGAGAAAAAAAAACAGGATCGCGCCTGCGAACCATCACGAGGAGCGAATAATTTCGTGAATCCGGTCCGGCAGAAAGAAGTGAATGAGAGGGAAAGTACTTCCTTTCGTAGAGAAAGGCAGCCCGTCCTCCTCGAGAAAAGGGATGCCGGTGGGAAAAGGACACAGCGAGTAGATGCGGGAATGTAATCTTTTCTAAGTATGCAGGACAGCCCCGGCCATGTAATTCCACACGGCGGGGAGGGAAGCTGCCTTCATGGAAAAAAGATCGCCGCTACTAGAGGAGCTGCCGGGGGAAAGTTGTCCAGTGGGGGTGGCTTTTGGAGGGTTTTCTTTCTGTAAGAGGTCCATGAACGGGGGGTGCGCCATGAGGATTATAAATCGGGGGTAGCGGTTTCTCATCAAAGAAGGGAAAGCTTAAAGAATAGACAGAGTTCCGCGGGTCGAAAGGGGAAAAAACCTCTCAAACAGCAATTTAGAAGTTCTCTTAACGATGCGGAGGGACATCCAGCCCGAAGCGGGAGGGGGAGGGTGCATCCGAAAGAAACAGTTCTCATCTTCAGAACTCGAGGAAGACTGAAAGGCCTTCTCTTTCTAGAACGCCATTAGAGAGCCAGCTGGAAGGGAGGAAGGAAAAGATGTCACGTATTCCGGGGAAGGAAGGATCCTTACTTCATGTCGTGAAGGAGGAAAAAGAACGTAACAACAGGTGAGAAAGGATGCGCGTGGATAGTCCAGCGCCTCGCGTTCGCAGACGTAAGCTAAAGTAAGGCGTGAAGTCCGGTGATGAATGTCTTGGGGGCAAGGAGGGCTAATTAGAAGGCATGCCCAGGATAGAAATGTCGCAATCTGGGGGGGGGTGATCACCGTTATGAACCGGTACAAAGAGGAAGAAAAAAAATGTGCTATGCGCAGCAGAGAAAAGAATGAGGTTGCCAACGAAAAAAAAAAAGAAAGAGGGGAGGCCGTCCCGATCACGGGGGAAAACGACGTGTACCGCAATATCCCGGCTCAACGAGGCCGAGGAACTCTGTCATAGCGGCAAGCAGGTGAAAAAGAAGTCTGCGCAGCAAGAGAGGAGGGTTGGGGCGGGCCGGATTTAGGGGACCCTGATAACCGTCATGTCTCGGGCCGAGTGCATCAGCTTTCCAGGTGCGCAAAAAAGGGGGAGGGGCTACCATGCCGCGAGAGGAGGAAAGGAGTAAAAAAAGAAAAAAGGGGGCAGTAGCGTTTTGCGTCAAAGTCAGCTATCAAAAGGTCTCTAGCAGATACAGTGGGGGGGGGAGAGAGGCACCTGGGATTGGGGAAAAAAAAAGACACCGCGCGGTCTCGAGGGAAGTAGGTCAGCGTCCGTTTCAAAAAGCCGAAAAGAAACTCGAAAGGATCCTCTCGCTCTGTGAGAGAAATGAAATTCGATCAGGAAAGAAGAAAAGATGGTGCGGTTCTTGCCGGGAGGAAAGCGCAATGCTGTATCTCCCATTTTCTTCGCTCGAAAAAGGAGGGACCGCCATGCGCTGTTCCGCTAAAGGAAGGAAAACCGCACCAGCCGAGGAAAGGGGAGGGGAATGAAGGAGCGCGCCGATCTGCGCGGAGAGAAGTTATTCTGCGCCGGCGGCCGTGTCCCGGGAAATACCTGAAAAGGGATGCGGTTCTTTTCCGACGACCATGGAAAAAAACAACAAAGTCGGCCCTGGAGAGGGGAAAAAGGCATGAAGGTGCTCGCTGACGATGAAAAGGGGAGAGCGCCAGGCGACTATCGAGGTATGGAGACGAGATCAAGGAACAATCGCTTGCCATGCGCGCCAAAAAAAAAGGGGCAAGGCACTCGACAAATAAGGGGAAAATGCCCTGTTATCCCGTTAGCGAAGGAACCGACCTCTCAGACCGAAAAGAAGGGACATCGAGCAAAGGTTCGAGTATTTCTTAAACCATGATGGGAGGAGGGAGACACACTTGCGCGGAAAGGGAAAGGAATCGTGCGGTAAAAAAAGAGGTCATGCTATGCACAGTTGCCTTGAAAAAAAAGTTCTTTGGGAAAAAACAGATTGAAGACAATTTCGCGACTGGGGTAGCAAATGCCCTGAGCGAAGATCATTGATGCAGGAACCTGCAAAAAGAAAATCACCACTCAAAAAAGAAGGGGTAAGATCATCATCGACTTGCGAAGAAAGGGGAAAGAAGTCACGCCCTTCCGCTTGAAGGGGGGCGGGACAATTGCCGTTCCGCTAAATTCGAAAGAAGTCTCTGGCCGTATTCAAAGAAAGAGCCGCGTCCAGAGGGGGAAGTGGGCTACTTGAGCGGGAAAAAGACAGTCCGGCCTCCACCCAGGCATTGAAAAAAGATAAGGGGAGGCCCATCTGGCCGGGAAGGGGCTTTCACTAAAGAGCCGCGAACTTACGGAGATGGTGCCTACGATGCGCAGAAAGCCTAAGCCTGCGGTCATCCTTCATCGCCGGCGGGGATTTCCGCCTCGTACGAAAAGGGATAGACTGGAAAGGAAGATGTTTTCCAGGTCGTCGCGTCGGAAAGAGGGCTCTAGGCCGGGGGGGGGGGCCGAGTTGGTCCCCGTTTGAAAAAAAAAAAAAAAACTTGGACAAAGATGTTCTCTTACTGGCGCAACAGAAGGAAGCTTCGCGGCAGACAAGGGGGACACGCAACTCAGAAAGACCTCTCTACACTGTACAACAGTCGGACCGGCTACCCGGATTCGCAGGGGGGGATCAGAACTTCTCAATCATGTGTCAGTAACCGAAAAGGACACATTTCCTGGCTGGATGATGAAAAGAATAAAGGTGCCGAAAAAGGAAAGGGGAGCAGCTCTCCCGCTTGGGCACAACGAAATCAGGAGCAAAATCAGAAATTCCCTAAGAGGGGCCCACTAACAAGTCGACCGAAGTCCCATGCGTTGAAAAAGGAAATTATCGATAAGGCAGAAAGAAATAAACTCCCACCGCTGTTTGAGTGAAGGCCTGCGGAGAGTGCCACTAAAAAAGAGACCAGACGCTGCAAGGGGGGGGAGGGGACACAAGATGTTCTCCCAAGAAGGGACAGGGTCGGGTTCAGTCACAGAAAAGGGGCCAAGGTCCGCTCGACCTGCGACTCGAGGCGAAGGAGGGAATGATCGACTAGAAGCTGGATCTGGGTGGGAGAAGCCCGACATCGCGAAAAACACTTGGGGAAAGAAGGGTCACGTATTAATCCGCGCTGTGTCAGGCTAAGGGCGAGGTTTCTAAGGATGCGAAAAAGGCCTTTTTTCGACGCCTCCTCCCTTCTAACTGAGACGTAAAAATTCTTAAATCTCCCAAAATCATGCTCCGATGCCGGAAACATAAGCTTTCCTTTTTCCAATGAATTGGGGAGGACGCGTCCGAAATAGAAAAAAAGGGAGGGGCCCCTTCACAGGCTTACTGGAAGTCACGAACACTCCAGCCTCGCGGGAGAGCTGCAGTAAAAGAGAGGGGGGGGTTGTGGCGCTCCACTATGTCGATCGCAGGGGGAGGAACTTAAGGCATAGATACCGTCGGTCAAAAATGGAAAGCGCTCGAAGGAACGGGGGAGGGGAGGGGGGTCCTGGGAGAGTGCTCTCTACCAACATACGGAGGCGATTGCCTGCCGGCCGAAGAGGACAGGGGGAGGAGGGCAGGCGCCTGTCAGGAAGATTCCCAACTTAAAAAGAAAGTCCTTCGAGGGGAGAGCGCGAGGGGGAAAGCTCTCGGTCTCAAATCCGTAGAAGATTAACTGCTTGGAAAGCCTACCTAATCAGGTAGATCGCTCATCCACTAGAGGGGGGGTAAGAGGTCCCATGGAGAAGCCGCACTGAGCAAGGGGGAGATCGCCTAGCCCCGCTCAGAAGTACCGGGGACCCAAGGTATTGTGCAGAAAAGGGTGCAGGGAAAATCTCTTCTGCGGGGACGGTGCTTAAAGTCTTAAAGAAGCTACTGTAATTACCTTCGTAAAGCGAGCATGGGCAGTAAATTTTCTAATAGAATTCCCACGCGATCTAGGAAGGCGTCTTTCTTCGTGGGAGAGAGACGGAGAGGATGACGCTCCTGCTTCCTTCCCTCAAGATGGTTCCTTCTGGGCCTTCGTGGGGATGTTAGGGGCGCGCTGACCGACAGTCCGTGAAGGATCTGCTGGGAAAAAAAAAAGGGGGAAGCCGCGAAACTCTGTGCAGGCCATGTACCCCTGGTCCAAAGAAAAAGTTAAAGCGAGCAGGGTGGGGGGAGGGGGAGGATGTCTTGAGCGTCAGAAGGGGGATTGCTTCGCGTACTAGGGGGATGGAAGGGACCGCTCCCTGTTTCAGGGAGGATTGCCAAAACCATGTATGCACCAGGCGGGGCGCGCCTGGGAAACCGGAAAGTCCGAGTCCTTCGCAAGGTCACGAGGGGAGCGGATGGTGGCGAAAGGAAGGAAAAGAGAGCCCAACAACAACGGAGTATGTATGAAAGAGGAAACGCAGAAACATCCGCGCCAGGGGGGAGATATACGCCGATGAAAAAGAAGGAGAGGCTGAAAAAGACCCATCCTCCTTTTTAAATATTGAGGAAGGGGGAATCGCGAGTTCTGCAAGAAAACCTCCCTAGAAAGAGCTTCGCGACGAGGAGCCATCGCCAAACCGGCGCTTTAAAAAAAGGGCCTTGGACTCAGGGGATGACCTATGAAAAGAAAGGAACAGCGCATCGGGAAACCGGCATCAGCGTGGGCAATCACGGACTGGGAGTCTGCCCCAAAGGGGGAGGGAAGAAGGGGGGGTTGAACTCTCTACTGGGGGGGAAATCCGACCATTCTGCTCTACCTCGAGGGGAAGGGAAAGAGGCCTTGGCCGAGAAGCCTCTTACTGGGAGGGAAAGAAAAGGATTCGGCCTTCGCCCATATGCTCGATGCGAGAGGGGGGACTAAAAAATTATCGTACGACGCGCTCGGTGAAAAAGACGCTGATTTCCTCGAAAACCAGCAGTGAGTGAATCCTGCTGGAAAAGACAACTTGGGAAAAGGCGGAGCGGGTTAAAGGGAAGGGGATTCAAGCAATCGGGCCAGAGACCAGGGGGAGCAATGGCCCTGGGCAAAAAGGGGAACACATCGAGGGGAGGCAACTGCGCCTCGGCGGAAACGAAGGGCAAATGCCGGATTCGAAGAGATTTGGAAGCCGAGAAGCGCGGGCGACACTCTCCGCCATCGGGGAAGGGAAGTCCGGAAGGAGGAGGGTCAACTTTTCGTTGCAGAAAGCCTCCCTGCGCTTGGGGAGAACTGCAAGGAAGAGGTAGGCCATGAAGTGGGGAATGCACTTATTCTTCGGAAAAAGGTCCATCTAGGAAGAATTCTCAGAAGAAAGAGAAGAATGTCTCAAAAAAATGCTTCAATTACAAGGAATCCGCGAAAGACCTGTCAAAAGTCCATTTGGCTGCAGAAAAGCAGATTGAAAGTCATCAGAGAGCTTTTTTCACGCGGAAGCGTCTTTCTTTGAAAGGCAGAGGATTCTATGAGGGAAGAGAAGGCATGGAACCTTTAAAAGTCCTTAGCAGCGCGCTGTGTTCGACAGGACCCATATGCGTTCAGAAAGGAAGGGCTTCCGCGAAAAGAGGAAAGAGCACCAGTCCGGGGGAGAAGGCTTCACCCTTAAGGAGAAAAGGAAGGAAGACAGCTCTGCTTCATCGTATAAGAAGGGGGATTGGAACATTGTGGAAAGGTAGGAAAAAAAGGGAGGAGTTGGATGTACTCAGCCATCTTCTATCGGACAACCGAAAGGGGGAAGTCGTCCTCTATTCAAAAGGAAAAAGATCGGACGATTGTCTTGAAAGAGACAACGTCTAAGCTTTGAGAGTGGGGGCCCGACTTTTCAATCTGACTCATCCATTTGCATCTAGAGGGGAGCCCGTCGACCCCCTCAGTGGAAAGACGCTCGGTACCACAGGAGGCGAAAAACCAGCGGAGCCTCCTTTGCCATTCGGTCGGGAAGGGGGGGACCTCGTGGTATGTAAAAGGGCAGTTGCGGAGGAATTCTACGCGTGGTGGGCATCGGACCTTAAAACCTTGATTCCGTTTTGCTTGCAAAAGAGCTGCAGCAAGGGAAGGGGGAAGAAGGGCCATTTTTATTCGGAAAACCCTGCCGTGTTAAGGGAAGGAAGGGGCTTTCGCCTTCTAGTAGAAAAGGGAAGAGAAGATGGCGCGGGCGCGAAGGAAAGAAGGTGTCCATTTTCGAGGGGAAAAGGCGTGTCGGTCTGCGCGCAAATCTCGTAACAGGCGACGTGGGAGACGATACCATCGGCGCGTAAGCCGTGAGGGGGGGGGGGGCTCATCCAAAGAAGTGAAAAAGAAAGAGGGGGCCACGGCCTCGAGCCTAGGGAAAGAAAGGCTTAACACCTCTGCCACACATCTTAAGCAGAAAAAAGTCGAGGAGGACGAGGCGGACAGGAAAGAAAGACCTCGCGTGGAGGGGAGGGGAAGCAGAACCACACATTCTCATCTAGCCGCGTAAGACTTAGAAAGACTCTTCGCGTTCTAGGAAGAGAAAAAAGATAGCGCGACAAGAGGGGCAAGAAACGAGTAATCCTGGTGGCGTTCCCCAGCGGGGAATCATTCGACGTTGGGGAAGAAAAATATACCACAAGGAGAAAGGGATCTGCGCGAGCGGTAGGGACGCGTGCCGAAGCAAAGAACTCTTCACGGGCAAAGAAGTCAAGCGTTAAAGGGGGGGAGGGATGGGCGCTTTCCAAGGACGATGATTCCCGAATGAAGGAGTTGGTGTTTGATCACCGTGTAGGAGAAAGAAACTTCTCTGAGGAGAGGGGCGATGCGCAGCAGAAACTGTTGGCAAATGAAGAACGGTCAAGGGGGGGACACCTTTGCTCGTCATTACGAAGAGGGGACGTTTCCCCGCAAGAAAGGAGAGACCCGCTGCGGAAAGGATAACCCTCTACTCTTCTTTCATAAGGGTCAGATGCAGAAGAAAAAAGATCGATGTCCATCTGGGAGAACTGTGCAAATGCACAGGCGAGAAAGGAAGAGAGGGGAAGGACGCGCCGGTCGATTGCATTAAAGAAAAAAGGGCGACTGTTGCGACCATCCGCGCTTAATAAAACGGAGATTCGGAAAAGGCTTGGGAGGTGGACGGTCAGAGTCAAGAGAGAAAAGGACACTGTTATCTGAGCATAGCCGGGGAAGAGGGGCCCCTGGTCGTCGGGGGGAAAGAAAAGGGGAGAAAAGGGAAAGCTTCCTTTCAACGTCCTCCGGCAGGTTTTGGGGGGTGGTTTTTTTTTTTTTTTTTGGGGTGTTTGTGTGAAAAAAAGGGACTTCTTCTCCCGCAGAGATCAAGCGAAAGGGCGAAATCATTATCGATACCTTAAAGAAAAGGGGGGGAAGGGTCTTGCCTACCGCTCGATCACAACGAACGAGCATGAGAAGAGGACGAAAGCCACAACACCTTATGAAGGAGAAAGAAAGGGAAAAAAGTTTCGCTGTTTCGCGAAGGGAGGGAGAGCGTAGGCAAGACCTCAAAAAAAGAAGGCGGTCATCGAATTAATTATTCGCGAAGACGCGCGGAGCGGAAAGGGAGTCTTCTCCGGCGGCCGTTGAAAAAAAAATGAACTCCCGGCACCTCGGATGAGGGAGCCGCTGCGGGTCTTGGAAGGCGATCCACCACGGCTCCCGCTAAAGCTCGAAAAGGAATGAAGGGGAAGGCCCTCAAACTCTTACGAAAGAAGGGAGGGAGACGAAGCGAATTGAATGGTAAAGGGGAGCGCGGGCCTGTTAGGAAAGAGATAAATCTTACTCTTCATCCTAGAACAAAAAAGGAAAGGGGCCGGGAAAGCCTACCTCCGGATAGAACAAGAGAGAGAGGCCGGCGCGCCGGAAGGAGAGGATTTAGTGCACCTTATGAAAGAGGGAGAAAGCCACGTGCTCGGCATCGTTTAAAAAAACGACGCAGGAGGGGATTGAAGTCATGCGGGAATAAGGACGGTACCAGTGCCGGGGAGGGGGGAGCGTGGCCACCAGCCTATTGGCAGGGCTGGGCGCATACGCCCCGTAAGAAAAGTTCTCCAAAGGGGAGAAAAACAACTCAACACGAAAGGAGAAGGAAGAGGTCCGAGGGCATCATCGGAAAAAAACCGCTGTCCAGCCTACCATCAGCAAAAGCCCTTCAAGATGGCTCCCGTGACTATTGAGGGGAGAGGAAAAAGAGCTCACGCGGAAGGGAGGAGGAAGGAAATCACGCTCTCTAAGAACCGGTTGTCTACTGGCTTCAAAAAAAGGCGACGAAACGCCCGAATCGGAAAAGGAGAAGGGCCCATCGGTCTCGCTATCTGGAAGAAAGGGAGGACGACGAACGCGAACTGGGGAACGTCCGGACAGGCAAATGAGAAAGAGTAAAGGGAATGCTGTGGCTGCTGCAATGACGCTTCGGGAGGGAAGGGAAAAAGGGTAAAACCAGTACGAGAAATGAAAAGGGGCATATTTTGTGAAGGGTTCAACGCCCTCGACCTCGGGCTCGAGAAGGGGGCCCCGGTGGAAAAGGGAGGGAGAGACCCAAACATGGCACTCTACAAGGGAAGGAAGGACTGACTGGGCGCAACTAGGCGCACTAAAGGACTGGCGGAAAACAACGCCATCTTTTGCACTCGAAAGGGGAAGAAAGGAGCGCTACCCCCTCGTCAGGGAAACGGGAACCCTAACGTCGAACGTGAAAAGGAAAGCCTGTTACCTGACCACATTGCCGGGTAGGGGCGGGGCCAGGTCACGCGGACGGACCTTCTTTCCTCTGAGAAGAACGTCCCAAGAATAAAAGGATAGATAAAATGAAGAGCCTTCCAAGAGAGGAACCGCAATTGAAAAGAAATTCCATGAGTGGGAAGCCCAACACCGTATACCTCAATTATCGATCCCCCGGGGACGCTTTCACGCTGTTGAAAAAAACTCAGATCAGGGGGAACTCTCAAAAGGACAGAGGGGGGGGTTCGCACGCTACCAGACAAAAAGGAAAGGTTCCATATGGCAGGGGGGAAATGTTCGGTTCTTCAACCTCTAAGACAAGACAAAGCGTCCTCGGGAGGTACACTCTCCCCCTGGCAAAGGGAAATCTACATCGCTTCAAAGGGTTGTTATGGCGGGGAAATCGTCCGGGAAAAGAAGGGGGTCAATCACCTTCAACAGGAAGAAGATCAAAGGGTCTAAGGGAACGCATTCTCGCCAGGGGGGAAGAAAGACAGGGAGCGACCTCAGGGAAAAGCGTGCATTAATATCACCATCGCAGAAGGGCTGCTCTCCGGCGAAAAAAAGGCCACGAAGGAGAGGAAATTCGACAGCACGGAGGTTTCGCTTTCATAAGGAGGGAA
>Ga0179591_1358210_pt1 | contig 13679 bp, 10 predicted proteins | sample CZOMad2_1_08_16f_FD_182891 | JGI IMG/M metagenome (GOLD analysis project Ga0179591, IMG submission 182891) | Vadose zone soil fungal communities from Angelo Coast Range Reserve, California, USA - CZOMad2_1_08_16fungal (PacBio error correction) | ecosystem: Environmental > Terrestrial > Soil >...
AAAGTCGGTGGAGGGAAAAACGGTTCAACGAAGCTTGTTGGGGGGGGGAACGAGGGCAGGTCGGGGAAGAGCATTTTCAGACAATTGTAGGGGGGCAGGAGAGAAAACGGTAACCGAACGCATGGCGATGACGGGAAAAAAAACAATGGGGAGCAAGGGACTGCGGTCCATCGCCTGTCGAAGGAAAAAAAAAAAGTTGAGCGCTCGCATTGCCTAATGGGAGCCCTCTCACCTTCGAGGGGAAAAAAGAAACAGGAGAGGCAGATCTGGCCACGTTTTAGCCGACCAGACACCCCGTCGAGCAGAGATCAAGGGATGTAGTGGCAGCGGAGACTTTGCGACGCTCTAGCAGCTGCTCTCGCCACTAGTCTATTTCGCGAACGGGAACCAAAGCGCCCAACTACAAAAACGCTCGAGACCGAAAAAGGAAAGGGGACAACGTCAGCAAGCTGCGATCAATCAGAATTCAGTATTCAGCCAGGATCTCCTCGACGGGATTTCGGCGGCACCGATCAAAGCTAAGCGAGGTCAAGGGATTGCGGAAAGAGAGGGAAACTGAGTCTGGGAAGGGGAAAGAATCACCCTCTATCCCTACTAAGTTCACAGTAAAAAGAGGAGAAACTGAACGAGGAGTGAGGGCGGTCGGGGAAGAAAGGGCCTCCCTTTGAGCAAACTGACTCGTGAAGTCCGCTCCCGCGAAGTTGGAAAGGAAAACCACGATCTCGGCGCCATGGAAAGAAGAAAAAAGGAGCGAGGAGGAAACGCGAGGACGGAAAAGGTGAGCCAATTCATTCACTCTAAGCAGAGAGATCGCGGGCGATGCCTTCAAAAACCAGAGTTGGTTCAGGAGACGGAAGAAAGGGGGATGTCCCAACAAGTTTAAACGGTGAAAAGGAAAAAAAACAGAAGAAACCAACCTATCAAAATTCCCTTGCTGTTACCCGGAAACGTAACGGACACCGCGAGGCCTCTTAAAACGTATCCCAAATTCATGGGAAGATGATGAGACCGGGATCCCCATGTCCGCTGCAGATCCGTATGCAGATAGACCAGAAAGTTTGTCCGAATCCAGAACCTGGCATTTTCCTAAGCCGAGAACATCTGACAGGCGATGTAGGAGTAGGGAAGGGCGGAGAAAAAAAGGGGCCGCCGTGCCATTAAAGGGAAAAGAGTGCAGAAAAACCGCCGGGTAGCACCGGAAGAATAGAAGGTTGGGACCAGGCTCCAAATCCCGCTGAGACATCAGAATAAAACCAGGGGGGCGGACACCAAAGGAAGGTCAGAACAGGCGCCTGTAGGATTGGAAAGAACGTCTGCCTGCCGTCCTATTCAAAGCGGCGGTAGGAGTGCTATGAGGGAAACTTTTGGTAATGAGGGGGAAAATGCAAAGGGAGAAGGAAACGAGACGGCCTCTACTACAAACGACTGTTACTGTTAAGTAGCACAGTCCATAACAAGAGGGCCAGAAGCATTCGTCTTCCCGATCGAAAAAAGAAAGGAATTCTGAACGACGGCAAAGACTCGGACTCTCGCCACTGTGGCTAGGGGCATCCTAGGAGGAAGCTTGGAAGAGAACCATGCGCCGCAAGGGTTTGTCCAGAAGAGGGACGGAGCAAAAGAAGACTACCGCCGTCTCAGTCCTTCTTCCATCGGGAACCGGCAAAAGCAAGCCGCCACTGGGCACGGTGTGAAACGCGAAGTAGATGCTTACGCCTTTCGGCAAGATGAAGGGATAATGCCAAAGGGCAGGGGGAGTAGTCAAGAAAAGGAGGAAAAGGAGGGAAGACAGTGCTTGACCCAGCAGTGTCAACTCAACAACTTATATGAGCACAATGGCCGAAAAGAAAAATCACCTAGAACGACGACCGGCGACAGGAACTCAGAATGACAATCAGACACTACGAAAGAAAGAAAGGGGAAAATTCTCGAACCGGGAGGAAAACCAAAGGAGAGACAGGAGAAATAACGGTCCAAGCTACCGGAGAGTGTAGTCCGGTTGCGCGCCGGTCGGCTCCCGGCTCGGCCGACATAGGGGGAGAGAGGTGGTTGGGGGGGGCGCGTCGATCGCTTTGGCTACGCCTTTAACGATACGGGACCCAGGTTGTCTGCAATAACATAAAAAAAAAAGGAAGTCAAGTGGGCGATCCGCGGCTTCCGACTGGAAAAGATGGCCCGACTTGCGGGACGCGAAATGGAAAAAAAGAACTAAAGAGAGACTAAAAAAAAAAAAAAAACGGGAGGGAGAAAGATTTCTCGTCAGTCGCATAAAAAAAGGCGGTCCTCAGCCTCTACATGGTTCTAAGAACTAGCCCCCCTGCCTTATACTGCCACAGGCTAGAAGTCGAGCCATGGAGCAGAAAGGAAGTAGACGAAAAAGAGAAAGGGCAAGGGGGCAAGATAAGGAAGGTCAGCCGATTGGTCCAAAGAATCTAAACACCTGGAAGATCACCCGAACCGGCAGGCAGAACGCGCAAATACAGAAACCAAGAAAAAGAAGAACGGAAAAATAGAACATTGAGACAAGAGGGGAAGGAAGAAACTGGGGTGTGGTCTCCTCGAGACTCCACCGCTTCCGTAACGGCCAAATGGGGTCAGTATCCTCAGTCTTTTCGGTCTCCGCGGGAAGGGTCGCTTCGGTCGAGGGGAAGAGGAAACATCCGTGGGAGGGGAGTGGGGGACCAGCGCTGCCATGACGACTCGAGTGCAACCGCCCTCCCACGTGACCTACTCAGGAAACTGGGCGGACTTGATGGCCTGGTATTGAGCCCAACATGCAAGTAGATCGCGTCGAGGGGAAAAACCAACCTCTGGGGAAAAAGGGAAAATCTTCTGCCTTCCTAAGATACTTATTATCCGTCTTCGGGATTCATAAGATTCAAAAAAACCAACTTGAGACATGGTCTCCTTCGTGCGGTCGAACGGGGCCAAAACTTCTGCCTGGACAAGTGGAGGAAAGACCGATGTCTCTCGAAACGCACGGATAAGATACTTGCTTAAGATAAGCCTTCCAGCTCAGGCCTCGTAACAGCGGAAATCGGGGGGAAGGAGGGGGAGAAAAAGGGTAAGGCAAGTCAAAAGGAGGGAGAGTCGTCTGTCCGGTACGAGACCAGACTTGCCACTGGTAACAAGTAAAAACCACGCTGACCAATCAAGAGGAAGCCGAAACAAAGGGCCGAAACGGGGATGCTAGATGGACGCCAGGATCCCCTCTCACGGGTCGTACTGGGACTTGGGCCAGGACCGAACTAAATCGTGACGGGTGTTCGTGAATAACTAAATTAGGGGAGGAACCGTTAGCACGAAGAGGGGGAAGGAAGGAAACCACCACGTCCACCCAGAGAACCTTTTTGGGGGAGGGGGGAAAAGAAGCACTATCACCAGTGAAGCGCCTGAAAACCGTTCAGACGGTGGGATCTTCTGAAAAAAAACTGAATGAGGGGAATAGCTGTCCCACGATGATACCGCCATCACTAAGGAAGGGGGACTCAGCGCCAGGGCCCCATCTGATCATCATAAGCGTCAGGATAAAACGACCGGAAGGGAGGGAAAGAGGGACCAGTTGGAGGGAGGAGAGTTTCCATCAAAAGGAAAAGAAGACGGAAAATAAGCACGGGGTCAAGAAGTAGAATTTTGAAAGGCTTGTAAATTCACGTGCCATGTAAAAAAATCTTGAAGGAAGACGATGAAAAAAAATCAGTGTTACGTTTCGCCTCGCCGTCTCACGGCGGTTTCTCCGGAAGAGCTGTGTTAAAAAAAGACACAATCTGGTTCAGGGAACCACGGGGCCTCAATCCGAGGAAAGCGGACCTCCAACGTGGGGCTTCTGTTGGCATACATGAAGAGAGGGGTTTAATCACCCTTCTGCCGAGTGCAAGCAAAACTCCAAGGGGAAATGAGGAGAGCACTGCTGTTGGGCTGTTTAAACCGTCTTTTACTAGAGTCAGGGGGAGCCGGGGCAAGTCGCGGCCAAACATATCCGAGCTACGGACGGCAAAGCCGGACTCTCCCGTACGGGGATCGGGGGAAGCTAGGAGAAAGTTACCCGTGGAATAGTATCTGGACTACTCACCTCGCCGAAAGGCCCCTAATCTGTAAGGTACTGAGGAGTAAAAGGGTCTTAAACGACGAACTCCCTGTATTCAATTGAATCGCCAAAATACGAAGGACGGGAAAGAAGAGGGCCAAAATTGCCTTGTCAAAATCGACATTTGGCGCTCGCATCTTAGGAACACAAACTTTTCTACGAAGACAAAAAGCAAATCCAACGTCTCCGGACCACCAGGGGGGGAGAATCTTGCGGACAGAAATCCGCCTGGATTATCTGGTGTCGAAGCGACAAAGGCTCAGATAAGGGGGGGGCGGAGGATTTTCAGGTCTACTCTTGACGAATGGGGGAATATAAATCTTCTCTCCCACGGGATTGAGCTCTACTCGTCGGGATGAAAGGAAAACAGGTAGACAGGAAGTCTCAAGGGGAAAAACAGGGGATTCCATCAAGTGAAAACTGAAAATAGCTTAAGGGGAATAAGAGAAAGAACATATAAAGGCAAAAAAAGGTCCTCCTTGTACGTTCGGAATCAAGCACGATCATGGAAAAGAAAAAAAAACAAGCGAAGAGAGAAGATGCACGAAAAGTGGAACTCCCGACACAAAAAAAGGGAAAGAGGGAATAAAAGGGGGGGCGGGGGCCGGCAGTCTGTCGTCTAAGTAGAAACCGGTTTACAGTATAGGGGAAAACGCAGTGGCTGAGTCCTCATGGCACCGGGAGACGGGAGACGGGACTGGTAGAATAACAGAATAGGGACTCTTGTGCGGTGGAGAGGGAAAGTGACGGCAGAGGGCCTACCTGTAGCAGCGCAAAGAGGAACTGGCGAGACCAAGACAGAAATTCTCTCACTGAAGGTCCGTGCTGGTTGAGCCACAACCAAGCTCATTCATCGGGGAAGGGTCTGGAGGCAATCGGATTCAACTCTAGCCTGTCGGGACGGCAAAAGCGAGGAAAAAAAACTGGAGGGCTTGCTAACAGACGAGAAAAAAGAGAAGCAAAATCGGACCAAAAACCCTTTGTCAGACAGGAGTCGTCGTCAATGTACTGAATGGTCGAGAGTCAGCACAACATGAGAGGCTTCCACCGCCGAGAAAATCCCATAAGAAAACGAGATCTGGAAGGGGGTATGGGCGGACGCTCTACTATAAAGGGGGGAAGGGAAGGCCTCCAAGAGGAGGAGAAAAGAGGTTCTAGGAAGCAGAAAAAACAGGATGTCAGGGTAAAGAGAATGGTCTAAGCAACATTATAGACTACTCGAAAGAAAACGGTTAAAGAAGTGCCCATAAAAACATGGGGATCAATTATGAATCTCGAGGGGCAAAGAGGGGGGGCACTGAGGGAACAAAGAGAAGAAAGGGGAGTCAATAATAGCCCTTCTTCCCACTTCCGTCTATAGCGTAAGAGGAGAGCTTCCCGTTGGAGGAAGATGACCTGCGAACCACTAGAGGGAAAGGAGGTCCATCACGAGTGGCAGTCCAGGAACGAGAGGAAAAAGACCCGAGTGGATCACTTTAAAATGGCACATTGCCCTCCACTAGATAAACCTACCTCTGAGAACGAACATTATTTGCCAAGGAGAAAAATTCTGAACCTGTGGAAAGAAAACAAAGAGGAAAGGCCCTAGAGGAAAAAGGGGGGAGCATGATTCCAAAGAGATCCACCCGAATATGAGGGCTTAAGGAGACCAGAGAGGGGGGGGGGGAAGCAAAAGTTTTCAAAAGAAGAATTTTGTAGCACCCTCTGGCCAATGAAGCGAGTTCGGATCTGGAGGCAAAAGGAATTGGTGCCGCCGAAAACGGTCCACCTCATTCACACCATACTGCGGGTAAGGGGGCCGCTGGCATTAGGTGAATGAGGGAAGAAGATTAAAAAAGGCAGCCCGCAGATGGAAGAATGGTCGCACCAAGGATTAAAGGAGGCCGGAGGGGGAGGAGAAATGGGTCAGGAAGAACGCCCTGTTGGCTTGGTGATATGGGCCCTAGAAGGGGGTCATCGGAATGAAAACTTGACCTCCGGTCTTTCCCACTCACGCTCAAATGGGACCTCGACGATGCAAACTACGATGACGAAAAGGTACGGCAGAAACTTAGGACCAGAAAAGAAAATTGAGAAAACTGGGCTGATGCAACATTAGAGGAGATAAGAAGGGGGGGAGGGGGAGTGTCCCTCCGACCACGACACTTTGAGCGACCAGCTCGTCGGGCTGGAAAAAGGCACTTGACGGAACGGGGAAAAAAGCGCAGGAAAAATGTCGAGAGAAAAGCATCTCGTATCAGAAAGACACGAAAAAAGGAGGGGGAAATCTTACATACAAAACAAGCAAAAAAGGTGGCACAGCGGCCCGAAAAGGCAGATGCGTGGGTGAAAAAAAAAAGGGCGTAGGAACGCGTCATGTTTCTTCTCACGGGAGAGAACGTCCGCAAGGGAAAAAGGGTATCAGGAGTCAGAAAAAGGGACGGAGGCCGAAATACGAGTGGTTCACGGAAAAAAAAAAGTTCAGACGGGGTTGTAAACGGATGGTCGACGAGGCCATCCCCAGAAGAATGCACCAAGGGGAAAAAAAAGACAACTCTAGGGAGAACCCTAGATTACAGCTGCAGACCGACCGCGGAAGGGGAGTCAAAAAAGGGAGAACCACACAAAAAAAAGAGAGCCGCATGAAGGGGGAGGCTTAGCTTGAGCCGGCCTGAGGAGGGGGAGGGGTTTCTCTCAGGGTTGTTAGAGGGGCTCAAGGAAGGCGAATAGTGCGATCTTGTGGGGACAAACAAACTGAAAGCGCTTGGGGCGTGAGAAAAAAATGAGGCAGAAAAGGGGATGAAGCGTTCATAACCGCTGGGGCCCCTTGGAACTGTATCGCTGCGCAAATAGAGAAGAGAAAAGGATCAAAGACGACCGGCCCAACCTGGATCTCGCGCAAACAACAACGGAGAGAAAGAACCATTCTCAGGGGAAGTCGACATGCAGATTGCGCAGTAAGCATCTACAGGTCACAAGGGAACGTCACCCCAAAGGGGGGGCGGAGAAACAGGCTGGAAAGAAGGTAGGCAGGAGGCAAAAGGCCGTCGCGCAAAAAGCCGGAAAAAAAAAAGAAATGGCGCCCTAAAAGAAGACGAGTATCGCCGGAGACGAACGGCCCCCACCGGGGAGAATACGCGGACACGAAAGGAAAAGAAAACAAAATCCGAAAGAAGAAAAAAAAAAATACATGCTCCTGAGAGGGGAAAAAGAAGCTTGGGGGGGAAGACTTCGACAGACCAGACGCTTGACCGATTGTCGTAGCTAGACGCGGGACGGTCGTAGGTCCGAAGGGGGGGGGGGGTCTCAGGAGGGAGGGGAATCTTAGCAGCGAAAGGATTTACGGAAACCCGCGCGGAATTTGCAAAAAAAGAAACACTCTATTGAGGGAAGAAACCGCATGAAATACCGATCCCCCTGTGGAAGGGCACCTCGGAGAAGGATCAAGGACTATGATCAGAGAGGGAAAAAAAGACATCTGAAACGGGCCCGGCCGACTGGCCAACAGGGGTAAAAAAATGAAAACCGGGACGAAGGGGTCAAGGGGGAGGTCCGTAGTGAGGTACCAAGCCACAAAAAGGAGGGGAGAAAGGATCAGGAGAAGGAAAGTCGAACGTGGACGGCCAACGGCGGCCGCCATGTGAAAAAAAAAACCGAGGATATTTAGAGCAACGGGGTGGACGCGTGAAAACTTATAGATCAAAAGTAGAAGGCCGCGCAGTACCCCAGGGCTTCAGCGGATCTTTCATCGAACGGACCCTAAAGAAAAAAGAACCATGAAGCGAGGAGTCCTTGCGAGCATTGTCGAGCGGAGAGGAAAGGGAATCAGGTGCAAGGGGAAGACCAAATCTTGGGGTCCAAAACCACAAGACAAATCCTGAAAGCAGACAAAAATTTAGTTTACGGAAGTACTGAGGGGGATCAATCCATGGCCCCTCGTCAAAATAAAATACTGGGCTGTCGGCATCAACTGAATGCCCTAAAAGGGACCTCGGGGAAGGGCCTAAAGAAATCATACGAGGAGCCAACCAGCAAAAACCCGACAAAAAAAAAGAGATTTGTAAAAAACCGGCGCAAAAAATTAACACCCCTTCCTCATCCGAACAAAGAAAATCTGGAGGTAGGGGCAGACGTGAGGAGACAATAAGCATTGCTGGGCACTGCTGAAAAATGCCATCAAACGAAAAAAGAACTTAATCACGACATACAGGAGAACGACTAAGGGATTGGGATCAGCCGCCGGAGGGTAAGTCAAGAGGGCCGCGGTGTGATGTCTGACGCCTGGAAAGTGAACACCGGCACGGTACTGGAGGGGCAAAGGAAAATTAAAATGCTAACTTGACAGCCGAGGGTTTGCGAGGACAATGTACCAGGGTTTTTGACAACTTTCGAGATCCTCTGACAAAAAAAAAAAACAAAAAAACGGTGTGCTTGGATGAACTCAGAGAGGGCCGTCCGTCTGAGGGGAGAATCTCACTCAAGTAGGGAACCGAGAATAGGGGGGGTACGCCAGCATCTTGATGGAAAAAAGGATCCAGAGGGAGCTGAAAATAATGGCGGGTTGCGATTTATCAGCCGATAGTGGCAAAGAGACAAGATCAGAAAAAAAAAGAGGCAAGGGAGAGCTCTCCTGCACTTTGGAGTCAGGAATTTTTCGAATTCATTAAGGGCGACGCCGATCAAGAGGAAAGAAGATAAAGAGTCGACGTTAGGCTGTAAAAAACTTTGAAGTTTGGAAGCTCGTAGACGTTTATGGATAAAATCCTATATCTGAGGACAAAAATTCCAGAAGATGAAGGATCAAAGGGCGTCGTAAAAGGGGGAACGGAAAGATCATCGGGCAAAGAGGGTAAGTACTGAACTTTCTTAGGAGAGTCATCTGACGAAACTTACCGTGTTAGATAGAGAGATTTGGGCCAGAGAGGGGGAGACTGAGAAGCAAAAAAGCTGGCTCGAAGAAACGGGGTCCTAACCCGGATACTGGTGTAAACTTGGGGTAAAATAAATGCGGGAAGATGATTCCAGTGGTTTGGAGAAGGAGAGCCACTTCCGAAAGGAAGCTAAAGGATAGTGTTATATCAATTGAAAAAAGTTAGAAATGCGAAAAGGGGGAACCATCAGGGGAGTCCTTCGGCGGAGCAGGAGATTACTACCAGCAAAAAAAGACTCAACCAATTGAAAGGACAAAGGGGGGAGTTACTGTCATTGCTCCAGGAAGAATGGGTTAGGAAAAGAATGTGAGGGACACGCGAACAAAAAAAAAAAAAAACCCACACAAATGGAAAAAAAAAACAAAGGGCCTTCACGGTCTTCTGTGTGGAACCCTAACAAGCAGAGACGAGCAACAAAAACAATGGGAGGAAAGAGAGAGATGAAAGACGGGCTTAAAAAAAAAAACCAAAAGGGGAAATCGTGACGGACAGTGAAAAGGACACTGGCCTGAGGAGATGGGGAAGAACAGGTATGTAAGGGAACACGCCGGTCCAGACGAGCAGGAACTTTCAAAAAAAGAAGACAAGTCTCTGCTCTTATCATTGTCAGAATGGGATAAGGGGAGCTAGGAAGAAGGAAGGGCCTAAAGGCCGAAGAGCATCGAAAAAGCGAAACAACAAAAACGATAGGCTCATAGCTGAAACGGTGCACACCTCCTAGCCCGTAGAAGGAGAGTTGTAGGGGGGGGAGGGGCCGGGGATGAAAAGACCGGGGGCGCGCATTCGGCTTCCCCAGTTCTGCCCTCGCCAGGGGGTCAAAGCGACCAAAAAAAAAGGCCTGGGGGAGAGATTCAGCTGTAGGTGTAGAAAGAAAGGGAGAGAAGGAGTGATCGGGGTCACAGAAAGCTTCCGCCGATTAGCGGAACAAGCCGGCTCAAGCGGAGCATGGATAAAAAAAAAAAAAAAAAAAAAAAAAAAAAAAAAGAAAAAAAAAAAAAAAAAAAAAAAAAAAAAAAAAAAAAAAAAAAAAAAAAAAAAAAAGAAAAAAAAAAAAAAAAAAAAGAAAAAAAAAAAAAAAAAAAAGGAAAAAAAGGAGAAAAAAAAAAAAAAAAAAAAAAAAAAAAAAAAAAAAAAAAAAATAAAAAAAAAAAAAAAAAAAAAAAAAAAAAAAAAAAAAAAGATAAAAAAAAAAGGAAAAAAAGAAAAACAAAAACCAAAACCACAAAAGAGACAACACCCCAAAACCACAAAAAAAAAAAAGAAAAAAAATTTGGGTGGGTCTCTCCCTTCCACTTTCAATTGTATTACGTCACGGAACCTCGGAGACTTCTGCTCAATAAAAACTTGGAAAAATTTCCTGACCTTCAAACTGGGACGACTAGGTACAGGGGGGCTCTGTTCCGGGTAAAAAAAATAGCCTGGGAGGGAGAGTGAACAATCAACATGGGAAAGCTGAGAAATCCGCTAGTAGGGGTTGGGGCCAGGTCAACTCGCCCTACGGGTTATGCACTTCCTCGGAGCCGGGGACACAGAAGGAAAAGAGTAATCTAGAAGGGAGGGGGGAGCTGCTCGCTATGAGTCACCTTTTGAAATGAATTGTACTCGGTCAATGTCGCAAGGGTCTATTCTGCTTGAAGTCAAAAGGAAAAAGGGGGGGAAGACCAACATATGGGGGGGGGCTGGCCCAGAACATGCCAAAAACGACACTACGAAAAAACTAGAGCTTTACCCATTCCCTGGCCATTAAACAGTGGTCCGTTAAAAGAACGAAGACACCGAGGACCGTAGAAGGAAAAAGGCTGGGAGTATCCCATCAGGGAGGGAAGATATGACAAGATGGATCCATTGAAAAAAGCACAAAGAAGATGTATGTCATTGCCTCATCCAGATACAGCAAAGGACAAGTTGGACTAGAAAGCTTCACACGATGTTCTGGGAAGAGAGTGGAACTGGGGGGGGGGGAACCGTAAAAAGCAGTGAAAAGAGGGCTCAAAAAGACTAGGTTTCGCAAGTGGAAACGGTCATTTGGGCGGGAAAGCAGATGCCAGGGATCCTTCAAAAAGAATAGCGACCTGGTCTGCAACAAAGAAGAAACGGAGAATGGACTGGAAGGGAGGAAATCCAAATCCACCGAGGGGGCCGGGCAAGTCCAGAGATGGGAGCCCCGCTTTGAATCGGGAAAAATGTGCACGGGCAAGCGTCGACCAGGAAATAATAAGAGGAGGAAGAAAGGGGGGGAATTCAGTAAAAAGGAACAGAATTACAGATCCTCTGATGAACTGAACTGACCAAACGGGGGAGGACGCCCTATATACCCTTCCCGTGCATACGATTAAGACTCTGCGGTGTCTTGAAGGACGGGGGAATAGGAAGGGGTAAGTACAACGGTGAGAAAGGAAGGCGAAGAAAAACGGCAGTTGGGGGGTGGAAAAAAATATTCTGAACACTCCTCAATACGTTTTCGGAAGGCAGGATTAGCGGGGGCAACGGGGGGGGAAAAAAGGGCGGTTTCAAAAGAGAGGAGGAAGACGCAGGCCATTTTAAAAGGAAAGCCTTATTCAAGCCTCCAAAAGGGGGGAGATCAAGGCAACGGGCCTAGTGTGACGGAAAAGGCCCAAGGGAAAAGAAGGGGGTTGGGAAAAGAAAACTCAAAGGAAAAAAGGACCAGCCCGACAAAATGCAAACGCGGGCTTACCAACGCGCGCTTGTGACGAAATCGCCAGCGCCGGTGATCAAAAGGGGCAGAGGCGGCCAAAAACGAGGCGAGAAAAAGAAAGGAAAAGGGGAGATGGGGGCAGAAAGTCAGGGGACTGATGGGACGCTGGAGGGAAACTCGTCTTGGGAGGAAGGTTCGCCCGGGCATGCAGAATTATTTGGATGAAGAGCAGGAAAAGGGGGGGGAGAAGGGGGGGGGGCGTAGAAAAGGGGCTGCGACTGCTCACGACGGCTGGAAAAAGGGGGAAAAACATAACCTGCTTTTTGGGATGAGAAAAAAGGTCTATACAACGGTATCGGATTCCGGACGCGCCAGAGGACGAATGGCGACCTTAACACCTTGTCAAAAACAAAAGGGGAGGGGGGGAGGGAAGGAAGGAAGAGAGTCCAGGAGAGGAAAGGTCGGAAACAATCCAGATGAGGCAGAATCAAAGTAGGTCAGCTCCCACAAAATAGTCAAGGCAGGAAAAGTATAAGAAAAGAAGTGAGAAGAACCAAGGGGGACAAAAGAAGAAGGAAAACAAATAAATCTCAAAGGAGGAACAAACCTGAGTCCGCGAACAAAGGGGGTGCCAGGCCGTCTCAAAAAATCAATGAAGGACCAGAAAAGGAAAGGCCCAATTGACCCCCGAGAAAGTCGAAGGAGAGGAATAGGGAAGGGGGGGGTTGGGGTGGGAGCTCCGTCGGAGAAATTAACCGCTTCAGAAAATTTCGCTGTTGCCTATCCTTTACGTGACAGAGGAGGGGGGGGAAAAGGTGAGATGGTGGGAGAGGGGAAGAGGGCGAAAGTCTAAGGGTGGATGTTGGAAAAGGACCACCAGAATTGGCCTGTCCGTTAACACTCAGGAAATTCGAGAACTAAGCTACCGTGATAAAGGGAAAGAGTCGGGGAGCCTAAAGGGAATGTCCCGCCGATCGACTGGGGCAAACCACATCAAACCCGATAAGCTTTGCCGAAATAAACGAGGTCGAGACTTTTAAGCCGGCGGGGGTCAGTGGGGGGGGGGAGGGAGATAACAGAAGAGAGAAAAACAAGGGAGCTGATAAAGGCCCGCGCTCGGTCGAGCTTTAGCCAACCGTGTGATCCGCCTAATCCTCCACTTCTTGGACGAGGGGATCGGTAAGAGCTAGGGAAAGTCAAGAGGGGAGGGGAAAAAAAGAAGGAACACCGTGGTCAATGAAGAGGATCTGGTCATCTGGGCACTGGGGGGAAACTTCAAAAAACTACAATTGACATCTCAGCGTCGGGAGGGAAGGGACCATGTTGACAGGGGGATTTCACATAAATCTGGTGAAAAAGGACCGCCAAATACCGGTAAAAAAGGGAACAGACTTATAAGGCAGTCGAATTGTGGATAAAAAGGAAGAAAACCCATTGTTGCTGAAGGAATTTGCGACCAGTCGCAGGAGTAGGATTTAGCGAGTAACCTAGGAAGCAGGGCAGCGACGCAGCTCCCGAGCCCCCAAAAAAATCACCTTATCCACCCTCCCAGGAGTTGGAAGGGAACGTCAGGGTAGAACCAAAGAGGGGTAAAAGAGAAAAGTAATCACATATTAACTGGGAAAAATAGGGTCAGCTGTTGCAGACGAACTGAAAAGGTAAGTTGCCCGTCAAACAATGCTGAGCTATCGCATCGATCTCGCGAAGGGGGAATCCCTCTGGGAAGAAAGAAAGAGAGGGAGGGGGAGAAGACGCCGGCGGTCTTCGAGGAAAAACGCGGTGAAATTAAGATTAAAAACCCCTTTAGAGGACACCCCGGGAAGATCGACTCCGATGGAGGAGGTCGGAAGTGAGGAGGGGGCTTCACGTTGGCTCTACAATTGCTCTATCAAAACTTGTGGGTTGAACGGCAGAGAGCAGAGAGGAAGAGGGGAAGCCGTCTGAAAACTCCTACTCTCCAAAAAAATCTTACAAACGAGATAATTCGGTTTGGCTGCTCCCTGACTCAATATTCAAGGCGTTCGATACG
>Ga0179591_1296616_pt1 | contig 13678 bp, 9 predicted proteins | sample CZOMad2_1_08_16f_FD_182891 | JGI IMG/M metagenome (GOLD analysis project Ga0179591, IMG submission 182891) | Vadose zone soil fungal communities from Angelo Coast Range Reserve, California, USA - CZOMad2_1_08_16fungal (PacBio error correction) | ecosystem: Environmental > Terrestrial > Soil >...
TCGAAGAGGCTAAGAGGAAAAGCGTCGCTGGTTAGGACGTCACTACTTAAGTAATTAGGTGAAAGGTCCCGTCTAGGATGGATGCTCGGCGGTTTTGTCCATTTGATAGAGAAACTACCGGGAGCCGGCCAAATCTTACTTACTTCCAAGGGGAATCATGGAAATAGAACTCTATCAGCGGAAAATCGGGCGCCTCAAGATGCATCAAACGAGAAAAGGAAAGAGGGGGACACACTAAAGATTTGATTGTTTCGGAGGGCGGCGCGCCAGTCCTCCTAGTCAATCGCCGCAAAAGATCGGACTTCTCTCTACGGAGCGGAATGCTTCTCTTTTCAGGATAAAGGGGCCTGCGAGAAAAGAAGACGGGGTGGAAGGATGGTCTCCTCCGGGGACCTGGGTAAGATCTCTAAGGGGGAATCTTTGAAGTCTCAGATGTCAGTATCCTACTACTAGAAAACGAGGTCTAACCAAAAATCACAGCAGAAATCGCGGGTAGAGAGTTTGCATTCGAGGGAATTCACTAAGGCCATGAAAACTCCATAGAGGAACACTTAAAGGTAAGCCGGGCTCCTTATCGAGTGGGATGCCCGTTCACAAGAGATATATCTAGTAGAGAGAGAGGAAGGCTAAAGCGTGTGACTCTGGGATCCAGAGGACATATCTTCCGCGAGTTCATCAGCTTCTCGTCCTTTCTAGGATGGAGGTTTTGTCTCCATCTTAAGTTAAAGGAGGACTTCCTGAGAACTAGAGAGACGAAGAAAGACTCCGAGGAGGTTAGTGCACTAAACGCGGAGAAGTCTGGGAACGAGACGGGCTGATGTTAAGCGAGGATGAGGCTCTTCGCCGAGGCTATGGCCATGGTTAGGGATAGGTCTTGGGTATCAAGAGATGATTGCTCAGATAAGGAATAGCTTCCAGAAACTGAACTCGTCGAGGTGAGGGGGACTACGGGGTCGAGGTATAGGAAGCGCGTCGCGCGGGGGAAATTCAGGTTCCACCGGGTCTCTCCTGGCTTTGGAAACCGGACAGGAAAAGTTCCTTTAAAGTAAGATCATCTCGTCTACGATGTGAATCCAGTCGAGATCCCCTTTTACTTCTAAGGGAAACCTTCTTGTCTCGGGGAACCGAAGTTAATGAGGATCTATCCGGAGGCCCTGTTCCCTTAGGTGATCGCAAAAAACATCTGCATGATCCAGGGGTTCTTTCAGGCCGCGTCAACTTGTTCGAGGGGAGCCCGAATAAGCCTGCGGAAAGTCTCGCTGAAATAGTTCAAACTCGTTTAACACTCGCTGCATCGGGAGCTGTGGTGCCTTCCTAAGGGGAAGTTAGTCAGAAGGTTGCAGGCAGGCTCAAGCACAGGGGGGGGGGGGGAAAAGCTGATTGCGGGGAGGAGTTTTGTTCCGGTGGAGTGCTGCGGATTTCCCTCAACGCTGAGAGACGGTCGACAACAAACAAGCTTCATGCAGAGAGCCGATTCTTGAATCGAAGGAATGAAAGTGTTCAGGGGGAAACCGTGTATGATACTGCGCTCTCAACACCCAGTCTTATTCCATCAGGGAGAATCGTCGCCTCGGCCGACAACGTCGTAAATCTAAAAAAGAAACTGTCTATCTTCAGCTTAATGGAGGTTTGAATTTTCAACTCCTCTATGGCAATATAGAGATAATTCCAACAACGAAAACTGCAGCCAAACAACTGCGTCAATGGGGAGGGGGCCTTAAGGTAACCAGGAAAGAGGTTGGGAGGCCCCCTAAACATTAAGTCCTACCGGATGCTCTAGGATCCCCGTCTGGGTTGAAAGGAAATAAGGTCTACCTTCAAGGGGGAGTCTTTTTATTCCAATCAAGAAACATCATTAGTCGAAGAAACGAAGAATGTAGGGCGCATCGAGATTGGGTCATACGGTAAGGGGCTCCTATAACTACTAATTCAACTGGGGAGAAAGTCCCGAGTGGGAGCCTCAGTTACTAGAAGGACGGGGAGGATCTCGACTACCGCGGGGGGGGAGTACTTGGCTACATTAGAGGTCTAGCACGAGAACGGGCTAGAAGCCATGTACTGCGAGCTTGAGGGGGCATCTAGAAGTAGAAGCTCTTAGAGTCAGAAGAAGGAACTAAAGTTCCAAAGAAGGAGGAAGTCAAGACGCGCCGGGTAAGCAATGATTCGTCAAACTATCGTCGGGATAGATTCCGCGTCTACGAGTATAGACGATATAAAATCGTACCTCCTTCTAGACAGATGCATCTCGGTGAGTCAAGGACTGTGTCTTTCACGGGGGAGGTCATTCCTGAGTAATGGGGTATCTCAAGCCGTGGGCGTCTGACAAGCGAGAGGCTAAGATAGATATTGAATAAATCTTCATTGAAGGCACACTCGGACCTGTAGCATCTATCCGTAGGCACCGACAGGGCTTAGAGCATTTCTCTATTCCGTCTGGAGGGGAGCTAAGTTAAACTCTAAGAATGTCAGGATGCCGGGAATTTTTCTATGCGGAGAACGGCACGTCGTGCCGCTGCTCCTCCACCAGCGTCTTAGCAGGATATGGGGGGTCTTTTTGAAAAAGCTGATTGTCTAGGAGCAGGGAAGAGAGGTAAGACTAGATTTACTGAGAAGAAGGAATAAAATCGGGGATGAACAGTGTAGTAGTAATCTTCTACTCATCAGGGATAGGATCTAGGTTTCAGGGGCTTCAAGGGATATGCAGCTCAAGAGTCATTATTATAATGTAAAGAGAAGCGCTCGTGCTTCTTCGTCTATCAGGTGCTCTCATTCTGCAGAACCAAGGGTCTGGATGAGAAGTAGTGGGGCCTTTATCTTTGGGGGTTCCAGAAAGGATTCTCACCAGGCGTGCAACTAAAAGGCGATCGTTTTCGCACGGAAAGGGACGGACGCTTTTTTCCCACGTAGGGAAAAGTAGAGCCCTTCCGGTTCCAGCGCCATCGGTACGAAAAAGGGGACGCAACCGCGAACGCAAGGAGGCGAGCCTTCAGGAACTCTAGAAGAGGGGGCCTTCCATGAGATACTCCGTAGGAGGTTCGTATGGGGGAGAAAAGATAGAAACAACGTGATTATGATAAAATATGAGGAATCCTATTGAGCACGTTGCCAGAGGCGAGGGGGACTTCACTAGAGAGTATTACGGTAGAAGAAAGCCCGGGATAGGGAGATTGGAGTAGAGGGGAGGTCCCTCTTTAATAGAGCTAATACTGAAGGAAACAGAGCACGGGGTCAGTGGAGGTAATATCACCGCTCAGAATCGCTATCTTCATTAGGAGAAGAGATCCTCTTAAGCCTCAAGGCGGAAAGACTAGAAAGACTACTTCTCAGAAAAGATCAGGGTGAGGACCCGCAGGCGGTCTCAAAAGAAGATTCAGAGTGAGCTTCCGCCTCTGAGACCTCAAAGAATGATAGAGATAATCATTGAAGAGGGTCTTCTCGTTTCAATATGTCCCTCCGACCGCATCCGCCTAGGACGGCGGAGTCGCCTAGAAAAGAATGGGGGGTAAAGTGAGGGATAGGTTAAGGCAATCCCTCTTTACAGTGGAAACAAAACGGGTCGAAGAAAAACGAGAAAAGAGGAAAGACCACCTCATTCCTAGAGAAGGAGAGGTTCTCGGAAATCCGGAAACGCGATGAGGATCTCCGGAACTCCAATTCAAAGGTTAAAACCGTAGAGTTGGTCTTAGAGTATCCAGACTCGGCTAGTCATGTAGCTTGCAGCTATAATCCGAGGGCGGAGGCTCGGAGCGAAAGAGCTGGTTGTCGCAGTGTCATAGACTTCTAGGGAAGTCTCGATCTGAGTGCTCTCTAGGATATAGGAGGGCCTCGTAGAGGATCAATAGGAGGATAAGACGGACTTCTACTCCTCAGTTAACATTTATTTGATAAAAGCCGACACAAGGCGAGGGAGCGCTGAGAAGGGAGGAGGGACAAGGGATTGCTCGGACGTCACAGTAAAAGAGGCGATACTCTTCGGAGGGCGAGGACATCTTGCTGTACTATAGGAATAGGATGGGGGGGATCATCTCGTCCGAGAAGCCGCTCGGGAATTGAAGGCGGAGGAAAGAGGAGGATAATCGATTAGAAACTAAGAAACAAAGTTCAAATAGATCTTGTCAACCTCGTTGTAAAACACCTTCCTGAAGAAAGAGGTCAAGACCATAGCCGAAAAGAGGGGGCAGAGGGCAATAATCGATCCTTTACAGCGTCCCCGCCTTCGATCGCAAAAGAGAGCTTTAGTGTTTCATAATATCCTTAATCCTGGACAGGGGAGAGAGGTGGCTCATCACTAGCAGAAGACGGAAGAGGTTCTTTCTCACTCGCACTGTAATGAGGGCTTGTCCAAAGAAGTAACTCAACACCTAGGGATCCATAGAGCAGTTAAACGAGGAAAGAGTCTTGGAATAGATATAGGTCCTGGCTTGAATCAGAATGTATTTGTAAAGAAGAGATCCAGGAACCTTCCGCCGGGATTGGGAGGTAGTAGGTGTTCCTTTGGGTTTAGCGTGCTCAACGTTAATCCGCTAGGGAATACAGGGTCAAAGTCCAAAGCTCACTTGAGACCTTCCGGTTTCGTCGAAAGGTGTCCGGTTACGCAGTGGGGGGCCGCTGAATCATATCGTCAAGGAAGGGGGAGGGGGAGTGAGAAAATAAGCTCCAAGACACAAGAAAAGCGAAAACGGCGGCACGGAGCGAAGGCAAGGTGGGGCAGGGGGAGAAGGAATAACGACGGAAAAATCATCGTGACAAACGAAGGGTAAAAAAAAAAAAAACCTAGGAACACTCCAGCCAAATTCGCAAGGTGATGCTTATCCTTACAGGGGGAAAAAAGCCGCTAAGGGGGGAAGTCACCTGGAAATGCTCAAGAAATAAAGGGAAGGAGAGATTCGTCCCAAGGAAATCATTTAGAAACTGAGTTCCTGATGCGCAGTGGAAGAAAGAGAGTCGTTACTCTTCTGGAAAGCTGACTTGAAACTCTGCACTACAGGGAGTAGGGATAAGTTTCTCGAAGGCTACAAGAAAAAAAAAAAAAGGGAAAGCTTCCTGATATATAGGAGATCTAGGGCCTAAAGTTGTGAACAACATAAGCGAGATTAGGCCGCGCTTTCTCGAAGAGGCGAGCGGACAGGGATATACGATGTCTAAAAAGAGGTTCCACTGGGTAGCTCCCCGGTTATCAGAGAGTGAAGAGTTCTGCATCTATACTCGAATCGAGGGGAGTCTAGAAGACAGCTACGACGACCTAGGGGGCAAATACTCTCTTAGAAGGAAAAAAGGATGATCTTCAAGGCGCTGATAGAAGACTTTCATCAGACTCTGCCGGGGGAAGGCCGCAATCTCTTAAAGGAGGGAGGGGGGAAAGAGATTCTGGATTAGAGAGAAAACTAAATAATTCGTCGTTGGATCAGAGGGGGGAACTCCAGTAGAGGGACCAGGGCATATATCTCTTAGAATACGGGGGGGGTACGCCGGAGAAGATAGATTTATCCCTAGAATAGGAAAGGAGTGCACTAAAACCTGCCCTTCTCAGGATCGTCAGAAAGTCGGAAAGAATTGTCGCAGAGCCTCTCTAAGGATCAACTATAAAACTTCTATATCTTAAGAGCAGAGGGCAGGTCTCTCCTTTACGACCTGGTACGTAGCAAGATAGCTAAGAAGTCTTCTCTGAGTAAAAGAAGAGCTGATCTGAGATTAGACTGAGGGGATTGAAAAGTCTCTATTTTCTAGGTGGGCTTTCGTCCAGAGGGAATCGCAAGAGAAGAAAAAAGATAGGAAAAAAATTTGGGCGGGCTGAAGAAAAAGAATCATTACCGGCTTCAGGCGTTGAGGGCAGAGGGTCTTCAACAGCTCCTCCTCGTCCAATTAGAGCAAATGCGGCGGGACGTAAGGGACTGCCTCTAAGGGACAGGCAGGAGAAAAGGAAGCTAACGAGCGCACACAAATGAGTCAGGGGGTTCAGAATTCGGGTGGCGGGCGGCGTGCCCAGGGGAGGAAAAAAGAAAGCTCGGCCTGACACTCTCAGAGAGGGATGAAGCCATATCGGGGGGTGTCTTCATTCTCGGAGAAAGTGCCTCCGGTTAAGAGATTCGCGCTCAGAAGATAAGACAGCACGCAGGCAGAAGAACAAGCTCCGGATCTCTCCACTGAGACGACATCGGGAAACCATCGACCGCTACATCCGTCTTCCAAGGGCGAGCTATGAGAGGAGGAAAACAAAAAAGAGTAGGGATAGATAGATATTCATCGCACTTGAGACGGGATGCCGGAAAGAAAGGGGATGGCCTTCGACGACGGAGGTAAGTAAGGAGATCCAAGGAGGGCGGGTGGGTAGTTCGTTTCTCCCTATGGATCGGAGAGGAAATAGGTTATGCCCGTTAAGTCTGACTTGAAGAATTCAACCGAGGAGGCAAATAGTGTCTTACTAGGAGGAGCAAGGGATAGTCATTTGACTCCGAAATTCTTCATCAAGCGAACTAACAACAAAGGAGGAACCGGCCTACTTTTCCAGTTGAGAACGTCGGAGCAGAATCCGTAAAATAGAGGGGGGGGCTTACCTCCTAGACGAAAAAGATCCTTGAGCGGAAACTTCTCAAGAAGGGATCTGCCGCGTTGGATAGGGGAACGAATGCAGGCAGCAAACTCCTGCAAGGGGAAGAGGATTAGCGCCTATTCAGAGGACTTTTGGGGGAAAAAATCTCGGATTTTAGCGTTTCATCAAATCGTGAGACGACAGAAGAAAAAATCGATATCTGATGAAACAACCTAGGAGAAGGGAAGGCATCTCGAAAGAATATGCTGGTGAGAGGATCAGTACGGGAGAGGGCCGAAAAAAGTCGCTACAAATCTCCCATTCTTGAAGTTTCCAAAGCAGCGCCGTAGAGTCAGGGAGGTGATAAATTAGAAACAGGGGAGGAGATACCCTATAATTCTCAGTTGGGGGGCAGCAAAGCCTCTATCTCTCGGAGACCGCTTGAGTGGTGATGAGTTGTCTTATGGGGGAACTTAGGAATGGCTCATCTCTCACAATGGGGAAAGCGGCGCACAGATCTCTGTCTTACCTATCGACACTGCCTGGAAGCTCAACCTAAGTAGGACTAAGGAAGAGGGGGGAGTAGACTCCCATGAATAAAAGGAGGAAGCCTTATCCGTCTGCTAGTTCCGGAATTTGTCGGGTCTAACGGAAAAGGCTAGAGCTGAGGTTGCCGCAAGAAGGGGACTAAGAGGGATAAGAATCCCTTCGTAAGAAGACGGACTGTCAACGTGAACCCGGGCAAGCTGTGCTTCTAGGCTAGAAGAAAGGGGAGGGGAGACTCGGGAAAAGGGATCGTCTGCAGGAAAGGGTAAAAAAAAAGGGTTGGCCACCGGGTTTATAAGAGAGTCTTCCGTCCTTCAATCAGTAAAGTAGCAGAACTCTCGTCCGGATCAGAGTAGCCGGGGGAGGGAGGGCAACGTCATCATATCGGGGGGGAAATAATGGATTAAAGACGAAGTTCTTCGGAGCGTTACGGAGGGTGCAGAAAGCTGAGAATAAGCCCGCTCGGAGGACGTCCATAGATCAAAGAAAATGCACTCTTTCCCGCGAGTAAACCATAAAGGAACGTGGTCGCTTAGTCCTGAAGAAGACGCGTCAAAGGGGGATCTCCGTCATAAGGTTATCTTTCTTGGTAACCTACAGGAGAAAAAAGTTTCGCAGAGGTTTCTCTTGAAGGAGAGAGTGGGAGAAGACGGGAGGAACGGTCCTTCTGTCGAGTGGGGGAAGTTGGGCCGTTTTCTGTCAAACTGAGATTCAAGCTGGAAATCTGGTGGGTCTCCCCGAAGCCCCGGTCAGATCTCTAGAGGAGGTGAAACTTTATCGCACTTGTGTAAATATTTATTCCGGTCGCTAAGTAAAAAACTAAAACACAACCTTATGATAGGAAAGTACGAGAAACCTGTCCTCCCACTTCTTATAGGCGGCTGGAAGATCCACAACAGGGTGACGAAGGAGCTGGGGGGTGGTTCCTTTCTAGTCGATTAATAGCGGTAGGAGGGCATAATATTTGACACTGGGAAAGAAAAGCTCCTCCACGCATCGGACGGTAGACTGGGGTTACCAAGAACGGAAAGGTGGTGACTGCCACCTCAAGCTCCTAGAGGAACGGGGGAAGAGGACTGAGCTCTTTTTCAAGGTCAGATCATCGCGAACCTTTCAGTGCGGTAAAAAGAGGAAATACGCCTCATTGCCGTTCGACATAGAGAACATATTTCGTGGAAATCTTGGGGATGTTATCTACAAAATTTAACCGGCTCCGGAGAAAAGAAAAGAAAGCTAAGGGAAAATTCAATTAGGGTCTCTACCTCTGGAGAATTTTACTACATTGACGTCTACTTGGGACTCCGAAGAGACTCTCGAGTTTGGAGGGGGGGGGGGGGGGGGGGGTGGGGGGGGGGGGAGAGATTATCTTCTAAACTCGGAAAAAAGCTAAACTTTTGAAAAGTATCTCTTTACTCTTTCATGCATCGTGAGTAGGAGAGAGAGTCGGGGGCCCTCCTGCGAAGCCGTTAAGGGAAAAAAAAAAAAACACAAAAACAACAAATAGACAACAAGCAAATAGGCAAGAAACAAAAAAAAATATAACAAAAAAATGAAAAAAAAAAAAGAAAAAAAAGAAATAAACACAAACACAAAATCAAAAAAGAGGAGAAAGGAAAAAACAAACACAAAGAGACTAAATAAAGAAACACTATCAAAAAAAAAAAAAAAAAAAAAATTGAAAAGCAAAGAAGAGAACAGCAACAAAACAACAATCAAAAAAACCCGACAAAGAAAACCCACACAAAAAAACGAAGTCACGAAAAAAAGGAAAAGGAAAAAGATAAAAGAAAGAAAAAATAAAAACAAAGGAACCCAAGAAACACAAACCACATAACCAAATAACGACCAAAAAAAAAATAAAAAAAAAACCCAGAGTACAACAACAGAACACAAACAAAAAACAAAAAAAACAAACAAAAAAAAAAAGAAGAAAAAACTCTAGTCCAGTTACGTAGCTCTTCGACGTTCATCTGAGGGGCTAGAGATTCGTCTACTTGCTCTTGTGGGGTTACTGGCTACGGTTATAATGGTGGATGCGCTGGAGTCCGGGGTTGGCTTCTGTTGAACGAGGTCAAGTGTGTGGGTTGATGAACGACTTGGGGGATAGGGGGGGTCGGTGGGGTTGGTGAGGCAAAGGGGAGGGCATGCAACAAGGAGGTTAGGCTTGGGGGAGTAGGGTGACGGAGGTAGAGCTGTTGAAAAGACGCGGGTGGTGCGTGAGGGAGGGCGAAATGGATCTTGGCGAGGGTGCCTGAGGAGGTAAGGAGGTGAGAGGTATAGGGAGTGAAGTGGGGGTGACAGATTTGGTGAGGCTCTGAGGGGGTCAGTGGGGGCGGCCGGGGGGGAGTGGATCATGGAGAAATTGTACAGGAGCGTAGAGAAGAATGGAAGTGGGTGGCGGGGAAGGGGTCCTTAAGTTAGGGGGGGGGAGGCAATGAGCTTGCGGGGGGGCGGTGGGGTGCGCTGGCGGAGGTGTCGCTAGAGGGTGGGGAGGTCTAGAGTCGAGGGGGTTTCATAATTCATCCTCTAGAGCTAGAAACATAGACATTCTTACCGAAGAGCATGAAGAAATTGGAGGCTATCTCGACCGCGTAACCAGCTCCCTTAGAGAAAAGAAGATGCTGAATCTCTAAGAAGCCTGAAGACGCCCGTCAGAAAGAGGAAGCGAGCGCTTACTCTACATCCGGGAGGATGCTCTCTATTCGAATCTCGGAAGGACTAGAACTTCTAACACCGTCTCGCTGCCTGATCTAAAAAAAGGGAGGGAGGGTGAGTGTAGAGAGGGGAGACTGGCTGGATTCTCTGACAAGACAAAAAAAAAGCGATTACCCCATTTTGTCGAGAGGGTAATATGTAGAGGAAAGATCGAGGAAGAGGAGGGGGCTTAGAGAAGATGCTTAGTGGAGAAGCTGAAGACTCTTCTCATTAGAGATACTGGAAAGCGCAGAGATTCAAAAAAGGAAGAGAGGGAACTTATTTCTGAGTCGCCTTGTAGAAAGGGGCAAAATGACTCTGGGGCGCCGCTGTTTTCGCTCGGGGTGCTCCGTAAAAACGGGGCTTTCTTCGAGATGCAGAGGGGGCTAGTCGTCCAAAATGGAGGGGGGGGTGGGGGTTAACGAGAAGGGAATCAACTTTTACGTGGAGCCGCGCGACGTCCCTCGTTAATCAAAAGAGGCCTCGGCGGCCTCTCCTATTCTCCAAAGGAAGGGGATCGTGGAAAGGAGCAGCCTTCAAAAAATGTTCGATCATATGAAAGAAGTCTCAGAACAGGAGAGTTATAAAAAGGGGAGTGTCTTCCGAAAAACGCTGTTTGAGGAAGGACGACGTAGGGGAGAAGAAGGAGGGAGAGAAGATGATTGGTAAGTTCGAAAGAGGGGAGAAAGTAAGAAAGGTCTGTATCGACACGAGGGGGGGGAAGGAAATCAGGGAATACTTAAAAAACGAAAGGGAGAATGTCTAACGCGAAAGTAGCCTTTACAGTTGCTAGAAAGACATGAAGGACGCAAAAAAAAAAGAGAAACTCGGCTGTTGCATTTGGGGGGAGGAGTGGGGGGGACGAAGAGGAGCTCGCGCTATTAAGGGGAAGAGCGGAACTAATCTCCTCGATTACCGGAGAAGAAAAATAATGGACCTGATTGCTTCGCCAGAAAGGGAGGGGAAGAAGGGGAAGGCATGCAAAGACTAAGAGGCGGATTCGAAATCTCATAACCAGAACCACTTGTAAGATCCTCAGGTTTCTCGTTTCCCGTAAGGAAGAGCATATTGAAACATCATGAAAAGAAAACGAGAAAGAAGCACAGAAGCTTTCTATCGCGCGGCGGCTTCGGGGAAATCCAAAAGCGAACAGAAAATTAGGAATCGCTGAGTCGCATAAAAAAGTTAAGAAGGCTGCATTATCTGGTCTTCAGCGGAATCCGGAAAATAGGATATCCATCACTAGAGGAAATGGGGGCCCGTGTGGAAGCGGGAGTCACTCGGGCTACAGAGGTTCAGGAAGGTTGCTTCGGGAAGAAGCGGCTTGCTCTAATTTCTCATGAGAGAGAAGGTAGAGGCTCCAGGGTCTCTCGGAACTGAGAGAAAGGGAAAACAGAAAGCTTGTCGGCCTTTAGAAGAGAAGGGGAAGCTCACTCCTAGAAGATCGTTGGATTGGAGAAGCCAGGTGAGAGAAGCTAGGCTCTTAGCAGAAATGGTCGAAACGCGATGTTCTCTGAGACGGTAAATCGTCCGCGAGAAAACCTCTTCTGAATAGAAGTGAAGAATCATCAAAATCTTTCGAATACGTTACTACTTTAGATCCGCGAAAGTGAAAAAGGGAAAAGCGTCCTACGCCGAAAAATTCTAGAGAGGGGGAAACAATAGGCTCTGGAGGGGGGGCTCTGCACGGGTTGGCTGCACGCGTCTGGGGTAGACGAAGCTTGACGAATAAAAACATAAGTTATTCTATCTATCTCTAGAGTAGCGCCCTCGTCATTCTCGGGGAGAGTTCTTAAAAGTTAATGTCTTATCGTCCCTAAGGGTGGAATAAAACGTATGTCTCTACAGGGATAGGTAGCGGCATCACCCAAATGTCTGCATCGCTAAAGTTCGGGAGAGAGTATACATAATTCTCTTATAAAGACCGAGGCAGCAATATCTTCAAACCTGAGCCTGGAGGCATCCGGGGAGGGGGTAGGGTAACTAGACTATCGCCAGCTTCTTACTGTATCGGGGTTTACTTCATAGAAAAAAAGGGCCGGGTCAGGGGACAAGTCAGTCTAGAAGGGAACCTGGGACGGAGTTTCTGGAATGATTTGGACAAAGGGTGAAGGGGCGTTGGGCATCACTAGGGCTTTCCGTCGCGGAGTAAAAGGATCGCATACCAATAGAATTATATCGTCCTCAGGTGGCTTTGGATGGCTCGTCCTTGTCATTTTGAACTAATACCGTAAGGGTGTATGCGCTTATGAATCAAGACACAACCAAAACGCGAGATGAAGGAGATGAGAAGAATTCCTAAAACCTTCAAGTAAAATCTACACAAGGAGGGTATATGCCCGCTAACACGACAGTGTTGTAATGGAGGGTTGGGGGAGTTTCGATCTATTAAGGAATTCAGGGCAGGTGGGGAGCGCGTCGAGGCAAGAAATCTCCCAGACGAGGCTTTAGGTTATCTTCTCCTTACGGAACCCTCCTGTGTAGAGGGTTTGAGCAGAGTCCGTGAAGTGAAAAGGTACGAACCCTCAAAGGCTGCTTCCGGAAGGTCTACTTGCTGAGTCGTCTCTGGACATAGACTACCAGCTTTTCCGGGCGGGTTGCATTATCGAATTCCGCGAGGAATGTGTTCTCTGTTTCAATCGAGGAAGTTACGGGATACTAGCCTCGGACTAAGATGAGGGAGCCTTGTTGGGTCGCTACAACTGTAACCGGAGGAGAAGAAAGGCATTATTTCTAGAGAAAAACTCGTGACTGCACGGGAGGCGACGGAGGACGTCGAATCTTGGCATCGGACTAAGAGGATTTAGACGGGACGACATTTCGTGAGGAAGAGGCTTTAGATTCTCTAAAGTGATGGCGGGATCGGAGAGTATCACGGATAGCGAGAAGACGCTTCAGATCGAGGTCGACTGCTTAAAGGGCCTTAATATTAGGGGAAATGAGCGCTCATTGCTATAGGGAGGTGAGAAGAAAGAGGAAGTCAATCAAAAATCCGGGCCTCATCGATGGACGGAGGTCAGAAGAACAATCTCTTAACTCGCCGTCGTAAAGGAAATCTGGATGATCTCGCTGCGATTCATCTGGGAGAAAATAAAGTATGAATGCTAGGTTCTTACAATCGGTGGGTCTCGCAAGGCATAGGAAGGGAGGCGTGCTTTACAGCTAATGTCGGAACGTAGGTAGCCGAGGGATGGAAAGGAAGGAAGGCTAGGGGGCTTGGGAAGAAGACTACGGAGTACTCCCTGGTCTGAGTCATGAACTGGGAGGGAAGCGGAGTTCTGCCTGGAGAGTCTCGGAATAGAAGGCTTCGTATTGGCTGGGAGAATCCAACCTACTCCGGAGGAGGCCGGCACGGCAAGCTACTAGCGACTGAAGCTTTCCATTATGGAGCCTTGAAAGCCGCCGTGCTCTGGTTAGTCGGAGGGTGTCAAAAAATCTCGGGGGCTTCTGTCCGATATAAAAGAGAAGGAAACAAGAATCTATTACTTACCCTCAGCTTTATGGTGGAAAGAGATATCCTCGGTAGATGTGTTCTTGGAGTCATTGGGGGGATATAAACGGTCAGAAGGGGAATAGGAGAAGGGGGCGCTGTCAGGGCGTCGGCCAGAGGGAAGAGGGATTCTCGCTCGCTTCGGGAAACTGGCACCGGAGGGTGGCGCTAATTTTCTGGTCTCGGTTTAGGAGAGGCGAGTAGACGACGAGGTCTAAGACCAGAGGAGAGGGAAGTCCATTGGAAGCGTGTGATTGAGTAAGTAAGAGATGAAGAGGTGCCTAGTGCTAGGGAGATCTTCGCTCAAAAAAAGGAGTGAAGAAAGAACGAGAAGACAATCCTTCATTTCGGACTACTACAGACCACAAACGTAAGGAGAAGTTACATCACAAGCTAAGAAGTCTTCAGAAGGGAATATA
>Ga0179591_1277661_pt1 | contig 13677 bp, 23 predicted proteins | sample CZOMad2_1_08_16f_FD_182891 | JGI IMG/M metagenome (GOLD analysis project Ga0179591, IMG submission 182891) | Vadose zone soil fungal communities from Angelo Coast Range Reserve, California, USA - CZOMad2_1_08_16fungal (PacBio error correction) | ecosystem: Environmental > Terrestrial > Soil >...
AAGAATTAAGAGTCAGGGGTACAGCCCAGGGAAGAGAGGGGGACATAAAACGTGTACAAAAAATCCCTGGAGAAAAAGTGAAAGGACACCGTTCCAAAAAACCAGATCTGACTTGTAGGGAAACAAATTTCACGGAGCTGTGTGCTTGACAGGAGGGAAGAGTGGAAGGGTCAGGATTAACCCAAAAATCGGGGGGGACCCGAGGACATAATATAACGAATTCTAAAAAGGGGGATCAGGTCAACCACTTAACTGTGTGGACAAGGGAACAGGCTTGATGACTGTCCGGGGTAGGCAGGGGGGGGGAGGGCGTGGGAACTGTTCCGGAAGCCCTTTGAGGTGGCCGGGTAAGGGGAGGCTTCGTGGCTGGGGGGGGGGCAAGGTTGCGGTGGGGAGGTCACCAGGGGGGGGCGGAGCGATGAGAAATGGCTTGGACTGTTTTGGGTGGGTTTGTATGGAACAAAGCCTCAATGGGTGGGGTTTCCTTATGAAGAAGGGGGAGTGATCAAAAAACTCAAAAATGGAGAGGATGGGGGGTAGCGAAATTGTTGAAGGGCAGAAATACCCGTGACAATCGGCCCATTGCGGGGGTGGAAAGAAGTCTTCGAGGAAAGGAAAGGTGGTAGTAACGGGGAACGTATCGGTTGACAAACGACACTTTGATTCAAAAAATGGTCTGACCAGAAGCCCGGGACGTTCAGACGGGGTGGGCATGGTTCAACAAGCCCGTGAATGCTAGGGGAAAGTTGGGTTTTTCAAACAGAGGGCAGCAACTAAGGAAAGAAAAGGCCCTGTGGCTGGTGCCAACGAGTCGGTTGGGCTTGGACTTTCGCTCGAGGGGAAAAGAAAAAAAACAGAAGGCACTGCGTTGGAACAAGGTTCACGCGCCTCATACTAAAAAACCTCGGGGGTCAACAGCGAGGGGGGGGGGTGGCGGAGGATGAAACAATAGAGGCCGTAGGAGGGAAGTATCGGGTCCAACAAAGGGGGGAGGACAGAAGACCGCCACTTGGCCAAGCACATTGGCCTGGGGGATGAAAAAACGCGACTCGAGCAAAGAGTCCAAAGAACAAAACTGGGGGGGAAAAGTGGGTTGGGTAGGAGTAAGGTGAGGGGTTTTTCGTCGGGGTGTTGGGGTGGGCAAGGGAGAGACACTATTCCTATACCAAAGAAAAGAGTGGGTGGGGGGACAGCAATAATGTGAAAAGGATGTACCAGGGGATGAACTGAATCGTTAAACATGGTGAGACTGCAGTGGGGAGTTTGGGCACTGCGCAAAAGTCAGGAACAGAACTTGTCAAAAAGTTTGAAGAAAAACGAAAGGCGGGCCTTTGTGTGGACGAAGCAGGAGCGTGGAAAAAAAAAAAAAAAAAAACACATCACATTGATCTACGAAAAAGTGGGGAAGGCAAAAAACGGCGCCGGACATAAAAAAAACCGAAAAGCAACTGGTGTTCAGAGTATCAAAGTGTTGGTTGGGGTTGGTTTTTTTCGCACAGACAACTTTTTGACGGAAAAATGGGAAACTGATTAATTTCTATAAAAGGCAAAGATACATGGTTCAGGGCAAAACGTTTAAGGAAAAGAGCGGAGGGATGCTTCAATCCAAATCGAAGGAAGGTGGCTATAAAGGGGAAAATGGCGGCCGTGGGGGGGGGAGCAAAAAATCTGACAGGGGAGGGGGTTGAGTTGGATCTCGAGGGGTGTTGGAAATCTACACACTGAGGAGTGACGGAAGCATGGAAAACTAAAATCAAAAATTGTGAGTTCCACAGGGCGTATCGGTTGTATAGTGGGTGGTTACAGAAAAAACGCCAAAGTTAAAAAAAAAAAAAACAAGCCGGAGAAAAAAAACACACTCACATGTGGGAAAAAAAAAGCAAAGGAAAAAGCGATTAAAGGAAAAAGATACATGTTCCTCCCCAAAGGGGGGCACGGGGATTTGTTTCCGGTCACGGGGAATGTTGGGGAAAATGAATATCTAAACAACAACAACAAAGGGGAATCAGGAAAAAAGATACCATTGGAAAAGGAAAGGAAAGGCCCTGGGTCGGAGAAAAGGTGCAATTAGGGGCTAACCGGAAAAAACGGCTGGGTTGAAACTGGAGATGACTGGGGGTCTCACTAGAGGAACGGTGCGAAAAAGGGAAAGAAAACTCGAGGGCTGAATTAATCAAGGGTGAAAAAAAGCAAAGGGAAAGGATTCTGTTCGTCCACAAAAAAATTGTTTCTAGGGCCAAAAACAACAGCGGAGAGATTACAAAGGAAGGGAAGCAAAAGGGGGTGCCGCAACAAAAGGGGAAGAGAAAATGAAGGACAATCGGAATCACAAAATAACTGTGGTCGCCATGGGAGGTGAGACAATCAAACTCATCAGGGAGACGCTAAATTATGGGAATTCGGGAAAACATAAGAGAAAATAAAACCCAGGGGAAGAATTCAAATTTATGGGAAGCGCCCAAATGTAAACAGATCAAGGTCGGAGCGGAGTTCCAAAATACCGACGGGAGGATTAACTGAACTAAAAGAAAAAAACGAGGGGGGAATTGAAGGTAAAAAAAACGCCACTGCAAGGAGCTGGCTAAAAGAGTTTTTGTCAGAAAAAGCAAAAGGACCCTGTTATCCAGCAGAGGAAAGAAAAAAAAAAAAACAAGCGTGAGAGAGGGTGGGGAAACCAGACCCCTCAAAACAACGAAAAAGCACCAAAAGGAAAAACAAGAAGAAAGTCGTGGACACAAAAAATGGAAAAAGGTGGCTTGGGGTCCAAAATAAAACCGATTAGAGTGCCGTAAAGGGGGAAGGGGGGATCTGGGAAAAAGAGGGCAGAAGGGACTGGGTGGCAAATATGGGGGGGTGTGGTACATACGCCTCAACCGTCCTCCGGGAAGAAATGACTCTACGACGACCCTGGAACGCTAAGGATTCTCGGAAAAATCCGTACCAATACTAAACACTGAGAGAAAACCGGTGGAAAACCCCAACGGGGCAGGTTTCACACGAGAATTGGTCCCACGGCACTTGTGACACATTGGTACGCCGACGTGCGCGACCAGGGAAAAAACGGCGTCGCGGGGGTGCGGAGGGGGTTGACAAAAGAAAACTGTATCCCCCGAAGGAAATAAACTCCACAAAAAGGAGGGTGCAAGGTTCTGACTAAAGAGGGGAGGCCGAGTAAAGTATGGGTCACAAAAGTACTAACGCCTCAAACGGACGCCCTACAAGCACTAGCGCAGGATACCCAGGCAAAATTTCAAAAGAAAGACCCAGAGGGGGGTTTTGGGGGAAAAAGACGAATCAAACCCGTAGGGACCTGGAGTCTCCAACAATGTCAAAAAAAAAAAAAAAAAGAAAAAAACAACGAAGGACAAAACAAAAAAAAAAAAAAATGCAAGGAGCTCCTTCAAATCGGCACTAAAGCGTAAATCCAAAGTCAAAAGGGGAAGCCCAAACTGCCCAGGAAGAACACCCCCTCCAATGCAAATCAATAAGGAAAAAAGAAAGCAAACACAAGAAAAGGTTGGCGCCACAGTTAGAACGGTGTCTGACCTGGAGCGGTAGAAAAGAAGAAAAACTGGTATCGAGGGGACAGTTGTAGTCACCCAAGCTAAAAAGCTCGAACGAGGGCTTTTTGTGGGAAAAGGGCGGAAGAGGGATTGCCGGAAATTCGCGGAAATGGACGAGCACACTGCGGTCGGTGAACAGCGACCGAAGAATTGGAATAAGCAGGGGGGAGGGGAGAAACTCCTCAATGGATAATTAATCTGGGAGATTTCCTTCCGATAGTGAAATTGGAAATTGAAGAAAAGGGGTTGATAAAGAGCTTGGAGAAGAAAAATGAAATTATTTAAGAGGGGGGGGAGAGACATCAGAGCCTCATCGGGAAACTATCAAATATGGAGGGACAGTATCGGAACAATCATGAGAAGGGGGAACTAGACTCTCCAGGCTTGGGCTTGGAGAGAGAAACTCAATAGCCTGGAAGAAAAACAAAACACTAAGTATAAAGGAAAAATAGATAATAGGGACGCAGCGATAGCAGAAAAAAAAAAAAAAAGAAAGGACAATCCCAGTCGCATGATAAAGATAGATTGCCTAATAACGGCAGAGAAAGGGGTTCAGAAAACAAGAGAACTCTCGAAAGCAGCCAAGAGAGAGAGATTTCCACTTTGATTGTAGTTGGTACGGAAAAAAAAAGACTCCTACTCCAGCACTCTAGCCTACACCTCCTTGGAACTCCCGTTCTGTAGTTTAGGGGGATTGGGGTGGCTGGACTTACAGAATGGGTTAGACAAAGAGTTACAGCGGAGGACTGTTTGTGGAAAAAAAACCCTCAAGGGAAATTGGGGGGGGAGGTACTTGTCCAGGAACGCCAGTCAAAGGGGAAAAGAGGCAAGAACTTCACCAATAGGAGGGAAAAGAGGTGACGTAACTTGGCAGAGAGAAAGGCCGAGGACAAGGGTAACGGAAAGCTGACCTTCCAAAATTAAAAAGGAGGTCAAGGCCCACCTGTGGGAAGGGAGGGGAACCTTGACTGAGTCAGTGGGGGAAAGGACTTAACGAGGGGGGGAAAGGGGGGGGAGGGTTTAGGGCGTGAGGGCAGACCTAGGATAAATTCACTTGGGGACCTAAATGGAGAACGGGGGAGAAACTTTAAGCAGGGCAGTAAAAGTTTGAATGGTCGCCCGGTGAAAAGACAAAAAAAAATGAGAGGGATGTCAAAGAACAAAAAATGGCGGGACACTGCCAATCAACTGTGTGTTCAAAGGAAAACCGGGTAGAGCTCAGGAGTTCGAAGAGGGCGACCCATTGCGTACTAAATGAAAATGGCAGTTACTTTGAGGCAAAGCTTGGAAATACAGGCCCGACGTAGGGTCCCTTTGGATATTGATGGACAAATTCTGAAAACAAACGCTCACCACGCATGTGCAAGAAAAGTGGCCATGGACGAAGAGTCTCTAGGAGAAAGGGGTGGAGAGCTTACGAATCAGTAAGTGGGAACGAAAAGGCACACGGGTGCCAAGGGGGTGAGAACCACTCCTTGAAATAGGTAACACAGGAGGATCGATAATAATTTCAAGTCATGCAGGTGGGGAGCGTACAAGCACAGAGACCGACGCTAAGCAAGGGGACTGCGGAAAAAAAAAAGGAAGGGGAAGCGGGAATATGCTGCGCAAAATCGCTAGAGGCCTTAGCGAATACAAGGGGGGTAAGGGCAAACTCCAAGGCAAACCATGGGGGTGTGGTGACGTAGGGCGGGGGGGGATGTGGGGTAGTTTGGGTGGTGAATGGGTAGGTGACAAAAGAAAGTCAGAGTGGTGAAATCCAACGAGGTGGACTTTTCACAGGGCAAAGCCTGGACGGGAATGGGATTGCTGGGGGAATGAAAGTGGAACAATTGGAAAAACAGCATGGGTGGGCGTTTGGGGACGGAATTGCCAGTTGGGGGGTGGGACAGTTGGTGACAGAGAAGCCGCCACATGGGGAAGGGGTTTGGTGTTCAAAAATGGGGTTGTTTACCCCTTGTGGGGGGTGTGTGGTGGTTGGGTGTTTTTGGTCCGAAACGGGAACAAGTCCGGCACATCAATGCGCAGGATTGTTTAATCAGAAGTCAATCAAGATACACCAGGAAAACCAGGGGGGGGGCGCCGTTATGCAGGTGGGGGGAAATGACGCCTTGGCCCCGTATACTGGTGGAGTTCTGCTCAAAACTGACAAGAAAAAACGTTGGTCCGACAAAAACAGGGGGGGGGCCTGGTGGAAAAAGGTTTGAATGGTCCATGCAATGAGGCGAAAGAGAGATGGGGAGGGGAAGCACCGAAAAGTTTTGTGAACGAAATTGGAGCACACGATGCCAAGTGAATGGTTTAGACGGGGGACTTGTGGGAATCGCAAAAACAGTAAAATGGGAAAAGAAACTGTAAAAGAAAAGCACATAAGGGAAGACAACCCTTGATGTAAAATCCCTGTGGGCAGAGGGGTCTGTTGTTTAAAACTAAAGAAGAGAAAGGGGGGAAAGGGGAGGGGAGGAACAGGTGCCATGCACAACATCAACGGAGTACCAAAAAAAAATTTGGGAACAACCCAGCGATTCTAAGGCGGCAAAAAAAAAAAAAAAAAGGAAAAAATTTGGGCGGGAGGGCCGGGGGGGGGTCCGTTGTGAAGGTTTTAAATCAGTCATGTCAACAACGAAAGGGATTATGGGGAAGATAGGACCATTTCAAGGAAAGGAACCAGTAAAGCAATGGGGGGGAGGGGAGACATGTGCTTAGGAGAAACGATGAAGAGAGAACAGTGAGGGAAAATAAGAAATTCGCATTGCGGGCTTGGGTTAACAAGGAAAGAGCAAACATCAGGACCCACGGAAACAGGATGAAGGGAGTTTCGGCACACAAGGAACTTGACCGGAAAAAGACTTTGTTATGTACACAACAGAGACGGAAAAACATAAGAACCCTACAAGGGGGAACGAGGGTTTTCCAACAAAAAAGGCCAAAAAAAACATAGAGAAACGAAAAAGGCCGAAAATGAATAAACTCATTAAAACGTTGGGGGTGGGCTTCCAAACATTAGGGGTCAGTGGGAATAAAACACGCAAAAGGAGGAGCAACTCAGGCGAGTCGGAAAAAAAAGCAAGCCGCGGGGGGGAAAAAGGGGGCTGGTGTGAGAGGGATCTCAGGGGCAAGGGAAAAAATACCTGAGCAGGGGGGAAGGACTGAGACGTTTCGGGAAAAAGAGCACGACGCAGGTTCAGGAAAAGAAAGCTGAAGGTGGCCTCAATTCAAAGAAAACCGGAAACAGGACGATTAAAAAGAGGATCGATAAGAAGACCCCTGGTTAACCAGCAATTTGAGGAAAGGGAAAAAGATGTGGGTTATTAAGATGGGGGATTTGGGAAACCATGACACACAAGTAAGACCAAACAGAACCAACAAGCTCGGTAAAAACACAGTGAAGTTTTCTGGGGCAGGAGACAAATTAAGGATTCGAGAGATGCGAAGGCACGGAGATTAGATATTTGTGTTCGGGGAGGCTAAGGAGAAACCAACGGAAGGCACCTTGTGTGCTTTCATCCAAAGAAGGGGAGAGCCAGCCCGTGACATGCGAGAAAGGGGGGGGAGAAGCCAGCAGGTGGATGCTCAAGAAAAAGAAACCAGCCCCTCTAAAAAAGAATCTCGTGCCACATTCCCCCGAAGGGGGCAGGTTACGGGAACAAGGAAAAACGCTAGCAGCAAGGGTAAAAAAATTGCCCATCGAGGGGAGAAGGGGGACGACCATGCCACAAAGGCTGAGCCGTGCGGGAGGTTCCAGGGGTTGGGGATCATTGAGAAGCGGTGAAATATGGAAACGCAAACGGAGGTCAAAAAAAAAGAAGAAACTCGCCAGTCAAGGAGGGGGGGAAAAGGGAGAAATGGAAGCCTAAAGAAACATAACCGCTAACCCGATTCAGAGCCTGAGGTTTTTTGAAGGAAGACAAAAAGTGAAACGGTTGAAATCTCACCGGCATTTGGAGAAAAAAGAAAAGGCGCGAGGAAAGGGGGGAGGACACGGGGTTTCAAAAAGGGGGACCCAACGCCCACCGGGAAACTCTTAAAATAATTAATAGACGGCAGTCGGAACGAATCCCCTCAACCAGCGAAGGGTGAGAAAAAAAATCAGAAACATTGAAGGGTAAACTGCGTTGGTTACGACCAGTTAGGGTGATGAGTGCCACCTAAGCGGTATCACTGAGAACCTAATCTCTTTACAATGGTCAGTACAAAACAAGAAAACGGAGCTCACGAGGTGGGAGGATGGCACATCGCTGGTGGGGAAGGAGACAGAATGGACTCGTCTCCGATGCAGGGTGGAAAAAGGAAAGAATGATTTGTGGGGGAAATGAAGGAGAGTATATCACCTCCCAATGCGAAGTTACGGCGAGGTTGTGCACTAACCTTAATTGGGGGAGCAAGCAGTTCAACCAAGGGAGACCGACCACTTTGAAGGAAAGTTTAAGTAAGAGCTGGGGGGAAAAAAAAAAGAGATGGGGATTTTCCACGCGGATGCGAGGTGTTGGCTGGTCCTAAAAAGAAAAGTCAAGGGGGGCGCTTAGGGGGGGACTGGAAAAATCAGGAAAAAAAAAAAAAACGTGGCAGGTTCTCCGGGGGCTTGTGGGCTTTCCTGCCTGAAGCGGGGGATCAAAAACGAGACAAATTAGGGTAAAAAGATGCAAAAGCAGAAAGGAAAAAAGGGGAGAACCATCCCCTTCCTCAGACTCTTCAAAAGGGGAGAAAATGAAATGATAAAAAGACATAGATTAAACAATGAAGGCAAGATCTCGAAGGACAAACAAACAGAACTAAACTCCCAGGAGTCGAAGATATTAACCCACTGCATTAGTGTAGGAAGGAGGAAAAAGGGAAAAACAAAAGGAGCAGCAAGACTAAAAAAGGGGGAGAATTACAATGGGGGGTCGGGGAAGGCGATACTCTTAAGAATTATGGGTCAACAAGCTGTTTTGAAGACCGATGGGGTAACGCAACCGGGGAAGGGTGATCCAGAAAATTCCCTGGTTCCGTAGTGACGGAGAAGTCCCTAACAGCAAGAACAACAAAGCGTACTTCGAGAGGGTGAATGACGATCTTGGGAAAGTAAGAGCTACCAGAAGAATAAGCGGTTCTTGGATTGGGGGGCGAAGGGGCAATGAATGGGGGGCTTGAGTAGTGGAAAAGGAGCACCGAGAGGCGATGGTCGGTGGGGGCGAATGTGACGGGTCCAAGTCAATTCTTGAACTGAGTTAGGGGAGCAGAAGGGGGGAATGGGGGGCAGGGTGGCACACGGGAAACCAGGGGGGCTGGGGGGGGGGGGGGGGCAAAAGGACAGGGCAAAGGACGGGTTAGATGGGAGGGGTGTTCCTGATCGAGCATGAAAAAAATTAGGAGAATAGCAGAGCCCCATTGGGGGGGTTCGAAACTCCCGAAATCTGGGGGGAAAAAAAAAACTAGGGCGCAGTTGCGGGAAGGGGCACACTTTAAAACCGGACCGGGTAGGGGAACGGGAAAAAAGCAATTGATAAAATGTCGCAAAAAAGACCAAAGCAAGCTCTTGGCAAGAACGGGTCGCGTCGGAGAAGGGTTTCAAAACGCAGACCGGGCAGGGGGAGAAAACGAAAAAAAAAACAGTTGCGGGGGGGGCCAAGGACCGTTTACGGGTTTGGAGAAAGAGGGGGCAGCCTAAAAAGTTCTGAAAAAAAAATCGTCGCCTCGCCGAGGGGGAAGTCCCGGCAGCGGGCGGAGATGAAAGCAAACGGGAGCAGGAAGAGGGGAAAGCCAAAACCGGAGCAGCCCCCGCCTTAACGACCAAGCCGGGTAAAGTCGCTCAAAAATCCACTCACCTGTGGTCCCCGTTGTTGGTAGAAAGGCGGCGAAGGGGGGAATCCCGGGGGGTAATGGTACGAAAAAAAGTTACTCCTCAACAGGAGGGAGAAAAAAAAAATGCCGGTATCACCATGGAACAGTCTGGGAGAGTGGGGAGGTACAGGTTCCTTGGTGTAAAGGGGGGACCGTTTTGAACCGGGGGGACCACAATAACAGCGTACAGTTTCAGTGCCAAGAGAACGGAAACAAATGCGGGCCTTTTTCCCGAAAAACTCCGCATAAAATGAAAGAAGGGGGTCGCTCGGGAATCAAGAACCGTCAAAAACCTGGCCGCGGATAGTTTGCAAACGCAATAACCTGTGGTGCGCGGCTAAGAGGGAAAAAAATATGTGAACAGACGTAAAACTAAGTACCCACGGGGAACAGAAAACCGGTCATGGGCGGCGGATTCGAAAGCAAGCGCCGGGTGTCAGTATCTCAGGGGGGGGGACCCTTTGTTGAAAACCACGCAGAGGGTTGGTTCAGGTGCCAAGCTGGGTGGTGGGGGGGAATCGGCAACAAGGAGGGACATACAATCCTGGACTTCTGATGAAAGAAAAAGGGGACGGGAGCAAGGGGTAATTTGTTTTCCTCACCACCAGCCCAGAGGTAATCGAACCACAATTAGGGAGAAGGGAAACCAAGCAGAATTGAGCTTCCGTAGTTAATGGCTGGGGGGAGCGCAAAGGGCAGGGGGCACTGGGGGACACATTGGGACTGGTTGGTGTAAATAAAACTAGAAACAACAACCAAACAAAGAGGAGGTGGGAAAAGAGGAAGGAAAATAAACCACACAAGGATACCAAGGCCTGGGCCAGAAAAACAAGGGGAAGAGGAACTACGCCGAGACTCGGTTACAACAGGGAAGAAAAGGGGGGGGGTGGAAACTCCAGGATTCATGTGCGGAGAAAACAAAAAAGAAAAAAGTCACGCAAGGGGGACCAACCCTGACAAGGTTTTTCAAACTAACAGGATGCCACGGCCCAAGGCACGAAGTTTTGTGGTCAAACCCACCAAACGAAAACGACAAAACCTCCTGAGACGGGCGGCAACAATGCCTAAGAACCTCTTCGAATGTTAGAACCAACCGAAGACCGTTTGTGGGGTCGGCACCCAGGTTCAGTGAGCGATCAAAGAGGAGCAAGAGCCAAACACCATGCCGGGTGCTGAAAAGAAAGGACCAAAAAACAGGGGGCGTGAAGGAAAAAAAAACTCATGAAAAGAAAGAGGTGAAGGGGGGTCGGAAGAGTGCGGGAAAAAAAACGCGGGGCTACCTTAAAAAAACGAAAATTTGCCACGCAAAAAAACAGGAAACCTGTCCTGAGCATAAATCCCCGGGTGGCAAAAAAAAAAAAGAAAAGCGGTTTGGAGATTTTGGAGGGAGGAAACAAGAACCATTGAAAAAACGTGGACACAAAGAACCCGCAAGCAATTCAACAAATGGAGTGCTGGGTGGGGGAGCGAGGCATGTTCAAACGAAAGGAGGGGGCTAAAGAAGGGTGTTCTCCGCCTTTGCGAATCAAGGGTTGTCTCCTGGAAGGAAAAAAAAGAAAAGGAAGAGGAACGACGGCGCATGGACGCAGGAATTCTGGGGACACATCCGTCCGCCCTCTAGGGAAAAGGAAGCGGGGCACTGGGCAAGGGAAAAAAAAAAACTTGAACCTTAGACGGCCGCGGGAGGGAATAAGGGTCCATCGAAGACATGAGAAAGCCAAACTTAAGGGAGTCGGGGCACAGAGGGGGGTACAGAAATTGGATTCAATAACGGGTAAGGGGGGAGAAAAACCAAGTATTTCAATGGCACGGAATGGGAGTACACGAAGTTCTAAAAGAGGGTAACACATCACCTCCGATAAGGGCATTGCAAAGTAGCCATTAAGGGTGGGTAAAACAAAGGCCGTGAGAAGCGACAAGAGAGTGCGTGACCTTCTCACCGGAGAAAAACATTCCCGGGCCCCCTCACGTAAAACGAATGATGAGAAGGCCAATTCCCTCCAAGTTGGTAAACAGGAATTAACTCCGGGCGACTCAGAACTAAAGTTTGGAGCAAGAAGAAAGCAGGCAAACTTAATTGAAAACGACCTCAACAAATTGGGGTAGACACGGAGGGGTAAAGGGGGGGGGGGAGTACGCCAAAAATGACCCGTATATTCCCGGTTCAAAACAACAATCAGAAAACTATCTACTATGCTTGGTTGGGGGAAACCAGGGAACCTTGGGTTTGAACTGTAGACTCGCACAGGAGGTGAAGCAAAACATCGAAGCTAAAGGTGAAACTGAGGAAAAGGAATAGGGGGGTAAAGTAAAAATCCTATATTGCCTCAGCCAAGGGATCAAATTAGAGAAAACCGGAACCTGAATTGTTCCTCCAGGCAATCAAAGGAGGGGGAACCGAAAACTTGGAAGGGTTTGACCAATCAAAGCTTCCATGAGAGAAGGTGGCGCTTGATGAAAGACCAAGAGCTTGCCAGATATCAAAGGAACAACCTATGGAAGAAATCGGCGCAAGGAGCAAAAGAAAAAAAAAAAAAAACTGGCGGGTGGTGTACTTTGACCAAAAGACCGCGCGACATCAAAAAAAAAGGGGATCAAAAAAAACACAAAAGATGGAGGAGAGAAAGAAGTGCACATAAAAAGATCAAAGGAAAAAAACAGACCAAGGAAAAAAAACTTCGCCAGGCGAGGGGGGGGGGGAGGGAAACATAATATAAAAAACAAAAACATGATTCCGTAGAAAGCAAGGCAGGAAGACACCGCCGAACTTGCTTCCGAAACAAAGCGAAAAATCTTATCTGACACTTTAGTGAAATGGTTCGGGGAATGCCCTGACAAAGAGAAAGAACATCAAAACAGCGGCCCGAAAAAATGTAAATTGAAAAAGGACAGGAAAAGGAAACCTCCATTTGACAAGACTTGCACCTTCTCTGGTTTTTAAAAACACAAAGAAAACGAGGACCCTGGAACCGTACCGAGGACATGGACAAGAGGCAGGGAGCATCGTTCAAAAAGTGATTCACCAGGGGAAAAATGATCGTCTGAAGCAAGCTTGGGAGACGGAACAGTAATGTCATCAAACGGGGGTCAAGGAAAGCAACCTGCAATAACGAAAGTTCTCAACACTACGGAAAAGGGGAGTTTGGCAGGAATTGCCAATTCCTTTCTTTGATATCGCGGAAAAGGCGGCCGGGCGCTTTTAAATGGGGCGTACTGAAAAGGCAAAAATCAGTCGTAAACCGTGTTGTCAAGGGAAAAAAAAAAGTCAGGGACTTTGGAATTTTTAATGGGTGGAGAGGCCAGAAGTGAAGCCGTTCGTGTGACAGGGGGGCGACCCAGCGTCCCTGGGTTGAAAAGAGGGGCGGGGGGAAATGCGGGGGAGAGAGGGGGGGGGACCAGGTGAAAACGGTAAACCCGAAACTCCCGATCAAGGACTCTAGAAAGTTTTCAGAAAATAACGGTGAAATCCTGTCTAGGTATCGTCATTTTAGAAAGTTTTAAGGAAAGAACCAAAAATCTCCAAAAAAAAATTTGGAAAGGGGGGGGGCTTGGGAAGAACTAATCGGCAATGGGTTCCAACTTCAACGAACGATCCAGGAATTAAAAAGGAAAAAAAGAACTGGGGTAAAAAAAAACAAAAAGGGGGCGAAAGGCCCGGGTTGCGAGTAGAGCGAAGATGAAAAAAAGGCGGTCAGGAAAAAAAAAAAACAATAAGTAAGCAAAACGTCCTGGCGGGGGAAAGCGGAATTAACGAAAAAGACGGGAGCGGATAGGGCGGAAATAAAACCCAAAACGGACTCAGAGAAAACACCTTGGAACCCATCCGGTGAATCTACCTCGCGGGGCAAACCCAGCATGGGGACGCATTGTGGTAGGCGGGCCGGGGCAGGGTGAAATTGTGGGTTGAATGGGGGTCAAAGTTGAAAGAACACAAGAGTTTTGATAACAATAAAAAAACTGAATAAACCAGGGGGGGGGAGGGAGGGGGATGTACAAAAAGGTTTGCAGCTATCCTGGGGGGGGGGGGGCGGTTTTTTTCCTGGTGAACCGAAATTCAGACGGGAAAAGGGTCAGTTTCAAAGGGGGAAAAAGAGAAAAAACAACACACCGGAGGCCACAGGCTGGGAGGGAAAATTTTGGGACAAAAAAAGAACTCTGGAAAAAAACGAGGGTAGAGCCGGATTTCAAAAAGCGACGGTAAGCCCATACCGTAAATTCAAAGACGAAGGGGAGAGGAAAGCTTTCCTAACAAGGTGGGCCTTAAGAAAAAAGTAGGATGTAGAAAAATCAC
>Ga0179591_1317900_pt1 | contig 13676 bp, 10 predicted proteins | sample CZOMad2_1_08_16f_FD_182891 | JGI IMG/M metagenome (GOLD analysis project Ga0179591, IMG submission 182891) | Vadose zone soil fungal communities from Angelo Coast Range Reserve, California, USA - CZOMad2_1_08_16fungal (PacBio error correction) | ecosystem: Environmental > Terrestrial > Soil >...
AAGGGTTGAACCGAATCCTCGAGAAAGGGGGGGGCCGGCCGAGGACAACGTCAAACAATAGGGGAGGACATAACCTAAACTTACTTGAAAAAAAAAAACTGGGGGGGCTCCGGCACACTCTTGAGGGGACGCGCTTCTCTAGGGCTTCTCAGAAATTAGAGGGACTCATAGGTTTTGAGTAAAGCCAAGCCGACGGAAAATTCTGGACCACAGGGGGGAATCGCCCAAAAAACACAGGTGGGGATGTCCGGTGCCAGTGTCGCGTTCGTCTACAGAGTCCGGTTCCAGAAAAATGAGGAAAACAACATAAAGGGGGGGCAGATTTTGGCACGAGGAAGATGGCTCGTCTTCAGAAATAACAAGATCGCGCTTCTTTCTACACTAACGAGGGGGGGACGAAAGAGGACCCCGTCAAAACAAAAAGAAGGGATCGCCGAACGGAACCATGAGGAAGCACGACCAGACATCGACCTAGGGGAGGGAGAAGGGGTGGTACGGTCGTCCAGGAAGACAGGAGAAAACGAATGACCTTCGAGGACCGGGAGCGCTCAGCAATGCAGGCAAAAGTTGGTGGGGTCATTAAGGGCCGAAGGATAATCAAGACACAGAGAAAACGACTCTTACTCTTGGAGGGGAGGGAAAAAAGGAAAAGCGCCAAGAAGAAAAGAAGCACGAGTCAAGACGAGGCTGGTGATACAAGGGACACCACGTCGAAGGGATCATTCAAGCAATCGAATCTCACGAAAAAATGACCCAAAGCAGAGTGGGAACTCAACCATCTCGAAACAAACAAAGGGGAAAAAAAAAAACGGAAATCAACAGGACGGCTGCTCGATATCAATACCGGACGGTGTGGGGAATGAAAAGATGCACGCTCCGGCGAAATCCCGGAGTTCGCGGCCACGGAAGGAAGTTCTGCCTTCGGCACTCTAGGGGACTAAAAAAAGTCCAAAACCCGGCAAAGAAAGCCATAAGATGGGTAAAGCCAGGAAGAAGGAAGGTGGCATTAAGTGCGAGAAAAGTTGGCAAAAAAGGCCAGGCCCTGTTGGGCAATACTCTCAACACATCGAGCCCAGGGGGAGAAAATCTCAGAAGAACTTGGGGGGAACATCGTTCTAGTTCGGCAATCGTCCTAGGAGTAAGACGACGACAAAGAAATCCAAACGAGGGGGGGGGAAGAGACGGAAAAACGACCAACGCGAGCAGCATAAACGTACCCTGTTCGGAAATTCGAATCACGGAGACTACCAGACCTAACTGAAAAGAGAAATGGGGGGAAAAATCCAGGGAAGACATTCCTGCGCGCCAACTAGTACAGGCTAGGTGAAATAAAGCCAGCCCCACCACCGGGTGAGAAATGCAAAAAAGCCGTGGACCCGGCACGTCACCCCGGGGTGACCACTAGTCCCTGCCGCGGGAAAAAAGAAAAAAAAGCGCCGCAGTGTCCCAGGAAGAACAGGGTCATTCCAAAGATCACCTTAACTACAAGGCCTGACTGGGAAACTGCAAGCGGCTGAGAGAAGAGACTGACCTACGACGCCTACGACGAAAAAAAAAGAAATGCTTAAAATGAAGGGAAAAATCACAACAAGAGACTTAAAAAAAAGAGACAAACCTAGACCGCCGAAAGAGCTCTGAGCGGGGGCAGGGTATTTCACAAAAGGGCAACTAAAAAAGGAGGTGAAGCGAGGAGCGCGAAGCAAGTGGGAAGAAGAATGGGGGGGACCGGGTGCCAGTTGGGTCGAAAGCTTGCAGAGGCAGCGAAATCACACAAAAGAAAAGAAGGTAAAAAAGTCAGGGACAGAGAAAAAAAAAGCACAGGGGGGAAATCCTTCCGTGTCATCCCACAGGAGGGGAGGAAAGTCGACACACAGGGAACTAAAACCAGGGAACAGCAGACTTGCCTCTAGGATCTTGAACGGCACGGAAAAGGGAAGTCGTCTTCCTGCCCTCTGAAGCGCTCGAAAAATCAAAGCGCCCGAGAACTGGGGGACTTCACTCAAACACGTGAGAGACTCCCGGGGGGTCATAGAGGGGGATGCAGAAGGAAACTTCACACTAGGGGTTATAAAAGATGGCACGAAACACCAATCTGGACGTTCCAACAGGACGGAACGTCCTCAGAACAAGAGAAAAAAAGTAGAGAAGACAGTATCCTTAAAGAATCGGTCGAGGGGGGATAAAAATGAGTCAGAATTCTTCTGGGACAAAAATAGCAAAAGAGGGGGTCCAGAGCAGGAGACAACCAACAACAACAGGGGTGGGTTATAAAAGAAATATAAAAAGAATTATTACCTGTAAGCACAACAATCTGGGGCCTCATAAAGCTCCGGGAGAACGTACGAAAAGACGTCTTTTTCGCGCCTTGGACACACACTGGAAGGTCGGGGAAACGTAAAGGGAAAAGTGGTCGTTTTGATGGGAAAATCATAAAAAAGATGTGTTCAGGGCACCCCTTTGAGGGGGGTACGGGGGGAGTATAAATAAGAAAAGCACTTTAGAAAGCAACAAAGGCCGAGGGAGGAATGCCCATATCTTCTATAAAAAGGGGGAGAGAGCAAAATAAAGGGGCGTTAAGCCAAGAAAAGGGGCGCATTACGCTCGCAGTCCATAGATGAAGGTAATCTTTTATGGCAACGGAGGGGAAAAAGAAACAACTCAATAGGAAAACTAAATACGGCGTATAGTAGTCAGGGGGAACAAGGAACGAAAAAACTGCGTTAAGAGTCAACGGAGAAAAAAAGAAAAACTGGGGCCCCATGGACGTGGAGTGGGGTAAAAAAAGGGAACGACTAGGACGCTTCTGAATGAAAATGCCGGGGGGGGTGGGAAACTCGGGACATAACGCAGCTCAGGGGGGTCCTCAGCACTCTAGTAAAAAGCAAGGGAAGAGGACTGACGGGGAATCCGCGAATACCGCACAGGAAGGGGGAGTCCATGCCTCCACGCCAAAGAGAAAAATAAAACAGCAAGGGGGAAAGACGGGGACCCAGACAACGAACCAGGTTTTATGATAATGGGAAGAAAAAAAATTACCTGGAGGCGAAAAAAGGCTGGGCGTCGTTAAGCTGAGAGGGTCAGTAGTGACACGGGAAGGTGCCTCAAACGGACTCTAAATTGGGGTCGCAAAAAGGAATCAGCGACGAAAGGGACATTGTCTCGGCCGAGACTCAAAGAAGTTTCTCACGGATCGGGGGGGGGGGGGGGGGGGGGGGGGGGTCCACAGGCAGGAAGGGTAGGGCTCTCCCATAGACTGGGTGGAAGAACTGGACGTAGTTCTGAAAGTAACTAGACTTAAAGGGTTTGGGAAAAAGGAGACGCCATGGCACGAAGGTCGGGGGGGGGCCACCGAAGTGAAATAGGGGCGATTCGGCTAGTAAGACAAGAGTTGGGATAGAACAAAATTAAAAAAAAGGGTCTGACCAAGGAAAAACGAAAAACCGATGTTGCAGGAGTTAAAACACCTCCCCCAAACGGAAAGAGAGGGCGAAAAACACCAACGCAACTTCCTCCGTACCCGGGAGTCCTGGAGAGGAACACCGTCAGGGGGGGAAAAAAAAGAAACATGCACCAACGTGAAAGGGAGGCAGGAAAAAAAAAACTCGCGCAAGGGCCGGGAAGGTCCTCGAAGCCATCAAAAAAAAAGATCCCGCAGGGGACAGAAGCCCCCTCACTGTCCTATACTCCAAGATAAGGTCAAAAACTCGGGAAAAAAAAAAGAACCAAAAAACTCCAAACAAAAAAAAAGGAAGGGGGGGCTCCTGCCTGATAGTTAAAACTAAAACATCCGGTATCGTAAGCGCTCGACGCGAGGGGAAACGGGGAGTGGAGCGTTCCAAAAAGTCAAGGGGGGCTGGATTGACGAAAAAAGGGGCAAAGCGGGGGGAAGATGGAAGTGCCAGCTTAACTCGGAACCAGCGATAAGGGGAGGGGGGTGAGTAGTCCTTGTAATGTCGGAAAAAGGGGGGGCAATCTAATCACCACAAGTCCCTTCTTCTAGCAGGGAACGGACAGGTTCCTCGAGATAGAAACAGAGGGGCGACACTCAAAAAAAAAGTCCTGTGACCTACCAGAAGAGGAGTTATCTCTCGTATCTCAGATATCAAAAAAACAGCAAAAAAGAAAAAACTAGGCAAATACCCCCTTCCAGGAACGTGGGGGTGCGAAAAGTGACGAAGAAAACGTAATCGGGGAAGCGCTGCCAAAAAAGCGCTAGAAAGGGAGGATCTGGAAAGACGAAAGAGCGCGGCTCTATCGAAAGAAAAAACAAATTTCCCCTCTGAGAAAGACGTCGTGCCTAATCGCTCGCAGTAAAGGAGGGGGAAACTTTGAACCAAAGGAAGGGAAAATAGGGGCCCTACAGGGCCCTGCCCTCGTTAGGTCAAAAAAACCAGAGAGAACGACCCCAACACTATCAACCCTCCTAGAAGACAAACCAAGGGCAAAGAAAGAACCACCGGAAGGTAAAGGTTCTTCTATCAGGGGGCGAGAGCAGGGGGAAAAGAGCCCATACCTCTCTGAGATAGGAGCCATTCTCTAAGACAACAAAACACAAGATAGGGGGATAAAAGATATAAGGTGGGGGGAACCCACGCTCTATTGAAGGAACAAAAAGTGCAACCGAAGGATTACGCGCCTCTCCAGAATTAAAGTCCGAGACTTCCGGCAAAACTTCAAAGGGAAAATGCTGGACGTGCTGCTCGGGCCATCGGAGCAGGAAATGGGAAACAGGCGAGAGAAGACGGGCGCGCAAATAGGGCAATATCGGGAAATTACTTATACGTGGTGAATAGGGGCTCTCCCCTTCAGCAGAGCTGGGAGGGAAGACGACGCGAGGGGGCCTCGCTCTGGACGAGGCTATCGATATTTCAAAAACGCGCAAAACGCGACTCTGGGACCCTGAGTTCGCTGCAAAAAGAGCGCGGGAACGGCTTGAAGACGAAGATACCCGTGAGTTGCGGAATCTCTCCAACGGCCCGCCTGCGGAAGGGGGGGGTGATCGGGGACTGTATATATAAAAATCCTGAAGCTCTAAAATCTAAAACTGAAGGCAGGGGAAGCCCAGGGAATTGCAGACGATATTTACTGACTTTCTAGGCACAATTGCAAAAGAATCCTAGGGAAGGGGGCTGGGAGGGGGGCTATACCGTTGGCGCATGGGGTATTAGAAGCAGAGCCCTTCATACGGGGGCCCCCAAAAAAAAAAAAAAAACCCCAAACACACTTCCTTGGGGCACGGAAAGAAGAAAAAAGAGACAGAGAGTACCGAAAGGGGGGCCCCGTCTTCACCAGCTTGTTAAGAGACTGAAAACTCCCTGACGAGGGGAAAAAAAAAAACCTCCGGAGAAGGCGACGAGTCCACTATCGCAGACTCTCTTCAGAGGGGGACAATCCGAAAAACCCGAGGTCTGTCAGGGAACTCCCGAGAGCTGCATGAACGCTGAGAGGTATCCTAAGCGTTGCCTGGGCCGAAAATGAAGAAGGGTCTGGGTACAGAAGGAGGGGAATCTCAAGGCTTACAGTCAAAAACAGGGAGGGGCCTCTAGCAAAAGCTCCTCAAAGGAAAAAAATTCCGATATCGAGGTGACGAGCAATGAAAGTACCAAAAAAGTCGGCAAGAGGTAAGGCCTCTAAATATGTGAAAAACGGGGGGGTGTGCTAAATAATGTGGGCCGCGAAAAAAATGAGAGGGGGATCATGGTGGAAGACGTGGGGGGTGCAGGGAAAAGAAACTCAGCTTTTAGGAAGGAGGAGACTTTACGACGAAGAAATCGCTCTCTCAACTTACTATAAACCGACTCCATAGCATCAGAGGAAATCAAAAATTCTTCCGGTCACAGGCACGCAGAATCGAAAAAGAAAAAGAAAGGACATGGACCAAAATCTTAACCATATCACGGGCATGTGCTCAAATACGGAAGAAATGGGAAGGAGGAAATCGTCTAAGTCCTTTGGAGAAGAAGATCGATCCCGGAAAAGGCCGGTCACTTCTGGTTGACACCCTCGTTACTGCCGCTCATGCTGTCCTCAAAAACTGACGGTACACCATCGCCACGGACCTGGAAAGAGTAACAAGAAAACACCCCTCAAAAAAGAAAAATCAAGGGACGGTAGAGGGACCTCATGAAGAGAAACTTCCGAGCGAACTCCTAGAAAGTCGGACGGCGGGAAATCATGATTATGAAAAAAAAGGACGACATTTCTGACCTAGAAAAGAAAACAGTCCCCTGAAAAAACGGTAAAGAGAAGAAGGCTAGGCGACTTCGCTTATTCTCGAGAATGGGCAGGAAGCAAGGATGATTGAGAAGACTCAAGGTTCCCATGAGAAGCGGGGGAAACTTGAAAGCCCCAGGGCCAGTGGGGGCATCAGTGAACGCAAAAAAAACTCAGGTCGAGACTCGGAAACGGGGAAAAACAAGTCGAAAAAAGAAGACGAACCCGTATCTTCGGGGTACCAAAAATCCCAATAGGAGGGAGGAGGCTGGGACGCGTGGACCCTAAAATGATCGCTTACCTCTGAAGGAAATGGATCTGGAACGATCCAACTGAAAATGCAAAAATCATGTGTTGAACGTCGGCGTTCAGGGGAAAAGGAGAGCAAACTCGCTCGAAGAAACGGGGGGACTGGGCGGTCATGATACTCGGCGTGAGAAGAAAAATGGATCAGATCCTCGAAAAAAAAGGGCAAAAAAGGGAAACGATTGGCACTCAACAAAAAAAAAGTCTCAGACAAGGAAGAGCTAAAGAACAGAAACCTCCCGCGTTCAAAGTGACCTCGAGCTGGAAAACCGCGCATAGAAGAAAAGACAAAGAGTACTATTAAAACGTACGACTCTCAAACTAAAAGCATGGACTGGAACTCAAAAAAACTAAAAAAACCCACAACGAGGGAGGAGGAAAAAGAATGATGTCTCGCAGCCCATACGTCAGAAGGGGTAAAGGGGGGGGGGGGGGGCTCTCGACTATATAAAAAAACTCGAGCACTTTAAAGGGCCTCTTCTGGGGGCAAAGGAGGGGGGAGTCTTTTAGGCGGCGTAAAAGGGTTTAGTCCTCTAAGGGGTTGTAATTCGGGGTTCCTCGAACTTGGATTGGGGAGGGGGTTCAGAATCCATATGACCAGGCGGGTGGAAAGGTACAAAAAGATGAAAAGGGGAATCAGGGCGGTCGAGCCCGCTCCGTGTTAAGGGGGCAGCACACGCGTAAAACGGCATAGCAACAACGTCGGTAATTAATCAAAGGGGGGAAAAAAGTGAAGGCACGGAGTACGGGGGGGCAAAAATCAGAAAAAAAAGGGGATGAATTTAAAGAAGAGACACCGAATTAGTAGTACTGTGAAAGAAAGGATAGGAAATCGCCGTCGGCAAACTGGCCATTAAAAAAAAAAGTCGTACATTCTAGCGAAAAACGGAACCGCCTGCTTTCTCCTGGAACTAGGCCTGGTTGAAGAAGCAACGGGACTGCCAACAACGGGGGTGCCTCGGCACGGGCTCAGACGACTTCGGGAAGGGGAAGAGGAGACCTTTGGGGAACGATCAGAAGAACCGCCGGTCGAGACAGGTTCGTCAGATCAGTTCAGCAGGGCTGGTGCCAGAAAAAACACCAACTTCAGAAAAAAAAGGGGAAAGGAGGATTCAACCAATGAAAAGGCGACTGGAGGTTAAATGAAACGCTGCATACTATTGTTTCACCTTGACGTGGGGGCATCCCACGGAGGGGCCTCAGAAAGCAGGGGCCAACCGGATCAGGGGCGCGCACAATGGCAATCGTCCCTGCCAAACCATGCGGAGCAGTCATCAACGGGGATCGGGCAAAATTCGTCGTGAAAAACGGTGCTCTCGGGAGTAGAAACGGACGTGGGGGGACGGTACTGCAAGGGGTAAGGGTACCGGCGATCAACGGGAAACTGAAGGTGATGATAGACCTCGGGGAGAGCGGGACATCAAGACCGTATTAAAGGAAGTATACGGGGGGGGGGAGAAAACTCAGATAAGCGCCAAATTCAATCCAGTAATAGAGGGGGAAGCTTTACAGATGCGCCACCCGGACAGAGTACGAAAAGGTCACCGACGCCGAACCGCCTGGACTCAGTCAAAAAAAACCATCGAGAGCTCCGACTTCGAGGCGAGGATAGCGGCGACGCGTAATAAACGGCACGGGAGAAAGAATCAGGCGCGCGAACGGCAAATCAAGGGAAACAGCACGTCGAGAAGAGCACGGAAGAAGGAGAGCAAAGCACAAAAAACTCGGCGTCACGCCCCGAAAAGTCTGGGGGGGCAGATAGTTGAAAGAGGGGAAAGCGAAACGATCTGAGCTTAACCCGGCCAGCCGCGTACAGCTGATGCAGAGGGGAGCGAGCACCTCCGCTGACCGACGGGCAACTTGCGGGGGAGACTGGGGGAGGTCCACAGCAAAGGTGACCGGGCCCCGGAGAAAAACGTCGTGCTTCACACTCAAACGCGATATCCTGGATCATGGTCGGAAAAAACACACTCCTTCCTCGGCAAGAACCCGCAAAGGAAGAGTACCGGTAAGTCAGGGACGAGGCGGAAGAAAAAACGTCAAAAAAAAAAAGGCAAAACCTCCCGCTTATGGAGACTGACGTACGCAAACGTATCTCAGAAAAAAAAGGCGAATACCCCCCGTCCGCCCAGGGCGCCGGGGGGGTCGCGTCAAGGTGAAGGCTCGGTAACAGGACAAGCAAAAGGGTGCAGAAAAGAAACGGTCAGACTGTCTACTGGATAGGTAAAAAAAATCAAGAGAAAAAAAGCAGCAGCGACTTGGAAGACCGACATATAAGAAAAGATAAGGCCCCTTCAAACTAAGTCGGGGACGCAGAAAAAACGAAAAAAATATGGGGTCCTCTGAAACCTCTTCACCTTTCAATTATCATCAATGGACCTTCCTACTTGAAAATCGAAGAGTAAAAGCCACAAGAGAAAAAGAAAACGGTACGAGTGCCAGAGACCAAAAAAAAAAAACCGAGTGCAGGGAAAAAGACACGAGGGGAAGACTGGAAGTAGCGCCACAAGGAGAGGGGTAAAAAAAAAAAGGGGCTATCAAACAACATTCTCTCAAAACACAAAAAAGGGGAAAAAAAAAGAAGAAGGGGCAGACACCACAGATCCTCAAGTCGTCCGAAGAACTAAAATCGAAACATTCCACGTGACTTACAAAGGGAGTGGAGTCAAAAACCTGAAGAAAGAGGGTGGGTTCCTGTTTGCCTGCGATATTTAAAGCGGGAACGAAACTCTTGGCAGGGACAGGGTGATAATCCGGCCAGAAGGGAGGAGTGCCGTCGGTTACACTGGCTCACGTGTGAATTTTTCGCTCCCGTCCAAAAAAGAAAAAGAGAAGAATGAGGCTACCGACGTGAACGGGAAGGGGGATTTAAAACTGGCTCAACAAACCTGGACTACCGGGAGCGAAAAAAAAACGTCGGGGGATTGCTCTCTCGTGTAAATAAGGAAGTCGTAAACCCCCCCCGACCCCGCGCTTCGGTATAAACGAAGGGGGGAAAAGGCTTTCAAATAACAAAAAGGCGTTCTCAGAGTCAAGAACAAGGGACCGCGGAAGGGGCATGGGTATAAACCTACTGTAAAACAGTCGTTTATCCGTGAAGGAGGGCTACGAAGCAGAAAAAAGAAAAGAAGCTTCCGGAAAGGGAGTGTTGAAAAAAGGCCGAAGAAAAGGGGACGTCACGTTCTACCTGATAAGCAGAGGGGCCCAAAGGGGGGGGGCTGCGAGAAAAAAGAAAACAATCTCAACGGCGCTGCACAAAAGGGATTAAGTGGGGACGTGAAGCCCGGTCCAAGTTCAACGCAGATGACCACAGAGATAAAGTCAGCGAACTGGGGAAGGTGGCTAGCTGAATGCACACCCTGCCTGGCCTGAACCAAAGGAGGGAAAAAAAGCTGAGGAAAGATAAAGATCAAAGCTCTCGGGTACCTGGGGGGGTAATAAACGAGCCCCAGAAGAAAAGAAAGCACGGCTGCTGCAAACTGATAGGGGATATCGAAAAAATGACTGAGGGGCCGGATGCTAATTCCGAAGAACCGGGTGAGTATCGGAAGGGGATTGAAAAAAAGAAAGGAGACGCGACTATGACAAAGTCAAGGGGGATGCACGAATCTCCCGCTGGTTTACTATAAAGGGAATAAACCAGGAAACGGGGGGTAAGGGACGGCAATATGGAAATTGGCTAAAGCTTGAGAACATAACACATCGGGAAGGCAGTTACCATTGTCGCATCCACTCTAAGGGTGGGGTCGACACACACTCGTGCGAATTTCGGTGAAATCTCAGAATGGGAACTAACTAAAAGGAGTCAGCAAAAAAAGAAGGAACACCCCAGCACCGTAAGACGGGAAGACATCTACGCCGGGCTGCCGGACCCGGCGAGAGAGGCTCTAAACGGATTTCAACGATCCAAGAGCCAATGCCCCGGTCGAGAAAACAACAAAAAGACTGAAAAAAAAATCTGGGCCAAGAGTAGTAGCGCGCCTGTTAAAGACACCTAGGAAGAACCCCCGGGGGACCCCGGCCTTCAGGTTCCAAGAGGGGTCCTTGAAGAAGGACGTTCAAAAAAACAGACGGCGCCCAAAAAAAGAGGTGTGTCGACCAGTTCGTCCGTCCACGGGAAGAAAACTTACAGTCGGAAGGAAGACCGTTCGTCTGACTGATAAGACTTCGAAAGCCTGACCCTAAAGCGGCCGTAGCTCCGGCGTGATTGCAGCGGGTCCAGAAAGATTGTCTTTGAACTCCTAAGGGAAAAAAGGAAGGAGCGGAAAAGCCAAACGGGACCCCGACAACTGGATTGACTGCAGAAGGGTGAGCTGGGAGGGTCAAAGAGGGACCATAAAAGCAAGGGCAAGAGCCGGGGAGAGCAACTAAGAGGCCAAAAATGGGCCAGTGTGAAGTTTTGAGACTAAAAGAAAGAATTCAAGGAGAGTCAAAGAGAAACGTGCGTCAAATACTCACTCCTCTAACGGGGAAACTAAAAGGGGGTGAAAAGTCGTGGGTCCATCCTCACGAAGGCTTGCTGAAGAGGCGGGAACTCCGGGAATCAGGATGAGCCGGACAACTCTCGACGACGGAAAACCGCACAAACCAACCTGAAGACCAGTGCCGTCGCTGGCTTGGAGACCGGAGCATCGAAATCATCGGACAGGGGGGGGGGGGCCTATCAAATCGGCCGTGATAGACCGCCGAAAATAGGTCAGCCACACCCAATGAGAGAAGGGAACTGCAGAAGGGGTTATCACAAAACTTAAGCTACTCATACACTGTACCAGGTGCATAGGGAGAAAAAAGATGCCACAGGGACAGGGTTAAAAATAAAAACTACAATATTGAAATGGGTAACATGGAAGAAGTGAAGATCTATTACAGATGGAGAGGAAGATATCCTGTACACTCAGCATTCTCTACAACAAACAACGGAGAAAAAAAAAAAGGGTCATGCGGGGAGCCGCGCAATAACATCAAGCGAAGGCAGGCCGAACCAGCAACAGGTTTTGAGGGCCTCAGAGGGGTCGGTTAGGGGAGGGGCAGGGGGGGGGGGAGGGAAAGGGGGCTTGAAGCCGTGAACTTGGGGGGATAGATAAAAACTACCAGGTTAGTTGAAAAGGGCGAGGTCCATAGACGGGACATGAGGGGGCTAAGAATGGGGGAGATGAAGTCCAGTAGCGGCAGGGAAGGAGCTCATAAAAAAAGAAGCTCAGACAGACACGAAACAGGAGGGGGATCTGACATATCGGGATGCTTAAATCCTGGGTGGGAAAAAAAGTCACAATAAAAAGAAAACCCTCAGCCATCTCGTCCTGGAAAGAAAAAGAAAGAATCACCCCGTATAGGGGGAAACAGGGGGGAAAAGGAAAAGCCTTGGAAATGCTTTGGCGCTGGGGAAGGGAAAAGGGGAGAGAAAAATGCAAGACATTCTCAGTGAGGCACGCATATTAACGCCTCCCTATCCGCAACCTAAGGCCCGGGGGTGAGGAGGCCACGCCCTCGGCAGCCTCTCCCGTCAATCGGCCAAAAAGTACATCCCTCGTCGTGAATTGAATTGAAGAGAAATGGGGGCTTCCTGGGCACCAGCCGGAGAAGCAGTATGCGAAGGCGAAGGTCGGCAGGCCGCTTACAAATCTCAACCTGAACGGAGGGGGGGGGGAAGGGGGAGAACCGACCTCGGGTAACAACGGTCACGGAACCTAGACAGTACGTTGAAGATGGTCGAAAGGGGGGGAAACCTGGGGCCAATTGGGGAAGAACAAAGAACTTACTGAGGGGTCCACCGAAGGGAGAGGAAAAAGACTTCGGCAAAATGCAGCAATCGTAAGAGGGGGGGGCCGCAAAAAAAAGCCGAAGCCTTATCGGGGAACATCCTGTCTTCTGGGGGGAGGGCCAATCTACGTCGCCAAAAAACGGGACGGCAAAGGGGGGATTTTATCAGCTGGCAACTCGTAAAGGGTCACGAGCTATGACCGTGGAAAGGGGAAACCTCTCACGGTCCAAGAAAGTCAAAAGAGAAAAATGCAAAGTCTAGGGTGGCGAGAAAAACACGGGCGCCAGTGGGCGCCGCCGATGTTACGCTGTCAAAAAAGAATGAACAAGACCAAAAAACACCGGGGAGGGAAACGGTCACCAAAAAAGAAAAAACCGCCGCCTAAAAGGTAGGGGTGAACTGGGTCCCATCAGAAACGTGCAGAAAGGGGAACGTGGGGCAGCGGGCAGACGGCGCGGCTCTAAAAAACTACTCAGGATGCAAGCTCCTCAAATCGTCATCAAGGGGGAAAATCCACTAGTGAAAAAGTATCATAGCAAGCGGGCCATGACAATCCTCACTCGGACGTCAAAAACGTGGGGGGGTGGGGGGGGGGGGGGATCCTGAAAAAATGGTGTGGAAAGACACTATCTCCGTTAGCTTCCAGACACCTCTTGACTTCACGGCAAGAGGCAAGAGAAAAAAAGAGAAAAACACCTCTCTGACGACGGCGAATGTTCTTGAGAGAAGGGCCTAGATCTCATCGAACAGGGAAAAAAACCCTAGGTGGGAGCACGTGGAGATACCATTTCGACCCGGGGGGATCTTAAAGGACCACCAGAAGACGTATTCCTGAGCCGCCATGTCCTAAGAACCTGACTTATTAGTCCGGGAAGGGCACGAATTGACCGTACTCCGCTGGGCGAGAGGAGAGCAAAAAAGGAGAAAAGGTTGTAAAATGGGGAGGAAAGAACAAAGCCCTTGTCTGCAAAGCGTGTCCGCAAAGCAGATGACGAAAGGGGGGGGGGACCTCGCACGTCAGCTCTCTAATGAGAGGGAATAAAAAAGGGAAAAAGCCCCTGGAGCGGCTGCGGGCCCGAACAGTAGTCAAAGCAAAGAAGTTCCCGTCCTGCCCTAGTCCACGAAAGAGAGGGGAACGTCAGGGCCTAAATAGAGACCTTAGGGCGCGCCACCTCTTTCACCCCATGGGAGAAGCCAAAAAGGGGACCCGATCATCCCTAGGGAAGGGGAGGACGACTCACCTATAGAAATCGGGGAAAAAAAGGGAGAAAGATGCCCCCTCGAGACCCGCGCATCCCTCTTTAAATGAGCCGTCAACAAATGTTGGCAGTGCGTGCGCGGTCTAAAGAGTTCCATGCAGTAAGGGGAACAGGAGTCGGAGGAGTCAGGAGAACCC
>Ga0179591_1220779_pt1 | contig 13673 bp, 14 predicted proteins | sample CZOMad2_1_08_16f_FD_182891 | JGI IMG/M metagenome (GOLD analysis project Ga0179591, IMG submission 182891) | Vadose zone soil fungal communities from Angelo Coast Range Reserve, California, USA - CZOMad2_1_08_16fungal (PacBio error correction) | ecosystem: Environmental > Terrestrial > Soil >...
GAACAGAGGGTGGAAACCAGGATAACGTTCAGGCTTGTCGAGAAGCACCATCCAAGGGGAGGGAAGGCGGGTTCGAAAAAAAAGTGGGGTTGAGTAACGGCGCTGGACGCAGAGTGACGAAGGGGGTGGGGGTTGACCTGTTCTTCAAGAGAGGAGAGAGGTCTTCTGTGGCCGGCTCTCGGAAAGGCCCGGGAGGAGGGACGAGGGGATGGGGGGGGGGACAGAAACGTTGGAAAAAAAAAACCCACGTGGAAAACAGGCGGGGAACACCTTCCCCATTCTGAGAACACGCGGCCTAAACTAGGTTCTTGCCGCCCGGAATGGGGAAGATGGCTCCAGTGGACAAGTGGGGGGTGGGAATAGGTCAGGGGAGTCTAAAAAGGGGAAGGGAAAAGGTCGACAGTATGGGGAACTAAGTCAAAACTTCATGGCATCCTGAAAAACCCCAACTTGTCCGTCAAAATCGCAAGGGAAGACGCAAACGGCGGAAAGGAATTTTGTGAAAGGAGGGGGAAACAAAATGAAGGGCATCGTTTCAACGAGCATGGGGAATGGAAAAGGAAGGGCTGAGGTGCGAGGAGGGGACACTTTCTGGAGGGAACGACCAACGCCAAGACCTCAGCTCACCTACACCCGCAGATCAATCGCTAATGAAAGCGCCGCTACCGTCCAAAAAGGGGGTGTTGGGGATGAACCGCGACAACACTGGGGGTTTTTTTTGTGGCCGCAGAAACCCCCCTACCGAGCGAGACCATTCGTGCGTAACGCGCCGCGGAAGAAAAGGTAATGACCTCAAGCCGAGCCTGGGGAGATGACGAAGAATGGAGGCGAACCGCAAATCCCCATGAGAAACACCGAAACGCCGCGGGGGAAATAATTATCAAACGCATGCACGTGGTGGTAGGGGGGAGAGGGGAGGCACAAGAAACGCGGAGCTGACGGCAAAGGGGCTTCGTCGAGGGGAAAATGCCAAAAAGAAAACGTCCAGAATCGACACGGGGGGGGGGGGGTGAGAGAGACCATACGACTAAGGTGCAAAATCGAGAGAAACATTTGAGGGGCGCCAAACTGGCCAAGGGGTCCCGAGAGAAAAACACCAACCATCTGGTCGAAGACTTCGGTAAAGGCGGAGAATCCTTTTTGCGCCTAGGCCAGGGGACAAAAAAAGTCATCAATCAACCCATGGAAAGCCAACCTCTCAAAGGCGCGACGCGCCAAGAGAATGCAATTTTTGAGTGGGCAACATCAACCGCGACACAACTACTGGAAAAGATTAGAAGGGCCCACTCTTAAAAAGGCTATTAAAGGGGGTTGACTAAACAAACGGGACAGACTTTTTCGCATTTTAGTAGGCCTTCCTGTCAGGTGCATCTCTGGCAAGGGGTTGGGTGAACGATTTCATCTCGGAAGATTGCTAGACAAAGGGAACGGTCTGGTGAGTCCCCTGAAGAGGGGAGTAAGGGATTGTTCACCTCGGATGCGACGGTAAAAAAAATTTAAAAGGACGCATGAGAGGCATCCTGAAGGAAGATTGGGCTAGGCTCTAGTCCCTTTCAAGGAAAAAACGATAATAAAAAACCCATTACGGGTCCATGATGTGGCAACAGCCAGAGTCGATCACGCCTCTCAAAAAAAAACGGGGGCACAGCCATCAAAAACCCACGAGGCAAGACATGGACGCCATGTAGCCAGCGGCTGAACGTGAGACATGTAGACAATGGGTGGGAGGAGGGGGGGGTAAACAAAGGCATGCGGAGGAACACAGCCCGCAAAGGCACAGAGCGCATAGGCTCAATTGAGTAACTGGGACGGGGCTCATCGACTGGCAACCGAAGGAATCTTTGAGGAACGATGGCCTCATGAAAGGCGAGATTACATAACGCTTGATCGCCAAGGGGCTGACCAAAAAAGTGAAAGCCTTTTTTGCTAACAAGATCAAACGCCTGGGATGCAGCTTCGTAAGCTCACAGGGGGGGCAGGGGGAAACTCGTAAGGGACCCCGCCACCTTCCTCAAACAGTATCATCCTGTAGAAAAGGGGACTCTGAAGGGGCGCCAAGAGGTGGATGTCCTTCCCCTTGGAAATAAATGCGAACAATCTCCAGGGGAAGAGCAATAGGGGGGAATCGAGGAATACCGTTAAATTGACTGAAAAAGAGAGGAAAAAAAAAAAACAAACGGCCACGGACGCTCCAAAAAGAACTGGGTACATGGGGCAAGCAGGGATCTCGCTACCCACATACCTTCTAGATAAAGATAAAAAATCACTTATTTAAGAGCTGTGACCGGGGATCGCTTACATGCACCGAAACAAATCACCCGGACATGGTCTCACCCTACCTGATTTAGAGGTTTACGCCAATCTTAGCCGAAAAAAAAGGAGGGGGGCTCGGTGCGCGCACGCCCATAACGCAACAAAGCGGAATGCCGGAAAAACATGAAAAAAAAAGAATAAGGGGCTGCTAAAGTATGTTCCATCAAAAGGATTGCTAGTCTTGGAAAAAGCGGTGGAGGGAAGGAAAGGCAGGGGGGGTAAAGCTCACCCCCTCTGATTCGCCATAAGAACGAACCGATCTTGTCCAGACAAAAGAAAATCGAAAGGGTCCCAAAGGGTTACCAAGAATCCTAAGCATCGACACATGAGGAAGAAAGGGCAAAGGAGGGTTCTGAGGGAACAGGGAAAAGCTTTTGAAAAAATGGGGGGGGAAAAAGCGGTAGCAAGGCCCTGCAATTAAAACAGATTTTGATAAAACAACCGGAACATGGTGGCGTATAGGAGGGGAAGAAAAAACAAGCGTCAACCACCCCAAAGGGAGACTGTTGGGGTCTCTGGGAAAACGGAAATCTGTTAAAAGCCAAACAGCACGCTCAAGTCAGAAAGAGAAGGGGGGGGGTCCCGCAGTCCTTTTCCTGGAAAGGGGCACGGGGCGTGTCTTTCAAAAAAACAATAAAACCGCCTGAACACAGGAAAAAATAATGCATTCGAACCATTCATGGAAAAAAAAAAAAAAACAAACGGGACACTTCTCTCGAAAACAAAACCTTTATTAAGGATAGAGATGCACGGGGAATTTGGGGAATAGGTTGCCCTTCCGGGTGAAAAACCTAAAGAACCATCAGGTTGGCAAGTTTGAGGTGCCTGAGGGTTCATCACCCAAAGTCTTGGCCAATTTTGGGGAAGGGAATTCCTCAGAAGGCATCCATTTCGACTCAGGGACGTCAGTAACCATTCCTGAAAAAGATGAAACACAAACCGCTGGCAAAGCAACCGAAAAAATACTACACGTTCATGTGTCGAAATCGCATACCTGGGGATGGGGAGAACTGGGTCCATGACAGGTGAAAACAAAAAAAAACCCAGCAAGCGAAAGGAGCAGAATGTAACAGACACCGACTTGCCTATGACATAAGGGCGGCGAGGTAAGTCTGGCAAGGGGACTCGGGGATATGTGTCGGCGAACCGGGCCAAAACAGGGTGAAAGAAGGACAGTGAAGGACGGAACGTCCAAATCAAAACAGAAACAAAAAACGCGCACGGAGGGGCCCGCGTAGGAGAAATAAGGTACGCCGATGCAAGGAGGCAGACAAAAGCCCGTGGGGCGGTCCATGGCCGGGGATGGAGCAAAGGACCCAAGCAAGCACGCGGGATGGCTCGGACGAGCCGACTCCAACCCCGCCCCATCAGGAGGCGTCGGTGTTACTGAAAGGGGAAAAGGCGTTTTGGAAATCAAGGACATCCTTAACAGTCGCGGTGGGTCCGAAACGCAACGAGGAAAGAAAAGGAATCTCTATCCTCCACAGGGGGGGGCCATAAAAAGACTGACCAAACGGGCCGCCGGGAATACCAGAACAGAAGACGGCCCGGAAACTATATCAAGGGAAAAAGACAAAGCCACTAGAGGAAAGGGTCCTTCAATATTGATTCGACTTCTTCTGGAAGCACCATAAGGGAAAGCAATTGGAGGAAACATTCCACGCGAGACCAAACTTTACCGGCCTGCCAGCAAAGGTGAAGAAAGTACTGGCGCTGACAACTCAAGAGAACATCAACAGAAGAGCAAGAGCAATGCAGAGAGTAGGGGCTAAAGGCCAAGACTGTTAAGATAAAGGGGGGTAGACGAAGGAAAAATAGTTCCACAGAATTAGCGCATTGCCTTTGACTTAGGGGGGGTCAAAGGTAAAGCGGTGAACATGAGCCCAAAGAAGTACCAATAGAACAGGGGAAAGAAGGCTTTATTCGGCGCCACGAGTATTATACCGACGTATTTCAAAAAACATCCTATGGAAAGGGCATGCACCATCCCACAGGCGTTGGCCCCGAGAGCAGCAAGTGGTCATGCCGGTAGACAGGACCAAAAAGGTTTCAGTCCGCAAAGGTAGCGGCGTGACCAAAAAAACGACAGCCGGGGGAGACGCAAGAGCAAAGTTGGCATCCAAGATGCAGGTATCAGTTGAGAAAACTACGGACCGCTCCAAAAGCAGAGCAGTCGGAGGGGCGGCCGTAAATGGAAAGACAGCCGAGACCGGCATGGGAATTCAGGACTGCACAAAGCCGGCAGGAACGCAACTCAGGAAGGAACGAACTAGGTCCCAAGGAGGCCCCCCGAAACGCGAACAGGGGTACAAGGGGCGGCCGTGTGTGTTGGAAAAAGAGAAACCAATGAAACGCGGGGGGGTCGCGGGAACGACCCAAGAGGAAATTTCAGGGACGCCGGGGAAAAAATGTTACTCGGAAAAAAGGTACGATGGAGCACCGGGGAAACACTCGGGCAGGGGTTTAAAAAAAGGCGGGAGGCGAGAGAACGCGATCAGCAAAAGAAGGAGATAATCAGAAGTAAAGATCGTTCGCAAAAAAAAGAAGGTGCGTACTCTCGGGAGCAAAGGGGCGAAAAGAAAGAGCATTTCTCCGCAGAACAAAAACGGTCGACGGCCGAGAAAAAAAAAAAAACACCAGCTCTGGACGTCCAACGGGGGAAGGAGGGGGGGGGAACAACGCATGTCAGCAGCGCCCGCGACGATCACATGGGGGTGCCTCTTCGAAAACAGAACCACGAAAAAGGGCACGGGAAAACAGGAAGAACGACCCCCCCCGACGGGGGGAACGGGGAGGTAGCTGCCGCTCCTCCGCATCCTCAAGAGAAGGGCAAAAGAGGATCAAGGCTGGGCAGACGAAAAGAAGTCCCAGACGGCGTGGGGGGGGGGGCCATTCGGGCGGGTCCGGGGGAAAACCTAACGCGGGGCGCCTCGAACTCAAGAAAAAAGAAGAGCTGGAGATATGGGGTTGCAATGCAGGCTCTGTGGCCGCAGAGAAGAAACCCCACTCGGGACCTTCTGGATCCGACACTTTCCTGCAACTAACGACCGTGCAGACGCCCAATTTGAAAAAACTCCTTCAAATCCGGGGAAGACCAATACCGTTGTATCCCGTGAAAAAAGCAAGGTGGTTGACTAATCAGGGGGGGGGAAATCCAACAGGACCCAATGAAGAGGCCGTATCCAAAAAAATACAAGGATCTCCCTTCGACTTAAAGGAAGTCTCAGAAAAACGAAGGTCAAACCGACGAACGCAGCGGACGTCCCCAACAACTCCTGATTAAAAACATGACAGGGGTGACCGAGCTTCCGGACAAAAACTCCAAGGCAAGACGGGAAAAGAATTCCATTTGGGGGGGTGGGGACGGACAAGTCAAAAACAAAAAACAGCACAAACCTAAGACAGAGGGGGGGGAAAAAAGAAGCACCCCCAGAAATAACTGAACATGAACCTCCTCGCGGGGACAAACGAACAGTCCCCACCTCAATCGCTCCTGCACTTCACCGGGAAGGGGGTGGAAACTTCGCGGCAAGGTGGAAACGGAAAATGCATCGCCTCCAAAAGAAAAAGGGAAAAGAAGCTCAAAAAATCGTAAAATAATCCTGAAAAAAAAACACGATTGAGGGAGAAAGAGAAAGGAAAAGGGGGGGGACTCATCAAGGTTTTTTCGGAGGGTAAGTCGATGCAAGGAAACGGAAACAGAAAATGTCCGTTGAAAAAAGTGTCAAAGATAAGAAGGTGACGATGTGTGAAAGTTGAAATGCCCCAGAAAGGGGTTTGGGAGCGTCTGGCGGCTGAACAAAGGGCAAACGCTTTGCGTATGTTTTGTTGCCAAAAAAAAAAAAGGGAAATGGGTCCCGACACACCCAAGGGGGGGAACAGTAACTGGTACCCTTGCCCATGGCGAACAAAACGACGCGCCGGGGCCACTGTCCTACAGCGTGTGGGGGGGAGAAGGGAAGGAAAGTCCCTGTTGTGGGGAAGGTCGAGGGGGGAAATTCTCCCGACGGCCAGGAAGCTGGCTGGAGGGACAAAGGGGGATGGAGTTCCCAAGATACATTGTGAACGAAACTGGGGAAGGAAAAACGTGGAAAAAAAAAATCCAACCGCTCCACAGGGATACAAGAGGGAAAGAAAAGTGAACGGGTCAAAAAAAAAGAATACGAAGACCAGAACCGAAAGGAGGTTCCGGGCCGCACCCAAATCCAAAAAAGAGGTCCCGAAGCGCGTATCAGGTACTACCGTAAGAAAACTCGACGATCGAGCCTTCAGGGGGGAAGAAGAAGGAGAAAAAAACCAAAAAGCAGAGGAGCTCATCCTAAAGGGTTACGTGCTGAAAAACAGCAACCTTGACACAAGGCCCGAAAAGGGCCATGAGGTCGTACTTGCCCAACCGAAGACGCAAAGATTTGAAAGGATGAAAGGAGATGGGGATTCCAGCGACACCAAGGGAGACTTTGAAAAGGGACGTGTCGGTCAAAAACGGGGAGCAGTGAACATACGAAACATGCGTCACTGTAGCAGACGTAAAAAAAAACCAACGTAAAAAGAAACTGGGGGGTAATTAAATCCAAAATTCGCAATAGGCCTACAGAAATAGGGGAAAGCGAAATCTCCAAATTGAGCGTTGGACTCCAAAGGGGGGACTACAAGAAGACGACAACCATCTTGGGTCTAAAGATATTCCAGGGAAACTTCAGGATCCACTTGGGACAGACAATCAGGAATAAAAAATCTAGTCAAGCGCCATGGGCAGCTCTCGGAAGACGGCACGACAAACGAAAAGGATGGGGGGCGTGGGTCCACATACTCGCAAAAAAAAAGGGGAAATCCTATTCCGGGGTGGAGGAAAACCCGCCGGATAATGAGAAAGGGGGGTCGGGGGGTGACAACAGCCTAACCTGGGAGATCCCGGTTTTGGAAAAAGGCAGGGTACCAGTGGCCGAAAGGGCAAGCGGGGAAACGAAGTTGGTACCGGAGGCGTCCGGCCGATGAACCGGACGTCGGCTAGTGGGTCAAAGGTCCTAGCTGTTAACAGCACAGGAGAAGGGGGGACTACAAGGGCTCCCATTGAAAGAAAAAAAAGCAAAGGAGGCAAATCGAACGTGAGGTACATTTCTCGGGTTTCTTCTCAAACCTGGGTCGAACGATAAAACCTGGGGGAAGGGTACCGCTAGCGGCCTCCGCCCACCAAAAAAAGCAAAAACCGGCGCGCAAAAGTCGGCCGAAAGGTCGAACGTCCTCACAGCATGCCAGGGGAAGAAAAAGGCGAACAAAAGACCACGAGTAGAAAAAAAGGGGGTGTTCCGGGGAGGGGGGCGGCATCGAGGCCGAACGCAGGACAAGCCGTGGGGAAAGGCCAAAAGTCAGTCGCAATTGCTGGCTGGGTACTGAGGAGAGGGTTCCGCAAACCGGATGGAAATCCGGGGGAAGGGCTGGACCATCACCCACACAAGGACCGGAACGGGCGAGCGTGCAGCAGATGCAAAAACGCAAAGGGCTTGCGGCAAAGTGGAGCCCACTCGAATCCCAATTTTACGATGAGCTGGTCTTTCGATGCCAGAGGGGGCCAACAGGCAGGGGACAAATCCTAGAATTGACAGGCGGTAAGATGAAAAAAATAGAGCTCTCCCCATTCAAGGGGGGGGGAGGACAGCTGGGGGGAAATCCTCGTTGGGAAACTAAAGGGAAAGGGGTAAAACAAATGAGAAACAGTAATCCTCGAGGGGAGTCTGGGGAGGCCTTCTTTTTGAGACATTAGGGAAGCGGCCGAAAAATGCGGCTTGGGGGGCGAGGGAAGCCTGGTCCCAAAAAAGACAAGGCAATAGAGGTCGACTCCCATACCACGAGGCACATCGTTAATCACAAAAAGTGGCTTGCCCTTATTAAAACAAACGCAGAACCAAATTCATTTACCCATTAAAAGAAGACAAGGTGTCGTCGGGGACGATGTGAAAAAGCCTCGGTCGAACTATCAACACCGGGGCAAGTTTTGTTTGTGGTTTGCCATGGGGACCCCAGGCGACATCACACGGCAAGAAGTCACTCCTCAACCCCTTTAAAGAGGAGTTCGGGAATTCTTCCACAAAAGAAAAGGAAGTTGCTATGGAGTCATCAGTTTGAAGGCAACGTACGTACTTTTGGACCCTCAAGATCCCATCACCGAGGGTCCTCAAATAAGCAACTTCGTGCAAAAAGGGGTTCCGACGAAAAGAGAAGGAGTTGAAACAGAAGGACTCGTCGAGTGAATAGCAGGAACCGGATTCGGAATAAATACGGGGAGATGGCGTATTAGGAAAACTGGGAAAAGGAGGGGGAAGAAGAATTGCAGCAGCCATTGCTGGATACACAGAAACCGAAAAAAGGATAAAAAAATTATGGTGGGAAGGACAAGCGACAGGTGACAATTGGGACGGTGCAATCGGCAAAAGTTGCAAGAAAGGAAGACGGGTACAGCTGGGGTTTTGGGTCAACCTGGGAAAATTAATTGCTTACACTCCCGGGTTCATGAAACACCAAAACCGAAAGGGAGAATGAGACTCCCGAAGAGGGGGGAAGATGAACACTTCAAGTGAAGACACGCTCCAACGGTAAGAGATGAATATGCACGGAAGGTGGGGGGGGGGGAAAGAAAAAGTACCGGGGCGAAAATCGCACCTGGGTGCCAAAGGCAAACATGGTCACAAAAAACGCGATGAGAAGGAACACCTACACGGACCTCAGTAAGAAGACAAAAAAAAAAAGGCGGTAACCAATAGAAGAAGGAAAGGAAGGGACGCTGCGGACCCGGACAAAGATGCAAAAAGGTGTTCACGGGACATTTCGGGGGGGAAATCCAGCACCTGGGATCGACTGGGGGGATGATGTGAACGGTCACCAGTTGTCAAAACTCCCGAGAAGACGACGGGGAAAGCCCCCTCCGGGAAAGGCCTACGGAAGACCGAAGGAAGGGACGGCAATTTCGAGAAAATCCTTGTCGGAGACCGGGCTGGGGCGGAGGACGCCAAAAAAAGGTTGTTTTTTTGCAGAGCGGCCACAAGGACCGACTTATCCCAACCGCATAAATCAATGAGGGTGCAGCCCTCCCGCCATAAAGGCAAAGGGGTACTCGCCTTGCAACAGCTCCAGCCGTGCGGGATGATGGAGGCAATCCCCTCAATCTCAAAATGCATTCTCCGAAAGGGAATAGAAAAAAAAAGAGACCCCCCCACCTAAGAAGGTGCGGTGGGACGGGGGGGGGCTGCGTTGTGTCCGAGGCCGACTACCGTGCACTCACGGTAAAGAGGGGAAGTGACGGAGAGACGGAGGAGAAAAGCTAAAGGGAAATGCTGAAGAAGAACAGGACATCGGAAACGGGGACGCCCCGGCCCGCGGCCGCTATGTCCAGGGCAGACTGATCAAATGAAACCTGAGGAAGGCCCTAGATTTGCAAGGGAGGACCACTGAACACGACACGCCCCGGGATACAGGCAAGCTGGGGGGGGCGCAACTGTCCGAAGAAGGACCTCTACCGGATTGACTCGTTGAGTGAAAAACCCGGGGCGCCTGCTCAATGCTTGGAAAGACGCCAAACCGGAAAGAGCTCGCCAAGGCCAGAGAGAGGGGGGGGAGAAAAAAGGGGATGCACGGACCAGGGAAGATGGTCTCCATCCGAAGAAGGTCAAGTCCCGAAGAGGCCCGGCATGAACGGTCAGTCCTCCAAAAGAAAAAGAAAAACTGCGTGGGGGACCCATTACCCTCTGAAGTACAGAAGAAAACAAAACGGGGGGGGAGAACTTGCATAGGCGGGACGTGCTGCTGCAAAGTAGCGGGGGGGGATCCCGACCCGCGAAAACGAGAACAAAAAAAAAGTGGGGGCCGGAAGAGTCCAAAGCAAAGTTTGCAGAAGGACCGCATTCGGCGAGGCGAAACCGTCCCGAATTGCTCCCGGGCCGTCACACTACGGGAAATAGCGGGTTGACACAAAGGGGGGGGGGAAATCCGAAAAAAGGTACTTGGTTTTGAGAAAAAAAGACGAGCATCTCCAGGGACAGGAGTGCCCAACCTCGGATAAAGTTGGTGAGGACGAGGAACAAGAGGGGAAGGGGGCTAAAGCCTTCAATGGAAAAAGGGGGGCAAAAAAAGCAAAACCGTTAACCATAGGAAAGAAGGTGCGAAAACAACAACAGTCAAACAGAGACCAAATGGCCCAAATACGAAAAAAAGGTAAAAAGAAACCAGGGTCCATGTGTGGGGAAAGCACAAAAAGGATGCAACACTCGAAAGGTCCGCAACGGGGGTTGGGGGGGGGGGGGGGGGGGTGTGTGAACCGACGGCATGGGGAAATTTCCAAGGGGTCTTGATGGACCACAACCATGAGAGATTCTCGGGACCCCTAACAGTGAAAACCGGAAGCCGGGCAGTTGGTACTGGTGAATGCCGGACTAATAAAAAGGGACGCTCAGAAAAGTAGATAAAGAGCGGAACCAAGGAGTGCGTGGTGATCGTGACCGAACGGAATGTGGCAGGGCTCGCAGCCCACTGGAAGGATAAAAAACAACACCACAATCAATCAAAAAACACCATGTTGAAGAGAGGGGGGGAATTAGGGTAAGCGCGAGACACGCAGGAAGATAGCGCTCGGGGGGCAGAAGAAAGGAAATGAAACTTTGAAAAGGAGAAAAAATAAAAACTCCAAAACACGGCCGGGGGGCGACGTCTGTAGGCAATCGCTAGGATCCTCCAGCAAAAACTCGGCACAGGAGGAATCAACGGACGTCCGGAGACTTCTGCTCCGTGGGGGGGGGGAGTGTAATGGGAGGTCAAAAGCCCTACCGTGGGGGGGGGGGAGCGGCGCCTTCGGCAGCACCTAACGAGAGGAGTAAAAAACTGTGAGCCTGAGCCTTCGATTCTGCAACGCCGGAGAATCTTCAAAAGCTCGACCGTCCAAGTGAAAGAACGAAAGCTCACTCGTCCTCCAGGCACAGAGTTCGGACCTCCGTGGGTCAAAAAGTCACGGGGTTGACAACCCGCCCCGGGGAAAGTGTTATACCAACGGGAGAGGGTTGAAAGCCAGGGCATCAACGGGGGGGGGATAGGAAGATGCCGTTCACCAATCCCAGGGAAAAAAAAAATCCCTGGACCCGGTTCAACGCCGCCCGCCGGCACAGCGCAGAAGGGGGGTAACCAAACATAAGCGTCGTAAACCCCCATCCCCCTAGCCCACAGGTTGAAAAGAAAACAACGGAAAAAGCCAGGCATCGGGAACCAACAGCCGGGGCCAGGGGGGGGTGGTCCAAGCCGGGCGGCACAACAACATCATCGCAAAGAAGGCTTTAAACCAAAAGGACTGGAGAATCCCCAGCAGGGGAACACTTAAAAAAGACAAGGAAAAACTGCCAACAAAGCTGACCGTACGAACGGTTACTCCGGGTGGGAGCGGTGCTCGCCTCCACGCCGAACAGGAACGTCCAAAAACAAACTCGGGGGACACACAACAACAGGGAAAAAGAGAGAGATGAAAAAAACCGAAGGGGACGGGCGAATCACGGGGTAGAGTGGCGAAGGCAAAGGGGAAAAAACGTCGAAAGCTGTGTAAAACCGAGGAAAGGGGCAAATCACAGAGCGAAAGTGGGGGGTGATGCGTGCAGAAGAGGAGGGAAAGGCCGTCTGGGGGGCGGGGCTCGTCGGAAAACGGTTCGGTGGTGCAAAACAACTGAAAGGTCAAAACCACCCCCTGAAAAAAGAGGGGGGGTGGGGACACGGCCAGTGTGGCGAACCGGAGGGGGGGGAGCCTCACCGGCAACAAACGGGTCTCGTTTACTGGTTGGATACGAGGACGCATGGTAACCTGGTGGTAACGTTCTAAGGGAGAGGTAGAGGCAAGGCGATAAGGGCGAAAAGGGGGAGGGTCGAAAACGTAATCGGGGCATCACCCTGGGGGGCAGTGGAAAAAAAAAAAAAAAAAGTTTCGCAAAACGCCAGGGAACCGGGCCCACGGCGGGAAATTGATTTTGGGGGACGGAGGGTCACGGAATGGGACGCAGCAACGGGGACCATAATGGGGAAGAGGTATTTCGGAGGATCACGTTGAAGCTGGGGCCATTCATTCGGGGATCCAGGGAAGGGCCAGGAGGCCGTCACCGGATCAAAAACGACTCAATTCGAAGCCGTCAAACGCGAGACAATTCCAATCGCGCTAAAAGGTTCCGGGTAAACTGAAACCGCAAGACAAGCATTGAAAAACACGCAGATGTGCTACAACCTCGGGAGTGCCAGCTTCGATGCCGGGGGTCACAACGAATTCACTCGCCGAAGCAGTGGAGGGCCCCGAGTGGGAGGGGGGGAAGCACCCAACGGCGGCTGCGGTAGCAGTTGGAGGGCGTTTCCGCTATCAAAAGAAGAAAAGAGCCGAGCGGGGCAAACTTCGGACGAGCGAAAATAATACAAAAGAACCATAAAAGCCCTGTTGGGTGTGGGGGATAGGAAAATAATACAAGGGAAAAAACAAAAAAAAAGAATCTCGGAAAGGGATTGGTTCTCACGGCTCCCGAAAAAGGAAAGGCACAAATGGGGGGAGCACGAAAGATGGGAACGTTCGACTTCGAGCATGGAAATCGTAACGCCCGCTTTAGAAAAAAAATCGCCATGAAAGCACCCCGGGCTCTAACCAGGGAGGGCAACTTATCGCCGGACACGGAGGAATGTTTGTACCACATAAGCAACCAAACACTCACGGAATCCCCAGGGACTGATTTAAGCGGACCTTGGGGACTAGGTGGGAAGAACCGGGTGGTGAACCCACTGTCCGACACGGGTAGCTCTTGACCCCGAGGAAGGGACGGGGGGTGGTGAAACTGGTCGCCGATTCTATCCACGGAAGCCGGGCAGCCCGAGGCTTGTAAAGACAGGAGATGGGACGTCCTCTCGGGCAGAGAAAGGGGACCGGAGTCAAGTTTATCAGCAAATTAGCAACTACAGTGCACCGAGTTGTGGACATTGCTCGAGTGGGGCTCCAAACGATAAGGCGCCTATTCTGCCATGGAAAAAACAAAGTAAAAAAGACGGAACGGAGGAAAGAAAAACCGGAGCCAGCGGAAAGGCCCGGCCTAAACCCAAAAAGTACGCAGGTAGGGTAAAAGGCAGGACTGGGGAGGGGGGGGGACTCTAGGAAAGACACGGCTGTGGGACTTTCGCGGGCAAAAGAGGAAAGGGGAACTCCGCCAAAGCAAAAGCCTGCTCTAAAGCCAGCACGCAAGTTGTCTTGGACGTGGGACGGGGATAAATCAAGGCAGGACCCGTAAGGGATATTGTCATTACAGAAGGCTCATGACGTCTCTCGGGATCTAATTCAGGCGAATGCAAGAGGGTCAGAGGGGAAA
>Ga0179591_1375107_pt1 | contig 13673 bp, 13 predicted proteins | sample CZOMad2_1_08_16f_FD_182891 | JGI IMG/M metagenome (GOLD analysis project Ga0179591, IMG submission 182891) | Vadose zone soil fungal communities from Angelo Coast Range Reserve, California, USA - CZOMad2_1_08_16fungal (PacBio error correction) | ecosystem: Environmental > Terrestrial > Soil >...
AGAAGTAAAGTAAGACAACGTCGCACCGGACACGGGCACCCAAGGGAGAAAAGGAAGCGGCAACCCGCACGTCGAGGCACTCCTCCCATGTCATGGAGGGGGCTCGTCCGAACGCAAAAGGAAGCTCCTCTCCAAAAAGTTGGACAACAGGGGAACCGCGAGGCGGAGTACCGCGCAAACCCTATCAGGAGGAGAAAACACCCGTCGCAGGGCTTGAGCTATTCCAATCTCGGAAGAATAGGAGCTTTGGAGGCGAATAGTACGCCGTCAAAAATTGAAAAACGTTCTACAAATCAAAAGACGGTTCTCGCAAATGAAAAGTCGCGGCTGGGGAAAAAAAAGTGTTAGAAGGTCGTAGGGAAAGTCTGCTCCGTGGTCTTCAAACTGCAAGGACGTTAAAACCGGTCGAGTTTTTAAAGAACCCATAGCAGTCGAAAGGCAGGCTTCGCGACAGATAAAAAGAGGATGACCTTTGGGGGAGGGCTTAGTCGCCGAGGCAAGTTTCAAGGCGGAGGGCAGAACATAGAGTTATCAGCAACCAGCGTCGCAAAAAAAAAAAACCTTACCGCAGCGCGACCGAACCGTGTCCTAAGAGGGGGGGCAGCTAAAAAACAAAATACGACGAGCGAGGAGCTTTCCGGAAAAAGGACGGGCGGCCGCTAAAGGCGACGCAGCGTGACCGGTCGCGAAGACGCTCTAGACGGCCGGACCCACTATCTGTGAACACAATAACGTAAGAGGCTTCATCTTCGACCGATGCGGACTTCAGCAATGGCCGGCCGCAGAAAGAGCATATCTATGAGCGTCTGCGCCCTACGCAAAAGGGAATCAAGCTTGGGAAAAAAGAAAAATTATGCGGGCTAAGGGGTCTGGACGGGAGGGCATGCTCAGCACCTACGAGGAGATCTCTTAGAAAGACGCCCGAGCTCGGCGCGGGCGCTGGAGACTACCGCACCCTGACGTGGCGAATTGCTTGAGCGCGCGGGGGACGAATTCTCAAGACATCGATCGAGGAAAAAAAACACCGCGCCCGGAGCGCCGTGGTGATCTGCGCCGACAGGGGAACTATGTTCGACGGGATTGGAGATGCGCGGAAGGAAGAAAAGGGCAAAGGTTTCTCTACAAAGTGACGACGGCGAATTCTCATGGAGAACTATCTACGGGAGGGCACTAGAAACTACTGAAACTGTTTACTGGGCATTACACGAGAGAAGGATTGAACGCTAATCCGGCGAACTGGTTTACCTTCCTCGCAAGGGGAAAAGAAACTTCTCCCCAAGGAAAGGGACAGGGAAAGGACGCTGCCCATTTAAAGAGGGAACGAAGGACGCTGAAGGAAACTCTACGCTAAAACGCGTTTCTTGCGAAGGACAGGTGGCTTATCATGTTCCCGTCAGGCAGGAAAAACCCGCCGACGTCGGCTCGACGCGGCTCGCCAAAAAAAAAAAAACAAGGGCGTCATCCCGGGCAAAGTTTGGTTGACAAGGTCGCAGAAGGCGGGGCATCTACGTCGGAAAAAAAAAACCAAGCGCCTATGACATCGGGATGCGATCACGCAAAGGTCAAAAAAAAGAAAAGCCGATCAAAGAGGGGCCGGTTGTGTCGAATCCGATCACGAAAACCGGCGCCAAATAATACCGGAAAGACAGGAATAATGACGTCAAGGGGAAGGGGGCGTGCAAGCCTAGCTCGATTGGGTGACTCTCCCGACCGAAAAATTCAGGACCGAAGATAAACGGGCATCAAGCTGAGGAAAGAGACGTGCACTGGGGAAGAAGGCTTGGAGAAGACGATTTTTCAACGGGATCCCAAAGAAAAAACAAAGGGAGCCGGGCCGCGAAAGCTTGCCTACTCGGGGGCGTTCAGAACAGAAACGGACTACGCCACTCGAAAGACAGAAGAAGAGGGCTGTTCATCTGTCCCGAGTCGATCAGTTCGATAAGAGACTCGGAAGATCGTCAGACGAGAAGAATTTGTCGGATGAAAAAAACTCAAATAAAAGAAGAAGGTCAAAACCGATCGGCAAAAAGGAGGGGGCGCCCATCGCGTTAGGGGGAAAGCGCAGAAAAAGGGATCTTTGTGGAGATGAATGTGAAGACTCTTATTACAGAAGTGGACCCATGTCACGCAACTGTGCAATCGACGCTGCAAGAAGAAAAGATTGAAGACCGCTAAGAAATAAAAGACACGAACGGAATGAAAAAGCCTGAATTGCAGGGAGGAGATGAAGGCTTTGCTTCTCGCGGTGACAAGGAGCGAATGCCTTCGCCCTGAAGAAACTTCGGGGAGGAGGGGGGGGGGGCGACCTGCTTCACCTGGAACTGTTAAAGAAAAGACTGATCTGTCTGTTGTTCGTTCTAGCCGAAAAACTGTCCGCCTACCGAAGTTCGCGACATGGAGAAAGAAAAAAAAAGAAGGAAAAAAAACGTAATAACCGGCGAGACAAGACGACCGATTGACCGACGAACGCAGACCATTCGCGTCTGGGAAATGGGAGAGCTCTGGCCTTCACTCAGTGCTTCTAGCCGGAATGCGCGACGCAGCGAGGTGAACGCGCCGCACAAGACGGAACCTTACGATGGAGGAAGGCACTGAAGCCACTTAAGGAAAGAGTCAACAGGGGGAGTGTGGTAGGGGGGCTTTTTAAAGAAAAATCGGCGGATAGGTCATCGCGAAAAGCTTGTCGGTACGAGGGATCAAGCGCTCGCGAAAGAAACAGAGAGAGGAAATTGATTCCGGCAGCCCGCAGGCGATTCCGCTCTCGGGGGAAGGGGGGGGTACGCGAAGGTCTTGAAAAAGGTTGGCCATGAAGCACGCGGTCGTATGTCGGGCGGAGCCAATGCCGGGGGGAGAAAGACGTCTGAAGGCAAGCCACACGTACGGTCGGAGGCCTTGCCTATCTTCCCTCAAGGGTGAACTGAGAAAAAACATCGACGCAAGCGCACCGACGAACTGTCTTCCGCAAAAGGAAAAAGGGGAAAAGCAGTAGCGACGCCGTCCAAAAAACCTGAACATGCTCCCTCGGATCGCCTCAAAAGGAAAAAAAAGACGACCGAACACGAAAGGGACGGTTGCCGCCGAATCGGTGTTTAAGAGAAAGAAGAAGAGAGACGTCTCTTCTCTCGCAATCTAAAAAAAAAGTCGGTAGTAAAAAGAAAAAAAAATGTCTCTCATCTCCGCGATTCACAAAACGGGGAGCGCGCCGCGCTAAACCGATGCAACTAAAGCAACCTGTCCCGAAGGGGGGTAGGTGGCAAGGGAAGTAAAGGAAGTCCTGTCTGGGAAAAGACTAGGCTCAATGCGACTTCTTGCAGGACGTAGTACTGACATAACCAGGGGAGCTCGACGCGAGCAAGGACTACACAGACCGTGTGGAATGCTTCAAAAGAAAGCTGACGGGTCGCTTAATGCTCGCCGGGAAAGAGGGGAACGGATTCAAAGTACCGCCTCAGGGAAATTTTTCGCGCATCAAAGCCGGCAGGAAAACAACGGCCGGTGAACGCAACCAGGGACCTAATACGAACGACGGGAGTCCGGAACTTCAAGACCTTCGCGTCGACCAACCCCACTCACCTAAGCCGAAAAAGAGGGGCTGCCGGTCAAGGAATGCGCCTATGACGAAAGCGAGCAGATTGATCGACAGGCGAACGAAAGAGAGGGACGTAGGATTCCTATCCGGACGATCGCTACATTACAATGGGACCCAAGCCCACATGGGCGTCGGAGTAGTGTACGGGGGCCGAAAGACACAGCGAAAGCAAAATCCAGAGAGGGACGCTGCAGCGCGACGTCGGCTAAATTTCTCGGCTAGGAAAAAAAAAGAAGAAATGCCCGATCAGACGCCGCCGCCGCCCAAAAAAGCCAAAGAAGGGGCAGGACCGACGGAGTGCATTAGGAATGGGAGAAGTCGGCGGAGAGAAGGATTAGAGAGTTCTTAGACGGGCGAGCGCGAATGGCGACGCGAAAGGGGAGCGCGCCGCCATCAAGCCAAAACAATAGGATTGGATCGAGAAAAAAAGGGACTCCACCCGCTTTTAGTCGAGGGGCGACAGCGAAACGCCCAGAATCCCTTGCGCACCGCGAGTAAACCCGAAGCAAACGGCCCAGGAAGATAGTCCGGCACGGGAATGACAACTGCGGTGATCGGAGGTCAATATGTTCGCGGGCCCAAGATAGCGCTTGAGCGCGGGAGTTGCAACCGGGTCTAGCCAGGGAAAAGACGCGAGGGATCAGAAGCTGTTTCCTACCATTCGCCGCCAAAACGATTCCCATTTCTGCGCGAAATCTATGAAAGGAGGCTCATAGCGAGATGGGTGAGTATCGGTTGTTGGTGCAGTCGAGGGGCAGGGGGCGATGGATTCGCATCCCTAAGAAAAAGAGTGGCTCGGCGATGCCAGATAAGAGTTTTTACTGAAGGGAAAGTCGAAGCGACTGGGGGGGAAAAAAACGAAAAACCCTCGACCCCTAAGGAGTGGGGGAAGAAAGATCCAGTTGGGGTAAACGGGAGGAAAGTGGGGGAGTTGGTGATGATAGGGGAGGAGGGAGGGAAAGTGGGGGTGAATCACGGAACATGAAAGGGATATGGGAGGGAGGGGGAAAGAAGGAAAGTCGGGAATGGAGGAAGAAGGGTGAGAGAAGTGAATGCAGTGAAGGGGGTGGTAGGAGTGAATGCAGGGACAGGAGGTGGGGGGTAGGGGGGGAATGGGGGGGGTGGAATGGGAAGGAGAGGGAGTGTGAGTGAGGGGGGGGGGGAAGGAGGGGAGGTGAGCGAAAGACGGGTTGAGGCGGTGGGACGGGGAAAGTAAAGGGAATGGAGGAGGAGAGAGATGGGAGAAAGATGACTGGAGGGGAGAGTGTAAAGAGAGGAGGGGAGGTGGAAACGGAGAGGGGGGAGGTGGGGGGATCGTGGGGAGAGAGGGAAAGTGGTAGGGGGGGTGGGAAGAGGGGGGCTTGGGGGAGGAGAGGGGTAGGAGAAGATGGGGCAGGAGGAAAGGGGAGAGGGATGGGGGAAGGAGGGAAATAGTGACGACGGGTCGGTTAGAGGTGGGGGTGTAAGAAATGGAAGGTGAGAAGGGGGGAGGGAGGAAGAAGGAGAGAATGAGGGGGGAAGGCGGGGGAAGGAAGGTTAGGAGAGGGGTTGGGAGGCTAGGTGTTGAGGGATGGATCGGAGGTGATGAAGAATGAAGGGAGGGAGAGAGCGTAGGAAGGGCGGTAGAGAGGGGGGTGGGGTAGGTAGGGGGAAGAAGGGAGGGGTCGTGGAAAGTGGGAAAGGATGCGAACGTGGATATGGGGAAGGAGAGCGGTATGGAGGGGGGGGGGAGGACGGGTTAGGAGGAAGAGTGAAGGAAGAGAAGAGAGGAATGAGGGGGGCAAGGGGAGAGGAGTGGAGACTGGGGGGGGTGGGAAGAAGGTATGCAAATGAGTGGGGTGAGGGGGGAGGATGGTGGGGTTGGGGTGGGGGGGGGGTAGGGGGAGTGTGGGGGGGACGGGAGGGGGGCGGGAAGGGGGGGAGAAGGGAGGGAGGGAAGATGTTTGAATGGCTGAAGCGAAGAGCAGCTTGGCGGAAGGCAGGCGGACTCAGTGGCGGATAAACGTGACGTCGGCGTCGACATAAGGCCAGACTTCAAAAGCCGAAGAAACCGTGGATGCCCGAAGTGGGAAGTTGGGGACTGAAGGGGGGGTCTTCGCAGTCCCCCAAAAGAATAGGGGTTCCACCAAGAAGGAAACAAATCGAAGGGACGAAAATTCAGTCAAAAATGAAGGGGGAGGATTATGGCGAAAGGGGGTCGGGAGGGGGAGATTTCCTGGTGCAAAGAATCAGACAGCTAACGATTGGAGAGCTTGCTCCATAATATAGAGGAATGGCATCTTGGTCATCTCGGGGGTTAAGGGATTATCAGGAAGGCAGAGATGCGAAATAAGTTGCATAAAAGACCCTTTATGAACGTGTCGCAGGGAGGAAATTCACCATGGTGAATGCGGAGCAGCGGCCGAGAAGCCCTTCCAAAAGGGCGGGCAACGGCAACAAAGAAGCCATGCCTGCGAACGGCGCAAGCAAACTCGTCATCACCTGGTTAAAAGTAGGACGCCTGCGCTCGAAACCAAGGGGATCAATGGGCCGCGAAATCAAAACAGTTGAGTTCGAATAGTGGCAGTTATAAGGAATTGTCGATTTCGGAAAAAAGATCCCTCTGCGCGTTAGTAGGGGACCGAACCAATGAAGGCCCAGTCCGGGAAAGCCGTTTTTGGAGGCTGAGTGGTCTAACAGGAAGAGAAACGAAAAAGGTGGAGAATCTTGTATACTCATCACGGATCAATTAACGAGAAAAAAGGCCTAAGAAGGAGAGGGTGTCACAGTGAACGGCTCTCAGGGGCGCGGCAATTTAAAGGAAGGGACGGGAGGGGCTGAAGAAAAAGTCCTTTCCCATGCTGACTACAGAAAAGGGCACCATCCCACTCGTAAGTCAGGCGGGGGGGTCATAATGAGTGAGTGGATCCTCTTGCAGTAGAATAAGTGCGGCCCGAGGATTTTAGCGCAAACCAGCCGGGAAAACCATCCACGACTACCTCATAAAGTTTCCTAATCGATGCAGGTTAAGGGCGATCCGAAAGGAAAAAGAGAATATCCGCTCTCAGGGCAACAAAGCTGGTCGTGATGACTTAACTCGAGAGGAATGGAGAAATAGGCCAGGAAGAAAGGGCTCGAGTTGGACTGCTTGCGGAGATCTGCGGCTAAAATATTAAGGGGGGTCTTAAACGAAAAGTCTCCTCTTTACCTTCCCCATTGGAGCTGCAATCCGAAAAAGGAGGGAAATATTGTTTTGTCGACGAACAGAAGCGCGGGACTATCCTTTTAGTCGCGAGGGAGGAGAGCCGGCAAAGAAACTGGCGGAGGGGAACCGGGGATATTGTGAGGCGCGGACAACCGCTTACCTTCAAGGGAACATAAACTACGACGGCGGGCCCAGACGGGAAAGGGGTCGGGACTCACTGAGGCAAAAAGGTGGATGCTGTAGGCTCTCTCAAAATCAAGGCATGACCTCCGACAATCATGCGGAAAAAAAAGCCAAGTTCAACACTGACGGGCGGCCGAGGTCTCCAAGGAACGGATCGAAATAATGAGGGGGGTAGAAGGAAATTGAAGGCCGGAGGGGGAAACGGGGGGCGGTACCAGAAACGGAGCAGACATGAGTCGAAAGGGAGTCTGGGAGAGAATTCGACCTCTTCAAAGCGGGGGGGGGGGCTGAAAGATCGTGTAAGAAAAGTCGCGACGAAACGGGTTCCGTTGCCGCCAGAAGGATGTTCGAGTAGGAAACTAAAGACATTGGAGCCGTCTAGAAAGTGAGGGGTTGAGGCACGTCGTTGAATTGCAGGTGCCGTGACCGTGCCTCACGGGAGGGGAACGAGGGTCTTCATCAAACCTTATCTCTAGCAACCAAAATGTATTATGAAAAAAGATAAAATGTGCGAACGCCACGGAGGTCACAGCACTAAGGGGGGGGGGGGTTAAAAGAATGGAGGAAAAAGTTGCGCACCCTGCACGGAGACGACGCCTCAGAATGGAGTTCGTGACTAACGATCCAGCGGGAGAGCTCCTGGTGACGGAAAAAGAAACAGGTCAGGCGACCGCGCTCGAAAAAAGAAGTCTTCTTCTGAACAGAAAGGGAGGAAGGGTGGGCTGTTCGATCGAACCTCCGCGCTGGAAGAACAAAGTGGAAGGCGAGATCTTGAAGAAGGGGGCAGAACGCCAGGGCCTTCAGATTGATCTTGTCTCAAGAAGGGCTGTGAAACGAGGGCTGGGGGGGGCCGTGTGCAAGGCAGGGCAACGCGGGAGACGATGGAACATGCGGCGGCGCTTTCAGGGAGGAGTTGAGTACTAAAAAATACTTCCACAAGAAGGGGGAGCAGGGGGCATCGTCGCGCCAAAGAGATGAGACGGCAAATATGCGAGCTGTCAAGGTGGCGAGTTCTTTCGTCAAAAACACAATCTCGGGATAAGAGCCGAGCCCGAGAGTTACCGCAGGCTCCCAATATATGGAAGACAGCTGTCGGGGGGCATAGCAGAAAAAAGTTCGACGGGGCGGACGCTCGGGAAATCGAAGGGGGGCACTCTAAGAGTCGAAGAGAATCACCAGATACTGGGACCTGTCTCCTACGAAAGAATCTTCCAAGATCTGGGAGTGCGGCCATAGTCGAGGAGAGTCAGCTGCAACACGTCTTCAACTGAAAAAGAAGAAGTATCAGGGTCCTAGCAGAATTTCGAATGAAAAGAAGCCAAATCAGCGGATTAGAAAACCGGGTATTAGGAAGAGGACCGGGGAAAGGATCTCTTCCTTGGGACGGAGAAATCACTACCGGGGAACAGCGGCGAGGGACTCAAAAGGCGACAAATCCAGCCAGAGAAGACAAATCTGACTTTGGTTCTACGAAAGGGCCGAATTCTCGACATACATCGTGGGAGGGGGAAGGAACGCGGGGCCCTGGCTGTTTTAAAGGGTCTTCGCAAGCTATTCTCGCCTTAGAAAACGAACTCCAGATGCTCAAAAAGGCATGCGCTGGATCGAACGCGTCGACAGGCTCTCACCAATACTTGGGGAGTGGCCGGGCTCTACTTAACAGGGGTCGTTGGCGGCCGGGGCTGGCATAGAGCATTAGTAACTTTCTGCTCGCGTTGACATGCTCCAGGGAAACGTTTCGCACTATTCAACAAAAAAAAAAGGAGACAAATTTTGAAAAGGCGGGGAGTCCGGAAAGGTCTGCTCACGTACGCTTGCTGCTCCTTTCGGAGTCCAAGGCGCAGGGTGCACCGCGACCCCCGCCGAATTGGTCTCGCCGAGCGGATCAGAAATAAGGAAAGTGACAACAGGAGACAAATGAAAACTGAGAAGGAGGGTTGTCATCCTCAAAGGGAAATTCCTCTTCTTATCGGAGGGGATCCCTAAACCAGGAGCAGGACCAGGATGCAAAATCGTCAAGAGTAGAAGGAGGAAGCACAGCACCTTCTCCGTTATTAGATCCTCTCACAGATCATCACGCACCCGGATCGCTACATCCAGAAAGTAAAAAAAAGGCGTCTATATGGGAGGGAGAGGAAGGGGCCGAATCCGATGTGGGGGGCTCATACTTCGATCAGGAGGCCTTCTTCAGCACCATCGGGCATCCCTACCGGATTCCTAAGAAAAAAAGGGAATATTTCGACCTAAGTGGGCAAAGAGATCCAACACGAGCACCTACCTCATGAAAAGGCCGCTAAGCGTTCCAGCCAGGCAAAAAACTGCTACACCCAGGAGACCTAAGGAAGAAGCTGGAAGGACGTGTCCTGCAAGAGGCTACTAGTCATGAGAGAGAAAACAAAAAATTCCTACAAATCCTCGGGGGCTTAGGAACTTAAAAAGGCTAAGATGCGCAAAGGAAACAGAGGCCCTTCAAAACCTCTCGCAAAAATCTCTCATAGAGAGGTGATTCCGCTCGGAGAAAAAAGAAGGGAGCGTCAGGGTGGTCACGCACGCGGATGAAGACGCTTTGCAGGATGAAAAACGGTGCAAAGGGCTCTAAGGACTCCTGGGGAAGAAGTAGCGCTAATTACGAACTTCACACAGCCTAAAAAGGAAGAAGTCCGATCGCAGGGGCCGGCTATGGAAGCTTGGCTCGCGGGCTCAAGGCATTGGATCTTTCGACCGAACTGAGGGGAGACGAAATTTTGCGCCGGGAGAAAAGCGTTCAAGAGGATCTTCTGAACTGAAATGGCGGCGCCGAGCAAGCTCGAGCTCCCGCAGGCCTGAAGCCGGTAACTCGAGGACTTCTATCCTGAACCGGGATACCTATAACGCGCTCGGCGTGCGGGAGAAGAAAAACCAAAATGTTCATGCTCGTCATCAAGAAGGTCGGCTGAACGGCTGATTCACAGTAGTCTGGGGAGGAAATCACTGAGGCCGACGGAGAAGAGGGAGTGCCGGGACTGGGCAAAAGCTGTCTGCCCTAAAACATCTTAGGAAAGGCACCCGAAACAAACCCACCAGACGCACTACACGAAACACTTTGGCGATTGATGAAAGGGGACATCGCCTCGATCTAAGAAGGGTCACACTAAATATCTGTCAGGGTTGCTAAAAAGAGCTCGGCATAAGCGCGGAAAGTTGACCGGCATAAAAAAAAAGGAACCGGACAGGACTCTCCTCGACCTTAAAACTGAAGCTAGTCTGATGGAAGAAGGCACGTGCGGTCGTATTCGGTGTCCTATCTGCGCACAGAGGCCGGCTGAGCGTCACCAAAAAAAAAGGATCGTTCGAGGGCAAAAAGGAAGGAGAAGTCCCGCCTGTGTCGACGGTCGAGCATTAGCGAGGGGAGCGGTTGGCCGACGAAAACTTCTGCTCGCTAGGGGGGAACGCCGTTGCACCTAACGTCCACCCGCCCACAAGAACATCGAGCGCAGCCCGAAAGGAGAACAAGACACGACCTTCGAAGAGCCGCATCTTTTCAGAGAGACGCAAAGGTGAGCGCCGCGGAGCCTTGCTCACAGCACTAAAAACAACAAAAGGGAGAAGAAGAAAAGAGGGGCTGAGAGCAAGCATCCGCGCTATTTATCCACGACGCGCCTCTCTTAAAGATGCGACAAACTCGAAGGTAGTGTCAAGAAAGCGGTAAGGTGCTGCGCGAAATTGGGAAGCGTCTGGACTGATTCAAACGAGGCAGAAGAGTGAGCCTACTACGGCGCTCGATGCGGAATCCGTACTTCTTAGGAAACCGGGGAGAGAAATTGGAGTCGCTCGAAAGGTGCAACCGGTATTAGAACGCGACTACCGCATTACGTTTTTGATCGGAGACGGAGACCGATGCATCGCGATCTATCCGAAAGAAGGGAACTTCCCTGGCCAACGGCCCTTGGCGCGCCCGGTCGCGCCAAGCAAGGGTCGAAGGCTGGCTTAAGTTACAGGGGAACGCTATGACTTCCTCGCTCGCATTCTCCGTAAAAGGGGGGGGGATCACAGCTATTTCGGGGCGCGCCTATCCGTAAGGGAGAAGGGAGGCGGAAAAGAAAAGAACAGAACCTACGCAAAAAGAAAGCGGGAGTTCGTGGGAAAAGGTCTCCTTTCCCGACAGAGTGACTCCGGGAGGCGACGCGTAAATCGCGCGTCTGGCACAGGGGGACTATCATACCGGGCAGACGGGGAACGCTCCCGCCACCAAACCACTCCTCTGTCAGGGGCACGCCCGGATCGAGTTGCAGTAAGTTAACGGGAGACGTGCTCGCAAGGGATGAGAGGAGAAGCCGAGCGTAGAATGTGATGCCTGAGGACCTCGGGCGCCGCCAAAAAAAAAAAAAAAGAAAAACACTACGAGAATAATCGGGGAAAATCAAAACGTTGCCGGGGAAGCCCACCCCGTGGTAGGCCGGCTCCGGGAGAAAGAGGCACTCCTCTCACATGACTAAAACAGGCGAAGCCAAGCCGAAGCAGAGTCAAAAACATTGTAACGGGGCAACAGGAAGAGGTTGTTATCTGAGGGGAGATGCTAGACCAAGAATCGCTTGCCTTGAGAGGCAGGTGCGGGGAGAAGCTAGCGTAATCCGAAGCGGGCGCCATGCAGCAGGTAAACCCTAAAAAGGGAATTCGTCAGGACGCGTTTCGAAGAGCAGTCTGCCGGCGCCGATTTTGAATCGGTTTGAAAGAGGAGGAAAGTCGTTTCGGCGAACACTTAGTAACGGAATGGGTCTCTGGGCTGGGGGAGGTCTAGAGCGACTTTGATGACACGAAACGGAACAAAGATTCGTGTGGCTGTAGACCAGGTTTCAAGGAGGGAAAGCAGTCATCTGGGGAGAGCGGTCTCAATTGGCAACGTGGGGGATGACCGGTGCCACTTCGGCGGACGAATAAAAGGACGAAAAGACATGAAGAAAGAGGGGGGGACGAGGTGGTAACAGTTCCTGAGGTGCGAGGGGGATCGTAAAAGAAGAAAAATCAGGAAGGCGGCATCAAGATCGGTACGAACGAACCGGAAGGAATAACTAAGCAAGGGGAGGCGAAGGTGCGTTCGCGATAAGGGGATCTTGCCTTGCTCGCGTAGCCATCAAGAAAGACGGGGTTAAGGCTTCTAAAAATCGAAAGGCTTCATAGACATCCGTGGGAGGAGCGCTGTGTTTAAGGATTGACCGTCGACGAAAAGGACGAAGTACAAGTTGTCGGTGAAAGCAATCGGCGAAAGGGAGACCTTGGCGACTGTCGTCCAAGGACCACTTTCGGTCAGGAGTCTGTGAAAATCCGACGTCGGCGGGGGTGAGGGGGCCCGGCGACAAGAGAGGACGGGGGAACTGGGCTGTACCTCTCACAGTCTAAACGAAAAAAGACGTTCGTACGCGCAGGGGGATGCGCGGGGGGGGGGGCGCCGATGGTTAAAGGAAAGAGGAAAGGAGGGAAGCCTTTTTTCGATAAAGGGGATGTCAACGCTAGGCGCAAGCCGGATTCACGACTGAAGTGAAGGGACCAGTCCACAATGAAGAGCCGGCCGGACAAAAAGGGGGGGGGGCGCCGGGAAGATACGGAAAGGCATCTCAAAGAAGGTGGCGAAGATGCCTAGAAAGTTATCAGGTACAAAAATCAGCGGCGCCGATCAACAGTAAAAAAAAAAGCGGAGCTTAGAGAAACTATCTATCTTTCGTCGCTAATTCGTGTCCCAAAAATGCGGAAATCAACGCCAACGTCAGCAGAAACCCGATCCGTCGGTGCTGTATTCGGGACGGGGGATTACCGAGCTCAGAGATGGAAAAACTCCCTCCTTCATGGGGGGGGGGGCGCGTAGTGGGAGCGAGCAGCCCGCAATAACGAAAGCCTCAATGCTCGCGCAAGTCGTTTCGCTTGAGAAGCCTTTCTTGTATGGAATAACCGGGAAATTGCTCAAAACCGAGAAGCGTAGCCAAAAAGGAAAAGAAGTTGCCTAAAAACTGCATGACGGCCAGAATCGTAAGATGGAAAGAAGGGGAAAACGACCGATCGTTGGAAAGATATTGAGGGCGCGGGAGGGGGAAACTAGGCTGGGTTTAAGAGGACAGTACTCAGTAGAAGGAGAAATCACCATTGTTCCCGGCCCTAGCCGAAAGACCGTCCGAGAAATTTATTGGGGACGGAGACCAAGGGTTCGGCAGGAGAACGGTTTTCTCTCGATTCGGTCTGATTCCTTCGCGAAAAAAGGCGTTCTGATACGGATTGGGGCTGCCTGATAATCAATCACATAACTGCCCTCGGGGGAAAGCCGCGCCCCAGAATGGAAGCGCAGGAGAAAGCGTGTTCGTCTCCTTTTTAAAGGAGGAGACTGCTCATAGCGGGCCAGGGAACATACGCCGGCACTAAGACAGCGAAAACTGCATGCACCACTGCCTCGGACCGAAAAATGACGTATCGTAGATCATCAAGGGATGGGTCGACCGTCTTGGGAGTTCGGCAAGGGGTACCGGGGATCGCCGGAAAACAGATATCTGTTCGGGGGCACGCGGGCTTGGAACGACCGATCACTCACTTAGAGTGTCTTTTACCGACGGAAATAGGTGTCAGGGATCAATCGGGGCGGACGAAAGGAGGTTAGTGCAAAGTGAAAAAAGGAGACAAGATTGGCAGTGGAGTCTAGCCAAAGGACATTGCGGCGTATTGAGACGTAAAATGGACAAGGCGTGAATGGAAACG
>Ga0179591_1465395_pt1 | contig 13673 bp, 9 predicted proteins | sample CZOMad2_1_08_16f_FD_182891 | JGI IMG/M metagenome (GOLD analysis project Ga0179591, IMG submission 182891) | Vadose zone soil fungal communities from Angelo Coast Range Reserve, California, USA - CZOMad2_1_08_16fungal (PacBio error correction) | ecosystem: Environmental > Terrestrial > Soil >...
TGTCACATAAAAATAAATAATATAACTAAGAACTAGGAACGTACCCCCACAAGGTAGAGCGACCCCGCTGGGGGCACATAAGGCCATAGCACCCCCCCCCACACAAACTCCCCATACCCCCGCTCGGCCCCCCTTATAAGACCCTTTCCTGTAGTCTAAATGTATAACTCCGTGCTATATATTTCCGCTGGGGTACCGAAAATTACTACCGTAAGTAACAATAAACCTAAAAACAGAATAAAAAAACAAAACCTAAAAATTAACGAACACCCTAGGATAAATAACGAACACTATAAATAGAGCTAACTTTACCTTTTAGCTTTCAGTCATCTTTGACGTTAGTAGATAACTATGATTTTTTACGGGCTGGGGGGGGCGGGTGGGGTAGAGGAGCGTGAGTGCCACAGCTATCTGTACTACCACGCATATGATCTACCTTTTCTATTTAACAACTATTATCACTTTTAATTTTACTTATTTTACTATAAATGACCGCTTAGTCGCCTCGTAGCTTGCCTTAGTTTACTACCTTCTTAAAGCGTTATGGCGGGTAGTTAATATAGCAGCCCTTAGAAATAAAAGAGTAACGATAGCTCTATTTTATAGAAGTCTGGGCCTATTTTTAAATCCCTAACGGTTAGAAATCTATAAAAGCAACAATAAATATTGGGCCCTGATTAACTCTCTATATTATTAAGGCGGCTTACCAGGGTAGATTCCCGCCACGCGTACCCACCCCTCTAAAAGCTATTCTCGTAAGATCCGAATGACCTTCACAACAAAATTCTTGCTACAACTAAGGGGGACAGAACCCCATCCTACCCCAGCCCCCCTCCCCCCCCCCTAACACCCCCGGGGGGCGGTGTGGCTCATCACGCGCCCCGCCCTCCTTCGCTAGTAGTTATTACGCCCCCGCTAACAAGCCGCGGCGGTGGTGGGAATAAAATAAAAGTACAAAAGTAGAGACTAAGCGATAAATACACCAAATCTACATGGAGGGTACGTTATATAACACGAACAAGTAGCGTAGGCCCAGACCTACCTCCGCCCTAGGTAGGGAGGTTGTTTTTTTAGTTGCCACCCCCACGTAACGCCCATACACCCAACGCATATAAAACGTCCCGTAGCATGAACCACCTTTGAGAATTTATTACTTTATAATTTATTATGGTCAAAGGAGGATTATAATAATGAGTTTCGACTATTGCTGACCGACCCCCCACCCCCCCCCGGGGGCCCCCTGGGTGGGGGTGGGGGGAAAAAAAAAAGAAAGAAAGAGCCACAACGGGCAAAAGAGGGTCACCCCCCCCCCCCCCCACCCCCAAGGGGTGGTTGGGGTGTGTTTACTGTCCTTTTAAGTTTCCAAAGTGCGTAGCCGGTTTTAGTATAGTTGTTACTATGGCAGGGCGGGGCTGGCTTCCTTCCGCGAAGTCTAGAATGGGAGCGACCCCTACTCCACCCTGAGCGCCCCTTCGCTCCCTAACTTACTTACTTGTTGTCGTGTGATACAAGGTATCATAATTCTTAAAACTCTAATCCTATACTAGAGACGAACTCCGTATCTAACGCCTTATGCATCTTTCCCCCGGGAAACAGGGGGGACCACAAAAAAAACAAACAAGCCCCCCCCCCCCCCCCCTTGTGTTTTGTTTTTGTCCCCCCCACCCCCCTGGGGGGGGGGGGCCCCCCCCCCCCCCCCCGGGCGCCCCCCCCCCCGAAAGGGGGGGGGGGGGGGGGGGGGGGGGATGTCCCCCAACAAGGCGAAAAACGGCCACAACACGCCCGACACCAACAAAGGAACCCCCCCCCGGCCTCCCCCCCCCGGGGGGTGGTGGGTGTGTTTTTGGTTGGGGGGGGGTTGGGGGGGGGGGTGGGTTTGTGTTAAAGAAACAAAACCAACATAGAAGAAACGCCACCAAACCAATACAACAAAACAAAAATGACGCGACAAAATGAAAGCCCCCCCGTCCTCCAGTGGGAACCGGAAACTGTCGAGTACAACCCCGCCAGCATCAATCTTGTGTGTCCCCCCCCAACAAATAAAACAAACACCGGGTGGGGTGGGTGGAAACCCCCCCCCAGAACTTTGGGGGGGGGGGTGTGTTGGGGTTGGGGGTTGGGGGGGTGGTTGGTTGGTCCCCCCCCCCCCCACCCCCCCCCCCCCCCAAAAAAAAAGGCCTGGGGAAAGTGGGGGTTCTGGTTTAGGAGGTGATAATCATAATTTCCCGCCTCCCTCCCCCTATATAAACATACTGGTCACTAGCAACAAAACGCTACATCACTAGATATAAAAAGCAGTACAACAATCATAGCTATGTCAAGATCAGCAAACTATAGTATACAGATAACCCTCACGGTAGATTTACCTTCCCTACCCGCGGTTATACGCGTGTAAAACAAATATTAATAAAAGCTAAAACAAAAAAACGTACAACACTACCGCAATACCTATTAACACGGTCCCGAGCTGAGGGGTGAGGAAGAAACAACTTCACCCAACATGGGGGCCCTCCCCCTCTCCCCATCTCGCCGCTAACCCTCGAAGGGTTATAAAAGAATTATCATCATACAAATAATCAAATAAGTAAATAGAAAGCGATAACTAAGGAACCTAACACAAAACTCTGAAGCTCAAGAAGCAGCATAGTATAGAAACTTGGGCCCCCCCCCCTCCCTCTACAGCACCTTGGGGATAGCTTGGCGACCGAACATAATATACACATCCACACTCCCTCGTCCCCCACCCCTCTATTGAATAAATGTCTGTTATTCTTGTTGGGTGATGACTGACGTTTGTTTCGGAAGGTAGATAGATGCTCCGCCCCCCCCGTGCCCCCCCCCCCCCCCCCCACCCCCCCCACCCCCCCCCCCCCCCCCCCCCCCCCCCCCCCCCCCCCCCCCCCCCCCCCCTCCAAAAGCGTTGTTAAAAAAAAAACAAATTGTAGGGATTAGAAGTTGTATAAGGATCACAAACACCACAAAACATGCATCGCGACAAACGAGAGTGGGGGTGGGGTGAGGGGGGGGGTGTGGAAGGGTATGCAGCAAATAATTAGTGTATGGTGTAATTGATGATGGTTTTGGGAGATGGGTTTGGTGTGAGTGGGGGGGGTGGACAAGTGAGTAAAACGCAAATATCTCTATATAGAAAGGGCACATATAAATCACATCGATTATATAACCACTCGGCCCACTTAAGTATCTAAATATAAACGAGATTATTAATATGGGAGCGACAGCCTGTATAATACAGCCTAGACATCCCCCCACCACCCCAGCACCCTCCAACCCCCCACTCCCCCTCCCGACCCCACCCCCCCACCCGCGAGATTTGTCCCCGCGGCCCAAGTAAATAATTAATACAAAACAATAAAAATAGCAATCAAACAAAATACAACTCTCAATTAGCACTTCCTTATGATAGCCCTTTAGAAGGCCCCCCGGCGTAGGGCGCAAACTATAGCCTAAAACCCCCCCTACTTATCAGCTAACACCCCCCTCACCCCCCCTCCCTACAAAGACCCAATACACCGCACACCCGCCCACACACAGAATATTATATAGAGGACTGCGTTAGGATGGTGTTGTATTGGCCGTAATAGTTTGGTCCCCCCCCCGTTGGGTGTTTTGTCGAATTCCTCCCCACCCCACCCCCTCCCACACCATAACCTACAACACAAAATCACCCACTTATTAAGAACACTAACCCCCTCAAAAAAACGAAAAGTAAAGATGGACAACATCACAAGCCCCCACCCCTCTCAACTATATAGCTACATATATATATAAGGATTACTAAATTTATAGACACACATCTAAGAGCTAAGAACTGGCAACCTCACCTAGAAAACAGGACACTTTGAAATACAAAGGGTGATCTAAGTTGAGCCAGCACCACATTTTTTACACAATAACTGAACGAAACCCACCTAATAGAAAAACCCCTGGGCAAGCCAGAAAAGGATTACTTAACTACCTAAAATCCACTACCTAATAAAAATGTAGCCCCCAACTTTTCATAGAGTTACACCCCCTGTTATATTTACCCCGTAAGGGTCATTTACCGTTTAGATTGCCGTTTAGATGCGTAAAGTGGGTAATTAACGTTAACTGGAATATCGTTAAGGATGTCCTAGGAAACGGTTAACCCAGGCGTGTTAAAGTATCTAATTTTATTTTGATTCGTTAGATACTTCAGCCTTTATTAACAGATAACATTATACTTAATCCTTTAATAATAACACCACACCACACCTTTTCTATCCTTATACTTCTATACCCCATTAAAGATTGTCCACCTTCTAATATATAATACACTAAGATAAAACCACAGCGATTAACCGGACAAGAACTCCGAGCACCCTCTATAGGAGGGGGGGATAAGATGATCACGAACCCCCCACCGCAGGGGGCCCCACTCTTAGGAGAGCCCCGTGCCCGCCTTTAACATACAACCCCCTCCAGCAGTTACCAGCTAGTAATAATGTCAGCCTCACACGCGTGCGCCGCTAGGTATACATCCCACCCATCCTTACGCCAGCCCCTCGACACCACTTAACGATCGAACTACGCTGCGCGACGTCCTTGCTAGACTCCTCGAAATACATACGCCTGTAGCTATTTGGCCCCGCCCCTATAAACAATCTGCTAATTAAAGCAAAATAGGGTTATTAACCTTACAATTAAAAACTCAATTATGCCAATAGGGTGGTTTCCTCTCTCAACAACAAGCAACATGGGACAACACCTACCCACAGTCCCCAACTGCGACCGCCGAGTAATGGAGGAAACAAAAAAAGAGGATAAAAAAACCACCCTATTATGGCCAATACACTTATTAAAACGTTTCTATAATTGTTCCCCTCAGGCTATAATTATAAAAACCCACCAAAACACATCCACCACCATCCAACACCTAATTACCATTTGCTTATCAACATAAAGCCAGAATTAACTAACCAACCATGTACTCTAGTGGATAGCGGGGCCAACTAGACTACAGCAGGTATTAGTTCATTCGAAAGTGACGTCTACAACAGAGCTAATGACAGCAGAAAAAATCCGAAACTCAGTAAAGGGATTGAGGGCAGTAAGGAGAATAAGGAACACCTAACTAAACCACATAACGACGTATTAACATTGAGAAATAAGCTGATAAACACAGACCGAGAAGTGTAAACTTAAAGCATAACACTGTGAGAGGTCCACTACTATCAGAACAGGCCCCACAACCTGCCCACACAACCAGCGTGGGGCATAGCGCGAGGGTTAAACACGATTGACAAAAACCAAACCTCAAACCCAAAAAAAACTCCCCCCAACCCCCTCCATAAGAAGGCGGGAGCTCCGGCTCATGCACCGGCCAATGTGGTTACTCATTTATATACTAATAAAAGAAGGTGACACTCTAAGGAGGTACTCGAAGACACAAAGAAGGACGGAAGGGGGTAATTACTAAAGGCCTTAAAATAAACGTTTATAATAATGAAGGCTTAGTTAATCTAAGGAAATCCAACTAATATTAAGATAATCTTTTAAGAATAATAAAATGTGTAAAATTAAGAGAACCGCTTGGTTAAAAGTTTCCCTAAGACATCCGCCTGTTAACGATTAATGTTGGGCGCATTACCGGTGAATTACGACTTTTTTAACGCGGCCAATCTAACGGCAAATCTAACGGTTAATTTACCCTTTACTGGTAATACTAGTGAGAAGCAAAGTTAATCACCACAAAAAAAAACCACAGTCAAATCAATACCTAAGCGCAAGAGCTCCTTATAGAGGATTCGTGCATAACAAATCCCCACAATCTACCCCACCCTCCCTTTATGCAGAGTAGGAAGAAGAGGGAAAAAATTACCGAAGTGAGCGTAGGAGGAAGGCCCGGGGTTTTTTTATTCCTATATAGGTGTTCACAACCACGTAAAGTAAAAGGTCGCTATTAGAGTAGTGATCCTTTGTATTTTTCAAAGTTCTTTCTAAACCTAAGGTGCCCAACTTACTAATAAAATAAGACACATAATCTACGATAAATTAAAATCCACTACCTCATAACAAATATATAAAAACCTCATAAACTAACGAGAAAGATCATTGAAATTGTGCACATTGATCCATCTACCTTAAACCCAACCTATAACCTAAAGATATTTCTTAGAGTTAAATCAATTTACCCCTATCAGTCTTTAAAAAAAAAACGCCGGTACCCCCATATCCTCGTAAAGTGTCTTAAGTCAAATTTACTACCCAATCTTCGCACTCTTCCTAATCAAATCCACACTCTACCAGATTCAGATACTCAAAGTAGCAGGGTAATCCCCTAGAACACGAGAGCATAAAGCACAAACCGAACAGAGGCTATAATCAAAAACTGCACCCGAGAACTACAGGGAGAACTTAAAGGCAACTTAACAACCCACCCCATTAGCAAGTACCCCCGTTAAGACAATAAGCATATTGGTATAACAAAACATACTAAAAGACAAGACGCCATTACCCCCAAATCCTGCCCTTTCGGTTAGGCCCTAGAGTGTAGGTAGGTGAGTTTCTAGAGCTTATAGAACGGAACGTACGGCAAAACGGGCTACCCCTATTACATAATCAACTCCGTTTTAAATACAAAAAAAATTAGATCAAGGGGCCGACGAGTTATATCTTTAATAAAAAAATCGGAAGTGACCTTTATAATAAGGCCATCCTTACATAATATAATATATAAACGAAAACCCACAAACTTAATTCTGCGTATATCTAAAGCACATACACCCAAACCCCCAAAACAAAACCCTCCCCCAACCGAGTACCCCTCGGGGGGGTCTGCGCGCAACCCCCACCCAAACAACCACCAACACGCACGCATACCTCATACGTGGTTGGCGTGTTCAGTAAGACCAAAAACAGTCGGTCGGCCGAAGGTTAGGGCCTACTTTTTACACTCTTTAACGCCGTAGTCATTTTGCTTCTTTCCTCGTTTTTTCTTGGGTTCTCTGATCTTCTCTCTCCACCTCCTTCAAATTACGATTTTACCGTCAGCAATTTCTTTCCAGCCACAAGCTCCCCATGTGCTACTAGGCTCACAGCCGGCGAGTAGCAATCATTTAAGGTGTTTTACCCCCATAACATTAAAAAATAAAGCAAGCTTTCCCTAAACTACTATAAATTCAAAAATAAACTAGGTATTCCTCAAGACTTAGCCCTTCTCAAATCATACAAAAAACCAACCAAAACATACTTTAAGATCTAAGCAAGAGATAATAACCCTTATCTTCAGTGGTTTTTTATTTATCCAGCAAAAGAACACAAAGAAGCGAGTGTGCAATACGGAGTCCTCATAATATAGTCTCTTAAAAGAACAACGTAGCTAAAATAACTCTAAATTTCCGCACCCACAAAAACTCCATCGAACGTTTTAAACCTAGTAGGAGTAATCTAGCACCTAGTTTTATTCCTAACTATAAGGAAAGGCGACTACCTATTTATAGTTTACTCTTTTGTTATACTAGTAATTGTATAAAGCGTTGGTTTCTCTCCCACCCCGTAGTTACCGACCGACCTAGTAGTTTTAGTAGGTAGAAGGATATAGCTAGTCCTTAATAGGAGATCTTAAGAGGCGTTGAAGGTTATAAATTCGTCTCTATCTAGTTTAGAGTAAATTATATACCGTTAGTCGAGACATAAGTAAAGTTAGGTATACCTAATTATAGTCTATAGACGTGTGCGGCGGAAGGAAGGACGATTAGTAACACTGCATACTAACTGGCTCACAGAAACCCGCAAGAGCCACAACGCCTATCATTTGGAATATCAGAGACCGTCGTAAGCCGCATCCTCCTTTATCAGTCGGCAAAATAATATAAATTATAAAAAAAAAAATAAGAAAGGATATTCCTCCCCCTAATAAGGTACGAGCTATACAATCAGTTCTTACATAAATATCAGGAAGTAGATACCCGAGAAAAAACCACTCTTCAATCAAATAAAAAAAACTCTCGTAGCCGATCAACAACACCCCAAAGAAAAACAGATAATCCACTGCCCCTAAATTAGAATGTTATAAGATAACATAGATCCAGAGGTATAGGGTAGTCCCTTAAGCTTAACTTACTCACCATATATATATAAAAATAAAAAGTAACTTAAACAAGAACCAAAATAAAGGCCTTAAAGCAAAAAGCTGACTTTCCATTAGAAACTATAAAGCAGGGCGCCTATAAAGCGTTTTTTAACAACAAATAGAACAAAAAAACTAACTAAAGTCCAATAAGAGAATAATTCAATTTAATTCTACAAACATTTATCAAATTATAAGCCACATAAAAGTAGATAAAATCAGGCACTAAAGAAGAACATCTATCCGTTCACACCTCACTTCTACACCTAACACATATAGTAAGCACGCTATAAAATTTAGTCATAAACCGGTGTCTATAACGCGCACAATTTATAAAAAATCTATATAGATAATCCCCCTGCTGTTTTATGAGAGTTTTCTAAGTGTAGGAATAATAATGCAGCCTCGATAATAGAAGAAGCCTGTTCTCTTTATGTATCTAAGAAGGGCTGCTAGTAATTACTAATTCTAAGTGGAAATTACATCTAAAGAAATTTAAATCTACCCTAAAGATTTTTTAAAGAGAAAGGTGTAGTAGTCAGCTTTAACGGGGCGCTAGCGGGTCTTTTATAGTAATGAAGTTTTAAGTATAGGTAATAGTTGTGCATAGAGGTACACACAATATGACCGTGGCTAAACTACAAAAAAGACCTTTTTACCCCCTCGTTAGTTATCCCTCCTGTTTAAACACATAAGAAAAACGTGGAGGTAACACCTCTAGTAATCTATAGTCTAAAGGCCGTTCACAGCAAGAGTATCAGTTTTAGCACAAAAATACTAATTATGAGAATAAAGTAATACAAAACTCAATAGGGCGAAAGGTTACACCAACAACAAATCTCCCCCCACCAATATATAGCATTTTAGCAGATTAATCTACAATTCTATCAGAAAAACTACAAATATCATAAAGGGGTTTACACTCCCTCCTACTACATACACCCCACTGAGAGTCTTATAAAAAAGGCTTCTAAAAGCGGGCTCCGTCTCTTTTAGTGAGCGGGGTGATATTTAGCATTAAACACTTATATATAGGCCTTAGTACCTTATCTCCATCTAATATTAATATAATTTTTAATTTGTTTTAAAAAAGAAAATTTAAAAACCAGAGAGGAACTCTGTTCCAATTGCTTAGCAGTCAGCGTTTACTAGGAAGCAAAGCTGCTTTATAGTATATAAGTACTTAAGGTTATAATAGTCCGTAAGGACTTCACGTTAGCTAGTTATGCCTCTACTCAGGAGAGTTTCTGGTTTTTAGAATTCTTTAAAAAAAAAAAACAAAACACACAAAAAAAAAAAAAAAAACGCTCGTCTAATTTATATAAAGGATTTCGTTTATTATAGATCTTATAGTTATAATACTCTTATAGTATAGAAGTAAGTATAGAGCTTAGACGAGTAGAATACTACTAGGTAAACCCGCGACCGCCCCACACCGTCGGTTTTATGAACCCAGCTGTAGGAGTGTACGGCGCTGCGTTGAACGGTGGTCCTTAAGGAGTTTGGGGGTTTTTACATGGACGGGCACGAGAGGATAGGAGGGTTGTAGTCATATTCGGTGGGGGGGGCTAAGGGTATAAAGTACTCTAGGATAGGTTGGGCTGCTGGTTTAGTGAAAAGGCATGCGTTTAGTGAATTTTCCTTGTTATAGAAGGAATACGCCTTGTCCGTTATATTTAGTGCGGGTGGTTTTTTAGATCACATCGTTGGAGATATAGAATTTATTTTTTGTCTTTTTCACCTTCCTATGCCTCGTTTGCGGAAATACGTCCTGCTTTATATATTTCACAGATATTACTAATAAGGTGTGGGTGCTTATAAAAAAAACCACCTGCGCCGTTCTCTTCCCTTTTTTCCTCCTACACATAAGACGTTCCGCCCAACTCCGGCAACGGCTTACTTTACAGTCCCCTTAATGGCATTAAGGGTTTTTTACTAATTTTAGTATGATTGCTCCCCCCTCCTCCCGCCCCCACCCCCCCCCCCGGGCGGGGGTTTCTTTGGTGGGGGTTGGATGGGGGGGGGTTGGTCTTAGGGGCTTGTCGGCCGGTTGGGGGGGAGGGGGTTGCGGTCGTGGTGGTGGGTGCTGGCATAACTGGAGGGGACGGAAGCGAACGTTGGAAGGTGAGGAGGTGGAAGAAGGGGAGTGCTGGTAGGTCAGTCCGCATAATTTACGGAAATGAGTAGAACCGCGGCTGTGACTTCATGGTACATGACGGGTGTAATAAGGCCTCCTTAGGTTTTTGTCTAAGCTTGGCGTGTAATTAAAAATTTGGATATACGTAACTTTCGTTAGGTTGTGTTATATGCACCTTACTTTATAGGTAATATATTGTGAATATACAGGGCCCTTTGCCTCGCCAAAGGATAGGAAATAATATTTATGCTAGTCGTTTGTTTATAATTTCGTAATACTCCTAAATAATTAAGAAGGCGTTCGAAGATCCTTAAAGATTTGTCTTTTTACGTTAAAGCACCTTATTTCCGAGCTTACTTTATACCTCGGATGATTTAGACTTGCTAGGTCTTCCCCTTAAAACCAACGTTCCATTAGAACCAACGTTCAATCGCAGGCGTCCTCACATCCTAGATGGTAACGACGGGTCTGCCTGTTACTCCTATCGGTATGTTCTACTCCGTCTAAGCTTATACTTATAAGATATAACGGTTATAGGGATTTGAATCTATAATAAAGGACACTCTTATAATTATATCGAGCGTTTAATAATTCTAAACAGAACCTCTCGCTTAGTAGAGCCCTAACTAGTACTGGAGTCCTTACGGACTATTATAACCTTAAGTATCTTTATAAACTATAAGCAGTCTAAACCGACCGTACAGCCCATAATTGGAACGAGTGTTTCCCTCTCTGTGTTTTAAAACTTTTAAATTATATAGTTTGTACTAGTATTATAATGGACTAAGCCTAATATGCCTAATACGCCCGCTTAAATAAGACCTTCCTTAGTTCTAAAGATAACCCCTATAAGTTCGTTTCTAAATAATAGATAATCCTAAGATGCATAAGATTTTGCCCTAGGTGACTACCTATTATACGAGGCTAACTATACACTTAGCTTTATACTATATAAACCTAGAGTTACCTCCTAAGACTAACAGAGCTTATTATACCACGGCCATATGGATACCTCCTATTAACCTATTACGATATTAACTTCTTTACTATAATAGACCTCTATCGCCCGTACGCTGCCTACCTACCTCTAAGCTAGGCTAGAATAATATAAGCAGCCTAGACATAAAAGAGAACAGGCTCGTATTATAGAGGCTGCCCATTTTATCCCCCTAACTAGAAAATCTATAAACAGCAACTAATTCTAAATGGCCCTAATACCTCTAATTAAGCGGCTTACCATAGGTAGAAGAAGGAACCTATACGCCTCTAAGCCGATAACTACTTCTAGCTAAAAATACATAGACCTTTTAGTTAAACGCTTTATTATGCGCTGCTATAGTTATAAGTCTCGCTAATGCCCTTTAATATAAATTTACTAAGGACTCACTATACCCTCTACTAGTACTTATATACAATAAATAGGCGATATCGCTAATAGATTTTATTATTAACCTCCTCACCCTATAACGATAAGCCCGTACCTATATAAGAATATGACCCTTAATAAATAAAATATGTCCGACTTAATAACAATAGCGCATAACTACGTTCCTAACCCAAGGCTGGTTTTTTACGCCGTTATGTAATGCTTACCCTAAACGCCCCCCTTCACCTCCCGCAGAACTCGTCCTATAGAGCTATATAGGTTTTTAGCCGTGTAGAAGAGACTTTTTTTTAATTTTGGTCGTGACTCTAAAGGTGGTAAATATAATTTTAACTCCTAATATATAGAGACTAATCTCTAACCGCCCTTAGCATCTCTATTAAGATATCTAATATATCCTTCTACTATAAAACTCTTAGGTAAACTAGAAAACGCTAAGACTAGTATAAAGCCGTACCTATAATAGTAGTCGCCCTTATAAGCTTAAGATTAACTAGTTAGATTTACCCTTCTACTAGGTAAATTAGTATAGCGAATACGGGACTTCTTAACGTACTATAGGACTGTACCGCCGTTTCTTCGCCGGAAAAATAAAAGGCGTTTATTATCCCTAATCTAGTAAGTGAGCGTACTAGAAGCCTAATTAATAAGTGAAAGTGCTAATTTAGAAAACCCCTTAAATGTCTATCGCCGACTAGTTATACGATACTTTTATGAAAATCTACTTAACTACTGCAAGGGAAGAATCTGCCCGGTAGTTCCTTAAGTTAAAGTAGGCCTTACTTTCGCCGACTGTTATAGAACGCCACCACTAGAGATGCGCGTTTGGCGACTGGGTTTATTGCTAGATCTAACGCAATATCTCCTTATATAAAGAGGCCTATAAAGTCCACTCCGTTATAAGAACCTCGGCCCTATCTAAATTAAACGAGTTATTAATCGGGTGGCCCGTATATAATTCTAGAAAACTCCTACCCTTACCCCGTCAGTCCGTACCTTCAGGATATGGCCCGTTTATTTTTCCCTAGTAGCTACTACACTCCTATTAGCCTAAACCCTTTACTAGGGCAGTATATAGCCTAAACCCCTACTAGTCTAATCTAAGGACTAAAACGAAGATAAGAACTACGATGAGTGTGACCCGTGTTTGTTTAACGAATTATTAACTTCTAATACGTTTAGTAAGGTGTAAGAGGACATAGGCTCTTACTATAGGAGCTATATATATGGCTTTTAATATAGGTATTAGCTAGAATGGCACTATAGAAAGAACTTTGAAATAACAAGGAATCTAATTAGCGACTTTTACTACGCTAACCTCTAGAAACCGGCCTATCGAGATTTTATAACAATCCTCTATAAGGATTGCCCTTATAGAATGCTTAAACCGTTATAATCCTACCCAGCGTGTTAAGTTTAATACCGTTAGAATTGCCGTTATATTGCGTTAAGTGTAAATTACGTAACTAGAAAAATAAATCGTTAAGCATGTGTCCCTCAGTAACTTTAAACCAGCGGATGTGGGACAGGTGTTAAGTCCTAATTAGGTTTGGATTCTTAGATACTAAGCCTTATTATATAACGTTTATATTTAAGCCTTTTAGTAATACCCCCTTTCATCTTTTTTTCTATAACCTTAAGTGTCCCATTCTATATAAAGTATAGTAACCACAGCGTTTACCGAAAGCTCCCCCGGTCCTATACAGGACGGGGCTGGCGTTAGTGACTCACGGTGAACCCCCCACCCCGCAGGGCCCTCTAGACTGAGAGGACGCGTGCGTCCTACATACACATCGCGTACAGGGACTTATTGGGGGGGGGTTCGCATCTACGCGTAGGTTAATTCACCTCCCTTAACGAGGCCGCTCGACCGCTTACCGATCCGATCCGGCGCACGCTTTTTAGGACCTCCTCGAATACATACGGCCTGCTGTAGCTATGTCCCGGCCCTATAACATCTGCTAAGTAAAGCAAAAATTAGGGGTAATTAACCTTTAACAATATTAAAACCTCAGATTATGTCCAATTTGAAGGGTGGATTG
>Ga0179591_1248258_pt1 | contig 13671 bp, 18 predicted proteins | sample CZOMad2_1_08_16f_FD_182891 | JGI IMG/M metagenome (GOLD analysis project Ga0179591, IMG submission 182891) | Vadose zone soil fungal communities from Angelo Coast Range Reserve, California, USA - CZOMad2_1_08_16fungal (PacBio error correction) | ecosystem: Environmental > Terrestrial > Soil >...
GACTGGACGAGCAGACTTCGAGCAACAGAAAATGTTAAGGGCAGAATCCTGATGTGAACACCGCCGGCTTTTTGAAATGCAAGCGATATTGAAAGGGGGAAAGAGAAGAAGCAGCATCCCGAAGTTTAGGGAAGACTGCACCTACTAAACCGGGTTATTCTATAACGATCAAGCCGGGCGGTTGGGACGGAAAAGCCGAAAGAAAAGGCACGGCAGGGGGGGGGAACAATATATTTCATTATTGCTCGGAAGGATTGCGACATGCAAAAAACCTGGGAGGAAACCTTGTAATGGAGACGATGCATACCACCCGAGGCCGGGATTCGGGGAGATGCGCGAAGAAAGAAGAGAAAAGAGCTCGCGGAGGTGGGGGGTAAGCAGGGACACTAGATGACGTAAGGGGATCTTTCAACGAGAAAGAAGGAAAATACAGCATCTCTGAAAAGGCGCGTCGCCACATATCAAAAAACTAACAAAGAGGGGGGAAAAACAGCACGATAGAAAGGGGGGGAAGAGTTAAATGAAAGGGAGCGAGGCTTAAGGGTGTGAAGACGGACGGAGCTTGCGTCTGTACAGCCCGTGAGAACCAAACGCCTTCTGGGAGTCAAGTGGAAGCTGTGTAGGGTTCAATCCCGGGGAGAGGCAGCTTGTCGAATCTCTAGGTGAAAGAGTAGGGGTAAAGGGGAGGTGGCAGGGGGGGGAAGGGACAGGGAAGGGAAGAGTAACGAGGCAGGGGGGGAGAGAAGGTGAGGTTATGGGGGGGAAAAGGGGTAGGGTGGACGGGATGGGGGGGAGGGGGGGTGGGGCTCCGTGGGGTGCAGGGAGAGGGGGGGGTAGAGGAGGACGGACGGAGATGGAGGGGTAGGAGTGGTGGTTTATGGGTGGAAGGGGAGGTGAGAGGGATAGAGTGGAGAGGGAGAGGGAGGCGAGGGAGTAGGTGGGGGTAAGGTTGTGAGCTAGGGGGGGGAGGGCGTTTGTGTGGGGGAGGGAGTGGGGGGCGGGATAAGGGGGGAGATAATGTGAATATAGGGGAGAGTAGAAGGGGCGAAAGGAGGTGGGTGGAAGAGGGGGGGGATTAGGGATGGCAAGGTTGAGAAAGCGGGAGGGGGGGTGAAAGCTGGTGGGAGCTGGGGTCGGGGAGAGGTAGTATGGAAGGGTAAAAGGATGAGGGGGGGGGGGAGCAATGTGAGGGGATGGGGATGAAAAATGGAGAGTGGCGGGGGAGGTGGGGCGGGGGTGGGGGGGTAGGGGGGGGGCGTACTAGTAAGAGAATAGGGGGGGAAGGGGGTGGGTGAGGAGGGAGGAGGGGGGGGGTAGGTGTGTGGTGGGGGGATGGTGGGTGGGGGGGATGGGGGGAAGGAAAAGGGGGAGTGGGAGAGGGGCGGGGTATGGGGGGATAAAATAGGAGTAAGAGGGGGACGAGAGGACGGTATGAGTGAGGGGTTGAGGAGAGTAAGAGGGGGGGGGAGGGGACGGGGGGGGGGCGAGCGGTGCGCGGGGGGGGAGGAAGGGAGGTGGAGAAGGGTGGGGGGGGCATGGGGGGATGAGAAGCGAGGGGAGCGAGGGGAGGGAGGGCAAGGGTGAGGGGAGAACGGGGGGGAGGAGGGGAAATAGGGTGAGACGGTGAGGGGTGCGAATAGGGGAATAAAGAGGGGGGCAAAAGAGAGAATGTGGTGGGGGGGAGGAAGGAAGGGTGGGCGGGAGGGGGGGGGGGGGATGTAATAAAAGGGGGGGAGGAGGGGAGCAGGGGAGGGGGGGGGGTTGGGGAAAAAGGGGAGAAACAGGGAAGGGGTATATGAGTGATGGGGGGTGGGAAAAAGGGGGACGAAAAAAGGGAAGAAGGGGGAGATAGGAGGGGGAAGTGAGGGGGGTGGGGGGGGGAATGGGGAGGGAGGGGGTGAGGTAGCGAGGGGGTGACGGGAGATGGAAAGAAAATAGAGGGGGGGGGGGGGGGGGGAGGGAGAGGCGGTAATAAGAGGAGGGGGGAGGAAAGGAGGGGAAGGAGGGGAAGGGGGGAGAGGTAGGAATGGAGAGAGAGGCCGGTGGGCGGAGGGGAAGGGGTGAGGGATAGAGGGTAGAGGGAGGGCATATGGGAAGAGGGTGGGAAGGGGAGGGGGGGGGGGGGAGAGAGTAGATATGGTGGAGGGGGGGGAAGGAGGGAAGAGAGGGTTAGGGTGGGGGTGATGGGGGTGAATTGGGGTAGGACTGGAAGATAGGGATGGAAGGGGGGAGAGGGGAGATAGGGGGGGGGGGGGGTGAGGATGAGTGGAGGGGGAGATAAAAGTTGAAGGGGGAGAGGGGAATAATGGAGAGGAAAGAGGAGGGGAAGAAGTGAGGGATGGAAAAGAGGGTGGGTTGGGAAGGGGGGGAGGAGAGGTGCTGAAGGAGGGAAGAGGAGGGAGGATAAAAATAAGGGGAGTGGGTAGGGGAATGGGGAGTCGAGGTGTGGGGGCGACAGAGGGGGCACTAGTGGCAAGAGGGGGGGGGGGGGGGGGAAGCGGGGGTTAGTGGGGAGGGAAGGCGGAATGCCGCATATGCGGTTTTTCCGAACTGGAGCAGTGGGAAACCGCGGGGGTCTCTAAAAGAGCATAACAAACCAACAGGAAAAAAAAAAAATCCTGCAAGGCAATCGTTCGTTGGAAAGGGTCGCAGTGCAGCTACAGGAGTGGGGAAAATGAGAGTCGCAAACATAGCGCGAAAAAAGAAAATGGATGGCTGGGCGCGGAGAAAGGCGACTCGCAATGCGGGGTAGTAAATACACCAAATATGGGCTTCGGTCTTCGGAAAAAGGGGGCTTTGAAAAAAACTCGTGAACACTGAGCCTCACTCCGGGCGAAGAGGGCGGGTAGGCGAGGGGGCCAGCCGAGATCAAGTGTGTTCTACGATAACGATCGAGGTGAATCAAGTTGGAATGAAAGGAAGATCCCTGTAAACGAGCCAGTCCACAAAAAGGTGTCGTCAGCAGCAAGGTTAACATTGCCCGCTCGCGCAGGGGAGCACGGGCAAACCAGTCTCAACTCGTACTACGAGGCAAATAATCCGCGAGATCGAGGAGAAAGTATGAAATGCGTAACTCTCACACAACGCCATTGCTGCCTACTTAGCAGAGGCGGCCGAGCGAGAGGGTTTGGGGAACACCGTCAGGTCCGAACGCCGCGGGAACTGGCGGCACATCGAAAATGCAGGCGAGCTCGGAGAGGGGGCGGCAGAGAGATAGCAGGGGCAGGCAATTAGAAACTGCCCGAAAAAGACTTTCAAGGGCGTATTCATCAGTAGAAACTTGAGGAGACTTTGCGGCCGGCAAAGGGGAGTGATATCGAAATCACGCGCATCGAGCGTATCGTGAGTATTTTCTGCACGGAAAACTTGTGAAAAGAAGAAAGACCGTCGCGGGTGATGGCAAGGATAGAAGCTGCGGGGCGCAAGCAACAGGCAGGTACATGCTGAAAAGCTTGCCGACACCGCTCGCGTGCAAAGTCATCAGCACAATCGCCCTGGTTCAGAACGGCGGTGGAGAGACCCTCTCACTCCAAACAGAAAAAGTCGGGCGACGAAAAAGTAATATTGGCATAGGTATTGTCGTGACGAGGGTCGAACCCAGAGAGCTCGGCGCTGGCAAGCAACGCCAGCGGTGAATCCCTCAAACAACAAAAAGGAGGGCAGCGAGACTAATCGACCAAACTGCCCGCAAGAGGAGAAGTGAAAACGGCCCTCTGGGGGTTGCCTTCAGAGGCGAGGAATTTTGATGGACAAGAGCAGACATCGGCGTTATAAAAGGAGTGACAACTCACAGAGCAAAGCATGCTTCTGCGCCTGCATAACAAGCATTTTCGGAAAAGAGAGACCTTGACACAAATTTGGGGATCTCGAGCGCCAGCCCCGGGTTCATATCGGAACCGATTAAACGCCCGGGTCTCGCAAGCTTGATGTAACTGGGATCGGTCGGATAATAAGGAAACAGATGAACAAGGGGGGGCTTTCCGGCGACGTGGGCCCTAAAGGTGGATTTCGCTAACGAAGAGTCATTCTTAGGCTGAGGCCAAAAAGCTTACGAGACGCAAGCGCCCGTCGACATGCCTAGTCCGGGAGGCAAAGAGAGAAAGTAAAATCAAAGATATTCCCTTCAAATACGCCGCTGACCTCGTCGGGCGAGGCCACAAAGTGTGAAGTCCCGATTAAACGGCAGCCCATACCAGAAAGAAAACAGCAAAGAACCACAAGCAGACAGTTAGAGGGCCAAATCTAAAAAACGCGAGGAAAAAAAGACAGCGCACCGTATCATAGGCCCCCGAATGGAAAGGCCGCCACCAAAAGACAGCCCACAACACCGGAAAACGGCTGCGGAAGGAAAGTAGGGGGTGGAAGAGAACAACCGGCACAACCGGTCCGACCGCAGAGATCCGAAAAACAACCGAGCTTGAGCTCAGAATGAAATAGCAATGAAAGGGGCGCAAAAAAAAAACTGGTCTCGCGATCGCCGAGCAGAGATTCGATCTCAACCAAGCAGAGATAAGTATTGGGAACGAGAGTTCAAAAGAGTCAGGCAGAACGGGCCGAAGCGGGACCGCTTCAAAGGCAAAGAGGCCGACCTCACAAGAGGAAAAGCCTCTCTCACAAAAAAGGGGAATTAAAAAATGCGGTTACCGGCTGAAGACCTGATCGCCGCGGCCTCCCCGAACAAGCTCTACTAAAGGAGCCTCTAAAGCCTCGGCGTGTTAAAGACCTCTTCGTCTGGCGAAGCCTTGACTGAAGTGCGTGAGGAACAGAGAACAAGGGGGGTGCCGAAAAAAAACGGTAGGGCTATCTAGGTCGGCGTACATCGGCGCGTTTATCTTCAGGTGAGGGGGACCCGTTTTGCCGTGGTGCTGACCGCTGTCCAGAACGACCTGGTTCGGAAGCAGAGTCTCCTGGGCCGGGGTTTTCAAGGGAAGTGGGGGGCGGAAGAATTAAAACGGCGCTGCAAAAAAAATTCCCCGATCGCACGAAGCTGTTTACGAAAAAAGTGGTTTTCGATCAGGGAACCCGAACCCTGCTGTGTGGAAAGAAGAGAGTCGTCGCCTGACGGGCGGGTTAGTCGCAGCAAAAAAAGACTTAAGCGGGGAAACAAGCCAAACTCAAATGTTTGCAGGACGCCGCATGAAGGAATCCGCGGCGAGGAGCCGACGGCACATCTACGCGCCTTGCCAGCTGCCCCTGCAAAGCCTGCCGCTACGAAAACGTGGCAAAGGCAAAAGGACGGGACGGAGGACGAACAGAGGGTTTGGGAACGTATTCGCGCAGGTGACATAAGCTATCACGCAGACAACGCCGGGCGAAATACAAATACAGGGGGAAAACGGGCCGGAAAGAAGAACCGCAGGAAAAGGAAAAATAGCCGGAATCTATTCCGACTAGGACCTGAAACAACCATCAGAAGAAAACGGTCCATGCTAAAACCATCGAGCGATCTTCAACGTGAAGTTCAAAAAAAAAGACATTGGGGGGTCAAGGGAAGGTAGGAATACGACGAAAACCGGACGGAGAAGAAGGAAAAGGAAAGCAGGCGATTAAAAATCTGCGCGAATATCGTGATACATGTATACACAGCGGAACCGAGGAGAGAAGACAAATTCATCGCCCTAGAAGGCAATCCGAACCCGAGGTGGAGGGAGACTAAAGAAAAAAAGGGAAAAGGAACGCTTGGTCGAATCGCATCCGGCGAAAAATGCGGACCAAGAACGCAGCGGCAGGGTGGGCAATGTGTGGGTTTACCATTGCCGCCAAAGAGGAAGGGTCTCGTAAATAGGGAGAAAAGACCATAGCCGAAATGGATCCGATCGGACGAAATCGAAAAGGGTTGGGGGTTTTGTCGGGCGCTCACGCCCCCGTCACGAGTGAACCAGGGCGAGTGATGGGGATAACTCTTCACCGCAAGGAACGCTTTACCGCTACTCTCAGGGTTAAGAAGAGAGAATACAGCGGGCCCAGGTCTATCAATGCAAGAGCGAACGCATCGGTACACAAGGCTCCAGTCAAAAATGCGCTGGCGGCAGGGTCACCACGTTTAAGGCCAAAACCAACTAAAGAGGAAATGGGCGCGGAAGATCATAGAACGTGAATCGGCACACTTCACGAAAGGAAACACTTGAAATTAAGATCTCGAGGTCAATCGTTCCTCTGTAGCTTTCAGTAAAGAATATGACGAACTCAATAAAACGCCGGCAGAACCCGATTCGCCACGCACGGCAATCGGCTCGGGCGCAGTACGTCTCCGACCTTGCAGGAAAAGGAATGGGCAAAGTCGCTCGTTGACCGCCTCTCCCGCAATAAAATCCTGCAAATTCTTTTTTGGTTTGGACGCAAGAGGAACCCGATCTGTTGCACGGGTCCTTAGGTCGCGGACGAGAGAGAACCGGAGGAGAGGCAGCAGATGTGGCGGTCCACGCGCGGATGGGGGAAAGGCATGTCCAAAATGACTCGAACCCCGGGGAGGGCAGGAAGAGGGTGGATCCTCGACCGAAGGTGTGACTGAAAATGAAGCAGCACAGTCTAGATGGGTGATCGTTAAAACCACTCACATCTCGAAGAGGGCGCTGCCGACCAGTCTTGAGGGAATGGCGCATCGAGAGTTTAACAAGAGGGGAAAAAGCAACCGTCGGACTGAATGAACTCGACCTAAAGTTTGGGGGGGTGTCTATGGACACGCACAACCGGCATTGGCAGGAAAAGTAGAAAGAAAGCATCCCTTCTTTCGTTCTGCCGACTATGGATGACTTAAACAAAACAAAGAACGAAAGCCTTCGGGGGATGCGAGCAGGAACGCGGACAAACGACGATTCTTGCAGGGCCGGACGGAAAAAAGGAAGAAAACGACCAAAAAAAAAAAAAGACAAAAAAACCAAAACAGATGAAAAATAGACGATTTACCAGAACTCTCCACCCACGGGAGGAACCGAAAACAGGAAAAAATCGAGGGGCGGAAGCTGAATCAAAATGTCCAAGACCGACTGACAATCGAAGAACAAGAAGAAAGGAAAACGAGAAGGTGCGGAAAAGAAAGGCACAAAGGGCCGTCTTCATCCCTGTCTCAGAGTTCCGTGAAGAAAGCAAGACCAAAATCCCGAGCGAGTTGGAAAAGAAAGGGCCCGAGGCAGGGAAAGGGGTCAAAGGTCGGGAAAGCCGACTATAGAGATCGACCGAGAGGAAGAAGGATCTTAAGGGGGAATCGAGGCTAAAGGGAAAGATCTGCGTCAAAACAACGAGGGAAACGACCTACGGACCAACCTAAACGGCGTCGCGAGAAAAGCGCGCGCATTAGAAAGATTGAAAAAGAATACTTGGGATCGGGAAACCGAAATTACCATCAAGAACAGGGCTGGTTATGGGAAATTCCGGAACTGGGAGAACACGCATAAGACGACCCGCTGTACAGAAATCATGTGCACACAGGCGGGGAGGACGGGAGGGGGGAGCAAAAACCTTACTGCTAGCAGGGGGTGATCGCATCAACGAAAACATTCTTACCCAGTCAGGGCATAGCGGGGGGGGAACCTTCGGAATGGGCGGGTTCCTTCTATTTCAACATTTATCGGGTGCGGCAACAAGGGCCGGGCGTCATCTGAAGAAGGAGCGGTCTGCCGGAAAGGATGGTGAAAGCAGGAATTGAAGATAAAAAATCTCGGGGAAAAACACAACAGGGAGAGTAAAATAGAGATTTGTTCTGTCGATCACTAACCGCGGGCACCAGAAAAAAATTTGGTCAGCATCAGCTCCTCTTAATAGGGGGCAAAAGCCGCCCTTTGGCCATTAAAACAGATCTTGACAGTTGAAAATCGACGTACGCCAGCACAAAAACGCCGGGGTCAGGAAACGGGGCATACACGGGGCAGATCAAGGCGCCGTCCGTTGGGCGGCCTAAAATAGCCTCCAGTCACTCCGAGTGCCGCTTAGGGGACGACAGCAGGGGAAACTGAGGTTCTGCTGGGCGTCTACGTAAAAAACAAAGGGAAGTCCACCTGCTGGCGGGGGACGAGAAAAAACCAACAAAGGGTGGCAGGGAAAGAACTGCGGACACGTATCCATGACGGATGGGAGGACGGCCGGCTGTTCCATCGATGACGAATTGGGGTCCATTAGCCACTAAAAGGGGCGAAGATAGCTGCGCCTCAGAAAACGACTCTAAATGCGTAGTCTAAAACTTCCCGCAGAAAGGAGGGGAAAACCCGAGAGGGATTTTGGCCTCGTGGGAGGGTTGATTCACTAGAGTAAGAAATCGGCAGACAGGTATTAAGATGACTGAAAGCGGGCCCCAAAAACCTGATCATCGAAGGCCTTCTATTGGGAAAAAAAAGGGGAGGTAGGTGATAGAGTCACGCCCAGAATGAGGGTAGTCTTGTACGGAAGCGATAAGGAAGGCCTCCAAAGAGTCGGGGTTGTTTCGGGCTTGTGTAAAGGGATGGATATGGCATCTTTACGAAACAGGGCTTGCCTGAACAGGAGCATCGAGACTGCAAGAAGTAAAAAATGTTCAAGGTTAGACATAGAGCATCCCAATAGTGCAATGACGACGGCTAGCATAACATAGCTCGCAAAGAAAAAACGCGCTACGACCAAAAAATGACGTGAGGTGAGAGTCACCATTAGGGCGGGTATTAGAGGTAATCCAACTGGGAAGAAGGGCCCTCAGGGAACAACAGGCAACTCCGGACGTCGGAAAACAAGATAAGGGGGGTTTTAGAATTTTCGGGGGGGAAAAAATACCGAAAAAAAAGATGTGAAAGGACGTATTTTGTCGGCACATGGAAAAGTCGATTAGACCAAGTCTGCTCCCTACAGAAGACACAGCAGTTAAAGTGCAACGACATCGATTCGGAAAAGTCCACCAAGAGGACTGAAGACGCCGCCGGAAGAGTATAATCGCCGCGAAAGTACATGCTCTCGAGCAGCGGGAATTGCGAGTCAAAAATTAAGAAAAAAATCTACAACACCACCCATTGGATTCCGTCGGTGGAAAGGGAGAGGCCGCCGAGGAGAGGTTTTCCCTCCCAAGCAACGGACAGCCTGGAACCCGAGAAAGGAGGTAGTGTGAGGGGGGGGCAAGAGTGACGACGCGGACGCATATCGGGGCTTGCAAACAGGAGTATCTCGGAAAGGCATTCGAGAGAAGAAAGACGAAAACCACAGCCACGCAGCGTCTTAAAAACAGCGGCGAAAGAAAAAAGCGCCGTTGCAGGCCACAGGTAGGGATCTCCCCTCACACTCGGAGTGGAGTGAAGGAGGGGGGGAAAAAGCGGCGTAAAACGTTTTGGAAATCGACTCGAAGAGCAGACAGAGGCGGTGATTGCACCGGAGGGAGGGAAAAACTGTGGACTATAAATCTTCAAGGCCATCGGGGATATAGGCAGACCCCGGGCGAACGGAGCACCGAGTAGGGCGTGCGGTCATCCCAAAGGAAAAAGGGGTCTCACACGTTACGGTGGATAGCCGAAGCACAAACGATTTCTCAAATAAAAAGGAAACCTTACTGGATATGAGGATGAATGTTCGGTAAAAGGAGGTTCGACCCATCCTCTCATGCATGGGCAGCAATTCCTCCACTCAGGAGATCCCACAAACAGGAACTGGAAAGGACGCGATGCAGGGGGGGGGAGATGCAGACCATCAAATGAAACAAGGTTCGCGCCAGACGAGTTATAGATTAACGAAATCTTATGTTAGGTCAATAAAACGAGATTAGGAGATAAAGTGATCGGAGATACAAGGTTAAAGCGCCCGCGTGCTGCAAAAGATATAGCCGCATGTTTTCTCTGCGCAATCCCTTGACCAATTTGTTGCGAAACCCGAAAACGGGGAAAAGGCAACGATGGCACGAAAGAATAGAAAGGTTGAGCTGTTATGTTGGCAAGGTACGGAGATCAGGACAAAGAACACGTGGTCAAACCGACGAAAAATCAGCGGCGGTATTCGAGCTCTGGACCTGCAACGAAACTCGGTCACCGAGAAGGATGCCTCCAACTCTTCGGACGCCGCGCAACGAAGAAGGAAAAAGAAGGGGAAAATTGCGGCAGAGGAGGGAGGCAGCGGAAGACATATGGAATTTACGGTCGGCAAGAGGGGAAAGAAGCTAAAACGCGGCCACAACTTGAGGGTGAGCCCAGATGCGAACGACCGGCGAATACATCAAAGGCGACGAAGAGAAGGCACTGAACAAAACCAGTTCAGTACCAGATAGAAAACACTCGGAGAATGACGGCCGCCTACGCCGAACCCACATGCGGCAAAACTGAAGGAGCGCAAACAACCGCGGCCGCGGAAAGGGGCTGCGGCCGAGACAAGGGAGTTCGAACGATAACCAGAAAAAAGTTAAAGAAGAAAACCCGGCATGGGCTCTCTCCCTTAACCTGACGGGAGGGTTCTGCGCGGGGCAAAGAAAAGAACGACGGGGGGGGGCGACTAACCAGCCGAAGCAGAGATAAAGAACCTATGCAGGAGAGAACGGGTGTAATGTACAGCTCGGGTTTCGATGAACGGAGCTAAGTCCTTAAACCCAAAGGAACCCCGGTCAAGGTCTCAAACAAAATAAAAGAGTAGGAGATGCGGGAAGCGGTGAAACGGCATAGGGAATGAGCGCGAACTTCCCCACCGTTCAGAAGAACACGCGATGAACAGAGAAAATATTAGGAACAGACAAATGCCTCGTCGGAAGTGGGAAAGAACACTCGGAGTGGCCGTTCTGACCATGTGGGGAGGGCGATAAAAAACCGGGAAAAATGTGAGAGAAAAACTGTCAAGGGATATAAGGTCGAGCGAACGCATGTTAGGGTATAGGAAAGGTCTGTGAAACGGGGTTGAACAGGCGCTGGATATAATGAGAAGACCTGGTGCGCGGCCAAGCGGTCTGGCCAGACCTGACGGAGTTGTATTGGAGTCAGCTTCTGCATCTAATAGAAAGAAAGAGAACCTAGCTGTGATGCATCCTGTTCAGGGCGAGGTTTTTTTAGGAGGGACCAACGAACTGGCAGTCTTTGGTTCGGTATGAGAGGGGCTCCCTGTCGGCTGTATAGCCGGGCTTCTCTTCTGCATCGTCAACGGTGCAGCCGCCGGTCCTGCGTCGAATAGCCGAATTATAAAAACTACTTAAAAAAATTGAAAAACCTCAGCTAACCTAAAGCTAGGTGGGAGGGAGCGGCGTCTCGAAAGTTTTGGCTGATTCGAGAGGTGCCCAGAAGCATCCTTCAAATCCAGCGAAGGAAATCGCAGAGGACTGGCCAACTGAGCCGTTAATACCACAACTCTTTTCATCTTGTCTCCGTAGAAAGAAAAGAATTCACAAATCTCCGGATCGATTCAAGGGCGTGGGTCAACCATCGGAATGCGAATCTGCCCCAGGGGCTGGCGCGAATGTTCAGATCACCAAGGGTTCAATGGAAGTCGATCTACGAAAACCAAAAAAAACGCAAAACGGAGGTCCGGGCGAAAACCGGAAACTTGGGTAACCAGCTGGCGATATCGATCACTACAGGGGATATCCACGCCGCAATCTGGAGCTTCAGGAAGGACATACGTTTACTCTACTGGCATAAAGGTAGCCAAGAAAGAGAGAACGAAAGAAAAGGGTGTAAAATGAAGAGTTCGATCAATCGCAAGCCTCGTTCAACAACGCCGGGGGGAAGGTTCTGCTGAAGTGAGCCGCTGGCGGGGAAAAGCCGCCGCCGGAGCTCGAAGACGTTGAAACTAAAACATCGTTAATCTCCTCCAGCCGGGAAACGTCGCAAACATCGAACGGGAAGGTTGATAACCAAAGCATGAGTGGGAGGGAAAAGCAAAGGGAACGTGTATTACCAGGGCGGTTGACTGATGAAAGCACTCAAAGAAGCGGTGCGCGCCGACCATCGTGACAATAGAAAAGGGCACGACCGGGGAATCGTGCACTCACGGCCTCTGTAAAACTAATGCCTTAGGAGCGTCAATGGTTACGGCAAGAAACATACTTCACCAGAAGAAACGCGACGACGTGCTCGAGTTTCGGATAGCGAAAAGAATGCTCTTCCTCCCACGCAAGACCCGACTGACTAGAAGCTATCGGGACCCTCGTGCCGCGGGGTCGTAGGGGGGCATTAGTAAGGGCCGGAATAGATATAGAAACCTGCCCAGCCCGGGTGTAGTTAAGGTGGGAGGGGGGGGAAAAGGGTGTGGGGAGAAATTACGTAGGGGGGGAGGTGGGGGAAGGAAAGAGAAGAAAGCAGGAGAGATACCGCTCTACGGAGACTTCTAAAGTGTGCAGGTCATTCCGCGTCCTGGTCCTCATTCATTACAGGAGTGAAAACCCTCTATGTCAACAAAATCTCCCTAAAGACCTACTGCAGCAAAGGGCTTGGGGTGTGGGAAGCTGGGATATAATCAAGGGCTTGCTCCCGATACCTCCTAACGGAAACCGCGGTCCCTTGTATTCTAAGGAGAGCAGAAGAGGGGAGGGCTTCCCCGCCAAAATCATGGAGAAAACTGTCAAAAATGCTGCTTCCTACAAGGGGTAACGACAAAGGTGATCGCTCGAGACTTTTCACGTGTTGAGGGACACACATCCGGCAGCACATCTCGTCGGGATCGAAAAGAACACGCGATCTCTTTGCATGGCAAGAGAATAAAGCGTCTTATCAAGGGATCGAGAGGCGTCGTTGGGATACACTAGCCCCAAGAAGAAAGTCTCGGACCTAGACTAAAGAAGAAGATTTTGTGGCTATCCACTCAACCCTCAGGAAAAAAGTGGGGAGAGTAGCAGAAGAAAAAGCAATCACATTCTTGGAGAGGGGGGGTTGCCGAGCGATGGAAGTGGGAAATGCGTCTTCGCTCGCAAATGACGGCACTCCGGGTATTCTATGCGAAAGTAAAGACGATCCTTGAAGGAGAGGGGCTAAAGGGTAGCAACGCCCCTCTTCGACAACCATATGCAAGTGGAAAACAACAGGGAACAACCAATCCAGGGAGGCCTTCCAGCTGGGAAGACCAGATAGACCGCTCTAGGGCTGGAAGGCTGAGCCCAACCTGGTGGACCGAAAAAAAAAAAGTCGAAGAACAGAATTCTATGAGAGATCAGGGCTTGAAACAGACAGGCAGAATCCGGAGAGTAATCAAAGAACACGGAAGCACATGATCTCTAGTGAAGATTGGAAAAGGAACACGATCGGCTGGTGTCCAATCCATGCCGGGGGCATTTTGGACCTAGTAGGCGCCAAGGACGATGAAAGGTCGGGAGAAAAGGCGCGTAGGAAGGGAAAAATAATGGCTAAGGGAAAGAGATCTGAAGCGAGGGAACGGCAAAGGACGGCTCCCACCAAGCTGCGAGCGAATGAGGCTATAACGGCGCGAGGTCTCGGGCTAGGCCAGTGGGGAGGGGGGGTAGTAGGTCAATTACCAAAGGTTCCACCACGTGATGCGAAATTCAAGCAAAAAAGCACGGACTCGACGCCGGGCGGTAGAAAACTGAACTGGCCCTTGAAGTTCTGGGATGCGCTAATAAAACTGGAAATCAGAACTGCATAAGAAGAACTTCCGGTCGGCATATCTAAACGGCTGATGCTTGGGCTGCGGAGGGGTTCAACATTGTTTATAGGGGGTTATTGAAAAAGGCTAAAGGGAATCCTCTGAGGAGCATTACACGGGTAAAAGGGTGAGGTTAAACGTAAGTGGCTCAAG
>Ga0179591_1331229_pt1 | contig 13670 bp, 11 predicted proteins | sample CZOMad2_1_08_16f_FD_182891 | JGI IMG/M metagenome (GOLD analysis project Ga0179591, IMG submission 182891) | Vadose zone soil fungal communities from Angelo Coast Range Reserve, California, USA - CZOMad2_1_08_16fungal (PacBio error correction) | ecosystem: Environmental > Terrestrial > Soil >...
CTGGTCCCTAAAGAAGTGAATGGGGCTATGTAAGAAAGTAGGGAGGGAGCAAAAAAGGACAACCTGATTTCTCTGCGGGGGCGACGACCTGGAAGGGGCCCAACCTTCTACGTCCATGGGGCCGAAGGACCTGAGGAGCAGGGTGTGAAGGGATGTGGAAATACTGTTACTATAGACTACTATGAATATCCTGGGGGGCAGGATAGCATCTGAGGGCTTTATAAGGGGGGTGGTGAGAGGTAGCGGCCCAGTAAGAGGGAGAAAAGGTTAAAGCACCGAAGGGACACACAAGGACTAGGCTGGCCGGCAGGGGGGGTGGTTACCGCCCGGGGGACAGAAGGTGTCCGGGGACTGGGTCAAAATAAAGGGAAAAGGATTGAAAAGGACATGTCAATTGGGGATACGCTGCTGGGAGGTAGGTGTGAAAACTGTCTCGTAGGAGTTATGATCAACCTGAGAAGAGAGGGGGGGAGGGGAAAGAAAGCGAGGTCAGGCAATATCTCTTAAAAGCCATCCGGCCTGAAGGGGCTATACTGGGGGGGACCGGTAAGAAACCTGATCAAAGATTGAAGGGCAGGGGTATACCAATTTGGACTCCGAGGAATTTTTGGTTTGGTTGGTTTTTACCCCAACCCCACACCCCCCACCCCCCAAACCCCAACAAACACCCCCCACCAACCACCCCCCCACCCCCCCCCCCCCCCCACAACCCCCCCCCCACCACCCCCACGCCCCCCCCCCCCGCCCCAAAACCCCCCCCCCCCACCCACCCCCCCAACCGCCCCCCCCAAACCCCCCCACCCCCCCCCCCCCAACCACCCCCCACCACCCCCAACAACCCCCCCCCCTCCGCCAACCAAAACCGCCGCCCCCCCCGCCTGCCCACCCCCCCCCCCCCCCCCCCCTCCCCCCCACCGCCCCACCCCCCGCCGCCACACCACACACCAACCCCAACCCCCCCGCCCCCCCACCCCCCCCCCCCCCCCACCACAACCCCAATCAGAACGCCCCCCAACACCACCCCACCAAACCCACCCCAGACCACCCCCCTCCCCCCCCCCCCCAACGACCCAACACTCCCAAACGCCCACCCCCCCCTGACACCCCCCCCCCACACCCCCCCCCCCCCCCCCACGAAGCCCCCCCCCCCCCCTCCCGCAACACCCCCCCCCACCCCCACCCCCTACAAGCTCCCCACCCCACCCAAACCCCCACAAAAACCCCCCCCCCCCCGCCCAGAAGCCCCCACCGCCCCCCGCCCACCATCAACCGCCCCAACCCAGCCCCCGCACCCCAAACCCCCCCCCCAAACCCCAACCACAAACCCCCCCCAAGCCCCCCAAAACACCCCCCCCCCCCAAGAGCAGAACAAAACGCCACTACCCAGCAAAACCCACCAACCCCCCCCCAACCCCCAGGACACCCCCAACTTTTTTTTTTTTTTTGTTTTTTTTTTTTTTGTTTTTCTTTTTTATCCCACCCGCCACCCACAAACCCCCACACCCCTCACCCCCCGCGCCCCCCCCAACCCCCACAACACTCACAACCCACACCGCCCCGGCCCGACCAACAACCCAACACCCCCAAACCCCCCCCCCCCCCCCCCCCTTTTTTTTTTTTTGTTGGTTTGTTTGTTGTGTGTTTATTTTTTTTTTTTTTTTTTTGTTTTTTTTTTTTGCCCGCCTAAAGCCCGCCCACACACGCAAAATGACCCCGAACCTCAAAAAAAAAACCACAAAGAAATCCCCAAAAACACAAACACAAACACCACCCAGCTCCCCCCAAAGGCTGAAAAGAAAAAAATCAAAAAAAAAAAAATAGTTTGGTTGTATATCCCCCCCCAAACAAAACCCCCACCAAGGGTGAGATGGGGCCACGGAATAGATACCCCTTGAATAGGTGCACAATCATCTTCTTTTCTGATTCCTAAGAAGCTTTCCAAAAGCTTTTCAAAAAGATCTTCTCCGGTTCAAATACCTTGGTTGCCGGGAAGACGCCGGGAATTTGTATCCACCATAGAAAAAGTGGACACCGGGGCAAGTGGGGGGGAGAGGAACTCCCTTAATGTTGGGAGGCGGGCAGTAGGAAAACCCGTCGTCTTAAGAGTAGGTCTATCCATCGGGACCAGCGTCAGTATAGGACATTTCAACTTAGATAGGATAGTAAAAAGGCAGGCTCGCTGTCGAATTTTTGGACCTCCACTGTCATGGGAAAGCAAAAACGTAAGACTTTTTGAAAAGGGGGGCGAACTAAAAAGCGGGGGCACCAGATCCTGGGGGACGTGACGTCCAACAGACGGGTCGAACGACCAAACCTTAAAACTGGTTGGGTCTTGGGGACAGGTCACAACGATGATGATCCTAGATGCGGTTGGGGTTAGGGTCAAATCTGTGACGAAAGGGGGGGGACCTGGAAAAAGCCAGTGTTTTAAGGTGAAGGGACAAAGCTGGGCCTCCGCAAAACGGATTGAGACTCCTTTGTCAGAAAAGATGATGGACGCGCGTGAATCCCTATGATCTTCGCAGGAAAGAGGGCAGGGGGTCAGAATCTACAGTTGGGGAGGCGATCGGGGGAAAACATCCCGCAGTCAACGGACGGAGCACGACATTGAGACCCAGGCCACCACCCATCGGGGGGTAACAACGGGAGATCAAGAAGGGTTTAAAGGAAGGCGGACCAAGGTCCGCAGCTTTTCAAAGCCAATCCGCAGTTCAGGGAAGAGCACCCTGCAGAAGTTCTCTCGGGGTGGAGGAACAAGGGGGGGGGGCAAATTTCACTGTAAGGAGAACGGTACGGGAACGCAGATGGGTTTTAAGGGGGGGGCAAAGAAAACCTGTAGAATCAACACCACGGGCAGTCATTCCGCGAACAAGATCGGTACAACCAAAGGGGAAAGAAAGGGGCCAATCAAAAAAAACAAGCGATTCCAGCAGGCTGCTCCGGAGATTCGGGTCCAAACTGCAGGGAAACTAACGTCTCATGAAAGGAAGGAGTTGGCAAGGGGACAGATCGTGACTCTGAGAAGGAAGGAGGACTGAAAAAGATGGCCACCGCAGAGAAAAATGAGCTCTGAAGATGTAGGGGCCCAAGACAACGCGGTGTGGTCTTGGCCTTGCAGGGTGGAGATAGGGCCCTGGCTGTTGCGGTAAAGGGCAAAGACGGAAAAATCTCACTTGAGGGGGGACTACTACCAAAATGAATATCAACAAGCGAATCCCCTTCAAAAACGGGAAACCGGAGGTCTCAACTCAAAGAATTTTACATAACTTGCACGACATCCAGGGGGTCAGCGTCGGTATGCGTGGGAGAAATGGCTGACTTTGAAGGAGAAAAAACGCGAGGCGGGGGGTCGACTATCAGTGGGTAAACTACCCGGGGGCCGCGAGGAGAAGGGTACAGGGACGAAACCAAGGGGGCCTGGCTATAAGAAAAAGAGTAAGGAGACCTCAAAAAAACCAAAGGGAGAAGGGGAAGATAGTAAAAACAATTCACCGTAAGCGGGCAGGGGATGCACCGTGATGGTGATTATTAAGTTGACCCAGGGGCGCTACGGAAAACTGACGCGGACTAGTGACAATTCCATCAGGGGGGGGGACCCGATGGGAAAGTAGATCAAAAAAAGAAGAATATCGAAGCACCATCGGGGGGGAGACCCCGGGGGTGGGTTCAGGTTGTTCACAGATTCAGGTCATTTGTTCTAGGAACAGGAAAAACAAGACGGACCATTCAAAGATCGATACAGGAAAGATGACGGTGGGAGGTGGCGAAAGGACAGGGGAAGTTGTTAGGACTCGTATTTAAGAGAACGGGAAAGAGAAAATTGAACGGGTATTAAAAAAAACGCAAAGGGGTATGTGGAAAAAAAACTGAGAGACACAATTCATTCGTTTCTAAGTGCCAATCAGTACAGCCATTAGCATACGAAAAAGGGAACACAGGCGGGTAGGGAAGTTGGGGAACCTGAAGGGGGGGACTGAAAGACTTTTACCTTGGGTTCGGGCAGAAAAGGGGAAGACAGGAGGGGTGGGTCTTAGACCGGAATTAGAGGGACGGATGATGCCGGCACCAGGCTCAGGGCTACTATCGACACACTATAATGGAACAAAGGGGAAAAAAATACGCGGAAGGTCCTAAAAGGTTCCACTCCTAGGAATCAAAGTGGCAGGCGGGGGGCAACAGTGCGCAAAGAAAACTTACTCAGAGAGGAACGAAGAAGGAGTGGTGCGCCCGCAAACTCCGGTTAAAAGCTGCATAGAAGGGAGGTTACAGCAGGGGGGGGGCCTTATACGCGCTCCATCTTCTTCGAAGAGGGGGTGGGTAAACAAAACATCTGCGGGGTTATTTCTGCAAGGAAGGGAAGGTGCACGGTTAATACTGAGACGGTCACTTGGAGGGATCCTAAACCTAGGCAGCTGTGCGAGGGGCGCACCAAATTGATCAAGGAGATACCCTAGTCTGGCGGGGAAGGGAGAAACTGGAGGCTGTTCCAAGACAGACGGGGTTGCGAAGTAGTAAAACGATTCATATGGTAGGGGAAGGTGAATGTTAGATTACCTATTTCAGGGTGACTGAACACGACTAGGACCCGAATCTTAGGGAAGCGGGAAGTTGGCGAGTAGGGGAACGTAAAGCAGACCTGCCGGGAGTTGACGCTACTATCAGGGTTCAGTAGGGATTCGAGGAAAAGGGAAAACCGTCTATAGGCTTAGATTCCCCCCTGTGGGAGAAGGGACCCAGCTGATAATGCGCCAAAACTTCGAGTGGAGCGTAAAACAACCATGAGCAGGCGTGGGGGCAAGACAAAAAGAGATCCGAACAAACGGAATCACAAAAACGGCTGACGGGGGGGGTTCCGTCTTTGTGGAAACGTCTGAATGTTGAGATTCACCGCCACGGTATTTTAGAATGGGGACGTTCTGGGGTCCGAAACAAGGAAAAAAACAATTCCTTTAAATGAGCAAGGACGGGCGAGGGGGTACAGGTCCACGGTGGCACAAACAAACATTTCAGAAGACCGGGTCGCTAACGAGCAAATTGAGGTGACGGATTTACACTGAAGAGGGGGGAAGATGACTACTAACCTCAGCTCGAGGGCCGACTGGGGATCCCAGGCAGGGAAAAAAAGGAGGCGGCAAAAACAACAAAAGGTCAGGCGTCCCATACTGAGCGGGGCCCGACACCGTGCACGGCTGCAAGTCGACACCCCCGTAACTTAGACGGCACCAGGAGACGGGAAACTGGCCCCACGGGTCCAGAAAAATCCTTGCGCAAAGACGCGATGGCAAAAATCGGCAAGGGCTTCATTGAAGCGAACAAAAAAAAAACCGGGCAACGCGGTTGGTACGGACGTCCTGCTTAGAAAAATCACCCAAAGGACCTCAGACTTCCGCGGTTTAAGGTGGAAGAAAAGATCTCAAGGAGCAGGCGTTCACCCAGAGACACAGAGAAGGAAGCGCGGGCAAAGAGAAGGCCTTTCGAGCACCTATAGAGGAAAAGCCGGAAGGGAAGCCACAAGAAAAATCCGACAGGAGCCGGGAAAATTCGGCATTCTTCAAAGAGGGACCCATCCCAACCTTCGTTCTTTAGGTAGAAATAAGGGCACTCAAGCCTCATCAGCAGAAGAGCGGGGCGAGGGAGGTCCTGTTTGTGCAGCTCAATAGGGGGATCCAACCCTCCGCGAGGGTGAATCTCAGCACCAGAGGGATCAAGAAACGCAGGTAGAAAGAAATCCGGTTCACATTATAGCTTCCCAGATTGGGAGTAGTCAGATGACCACTCAAAGGCAACCCACCAGAATCGTAGCGCGACGGACTCGGAACATGGCAAAAATTACCATCGCTGCACCACGGCAAAGAGGGGAAAGTCGAGCTAAAACAAGCAAAGCCGACTCTACACGTGAACCTGTAAAGAGGGGGGGGACCAAGCCCGAAACCCCAAAAAAAAAAAAAAAAACCAAAAAACCCACCAAAAACAAAAAAACAACCCCACCACCACCCCACAAAAAGCCTCTCAAAACACAAATTAGGATGAGTGGCACCCAGAGGGGAAAAGGGTAAGTCGGGATTGGGGGATCAGGTTTCCGAGGTGGAGCTATGCGCAGGAGGGGGCCGGTGGAAATGGGACACCCCTCATGGAAATGGTGACGCAGGGGTCCCGCGATAGAGAGCATGGGGGTTGACACCTGGGTTAAAAAGGATCAAAAAGCTGGTAAAGGTATCTCCAGGTTTTAAGACAGGAACGGAAGCGATGAAGGAGGGGGGTGAGGAACAGGTCTGCCGACGTCGACTTTCTTACTTCCTAACTCTGTGGAGAAACCGGAAGGGAAAGCGCAACCGAGGAAGTGAAGGGGGCTGCGGGCCTGGAAGTGCACTTTAAGCAACTAAACGTGGGACGTGGAAGTGCGGCTGTAAGCGTTAAAGTGAAAAAAGGGGAAAAGTATAAGGTGCCTTGGTGGAAGGGGGTGCGTCCCCTGCGGAGGGATCAACGGAGAGAGCGGACAGAGGGAACAAAAAACACCCAGGGGCGAGGGGCAACGTCCATTTGCTGGATGGCTGCCTTGGAAACGCGTCTCCGGTCAACGTATACGGTCCGGAAGGCCAACACGTAGAGTCCGGGGTTGAAACGGGACAATTAAAAAGGGGAGGTAATCTACGTCTCTAAGAAGCAACAGGCTTTGAGGTCGGGACTGACTGATCTAGAACCAAGGGGGGGTCCGAGGTGAATCTGAGCATAGGTGAGGGGAATAGCGGGGACCCCTGGCACATTCTCTTCTCAGGTGCGAGGGAGAAATGGGGTTGCAATCTAAAGAAGTGTCGTTGTCCGGGGGAACGATACTTTACTCCGGAACGGTGCGCGTTGGGAAGAAAGAAAACCTGTTGGCGGCACGTAATTAAACTCGGAGGAAAGCCGACTTCGGGGACTCTGGCCCGTCAGAAAGAGGGAGGATAAATTGCGGGTAACGATCCCGAGAGAATCGGGGATACTAACAGTGACCTCACAAAGAAACGAGGTCCAGGCTCAGACGCAACCGGGCAGGGAATCATGTAAACCAGGGGGCGTAACACGCAAAAGTAAAGGGGGAACCGGTTACGAGTCACGGAGAGACGTACAAAAGGAAGAACCCCAGAGAAACGGGGTTTGCCGGTGGGTCACAGGCAGTTTAGCCTGCGATGGCTTTTGGGGAGTTGTGGCAAACTAAAAAACCTGGGGGGGGGGGAGACGAACATGAAGTGGTGTGGACAATTCTAAAAATGAGGGGCTTCGCAAACCACCGGATTCGCGCTGCAGAAAGAAGGGGGGGGGTGAAGGGCGACGGTGTGCAGGGAAAGGAACAAGATCTTCCAACTCACTTGGGGGGATTCAAGGACTCTAGACCTGTTTGGGTCAGTCAAAAATGAGGAGAAACCCATAAAAGCAGTTAGATGCGCACAGGAGGAGAGAAGTGAAAACAAAATCGTAAAGAGGAGGACCACCCGAAAAATGATCTCGGTAGAAGCGAACATGGTGAAGCAAGGGGCCAACGAAAATCAAGGGAGCCCTCTTCATAATCAAGCTGACAGTGCAAACGGAAAAGGGAAAGAAAACTCGCAAGGGGCGGGGGCTTATGTGACCTGAAGAAGAGTGGGGGCCAGTTCCGCGACATCAAGACGGGGTGCGATCGACGATCCCGGGATAACAGGGGAGCGCCAGATAGGACAAGTCTCAACACGAAGATGTGAGATACGGTGAACAAAAGATTGCAAAAATCCTTGGAGAAAATCTAGAAAAAGAAGGCCAACAGCTGGAAAGACCAGGAATATCAACGTCTTCACCGGGGGGATTGGGGGTGACTAAGTCCCGCTTATGGTGCGTAAAAATTGCACCTGGTATCAATTCTCGGTAGGGGGGTACCGGGAAAGTAACGAACGCAATAGGAAGGGTTGCGTTGTGCCCTGAATCTTGGGGCGAGACGTAGCCAGGACGAAACGGTCCAGTTAAGCTCTTACGGGGCCGAATAAAAGTCAGGGGACCACTCTCCCCGGGACCGTGGCGAGAAAATATGTGAGAAAGAAACGACTAAACTGGTCCGGAGGGGTGGGCTCACTGGCTGATCTGAAGGGTGACGGAGAACCCGAAAAAAGAGGGTGAGAACTATCATACGCTTTGTACGAAGGCGATCCAGTTCCATTGCGAGGTTTTGGGAAACGAGGCCTAGAACCTAAAAAAAAACGGAGAAGGAAGCTTCAAAAAACTTCACCGTCATCGTGCTAAACCGATGATGGGGGGAAGGACGTACTGGTTTAAGATGAAAGCCAAATGATCGACCAGAAATGTGACTGAAATTAAAACGGTTTTGGAAAAAATCCATCAATGGGAACTATCTCTAAGGAGGGGAGTGAATCAGGGGAAGCGATCCAATAGTCTAAGGGGAATTTCAGTTTTTCACACCTCCAGAGGAGTGAGCGTCACGTAAAAGGAAACCAGTAAGTAGGCACCCTCTCGGGAGAACCTGGAAAGGTCCCTCGACACCTGCTACTCCGGGAGAACGTTGGGGTGGTGAGGGGGAGGAGACGATTGGGGAGTGAGCTGAAGGTCCTTCTTCCGAATACTCCCTCAGAAGAGGACCCACGTGGATGACCCTTAGAAAACAATGCCGCGCTTTCAGGGTAAGACGTCAGCCTCAGCCGGAGACACGAGCCACGAACGCAGGAAGGGTCCTGCCCAGTGGTTGTTGGGACCAGGGGAAGGGGGCCTGGCTCGAGGGATGACAAATTGGGAGGAGAAAATATAAACGCAAAGGAACTTACAGGGACAAAAAAGGAGAGGGGACTAAGGGAAACCCCTTTGTCAACGGGCACGCAAATACGCGTTGGTTCCGAAGTCAATCTCATATTGGGTATCAGTCGTGGCACGGGGAAGCGAAAGGCCAGCTACAGCGGCTGAAAAAACGAAATGGGGAACCCGGAAGAATTTCTTTTCTGAGAGGGGAGTCAGCTGTGTGAACGAAAGGAAGAAGCGCGCATCTCTGAGGAGCTGGGGGGTGTTCCAGATCAAAAAAAGATGGCCTGTGGAGAACCGAAAAAACTGGTCGCGGCGGAGGAAGTTGAGGCGAGCTAAAAGAGTGAGGTCTGTCTGGAAATCCGACAAAAATCTTCGGTCAACGACGAAGAGGGGGACGCACACAAAAGTAAAGGCAACCTGACAGCAGTAGGGAGTCTTGGCCGCGGAAAGGCGGATTTGGGCTGCTAACGGTGTCCGAGGGGAGAAGAGAAGGAATCTTTTCGTTCTTTAATTGGACCTGGGGATTTGGGGGGAATGGGTCCCACCCACGGCTCCATATGGGAGAATCTCCGACTGACGGGTGATTAGTGGGCAGAGATACTCCGTTGGGACTGTACTGATCCCAAGCGAGGTACTGAGAAAGTAGGTCTTGAACACTTCAAATAAAAGAAAAAGGGAACAAAACTTCTTATACTGAGACGTCCGGGTGCGCCGCCCAGAAGGAGACTTGGCCAGTCCGAACAGTGGGGCACGGCGAGGGGGGGTGAACGACACCAACAGGCAGCACCTTCACCACCACTCAAAAAAAAAGATCGGTGGTCGGGAATTTGTTTGTCACCGGAGGGATTGGGGGGGGGAGAGGAACCGAATTGTAATGGGGTGCGGCAACGGAGGCCGAAAACGGATCCAATCCTTCATGGGGGGGTGAGAAACAAATTCCAGGGAGGATGTGTGAAGGTCCACTTGAGACAGTAGCCCTCTCAGTCTGAGCGGGTCGCACAGCAATGAAAAAAGGTGAATCGATTATGGAATACTCAGCATCCGAAGGACCATCAGAAGCCACGGAAGAGGGGCCAAAGAGCACCGGGCCGGTCAAACCTGGAGGTAATCTGCAAAATTACAAAGAAAGGAGGCGATGGAAAAAAAAAAAGGCCGTTCTGCAGGGGCCGAGACCTGACTTACACGGCTCAGCTTGACCCAAAAGGTGACGCAAACCGAGAAAGTTCAGACCTAAGCAAGTGCAGAGCCTACGCAACCTCAGGGGTTAGACAGACAAAGATTCCATTCAGGGGGCGCCATACCCTTCCGATAGGGAAGAAGGCAGACCGAACAAGTACTCTAAGTTTTAGAGCTCACGCAGAGCCCGAAGGAAATACGCGCCGAAAAGGCTCTCTTCCGTGATACAAACAGCATAGGAGACACACGCGGAACAGGGCAGCACGAATCTTGGCTGTACGGCCATTCGTCAAAGGACCAGACACCGGAAGTCCCAGCCCTCAGCCAGGTGCACTGTCAAGCCCGCAGCACGAGGAGGAGTGGAGGCGAAGGCTTGGGTCGACTCTGTCAAAAGATCAAGGAGAGAGGCCCGAAGGGAGGACACCCCGTTTATGCACGCCGATTGCCGCAGAAGGTCTAAAAAGGAGAAGACTAGCGCGGAAGTGAAGAGACAAGACAGGGTCACAAAACCTGAAAAAGCGTCCCGGAAAGGAAAGAAGGGAGCACAATTTTAGGGAAGGGGTTTGGAACATTCGCTCCCCGAAAAAAGAAGTGAAGCGGGAGCACATCCCGACCTGATCTCATCGTACTAAGGGTCCATGGGGACCAGCAAAGAGAAGTCAAAAAAAAAAGAGGGAGGAAGGAAAAGGAGAAGGAGGCGTCATCAATGGGATGGTCGTTAGATCCTTCTGGGAAATTATTTTCAGAAGGAGAAGGGGAAGGTGGAAGAACAATAAAGGGAAACACAAGGATTGTCTTCGGGGGAGAAAGGAAAGAGAGCAAGGTCTGAGTGTCAGAGGACTATCGAACAATGGTATCCTCCTTTTGAGACAGGATAGCAGGCATGATTCTGCTTGTTAAATCTTTTGGGGCACAGGAGGACCTCCGGAGCCGTGCGGATGGAGAAACTAAATGGTAGCAAAAGTGAAGTCGGCTTGGGCGAGGGTCCTTGGATTTCACCGTAGGGGGGAGGCCTGAGCGTTTGGGGGGGGAGGGGGACCTGAGGTGTAAGAAGAGGGGTTTGCCTTAATTTCAATTCCAGCTGCTTCTGCCTGGAAGCCGGTGGGGCACAGAGGCTAAATGAGAGCGGGAAGATTGACACGTAAGTCTAGGAAATTCTCATATTCGGGGAGGAGGATGGCCTAGAATCCTTCGCTACTGCCGGTCGGCCAACCCGGACCAGATCGGCCGGGTGACTGTGCTGCAGGGACTAAGCGAAAATTAGATAACAACAGGGGTCTTGCGGGATGGGCAAATGGGGATCGAGCAAACTTGCACTGCCCTGGCTCAGAGGGAAGGCAACGAGACGTGGAAAAGAACCCACTCAGGGGGTCAGACGTCCTCGGAGAAGTTTGCCTAATTGATTTGCTAATCAGGGTAGTGTCCACGGGTCCTGAAGTTTACTCCTCAGGGGTTTGTCCTAAAGGGGGGTCCGGGGAGGGGGGGGAATGCGGTGAACTTAAACCGCCGAAGCTGAGCGGACATTAAAAACGTATTCACTTGCAAATAAAATTGGGCAGGGAAAGGGGAATCCCGTTCTCTAAAATGCAATTGAGAAGTCTGGAAAAGACAACATACAAAGGGGTCCTTGCAGCAGACAAAACAAAATAATGCTTTTCATCAGGCGTGAAATGAAGGCGTGGGCAAGAGAACAACATTGGAAGGTTTCGATGGACAGACCACATGAAGTCCAGTCACCTATACTGTGGGGTATTGTAGGGGGGAAAAAGAGAAGGAAGGATCTCCTGGGAAGTGTTTCGACAGCCGGAAGAATGGTGGGAGAGAGCGTAGAAGGTGAAAGGGGGGGGGACCTTGTCGCGAACAAAACGAGAACTCAGCTTCTCGAACGTTTAATACTAGGGGGCAAGGAGGAAAGAAAAAGTTATCGGCCGTCAACGGCCATTGGAAGGACGCTACAAAAACGGGGGCAAGCATAGAGCCAATAGGACCCGCATCAAATGACACTTGATTGAGGGGAAGCCATGTTAAGGACAAAGTCAATCTTATCGACATTCCATAACGAAAAAAGCAGTCATCGGGGAACTCAGTCGTACAAAGTCAGCAGCTTGGAACGAAAATAAGACATTTTAAAACGTGCCAGAATCAACTGCCGGGAGAGCCGAGGTAACAATGTTTCTCCAGGCCCTGTGGGGACAGGAACTGAAAGTACGCATAAAGGGTTTTCACGGAAGTCCCACATCAACTCGGGAAATCACCGGCATTCCGAGCTCCAAATATCGGGCCGATCAACACCAAGATTGAGTCTGGGAAACCCAACATTTACAAGAAGCAGAGTGCTAGGGGATCCGGCTTTTCCAAGAACTAAGTCCGCCAGCACAGGAGAACCTGGTTGTGGAAGGCCATACAGATTACTCACCTCTGAGACTAGGGTCGGCAAATGGCACAACGCTAAAGAGGCTCTGAAGAGGAAGATGTAACCGGTAGATGGACGCACGCGTATTTGTCAAAATTTGCCATCGTCTATATTCAACACGCACGGGGGTGAAGGTTTCCTAATTCCAAAACACCTAAGAAATTCAGGGTTTTACGAAGGCCTGGCCTCACTGAATAACCTTGACAACGGAAAGGGAGTTCGCAAGACCCATGTGCCGGCCTCAACCGTCCTGTTCGCGGAGGGTGCTGCAGGACTGGAGAAAGGGATGAGCTGGAGAACCACGCAATTAATTGGGTGAAAGAAAGTGTACACCGACCTGGTGATCTGCATCTGGTCGGTCAATGCGACTACTGGGAAATCACGAACAGTCCACCCTAAAAACAAAAAAGGACGGAGCTTCGCAACGCCTTAAAAAAGGAAAGGGCCCGAGGGAACCTATGAATTGTGCCTGGAATAAAAAACTTTTACACGCCTCCAACACGGCAAGGTGAACCCGGCCAGTAAAGGTGTGGTTCCAGTGGGATTCGATCTCTCCAACAACAACAGAAGAGAGAGAAATCGGGGGGGGCGACAAAAGGGGGGAATGGCATGTGGGCACGCAGAATTCTCTGAAAGGAACCGACACCAGTAAGGGAAAGGGAACCATAAGCGTGGACATCCCCCAAAATAGGTCGCCTTGGAACTCCCTCGCCTTTTTGGGGAAGGAGTCGGGGAAAGAGTGGTATGGAGAAAAGTGCGTCCTCCGCAAGGAAGGGACTCGCCGGCAATGAAAAAGGGGGGGTTCTGGGGGAACCCACTTATAGCGAATGCTCTCTTCTAGAACGAAGGGCAGAATCAAAAACTAACCCAACAGCCAACCCAGGAGGCGTGAAAGTGGGCTGCCTGCAAAAAGGGGGGGTGTGAGGGAAATCCGGTGTGAACGGGGTCTAGTTATAAAATTAATGGAGTAGGAAAGAAGAGGACAAAGGTTATGTCCTGTCGGGGCAAGAAGTGAGGACGACGATAGGCACCCAGGAAAAACGGGGGGAAAGCAAACTGTGCGGAGGAGAACGGTTCCTAACATCGCTTTCACTGGTGGGGGGCCTTTAAACACAGACCGAAGGATAAGCGGAGCGAAATGTAGACACCCCCCAAAAAAATCAGTTCGTAAATGCTGGGTTTTGGAGTTACAGATGTGTGGAAGGGCCGGGCCTCGCAAGAACCGTCTGGGAGGCAGACTTTGGGTGTACTATCATAGTCGAAAGCACGTGGGATCGGAATGAAGTCCGGGGGAAATACACTTCTATCTGTAAGTCTGGGT
>Ga0179591_1295881_pt1 | contig 13668 bp, 11 predicted proteins | sample CZOMad2_1_08_16f_FD_182891 | JGI IMG/M metagenome (GOLD analysis project Ga0179591, IMG submission 182891) | Vadose zone soil fungal communities from Angelo Coast Range Reserve, California, USA - CZOMad2_1_08_16fungal (PacBio error correction) | ecosystem: Environmental > Terrestrial > Soil >...
CCTGGGGTCCACTAACATCGCATAACTTTCGGTCGAATCGACTGCGCCACGACGTAAAAAGCCCCTTCGTCGAAGTGGAGGGGGGTCCTAAGAAAGATCTGGGGACGGCGGCTCCCTCTAAAAAAAACACGTGGGGGTGTTATATGGATTAGGGTTTGCCTTTAAGGAGAAGTAGACGCGAACAATTTCGAAACGTCAAAGCGCATTCGCGAGCAAGGGTTTGAAATTGTCTACGAGGAGGGAGGGACGGGGACGACTTCATCAGATGGGGACGAAAATATGTTACTCTATGGGGAAGGGGGATAATTGTCTTCAGGAGGGCACCTCCACAATACTTGGGGAGTGACACAATTTAGACATGTCGGAAATCTGTGAGGCTTACATCAAGGAACTGGGTTAAGGCCCCAGGAAAAAAAAGGTAAGAAAACGCGTTCAAGTCTGTCGTCACTTGCAACCAAAAGTAAGAAGGGGGGGTCTATGGCGTCCTGTGGATGGGGGGTCATGGGGAAAAAGGGGCAGGAGTTCATCCCTATTTTTGTGTCGTGGTGTATCAAGAACCCAGTAAAAGGAGAGATCGGAGTTAGGCTTGCTGGTAGAAATGCCTTGGGAAAATACTTTGATGCGTACTGCGAAGGACTTTGGTCAGGAGGGGGAGGGGAAAAGATTGTGCACGCGAAAACCCGACAACCTCGATTATGAAAAATGGGGCTTCGGTGGGAACCGATCGTAAACCCTGCCAACCCGGGTGTTCGCCGAAGGGGGGAACGCTATTAGTCGGGGGAAGTCCGTGTGGCCTGAGGATGTAAAATCGCTGGGGGGTGATGGAGACAGTATGGGTAAGGATCGACGTCATGGCGGAGAGACAACGAACCTTATTCAATTCAAGACAAGGTAGTTGTGGCGGGCGCGGCATCTCGGAGGGGAATCTCAAGAAAGGAAGATCACAGAGGGGCGCAGCCCCGATTGGAGAAACACCGATTTCTGATTCACTCGCTGGATAAGAACGGGGGTAGGGGTAGCATGGTTTTCCCGTAAATCAGACAGGCGGGCAGGGGACTCAAAGGCCGCTCTGGTTAGGGGTCAAGGTCTAATTTCCATCCCCGCCTGGAGAAGGGAGATCTGAATAACGCCACCAGCCCAACTAGACTATAGTAAAGAGGGAGGGGCTCGCTGATACCCTCCTCCTCTCGCTGATAAAAAAAGGAACGTGCATTAACCGCACGGGGGGGGTCGTGGGGGAACTTCGCGAACAGGGGGCATCCAGGTTCCGCGGGCATTTAGGTCATCTGGTAGTGGAGAGGGCAGGTAATTATTGGTTGTAAAACTGGTAAGGGCCAGAACATTCACCTCAGAAAGCAAGCCGTTCCCTTTGGGGGGGGGGGGGGGGGTGTGGGGGGGGGGTGGGGGGGGGGGGGGGGGGGGGGGGATGGGAAAGAAAACCGGTTACTACGGACGCAAAAATCAGGGTCACGACCTTAGTCGCGGGAGGGAAAAAACCGTTTTACTATTATAAAAAACGTGTTCTTCTACCTCGAGCAAGTGGGGGGGGGGACCTCTCTAACCTCGGGTGGAAGATCTGGAAAGATGGAAATCAAACTCTCCTGCCTTCAATGTATTGGGCAAAGAAAGAAGGGAAGGGGATGCTCCTGGGGATACTTGGGGAGAGGACAACTCCAACTGACAACCACGGCCTAACTTCTGATTTCTCTCAGAAAGAAAGTAGTCTGTACAAGAACGGCCCATCGGGGGAGAGACCGCGGTTCTACGTAAACACAGACATGTTTTCGGGAAATAACCTCCGAACTCCGAAGGGGGGGGTCCCTACACCAGATCTTCTTTCTTCTTCGGGCAATCCAAAGAGGGCCTTTGCAACACGACGTTCGACTAGATAAGTCAGAAAGTGTGGACGGCCCGGGGGGGAATCGGGAGTCAAACTGGGGAGGGATTCGATCGCTCAACCCACGGCTTATCGGGTTAGGAGGGAATGGACTTGTCAGCTAAAGGGGACAGCCTCAAAGACAAAGGTCCCAAAGGAACCAGTCAAGTAGAGTGAAACGACGGGTTGTGGTCTGTCGACCATAGGAGAATCGCTCTTTTTTCCTGCCTCTTTCTGTAGGCTTTAGGTTGGCGACCAAAGCCAAAGAAGGAACCAAAGGGCTATACGCCCTCGCACTTCGGATTTGAAGGGCTCTATGAGGTTCGATCTACAGGAAATTTATCCTACAAGAGGAACGTCGTCTTCCCAGGTATCCGATCCTTCACGACGAAGTCAAAACCTGAGTCTCACCTCCTCGAACACACAACCCGTATGCCAGAAAGGTCGTTTCCTTTCAGATTTGGGATGTCTCTCCGCGCCAGAGTGTAAGTTCATCAAACTAGTGGGGTAATAAACAAATCGTTGGGCGACTCTCGGTGAAGAACGTCGAAGGTATTCAATAAACACAAGCGAAGTTCATGCCGCAGGGGTTTCCTAAAAGCCCAACACCCACGGCGTCGTGGTCCTCTCGCGCGGTTGCTCAGCTCTTACAATCAAGGAAACGGTCCCCAGCATACAGGACAGCCAAAAAGAACGACGTTCTTCACGGGGAAAAAAAACAAGAGTTGTCAATAGCACCTACAAAACCGGAGGCACGACCGGAAAAGGTTGAGGGGGGGACCGGACTCCTGGGGGTTTAGACATTACTTATCTCTGGGAGGGGAGGGGTCATTCCATACTTAAATGGACGTCATCCGCTTTGGGGAACCGCGGTCTTCTGCAGGTATCAAATGAGGGGAGCTAAGGCTAAATCAAGGAGGTACAATTCTTTCCGAGTTCAAACAAGGGCAACCGTTGCTCATAAGCATTTAAAGTAAACCCCTAGCTCAGAGGCCGAACAGACCAGTGCTCCTTTGAGAAGAAGGTACTAGCGCTGGGGGACTTGTAATCCGGGGCATTTTATCGATTAAGGGGGGGGGGTTCTTGAGACTTGCCAGAAACGGCATCTTAAGCAAAGGAATCATCCATAATAAATAAATTTGGGGGAGAAATCGAGGCATCCCCTTCTCCTGGGGAAGAGCGAGAAAAAGGGCCTGGCACCTTCATGCTTAGGTGGGTATAGGCCGTGACTATCAGGAAGGACCGCTGGGCCTCGGCGATTAAGAAGAGCTTCACGGAAACGGCTCCTGAGTTTAGTGCCCCCATTATTAGTCTGCCTCTTTTCGGATGCAGATGTAAATCTCCTACCTAGGAGGACGGAGATAGAATGATTTTGTTTGACTGCGGGTTTCGAGAAAAAACAAGCTTGAATTCTGAAGACACGGATGAACAATCTGGATTCAAAAACCCCACATCTCTCGGAATCCCCTCTCCGGATTCTGACTCTGAGGGGGCGTGGCTAAAGTCCGACCAGGTTTGGGACCTAGACTATCATTTTGGGGGGGACAAGGGGCAATAGCCAAATTGCGTGAAAGGACTTTTGTAGGGGACTGGTGGGCTGCTTTCAACAGGCCTGTAACTCTTCTCTGGCGAAAAGGGGGCACAGGACATCTCGTTGGCAGGGAAAAAAAAATCAAGATGCTAAACTCCACTCGCGGGGCCTCTGGAGATACCTTCAGGGAGGCGAAAGGGCACCCGATCCAAAAAACAGGGGGTGTGTGTGGGGGTGATTGGGGGGTTGATCGGAAAGGGGAGGGGGAGGTTGTGGTCCTCATCAAACTCGATTGCTTCGTGGGGAATGGAGCGTCAATCAACTTACATCCCCGAGCGTAGACCCGAAGCTCAGAACAAAAAAAGATTAGGTCGGGCGGTATAAGGGAAAAGACGAGGCCAACTTCGAGCGCTAGGCAGGACCAAGGGGGCGTAGCCGAGACCTTTTTGATAAGGGGGCGTCACATATAGGACACCAATGTTCTAAAAAAGAGAAAAGAATTGTCCCGCTTTCAATTAAGTAACCCAACACCTAGCCTCTGCTGGGGAGATCTCTATAGGATTACCGGAACTGTGGTCGTCGGGGGTCGGGAGGGCTGGGGAGGGGTTGGACTATGGTCCCAGTTAGGGCACGGTGGCCACCGAAGAGTCTAATTTTTGGGGGACCGTCTCCCCAAATGAAAGCAGAAGGAAGGGAGGGAGGCAACGCCTACACAGAAAAAGGCCTACCCAACAAAACGCCGACTCAGGAATCTTCAAGGGGGGACTGGCGCCAAAACGCTCGCGCTACGCCCGGATGAAGAAAAAATCGAAAAAAAAGTAGGTTCATGGAGTTTTAGGGGGAGAGTCCCGAATTGGTGAAGAGATCTAGGCGGGCAATCTGCACCGACTCTCCTTGCTCCTGAGGCAGGAAACAGGGGAAAAGACTGGACTTGGAGACTAGAAGGGGGCCAAGGCTTCGCCAGTTAAAGCGAGAAATCACCATCATAAGTTTTCGTCAAAGGAGGGGGAATCCTGACTTAGAAAAAAGGGCCAAAAACGAGAATCGCCTTCCTGATGCAAAAAGCGGAGGCGGTTCGTCTCCTTCTAAACCCGACACCACGACCTAGCAGACGAGGGGCGCGGGGCCGGCAAGGGAACCCAAACACGAGTCGTCCCCATCACGTAAAGAACTTCGCGCGACGGGCGTTCCCGGTGCCGAGGAGGAAGTCTTACAATGAAGCGAACAGAAAAAAGGCAACCCTTCACAATAGAGACATATCCGGAGACGCCCGGGAGATTCCGGAGGGTTTGGTGGGGCCGAACTCTAAATCAAAAGTAGGGAGGGAACAAGCTGCCTTGTCGGCCTCACAACAACAAGGAGATTATCCCGGCTCGGCATTGGGCAAGTTAAGGAGGGAGCAGAGCGGTACCAGGATGGATTATCCAGGAGCTGGACTAGAAAGCTGATTAGGGGGAATGGACGTATAAATGATGGTTCTGGGATCAATCTACCGGGGGGTACGTGTAGGGCTATTCTTAGCCGCCCGTCCATCGGCGAAAGGTTTTCTTAGGGGAAGACCTGAGAACTTTTTGGGAGGTAGAATCGGCAAACTATAACCAACCCCAGATGAGTGGGGGGGGGGAAAGGCCAGGCTCGGAGACAAGTTCCAACTCTTTGGAAAGGGAATCGAGTTTTGGACATGGATACCGAGATCGGGGCCTGTAGGAGGGGGAAAAAAAAAACTCTCTCGAATCCTGGGTATGTGTTAGATGGCCGCTTTAACCTCCAGAGTTGGTTCGGTAACAATTACCATGTCTAAAGAGGGCGGCTAAGCGCCCAGGAAGTTCGTGGAACGGGCAGCCAAAGCCGAGCCGAAGGGATCAGCAAAAGGGGGGGGGTAAATTCTAAACCACTATCCACTGGCCATGGGGAATTGTCATGGCAGTCTAGGGTTTGTTCAAGGGCTTAGCGAGGGGGGGAGTTCTTCCGTCCGACAATTGAAGGGGTAGAGCTGTCAGTTTAGGTTCACGGGGGGGATAGCAATGTCGATGTAGGAGGAGCCCAGGGAAGGGGAGTTTCTCTTCGGCAGGGGGGAGCTCTAAACCCTGAATAGACCTCGGAATACCCGATCGAAAAAACTGCGGTGTTCAAGCAAGATCACGCGATACACATCTCACCATCCGTGACGCCTCGAGAAGGTTCAAAAATGAGGCGTGGAGAAGTAATGAAGGCAAGGCAAGACTCCTCGTGGCATGCAAAGTCGTTGTATTGCAAAACAATAGGTTCTGGGGTGCGAGAAGATGCTACTACAACACGGTTTTCTAAAGCACGAAACGAATTGTCCGCTGAGAGGGCCGCGAGGGAAATCATTTGTCCTCTCCTCGGATGCCGCCCCCAGAATAAATTGCGCTGACTGAGGGAAATGCTAGCGCTCGACCGCTTGGATCGGGAGGGATGAATTACTGCAGAAACACCACGAGAAAGATCGGTAGGATTGGGGAGTTTGTCCAAAAAAGAAAACTGAGGTAAGCTTCAGGGAAAACGAAAGTTCCTTAAACCTCCACAAGGTGGGGGTTTTGTGTCCGTAAAGCCCGGGCAGCGCTGCGGTAAGGGGGGGAGGGGCGGGGGCCCTTAGGTTTTCGAGATGAAACCGACTGTGACAGAGAAGTAGCCGTACCGGCGGGCTGTTCAACAAGGGGAGCCGAAGGGTCCTCACCCCGCGACACGTGTGAAAAAGACTTGATAACAAAGGAAAATTTCTTAGTCCCTCTGGGGAACGGTCTTTGCACAGAGAGGAGAATCTGTTTGCTCAGCAATCGACTAAGAAACATTTATTGGGCGGGCCAGTCTCGGAAGAAACGAGGCGTTGTTAGCTAACACCAACGAGAACACAAGCCGAAACGTCGAGGATTCGTCGCAGAGGTCGAGGTCAAAAGCTGGCCGGCCCAGCGAGCGCAAGAGACTCGGGACCCTACTAAGACCCACACTGGTCCGAAGAACTGCAAAAGGGGGGGAATGAACGTGCCTCTCTAAAAACTTTTAAATAATCACGAGAACCCGTCTAGGTCAAAGGTGGGGGGGGAAGTAACGTTCTCTCTGCGGTTTTATGCGTAGTCTAACACAGTGGATCGCTGTTATAGGGAGTGTTTCTGAGAGTCTAACTTTTCTTTCCTCAAGGGAGACCAAGCATTGCTATCACCCTTCGCTACGCACGGGGCTGGCACGGTAAGACACGTGCATCAAAGACTTGTCTTGTCTCCACTTGGGACGAGCGTTAAAGTAAAAAAGAGGGGACAAAGGTTGAAGGAAAGCTTCCCTAAAAAGGTGAGGAGGATTTTATTCCTCTTTAGACTAGCCCTCCTGGACGTCCTATGAGCACCTTCGGAGGGTAAATAAAGTTCGACTTCTGCGGAATCCCTTTGCAATACACCGGGGTTTTCGTAGCCCTCTTATCGGAAACACCCCCCTGTGCAGGTCAGTCTACCGGTATGCGGGTACTGTCGTGGACTTAAGGTGGCAAAAGCAAACCAGGATACAGGAGCGCATGTTTGTTTGTTCGTAATCTCTGAGGGAACCTTCAATTTCTTGGGGGTTATTATCAATTAGTCAGCCCTATTGTTTTCAGCTGTCTCTCACCAAAAGAGGGAGGATGGTAAAGTATATTGGGGAGGAGGGGTAGCACATCTCTTTTCGGTAAATCCTCCTCATTGAGAAGAAGGTATTCCTCCCACCTGGGGATCCGGCCTTGGTACGGAACTGCGCTGTAAAAGAGTGGTCAGAAGTACCGACCGTGAGAGAACTGGCTCCTCAGGGGGGGGGTTGTTGAGCTACCGGTGGACACCTGGGGTGGGGGGAAGTAATGCGCACTGATGTAATTTAAGTAATCATTGTCCGTCGAAAAAAGTAGACAAACAGGAGGGGACTCGGGGCTCCTTAGGGCGACACTTATAAAGAGGCAGATACCAGGGTGCGTGGTCATCCGTTCGTGCTTTACAGAAACAGCCATCGCTCCCAAGGGCCGACCGCCAGCGGTCGAAGGCAAAGAAACACAAACTTGGTGTCTAGACTTCTAAAAGGAGGGGGGTACCATCGATTTTAATGGTCGACCGGCAAAAAAAGAGGTCTTTGAGAGACATCCTACAGAAATGTTTGTGACGAAAGCGGGGCCTACCTTGCGCTGAACGATCCAGGCAGCAAACAGAAGGGGAAATTGAATATTGCAAAAGGGGGACTCATGGGTTCCTGCGGGAGAAGTCGTACCAACTATGTTTCGGGGCACCCGACGGGAGGAGAGGGGGTTGTCATTTCCTAAGGACGTATCACCTGCAGATGGAGGACAGATGCGGAAAGAGCAACAGAGGGATCGAAGAAATGCCTCGATCGGGTAGTCAGTGTGGTAAATTGGGGGTGAACGCCAATGCGGTGGAACGGGGCTTGGCCAATCCATTCAATGCGGCGTGATGCATTAATCTAATGATATTGGCTCGGCCGGTGGCGAGGTCGCCGAAAAATGGGGGTGTCTCTCCTATATTAATCTGGCGAGCTTGACCGAGCGTGAACTGAGAAAAGCCAGGCTCACGGTGCAAGGGAAACGCCGTAACTTCTTTTCTTCTCGCGTCATTCGGTTCAGAAAGGGCTACACAATTCAATGACCAGCCCGAAAACGAAACACAGGCCATAAGGAGGAACACTGTCCGATGAAGCTCCTGATCCAACCCAACACAGTGTGGTCGGTTACTGGAAGGGCGGTGTAAAGCGTCGAGTACAGGTCTTATTTTTGCAGCCCAGGGATGGGAGCGAAGTGAAGAAGGCACCCGCTACTCCATACGGGGCATCGACCTTACGCGCAGCTGCAAGGGTATGTTTGGGGTTGGGGGGGGGGGGGGGGGGGGGTTGTCTAGCCACCCAGAAAACGAAGTCTCTTACGCTGGTAAGAGACATCGGTTGAAATCCAATCAGTGATGAGAACCACTGAGATACTTATGACACGACGACGATACAAGAACAACATAATAAAGGGAGCTACGAGGGTTTGAACTTTCATCAAGTAACACATAAGCCTCTGTTATCAGGGTACCGAGAAAAGTAAAGGGGCTTTATATTCCAACACCGCGAGGGTCTTGTTCTCTGCCCTCAGGGGGGCTACTCGCGAGTTGTCGGAGCTTCTCCAGAGGGCCGTCTCGACAATATGGGCGGTACAAGCAATACCAAGACCTCGGAGAAGCCAACCTACGAAAGACGCCGACTCACAGAGCAGAGGCCAGGTGGAGCCCCGAAGAAACTCGTACCACTGCACCTGGAAACAGCTAGGCCAGACAGCCAACGAAAGTAGAGTGGAAACTCCGGGTTCGCCTGGGGAAAAAGATTCCACACTTTGCGTCCTTAGGATTGCTTTCCTCCCCAGAGGCGCCTGTAGAGGCTCCCCAAGTTAAGACATTGTCGAAGCTCATACCACCACCGCACCCCACCAAAGGAACAAAAACCCTAAGTGTACTTTAGACGGCTTCCAACCTCTGAGGATGGAAAGGAGGGAGAGATTTTTCTTCAATCGATGTCAAGAACTGTACTCAAGTTAACATTGGAAGAAAGTCGCAACATACGGCGCCAGGTGGCTTCCGAAAGACACCACACGATTCGGGGTTCGTGTTTTGAACGCGGTTTCCTATCGTTCCTCCCAGATAAAGACACCGTGAAAAAGAAATCAAACCTCGCAAGGTGCAGGCTTGAGGTCCAGAAGGGACTCCTCTTCCGCCTAACTTCGGCATTCGGGGATGAAACTCAAGCAACCCTCACCATAACCGATCAAACTAACGACCCTCTCGAGGGGGGGAAAAAAGGAGAAGGGGGGTGTTTTTTGAGCTATCGAAACACCCCCCCATGAGAATTGAAGGCAGGAGATCTGCAACTTAGGAGGATTAAAAAGGGGAGAGAACGGCGCTTGTGGCAATGGTCCTGTATGTGATTCTATATAAAACGAACCCCACGTCGCGGATCAGCGCGATGTCTAGGTAAATCTTATATTCATGGTAGGGACTGGTCACGTTTTCAGGAACCGGGTGAAAAAAAGCGAATCGCCGACGGGGACGGCGGCGATGGCTCACGCCCGGACGTTGCGGGGGAAGTATAGCAGGGACTTGGGAGGCCGTAGAGAAAACAAAGGCTACCACACCTGAAATGACGAGGAGGTGGGGGCCTAATGGGGAGACGACGACGGGGGCGGCGCTTACTACGGGAATATTCGCGTTTTGACAAGGGGAGCCTAAGGCGACTATGTGGACAATTACAAAAGAGGATAAAGAAGGGAGAGAGCTTGGAATTCGAAGGGGGAGCATTGGTGAAAGAAACTTACTGCTCGGCCAAATCGCGACTAATATGCGAAAAAGGGGAAAAAAGAGGGCAACTCGAGGGTTCCTATGCAGCCCTTCTACTGAATCAAAACCGTCCATCTGCGTTTCACTTAGAGAAAGGGGGGGGGGGAGATTTCTCAGTTTGGCTCGCGAGTGCGACGGGTGAGGGTGGAGTTAGGGGGGACGCCCAAAGGAATATGATCGGAAACGGAGATTCGGGAAAGGCTGGGGGAAGAAAAGGAGTGGTGTAGGAGTGACGGGGGCAGGGTTTGGGCATCGGTATTATAGAGACTCGAAACAGATAGAAGGTTATGGCCACTCTTATCGAACTGTGAACAGAATCTCACCTCTCGTTGGACGCCTCAACTAGTAAATCCTTAGTGTCTCCGTTACGCCTCGCATATGTAAAAGAACAAGTACGCTTCTCGTGTGAGAAAGGTTTGAAAGGGCAAGGCTCACCTCCTGGAGTTCTACCAATGACTGGCCTATGTCCTAAATTCCTAAGTCGTGCAACGCTCAGAGAGGACGGTGAGTTGGAGCACCTCCTGATTTGGCGAAAAACCTCTGGAGAAGGAAACCGAAGGCTCGGTCGCGACTCGGATGTGTCTGGGACTAGAATGCTTCCGCACAAAAGGAGGTCGCGGTTCAATGGTCGAAGAAGAAAGAACCCTTCGTGAGTTATCGTGGGACGTGCTGAAATGACCAGACTAGATACGATGTCGGGGGCTGCACCTCCTCGAGGGAAAGAAAAAGAAAACCAAAAAAAAAAGGGGGCCTTCCAGTAACCGGAAAGGGGTGTGATACCGGGCGATCTGGCAGACGAAGGATGCGGCGCAGGTACCTGTGGTGGATGGTGTGGGGAACGGGCGAAGCGAAATTTGACCTGGACAAACCCGCCGTCATATGGCAAGGGTCCGAAGACCGTACGAAACCGTCAACCGAAGGGGGGGGAAGCCCCCTGATTCTAGACCAAGGTAGCTCAGTGCACGCAAAAAAGAGGTACTGTATGATCTGGGGGGAAGGAGGGGCCGACTCCACATGACAATGGATAAGCAGCGATATCTAAGCCAGACGACGGGGGAGCTAAAAAAATCGGTCAAATCCCACGTCGAGTTTCTCAGAGAAATTGTATAGTGCAAGGAAAAGCTTCATCGGCGCCGGGTCGGCAAGACGAGACGATCCTTCTTTTGACAGGAACTATCCTCCACTCCGCCTGTTCCCGCACCATCTTGACTCGCGAAAAGAAAAACAGAGCCACGAAAGGAATTGAACGAAAGCATCAAGACTCAGGAAAGGAAGTTTACTCCCGTGGGAACTGTTCTCGCACTAGGTGATTGAAGTTAGAATAGGTAGAAGGCGGATGTTCTCTAACGCTAAGTGTTCAAGGGTGCATACAATTCCGAAGGGGATCTTTCTCAAATCTTCCTCCCGACCCATGGGTCTTTGGAGTATGCCTGGGCAGTGCGACTTCCTTTCGTCTGCACTTGTTGGAAAGTGGCTTGTTTCATAAAAAAAGGCTGTGATGCACATAGTTACGCCACTTTCATCTAAGTGCACTGACGTCTCTTGTTCGTATAACCCGTCTCCTTGAACTGTCAACGCAGTATTCACGAGCTCATACTTCGCATGTTAAGTATCTAAGACCTCGACGCAAACCGGCAATTGAAATTAAAAACTATGGGACGAGTTCCAAATAAATTCTCCTGATAAATTTCATATTTTTCTTTTCCACCCCTACCTTTAAGCGACCAGGCGCTGTGTTTGAGGGTCCCTCAGATTCCTCACTATTTTCTTGGGGTGGCGCACTGCTGGGCGAATCGTCCTTAGAAAAACAAGCGGGGGTCCTCAAAAGGAGAAAAGGAAAAAAAAAAGGTATCTCCCCCGCGCTGGACCGCAGGACGAGGGCTCGCCGATGCGGCCGGAAAATCTTGGGGCGAAAAAACACCGGTCCCGAAACTGGGTAAGTTGAAATCAAGAACGACGTACTGACTTGAACTAGGAAAATCATGGTGGTGGGTCGCAGGAGTACAAAAGGGGGGGGCGGAAAGGGATTCAACGAGGGAGGACTTCATCCTCGGGCCATCGTCTTCACAGGATATGATAAATCGCTTCCACTCCACAAAGGATAACAATTTAAAAAACTTGGCATCCCGACGGAGGAACCCTAATCAATTCACCAAAAAAAGGCCAAGACAACTAGAGCGAAGTTCTACCCAAAAAGGAAGTAAATCTCACTTATATCAGTACGCTAGCGGGTCTGGCTTTAGCCTTTCGTACTCCCTCTCTTCGTCTCATCCATCAGTCCTACAGCTCCCTTTTTGAGGGAACACTCAACTTGAGCGAAAAAATAATCAAAATATGCAAAGAATTAAGGTGGCACGCTGGGGGAAAGTTTAAGCTCAAGAAAGGCTCCACAGACAGTGTAGTCACCGCTGCGGGGATTGTTTGAAACCTAGTAAGTACTCGGCCGCGGCCGATGCATAGGGCCTAAACATCGTCTTGTACTTTCCTCAGACGACCGGGTGAAGGGTTTCGAGACATTGGGTCTAGAAAGGCGGAAAATGCTTCAATCCATTCCGCGGAGTTCAGCTACCAGTCTCCACGCATGGGCGCGGTTCCAAAAGGGACAAAACACGATCGCAAGTCATGTGGGTCAATACGGTGTTACCAGCGATGTGAACTGCGGTGCGTAAACGGTAGGGGAAAAAAAACAAATGTGCGCAATTCCCTAAACGGGAAGTCTCTTGTACTGCTGTCGGCCCTGGGCACCCTCCGAAAAAGAGCCATAAATGTGACAAAAGCAGGGGAATGCCATTGACGCGGAAACGGGGCCCGGATACTAGAACCTGGGGGAGGGTAAGAGGCGGTGAGCTCATATTCGAGGAGAGTTGACGCACCTCAGGAAAAGGGAGGCTGGCTGTCAGTAACACATCACCGCTACACACAAAAACTTTTCTTAGCTTGGGAGAAAAGACCCTAAGCGAGCGGAAGAAGTTTCGGGGGGGAGAAGCATTCCGTAATACCAGCGCAGACCGCCCGGGCAAGCGGGTCAGAGGGAAGAGAAGAACGCCCTTTGACTATAGGAAGGAACATCCCCACCGCCTGGAGAGAAGAGGCGTTCCACTTGCCCGGTAGGGGGGGCTCCATTACCAAGACTCAATCTCTAGTTCTCTCGAGGAGAAAAAGCGGAACCCTGGGAGGATAAGGAAACAAAAAAATTTCAAATCATGTACAGGCGTCTCCCGGCCCCTATTTTTTCCGGGGAAACGTTCTCAGGATGCCCGCCGAGAGGGGAACTTCGCACGCGACCACATCACTCGAAACTGAAACTCGATAAAAATCTTCCAACCCTTGGAGGAAATCCCAACGCAACCCTACGCCGGCGATCGCATGCCACTGACGGCATCTTCGCCGTCCCAAGGGGGCGTGACGAAGAATAACGCCTTTGGGGATCCTGGCGGCAGCGAAAGGCCCGAACGCTAATGGGAATGCCGGATGCGCACAGGAGGAAATGCGCCCGCATGTGGAGGGGGGGGAAACTGCTCGCAGGGAAACAAAGTCCTAATATATAGGTGGGCAATTAGGTTTACAGACATGGAATTAAGTAGAAATGAAATCGGATATCTAGGGAAAAGACTGCGGAGCCGTGTCAGGAGCTGCACGCCCGGAAACCCCCCCAAAATATAATAGGACGTTTGGGTGTACCAGAGGGGGCCGATAGCCGTCCAAAGGGAACAGGGCTCGGGGGAAATCACGTTAAAATCCCACTGCCCGACGGGGTTAGGGGGGGCGAAAAAAATTCAAAGGCCTGAACGCCCGTCGGCAGGGGTTTGGAAAAATGAAACAATGTCCAAAAAAGAAACCTAGAGCTACTCCCTAGTCATCTGGCAGACACTAAACTTTGGGACCGCTATCTCGAAAACATGCAGGCC
>Ga0179591_1374442_pt1 | contig 13668 bp, 27 predicted proteins | sample CZOMad2_1_08_16f_FD_182891 | JGI IMG/M metagenome (GOLD analysis project Ga0179591, IMG submission 182891) | Vadose zone soil fungal communities from Angelo Coast Range Reserve, California, USA - CZOMad2_1_08_16fungal (PacBio error correction) | ecosystem: Environmental > Terrestrial > Soil >...
AAACAAGTTGGCCTTCTCTGTGCAAAACAGTAAGGGAGTTAAAACAGACATTTAAAAAATAAGAAGTTGGGCAAGGAAGGGGAGCATCCTTTGCCTGTATTTGCGTTAAAGAACAGGGAAAGGACGTAGCATTGTGCGGGGGATGAAAAGTACATATTCCACGCTTATTTCGTGTGCTGTGGGGCAGAATACGAAAAGAAATGACCTCAGGGATACATCAGCCGTGGGTTAAGGGGAATGATTTTTTGGGGGAATTTATAATTAACTACAGTGAAAAGTTGGTACGGAGTGTGGCAAGTCATCAAGATAAAGAGCAAGCACAGGGGATGGGAGGGGAAGAAACCTTTTGGGGGAGGGGTTTCTGAAAAAGGCCATGGGAATGTAGAGTCAGGTGTTTTGGGGCAAGGAAAAGGAAAGAAGCACAAAATAAAAGTGAGATCAATACCGTCTTTGGGGAATCAAAAGGATCTTGATCTGGGACGGCTGTATAACAGTGAAACAATGAGCTTACAGGGGAAAGAAATTTTGTGAGGGGGGAAAATTTCTTTTCATGGAAGTCGCAGTAACTGTGGGACAAGACGTTTCTCCTTGAATAAAGCAACATGTTTGCAAATGGGAGGAGGTTCAAAAGGGAAACAAGTTTTAGTGGGGGGTTTACTTCGAGGGAAGAGGGGGGGAGGGGGAAGTGTAACAACGATCAGAATGAAAATCATGATAGCTGAGTCTGGTGAAGAGGGGGGGGGTGGGGGGGGGGGGGGGGATCCCTGATCAATTTCGCCTTTTAGGGGAAAAAAAAGAAGGCAGAGGGGCGACGACAGTAACCGACGGGAAAATGATAGCGTCACATCAACCAGACTTGGACGGAGGAGAAAGGGTCGAGAAGTGCCCGGTAGGTAAGGAGTGGGAAAAGGGGGCGGGGGTGGGCGGGGTCGCATGTTTGGATCATACACACTTTCAAAGGTAGGGGGCAAAGGAAGGGGTAACAACATCGAGTAGGGGGTATGAAAATAAAAAAAAAAAGAGGAGCGCCAAAAAAGTTCAGAGGGGGTTTAGAAAAACACTTTTAAATGGAAATTTCGGGGCTTGAATTACTGCATGCTGGGGGTTTGCCTTGGGGGGTTTAAGACAGGGGGGGTGGTTTACGTTCCAGGGCAGACTCTTCAAAACCATGAGGTGGATAGAAAAATAGTTGTGGTTTTATTCCTTAGACACGGTGATTTGAACATGGGAGAAAAGTCAGGCAGTGTTACTTTTGCTCGGGACGAGAGGGGGGGGTTTTTTGTCAACTGAGGCAAGAGCTGGCTTTCGAAGAGGACAGGACAGCTCGTTCCAAAGGGAGGGACATTCTGTCATCTTTCAGCACAAGCACATCGCGTCAAATGCGGGAAAGGAGAATCAGAAAGTAAATAGCTGATAACTCGGGAAGGAGCAAAAAGCCGCGCCACAAGAGTTGGGAAAATTAAGAAGTTCTCAGTGGGGTAAACTTCAAGAGTTGGGTAAGTTCATTCATTGCCTGCAAGAAGGAAAAGACCAAAAGGCCAGAAGTGGCCGTTATTAGGAGGGGGTGGCAAAAGGGGGCTGCAGTTGAATAATATCGAAAAAGTTGGGGGTGCCAGGGCAAGGGAAGAACAATAAGGGGGGTTTACTGGGGGTGCACAAAAGCGGGTCCTGAGAGGTTGGGATTAAAACATGTGTGGAAAAGCGTGTTTTAAAAAACTCCACGTACGCGGGGGGGGATGAAAAACAATTCTGATGATTTGAGAGGAAAAAAAAAGGTAGGTCACGCCACTTCCAGGGGGGTTGCCGATGGTATCTGATAAATCAAATTAGGATCTGTTCAAGGAAGGGGGTGGGGAAATAAAAGGAAAAAAGTGTGAAAAAAGTAAATTGAGGGGGAGTAGCAAGCCGGGCAAAGAGCACAAAAGCCGCTTTGTGGGTTCATCGGGAAGAAGTTCGATAAGTAGAGTGATTGAGTTTGGGATTCATTCAAAAGCTGGAAAGACCCCAAGAAGAAGACTTTGCAGGAGAAGATTTTTCAGAAGAAGATAAACAAAACGGAGAAAAAGAAAAAGATGTCCCTAGAAAGGGGGGTAATCGTATCGGATGCATGCAAGGGAGGGTGGGGATCAGAAGTATGTTGAAGATGGATAGATCACCTGAAAAACCACAAAGAAAGAAAACCTACTAAAGGAGGAAAAGGAGAAAAAACAAGAGAGGGGGGAGAGTTGAAAAACGGCTTTTCAGTACTGTTGTAAAAGGACTACAAAACCGCAGTGAAACAGTGGTTTATTAAAGAGAGGGAGGAAAGACAAATGTATTTCCATTGGGGGAGAAAATCAAAGCGCAAAAAATCAGTGGGGGGAAGTGTGGGAAAAAATTCTTTTTTGGGATAACGAGTAAAAAAGGAAATGGACAGACAAGAGAAGTGGGGGGGCAAAACGAAAGCAGGTAAAAAGGGGACACAGATCTTAACCAAACCTGAAGCAAAAAGACAACTGGTGGACAGAGGGGGGATGCGGCCTTGAAAAAGATATTCGAGATCCGAGAAACATGACGCAAGCCTTTAAAACCGCACAGGATCGGGAAAAGGGGTGAGGTTTTTGGATGAAAGGCAAGGAGGGGAAACCAAGAGAAAGGCATGAGAAAAAAAGAGGAAGAATGATCTCAGAGGGACAGGTGTTAACGCGTCGACAACGGTTTGGGCGGTCTTTGGGATGCTCATTGACCCATTTATGAAAGAAGAGGTGACTTGGAAGATCCTGCCTTTTATCGCAGTGGAAAAAAGAGGGCATCTTGTGTGGGGAGATAAGGGGAAAGAAGAAAAGATTGACCTTGTATCGTCGAATATGACAAGAGAGGACTAACTCTAGAAGTCAACAAAATACCGATCGAGCAAGTGAAGAGAATTGCTACCAAAAGATTCTAAGGGAGAGAGGCCTAAAAAGAACCTATTGTTGTAATAACCAACTTTCTTGGATGAAAGGGAACGTTAACGCTACCCTTATCAAAAAAGAACGCAAAAACAAAAGGGGGGGGCAAAACATTGGGGGAGAATCCATAAAGACCAGGAGGTAAAGGGGGTTTTTCCTTTCTCAAAAGGATCTTACACGTGGTTTTGGCGCGAAGGGGAAGAGTCCTACAAAAAATCTCCTATGGTTGGGGGGGTACAAAGAGTGACCCTTGGGTGATGAAAAAAAGATGTACAAAAAAAAAACCCACTGAAGACTCCAGAGGCGAAAAAAGCTGAAAAAAAAGATCTTCAATACCTACCTGGAAAAGGGAGAGCAAGATTACGCCAGAACATTCCCCTATGGACTTGGGGAAGGCGATTCAACAAGGCTATCAGTTAAAGTCAATGTTACCGCTCGAAAGGAAATTCAATTTGGGGGGGCGGGGAGAAAAAAAAATTGAGGAGGGCGGACAAAAAAATCTTCAAAACCATCTGACTTAGAGGAGAGAGAAAAGGATGGGGGTCTTGTATGGGGGAAACTACACCTCAAAGGAGGCCAAAAAAAGACATCAGACAACCCCTTTAGGGGACCAAGCTCGGACCATGGATCAAAAGTGCAGGTAGTCTGCAAAAAAAAAGGGGGGATAACGGGGAAAAGGGGTAGAAAAGAGGGGAGGAAAAAAAGCACTGTCAAGCCACCATTTCATCACCAGAGCGGAAAGGGCTCAGGGGGGGGGGAAAGACAATAAAGTGCTTCCCCTATCAAGACTGAATGAACAACGCCGGGTGGGAGGGAAATCCTTAAATGTTTATTGATTGGGAGTCTTTAATTGGAGGGAGTAAAAAAACGACGTCTAATCCATGAAAGTTCGCAAAGACGCAACCAGACGGGGTGGGGGTCGGGGGGAAAAGAAGCCCTTAGATTGATCTTTGCTGTAGGAAACAAAAACAAATCGATAAAAAAAGGAGAGATTCTTGAGGGGGATATCTTTTGCTATAACAAAATCATTACATAGCAGGGTCGTAGGGAAAAAGTCGGGAATGAGGGAAGAGAAGGGAGTACTTAACAACAAACCAGAAATTGAAGGGGAGAGTTGCAACAAAAAGGATAATATATCCGAATCATGGCCTGAACACAAAAGTACCGGCCAAAATAGGATCCACTGGGGGAAAAGGGGTTGCAAGAGGTATTTTGACATTTTGGAAAAAGATGGACTGGGGGGAAAATAGGCAAACTGGGGAAAATCACAAACAAAAAGGGGGGAGGAGTGGGAAAGAGAGAGATACCAATTAAAAAACCATCCTTGTCTGACATAGTTGCTTTGCCAAAAAACAGCCAAAAATAAAAACTGGCAATTTGTGGAAACAAAAGGTGCCTTTGTGGTACGAGGTTTCAGCCATGCGGGAGGTTGTGGGGGGGAGAGAAAAGCAAGCTTCCTTTTCGGGGACTGGGGGGGCAATAAACGGACGAGATGACCTCAAGTAGTTAAAATAAGACGTAAACTATAGTAAAGGGGGGTTAAGGGAGACAAGCAGGGGGAAGGGATCCTGTGGAAAAATAGGTGGGTAAAGAGGTGGGTGGATCAGAGCAACATGGTCTTTATGTTGACAGAAAAGAGGCTTGGTAGGGGGTGGAAAAAAACGTCATGGTGGAGCGGCGGTTGTGGATTCTAAAAGGAATACGAAAAGAAAGAAAAAAGTGAGGAAGAGAATAAACACTTTGTTAATAGCAGGATAATGAAAAGAGGTGGGTCGCCTTTGAGGATTCGACTTAAAGGAAAAGGGGAGTGGATCAATTGGGGGGCTTTTCAATTCTTTCTTGATCCAGCTTGAGAAAGTTGGGGAAAGGATCCTTTGGGGGGGAGACAAGCAGGGGGGGGCCATATCAAGGTGCGTCCAAAGGGATAGAGGGGTGATGGGGGAGGCTAGGTGGGAAGGGGGGTTTTGTAAAAAAACAAAGCCAAACGACTGAAAAAGAGGAAACATTAAATAGAGGTTTGAGAAGTATTGGGTTTTGTGGTTTTGTGGCCTGCTAAAGGCGGACTGGGTAGAGGGGAAAAAAAAGGACCAAAAGATGCAAGCTTCGAAAAAGGTAACCGACTTTACGGAAAAGAAGGTGAAAAAAAAACCGATCCAATCAAACATATGGAAAAAAGGGGGGAAGGCGGAAGGAAAAACTTTCAAAGGGAAAGGGAAAAGGAGGGGGGTACAGAATGGGTTAGCGTCGTATTTAATCTTCAGGGGGGGGGGGGGAATCTCATAAACAAAGGGAGGAAGGATTTACATCTCTTTGTAAACAAAACCAAAAAGAGGGGGGAGGGTGAGTGTACAAATCAGGAAGGAGCGCAAAAAAAAAAGGTAGAAAGAGGGGGGTTGAAGAACTGAAAAGTGCGAGGCCGGGCTTTGTCTTGGCTGAAGAAACGAAATTTTTTTGCCTAACTTGGTTCTAAACTGGTCAGTGAAAAAAGGAATACGGCGTCGCACCCATCAAATTCTGGTTAGCAATAGGGAGGTTGTGATGCCGATATTGTCAATCCTGTGGGGGTAGCAGTCGCTGCCGCGATAAAGGTATGTGGGGTGGAAATTTTTCTCAGAGGGGGGGCAAGAAGCCGGACGCCAAGGAAGAGAGGGAGATTGAGGAATGAACCATGACACCAAACAAACATCATCGCAAGGAGGAAAGGCAAAATCATACGTAATAGGGCAGAAAGAGGGTTCAAGGAAGGCAGCAAGAAACCACGACGGTGTCGACGCGGTAAGTAAAACCGGAGGCACGGAAGGAGCAGGTGCAGAACTAAAACGGGGGGGAGGTGTCCAGTCTCAACTCGATCCTCAAAGAAAGACAAATGTTTTAGAAAAGAGGAGGTTGGCACAAGGATTGCGTCAGGGAGAGAAGAAGAGCCGGGGGGGAAAGGGCAGCACACAACTCAAATTGTTCTTTTTGGGAAAAACGGTTTGCCATCAAGGGGGTGGGTAGGTTGCTTGGGGGGTAAAAAGTTGGGAAGGGGTGCCTCCCAAGGGATAACAAAAAAAAGTGAAAATAATCAGTGTGTATTTCCAATGTGATTACAAATAATATATCGACAAAAAGAGGAGGGGTCCAAATGTTTGCCAGAAAAAATCAAGTCAAATCACAGGGGAGGGGCGCCTCTTGAACTTTTACGCTTGATGATGAGGTGGAAGGGAGGACAAGAGGAGAAAAGAGTAAAAATCAAAAAAGATTGGGTGGGGGATCTTTAAAAAAAATGTTCGCAGGGGGGAGGGAGGGAGGGTAGGGGATCTAGTATTCTTCACATCGACTTTGAGACCCAAAAGGACTCTTTCCTACGGAAAAGAAAAACGAAGAGAGGAAGAAAAAAAAACGAGAGGAGGAAAAGGGAGAAGGGGATATTAAATGAATCGTAAAGAGTAAGTCAGGAAAAACTTTGGGGGTAAGGGGAAACTGAGCTTTCACCTCAAACTAAAAAAACACACTCAAAAGGATAACTTTCTGGGGACAAGCGATTGGGAGAGGGGGAAAAGCGGCGGGGCGATAATGGGGAAGCCTCACACACCTCGTGGCGAAGGATGGGGGGAAACAGGTCTTGAGAAAGATCATATCCAGGTTAATTGGGGTAAAGTTTTCCAATCACATCTTAAAACACAAAAGGGGACAACGGGGAAACAACGACCTGTGTTGGCGATAAGTCGATTTGCAAGACGAAATGGCTAAGAGAGAAAAAACAACCTTGAAGAGCGAACTCAGAGGGGAAAAGAAACCTGAGAAGCTGTGGGGAAAAAAATGGGGGACAGAGTGTTCTCGTGCAGGAAAGGATTCTAACCTCTTCAACATAAAGAGCATGTGCCAAAGGAAAAAGGCTATCAGGCAAAAAAAGGGTGCGTGGGAGAGAGGGGAAAATAAGCGAGATTGAAACACCGAATTCACAGATTAGTCAGAAAGGGGGGGTTGCAGGTTGATTTTAAAAAGGGAGGTCAAAAACAAAATTTGGGCAGGGTCTGATAGAAGGCCAAGTAGGGACAGCAAATGGAAAGGTGGGGATTATACCGAAGGTGCCGCAGGGTGCTTGGGAGGGGTGTACCTGAAAGAGGAAAAAAGGGAAGAAATAAAAGAGCGGGCAGGGTATCTTCGATGGCCGTGAGGGAATAACGCAAAAGCAAACTACCCTCGAACTAGCAAAAGGACTGGGGGAGGAACAAATGGGGTAACAATACGGAAAAAAACTAAAAATAACGAGGTTTTGAAAAGGTCAGAACAAAAGGTTAAGGGTATTAAGAATAGATTAACATGTTGAAATAAAAAACGAAAGGAGAGCAAAAAAAACCCAGGAATATGGAACATGAAAATAAAAGAAGAAGGCATAAAGGGTGTTCCTTGCGTCAAAACCAAGAGTTACAATTTGGGGCGAAAAATTCAATTTTTACGGAGTTATTTACTAAGAAACAAATGGTGTGGGGGGGGGGAACGGAAGGGAAAGCCCAGTGCTAAGTGTGTAAATAGCTTCAACAAGGGGAAGAGAAAAAAATACGAGAAAAGGAACACTACCTGGGCAAAGGCTAGGGCGGAAGGGAAGAAAGTCCCAGGGGATTATTTTGGTGAAGCAGAGGCTAAAGGGAAAGGCGGTGACCTGGAAAAACGAGACATCTTTTTTGCGGGGGGGGGAAAAAAAGAAACGAGAAAACTGAGCGGAGCAACAACCGAAGCTCAGCTCAGCTAGCCCAGGATTATATATGAAGATGGGGGGTCTTGGTTGGGGGAAATTAACTCAAAAATCCGGAAATGAAAAGGCACCAAATATACAAGACAGAGAATAAGGAAAAAAGATACCAGGGATCGGCAAACAACGTATCATGCAAAAAAGAGTCTTTTCCAAGGAAGCGGAGAAAAGGCAAAATTGAAAAAAAGGTGTATCGCGGGGAACACTCATGGGGGGAAAAAAGAAGCCTAAAGGCGTACACCAGATCACTGCGGTGAAGGAAGGTTTTGATACTTTTGAATTGGGTGTGCTGCGTCATTGGAAAGGAGGGGCAAAAAAAAATACATAGGGAGGAATCAAAAAAACGGGGGGAGGGGGTGGAGAAACAATCATCCCTAACTGGATACTAAAAACAACCAAAATCGGTACCAAATAGAAAAATAGGTCTTAAATATCGGAAAAGGGCTTGACGAGAAAAAGCAAAAAAAAAAAAGAATGACAGAAGGAAGTGACTTATTTTTATTAATTGAGCAGCAGAGAAGGGTAAGTAGGCACCCACCGAATTCGTGCGAGGGAAGGGGGAAATGCACAGAAGAAAGAAATCATGTTCCGGGGGGAAAAAACGCAAGGCAGTCCAAAGGAGAGGACGGTCAGGGGGAAGTGCAAAACAGTGCAGTAGTTGGGTTGAACATAACTGCTGGGCAAGAAACAAAGGGTATTTGGAATCTCAGAAAAACAAAAAAAAAAGGAAAGGGGAAGAGAAGAAAAAGGGGGGACAGTTCGTACAGAAAATTCTTTTCAAACAAAACAGGTAAGAAAGAGAAGGATTGCAATTCAGCATAGCAGGTGGAAAAGGATGGGGCGTGGTCAAAAGGACAATAGCGAAGGGAAGAATGTGGTGCATTTTAATCACGTACAGCACGGGATTCCTATTTCGGTGGGGCAGGGGGCGAAGAAAGAATAAGGAAACCCTTATAACGAACAGGGGAAAGAAAGGGTGGAATGAGGGGGTTTATGTTATATCAGCAGGGGGAAGGAAATGGTCCCTACGAATATTGAATTGCCTTATGGGCAGATAGAGAAAGCGAAGGGGAGGGATTGCAAAATCACCAGGGGTTAGGGGGCGACGAGGGGGATGGCTACTTTTTGGTTAAGGGAAATGACGCCTAAAATAAAGAAGCCCCCATAAAAAGTGCTGAGTAGAAAAAGGACAAACGATGGGGGTGAAAAAAAAAACGTGTCGTGTACGGCGGGGAGGAGAGGGAAATAAATTAGAAGGAAATAGAGGAGCAGGTGTAGGGCAAATTTTCTTTGATCCAAAACTTGTAACTGGAAAAGAGGTAATGGGTTTGGGAAAGAACCTTTGGGGAAAGGGATGGGAAGGAAAAAGGGAAACCAATTGGGATCGGATGGGTACTTCTAGTTTAATGAGGAGGGGGAAGGGGGGAAAAAAAAAGACCCCACTCGGCAGGATGCATGTCTAGCGATAGCTTGAGAGAGGGGGGGGGGGGGGGTGCTCAAGACAAGGTGAGAAGGGTTATAGTTAGATTCCAAAGATTCAGTATCGAGGCAAAGGAAAAGACTTGGAAATGATAGGCTTGGAAAGCTTCAAAAAACATGCACTCAACGGTGAGGACGTCTGAGGACATGGACCCAGTAGGTCAAAGGGGGTCAGATTTTACAAGGAGAGTTTAGAGGAGGGGTTGGAACCATACTTGTATGGGAAGGAGGGGGCAATGAAGGGGGTCAAAAAATCCGGATCGGGGCTAGTACACCAGAATGGCGAAAGAAGAGCGCAAAAGTTGGGGGAGGTTTGGGGAGAAAAACCGGACAATGCACAGTGGCTCATTGGTATGGTGCGGAAATCCTATTTTTGCCTTAGGACGAATAGAGAGAAAGGGAAGGGGGGAAAGGTGAAAGAGGAGGGGGGTTTGGCAGGGTCGGGTGGAGGAGCGGGTCGGACAGGGGTGTGAAGGAGGAAGAGGGGGCGCAGTAGGTGAAATGAGAGGTGGGGGGGTGGGAGAGGATGATGTGGTTGGGGGGGGGTTGTAGCAAGATGAAAGGGGGGGGGGAATGGGAAGCGGAGAGGAGGTGACGGAGGGGGGGAGGGTGGCAGTAGGGAGAGGGGGGATGTACGGGTTACAAGAGGCTGGGATGAGTCGGTAGGGCGGAGAGGACGGGGCATGCGTAGGCTTGGAAATCAGTAAGAGGAGGGGAGTGGAGAGGGAGGGCGGGCTTGGGAGAAAAGAAGTGGGGGGGGGTGGGTGGTGAAGTGAGAGTAAGTGGGGGCGCGGGGGTACGGGGAGGGGGAGAGGGGCGACTAAGGTAAGAGAGGTTCGTGAAGGGTGCGGAGGGGGGGGATGGCGTGCGGGGGAACGGGGAGAACGGGTATGCGAGGTGTAAAGAGAAGAGGGGTTTAGTTTGGAGTGGACGGGTACGGTAGGAGGTGGGTGTGAAGGGTGGGCCGGAGGAAGTAAGGATAAAATGGTGGAAGAGGGGAGGCGAGAAAGAGGCCGATGAAGGCTCGAGGCAGGAGTGGGAGAGAGTACAGGGTGGGGGGGGTGGCTTATGAGGTGGGGCGGGGGGGAGGGGAGGCGTTTCGGGGCGGGGGTGGGAGTAGGGGACAGGGGAGGAGGGAGAAAGGGTGACGTAAAGTTGTTAGGGGGAGGGGTAGCGTGGTGTGGGGAGGCGGGGATTATGGGTGGGAATTACGTGGCCGGTGTGAGTGCGAGGGTGAGGGGTAGGGGGGCAGGTGGGGGGGGTTGGGGGGGTCGGGAAGTAAGGGAGAGGGGTGCGGGGGGGGAGGAGGAGGCGGGATTGGGAGGGGGGGAGGTATATAGAGGTCTGGGAAGGAGGAGGGTGGTCGATGGTCATAGAGGGAAGTGGACAAGAGAGGGAGAGTGGGAGGGAAGGGGTTCGGAGGATGGGGGTCGGGATGGGGGTGGGGAGGAGAAGAAGGGTGGGTATGTGGTCGGGGAAAGTGGGGAGGGAGGGTGGAAGTCTTGGGGGGGTTGGGAGGGTGGAGGGGACGGGGAGGTGGGCAGGGGGGGAGCAGGGGGGGGATGGTAGTTGGGGGGGGATGTGGGAGTGGCAGTGGAGTCGTGGGGGAGAGGGAAAGTGTTGGGTATGGGGAGGGAGGTGGGGGGGGTAGAGGGGCGGGGGGGAGAGCGAGTGGGGTTGTCGTAAACGTATGGAAGCGAAGGGGGGAGGGAGGGAGCAATGGTGAGCATGGTGGGCATGAGTGATATCGGTGGATGGGTCGGGAGGCTGTGGGTTGGGTGGGTCGGCAGGGAGAGGGGGGGCGGAGGATAGGAAGAACTGACGATGGTAAAGTGAGGAGCAGGCGAGGGGCGGGTGTGAGAATGAAAGTGGGGACGGAAGGATGTTGCGGAAAAGTAGGGGGGGAGGTAGTCGGAGTGGTGAGCGGGGCGGGGGAGGAGGGACTTGACCGTAGGTTGGGGTGAAAACGGGGAGTGGAAGCTGAGTCAAGTGGTTTAAGGGAGGGTGGGGGGCGGAGGGAATGGGTGTTCGGTATGGGTAGTGAGGTCGGGGCTAGGGGGTGGGTTTAAAAGGAGAGGGGGGGACGCGGCGTAGGGCGTAGGGACAGAGAGGGGTGGTGTAGGGGACGTGGGGTGGGGTGGGGGGGGAGGGTGGGGAGGGGGGGGGGGGGTGCTGAGATGGGGGCGGAGGGGGAGCGGGGGGGGTTGTGGGAAGGGAGTGGTGAGAGAGGAAAGACAGAGAGCGGTGATTGGTAAGGGTAGAGGGTAGTGAAGGGCGGGTGGGGGAGACTGAGGAAGGAGAGTGTGTGGGGTTGGTTAGGGGGCGTGAAGCTCAGAGGTGCTGGGAGGGGGGGGGGAGGTGAGGGTATGGGGATTTGGGGGGGATTTGTTGTGGGTGGGGGGGTGAGAAGGTTGGTGGAGGGGAAGGGAGGAGAGGGGTTATGGTGTGGAGGGTGGGGAGGGTAAGGCTGTCGGCGTGGGAAGAGGGAGGGTGTGGGGAAGGGACTGGGGAGTTAGGTAGGTCGAGAGGAGGGGAGGAACAGAGGATGGAGATGCGGGCGGTTCAGCTGTTGGAGCGCGGGGGGAGGTTGAGTGGGCGGGAGGGGAGATGGGACAGGGGCGGGGGAGGGTCAGAGGGGGGGGAAGGGGTGGGGGGTTATGGCAGGTGGGGGGATAGAAGAAGAGCGATGGGGAGGGTGGGGATTCTAGGAGGAGGAGGTAAGGGAGCTGGGGTGGTGGGTGAGAGGGAAGGGGAAAGGTGGTGTTAGTTGGGGGGGGGGTGAAAGTGGGAGGGGGGGTAGAGGCGAGAGAAACGGTTAGATAGAAGGGCGAGGGAGGATGGGAGGGAGTGGGGAGTGGGAAGGGGGGAGGGGGTAAAGAGGGAGGGAGAGGGGGTGGGATGGGATGGTGAGGTGGGGTGGCGGGGGATGTGGTGAGAAGTTGGAGCAAGGGGGGGGTGGAAGGTGGTAGGGGTAATGGGAGTTGCGGGGGGTGAGGGGGGGGGAAAGGGTTGGGAGGTGAGAGGAGGGGTGGTTGGTGCGTCAGGGGGGGCGAGGGTGGGGGGGTCGTATTGGGGGATGGGGGTCGTGGATGGGACTTGGAGACGGGGGAAAGAGAGGAGAGACGGGGTGGGCGAAGGCTAGGGGCTGAGCGTAAGCCGTTTGGCTTGGTTGGGATGTGGGGGGGGTTAAAGGGTGGAGGATTGAGGATGGGGTGGTATGGGGTGGGGGGGAGGGGTTGGATCAGGGAGGGGAGAATAGAGTTGTTGAAGTGCTTAGGGGGGGGTGATGAGAGGGGTAGAGGTGAGGAGAGGGTGAGGATTGGGGGAGTTGGAAGGGAGGGAGACTGGGGCAGCTTGTGGATGAGGGGGCGACGAGAGGGGGGAAGGGGAGGGTAAAGAGGGGGGTGTCAGGTAGGCGACTCGGGGCTTGGGTAGGGGGGGGATGTGTGGGAGTGGGGGGTGGGAGTGGGGGTGATAATGTGCACGGATCTGGGAATGCGGTGGCGAAGGAGACATTGGGGGGTGGTCGACCGCTGATTTTGTTGGTGTCGGTGGAGCTCCAAGCGTTTTGGAAAAACATTTCAACAATAAAAGTGAAGAAGCCCTTCGGGGGATTAGTACCATAGGAGGGGGTACCTCGCACTTGGGGAGACAAAAACTTTGGTCGAATGGATTCACTTGCAAAGCAAGAATGGGGAGTTTGGGGAGATTTTGAGACGTTTCAAGTCGGAGGTAAAGAAAGACAGGACAGCCGGATATGTCTTAAGGGGGAATCAAGATTCACAAAGCAGCCATCATCTTCAGAAAAGGCAAGGAATCAAAGAAAAGAAATTGCTAGAAAAAAGAGGGTTTGACATAGAAACTCCCAAAAACGGTTAGACGGGAGGCAGCCTATCCAACTTCATTCTCGGGGAAAAATCGGTGAATTCGGGGTTCATAAGGAAAGAATCACCGTCCCAAAATCATAAGTTGTTGCAGATAGTCCGGCGGTAGGTGTGGACCAGGCTTGGGAGGAAGGGGGGGAGTATATAAAAAAAAAAAAAAAAAAACAAACAAAAAAAAAAAGAAGCGGTGGCACGCAAGCCGCAACGGTCAAGTTGTCGTGTGGGGTGCAAAAGGGAGGGACCTGCCAGTGGTGGCTTAAGAAGGTTCATTGGGGGTGGAAAAAAAGGCATTGAGTTCCTCAACAACGTAGACTTTGCTGAGGACAATGGGGATGCAAGAAAAAAGGGAGAGCCCAGTAGTGTAACACAACACTGTCACAAAAGGTGGGTTTGACGGAAAAAGTCTGCACATTTGATCAAGTTGAGATACTCTTGATAATTACCAAAATGGAAACTAGGACCCCTAGAGGTGATACCAGTAGAGACCAGACGGGCAAGATCAAGCAAAGTTGGGGGGGGTTAAGAAATTTCCAAGTCGGTGGGAGTGATTGAGGGGGTTGGGGTTTCCGGGGAGGTTGAACATCTACTTAGGAAAACAAAAGGAAGATTGAGAAGGCATACGAACATCGTCTCTAATACC
>Ga0179591_1244452_pt1 | contig 13667 bp, 16 predicted proteins | sample CZOMad2_1_08_16f_FD_182891 | JGI IMG/M metagenome (GOLD analysis project Ga0179591, IMG submission 182891) | Vadose zone soil fungal communities from Angelo Coast Range Reserve, California, USA - CZOMad2_1_08_16fungal (PacBio error correction) | ecosystem: Environmental > Terrestrial > Soil >...
GCGCGAAAGGGAAGGAGGAAAAAAAGGGCCAGACCTCTCGTGCGACCGTAGAGAGAAAGGGTAGAGGGGCTTGGAAGGGGGACGGAAAGGGGGTGTGGTATGGGAAATTATTTGGATCAGGCACTGGAAAGAAACAACAGAGAAAAAGTAAAAAGGCTGGAAAAAAAAATATGGCGAGGGGTCCATCAAACGAAATACAAATTACGGGTTGCAATAAAAAGAAGGAGGGGGATAGAGGAAATCACACGGAAGCTTGCAAAGAGGGTGTCAGGACTACAGGTGAAAGAAGGGGCTAGGAGTGTTGCCGTAACGTATCGAATTAACGGACGAAGGATCCCAACAATCAGGGGGGGCTAAGAGTACCGGCTTGACATAAGACGAAGGAATGATACAAGACCGGTCGGTCGACGCGACCTTCAGGACACGCAAAAGAGAAAAGGGGCTAAATCGGTAGACAAAAAATGGAGCGGAGGTGGAATAGGGACACCACCTACAAGAAATAAAGCGGGAGGGAGGGACGACTTGAATACAGGGGGTTATAAATGGGAGGAGGCGGGTTCCAGCTTCGGGGTGGTCGTCTACCGGCGTCTTCCGGAAAGTTCACAAAGGGGGGGGGAGCCCAGGGCAGCGAAGCTCACAAGGGAGGAGAGGAAAAAGCAGCTAACGGACGAACTTCGGAATGCGTCCTGCTTAACAGAGAGCGGGAAGTTGCCGCGAGGAAAACAGAGTCGCCGTGCAATCAAGACGACAATAATCTGGGAAAGAAGAAAAGAAAGAAGACTGGGCGGGTGCGCCCTTCTCACTACAAGAGGATCGGCCGGCCAAAAACAAAGGAGAATTCATATAGCAACGAAAGGAAGGGGTGCGAGATGCAAAATAGAAGAGATAAGGGTGGGAAGATAGGGAGTACCAAGGAGAAGAAAATAACGAGGGGGGAGCTCGCAAGGCGTGAAAAAGAGATAATTTAATGTGCCGCAAAGATCCGCCAAAAGCAAATAGGGGCGAGGTAGAAAAACTAAACAAGATAGGAGACTTCGCCGTGGCTAAGGCAGGGGAAAAAAAAAGTCCGAAAGCCCGAGAAAAAAAAACCGTTACACGTTTCACGCGACAATGGGGTATCAGGCCGGGGAAAAGGAATAGGCTAAACATCCAGAGAAAAAGGAAAAGCTTCTAACGCCGACCAGAAAAAGGTGGTCAAGGAGGGGAGAAACGTAACGAAGGGGAACTCCGTGACGATTACAACTCGCTCTCAGAGAAGCAAAAAAACGAGGAAAAGTACATAAGGAAAGTGGAATGGGGGGAGAACCTCTGAGAAAACAACGGATACCCACTTTGAGCGCGTTACGAAGACTGATCACAGGAAAAAAGAATCGCAAGGGTGGTTAGAGGGGGAAGCGCAAAGGGGGTAAAAAACGCGGCGACACTCTCTACATTAAACAAACACAGTTCGAACCATGGGGAGGAACAGAGGTCAAAAAGTCTTGTAGATCCACAAAGGAAAACTGTGCAGGAAGGACGCCGGTCGGAAATTCAAGCAATAGGAAAAAAAAGGGCACCCGAAGGTGAGACGACGGGTCAGAAAACTCTTTTTCAGAAAAAAAAGTCCAACGGGACAAAGGGGCAAGAAGCCTCTAGAACACGTCACCGGAAAAGGAAAAAATGAGTTGGGAGACCGGCAAGCGCCCTCGGACAAAAAAAAAAAAAGGTGAAAACATCGGAAAAACACAAAAGGTGCTCAAAGGGGTTTTGGGAGAGGTCGGGGGGGAGCTCCCAAAAAACGCCCCGACAAGAAAAAACGCACAAAACGATTAAGAGGAGGGTCAGCCTTTGAAGAGATGTGGGACAACTTTCAAAGAACCCAGCCCGGGGAATTAAATTAAAACAGTTTTTGGTGAGAATGAGGTACGGCGGCTGCGATGAGGCTCAAAGAAACGCCATCTTTGCAAAAACCCTCAAAAGAAAGGGAAACTAACAAGCCCTGCAATCAAGCCAATTGTTAACAGATGGGCCCAGGCTCACAGAAAACCCTCACTGAAATCATAAAGGTCAATCGTCCGGAGACAGGGGGGGAATTCGAAAAGGTGAAAACGGAATAGCATCCAACGGGCCCTCAACCTCGAAAAAGGGGGATGGGAACTCCGCCAAGGAAGGGGAAAGGACACGCCCGAAGTAACGATAACACTCGAAAAAGAAAAAGTGAAAGGTAGAAATGGTCAAAAAACTCCAACCGGTTCGTGAACCAAGTTGAGGAGAACCGAATCAAACCCAAAAGAAAAAAAAAGGGGCCCGACAATGCCGACGCTACTGAAAGTCTGAGGGAGTCCAATTCGAGGCTAAGTGGGAAAAGGAGAAAACAAATACTCGAGTGGGGAAGAAGGTCGAGGAGATGTCCTAAGGGGCATGGGGAAGAGGGAAGAAGGAGGGGTAAAGAGGGGAACTAGCTCCCGCACCTCAAAACCTAGCCATAAGACCATTATCGGAAATGTTGGGAACTGAATGGGATCGTTCAGACAAAAACGAGAAAAAAAGTTTTGATAGGAAAAGGAGAAGAGATGCTAGAGCCCCCTGCGCGAAAAAGAAAAAGGGAGACGAACGAATTCAGATGGGTCTTGGAAGCTAAAGAGGTGGCGCAGAATGAGGGAAAAAGGACGACAGCCCGACTGAGGAGAAAGGGGAGAAGGGTAATCGAAGAGGGAGAGGAAAAAAAAAAACCTGGTGAAAACAACTCCCCGCGAGGAATCGACAAAGAACTACTAAGAGGGGAAGGGCAGGTATTCTTCATGAAGGAAGGAAGAGGTCGCGTGCTTCAAGAAGAAAAAAGAAAGAAAAAGGGGCAGGTATTTTGGTCGGGGAAGAGAAGAAGACTTTGGTTACGCAAAAAGGGTGAATACCAGCAAGGAAAGGGGTCAGGTCAAAGAGCCGTGGGTTATCCTTGACAAAAGGCGAAGGGGGCCTGTGGAATACAGTGGGCAAGCGTCCTAAAAGAGGGGGGGTGCCCCGTGATGACCGAGCATAGGAGGAACGTCAAAACTTCAAAGTATAAAAGGAAAGCACCGATGCAGATGAAGGTAAAATACTGAAATCTGGTACCCATTGGGGTCACTGGAGCAAGGAATTTCGGGGAACGGTGAATACACCGTTGCTCGGGACGAAAGATAGCACTAAGACCGAGCCCCAGCAAGCAAGAATAGGACAAAGAGGAAAAACGGAAGGGGAAGGGGTAACTGTTGCAGCGGAAAAAAGGATGCGGACTAGGCCTAAGATAAAAAAAAAGTTAGAGGTGGTGGACTTGGCGTTGTAGAGACCCGACCGCGGGAAAAAAAGGGAGTCAAATGTTCGTCCCAACAGAGTTGTTCACAAGAGGGGGGCAGATCGCGGAAGGGGCAAGGAAGGAGGTTAAATCATGGGAAAAAAAAAGAGGACAACGCTGAAATGGGGAAAGGAAAATAGAATCAGCCTGCCTAAGGGGGAAATGGGGGAGGGCGCAAGAGCTCGAACGTTGGATGAAAGGGAAATCTGGACGGAAGAAGACAGATGCATACACCAAAGAAAAAGGAAAGCAGGGGCCGAGGAGTTTTTACGGAAGAACCCATTCAAAAGACAGGGGGAGGGTTTACGAAGCAACTTTCCGGAGGACCCGAAAGGGCCGAACAGCTGTTTTGTCGACAAGCGGGGAATAGGCGCTGAAAAAGGAAAAACAGTCGACTAGGGGGGGGAGGGGGGAATTTCTGAAGGGACGAAGAATCGAAAAGGAGGGGGGGGGGGGGGGTGGGGGAGGAGTAAAAAAAAAAAAAATCACTGCTAAGAAAGAGGGGCCAGCAACAAGACGGAGGGGGTGGAACGTTATAAAAGGGCATAATATTGTATCCAGGCAAGGAAGGAAGGAAGATCGGGGGAGTGAAAGAAGCAGGGCGTTCGTGAACGGAGTAAATCCTCGGTTTCGAGGGGGGGGGAAGCGTGATATGAAGGGAGAGTGGTAAAAAGGGACGCGACAAAGAAAACTACCATCACAAGGCCGTAACCGGGGAAAGGGGGTTGAGAGCCTTTATAGTAGGAATATAGGTGAGCAAAGGACGGACTAGCCAATAGTTGAGAAAGAAATCTGCAATGTCCTCACACACTGCACGCGACAGAAAAAAACGGGAAAAAAAATTTTGGAGCAATTAGAGGAGCCGCGGGCAAAGGGTTCAGAGGTAGGATGGGAAAAGCAGCTCATTAAAACATCTCAGAGGGAAACTCCTTGGGGAGCGAAAGAAGAGTTAAAAGGAAAAGCCGCGAAGGAGAAGAGCACGCCGTCAAAGGAAAGAAGTCCTGGTGCAGCAGGGGGACACGGAGGAGTGGAGTAGGAAAAAAGGGAGGGGTGGGCCCTGAGGAGAGAGCACGGTAAGACACGCAGTAGATCCGGTAATGTGTGAGGTGATTGGAAAAAGATCTGTTAATTTCTACTAATTCCTAAGGGAGAAAAATGACGTAGCTGCTAACAGAAACGTCTTGCCAAAAGTCCCTAAGTAACGGCCAAATTTCCTAGAGAAGAGCCAGAAGAAGATCGCAGAAGGAAAGGGACCATGGATCTAGACCGGAACGTGGGAACTTAAGTAAGGACGAAAAATTTCCAACCACAGGGGAAAGACCTTACCAGCCTTTCGGACAAACCGCCTCCTAGCCGAAAGGAGGGAGAAGGAAAAAAATACAACGGTTGGAAAAGTAGCAAGACCCAATAAAGAAAGGTGGGAGTAGGTGGAGTATCCCAGGAGAAAAGTGAAAAAAAGAAAAAGAGGGGACAACCATGGTTTTTGTTAGGGAAAAAACAACTTGGCCGAGAGAAACCCAAGCCTGCCTTGGGAGAAGAAAGCAGGGGGGGGGGGAGGAAGGTGGAGCCCGTCATGAAGAAAAGGCTGGGGGAAAGGCGAGGATTTTTATGGGAAGGACGGTTTCCAAAAAACCACGCTACTTTTTCTCGAAAATCAAGGTCACCGGTTGGACGCGTACGTGGGACTGGGGGCCCGCGGCCCCTCAGAATAAAGGCTGGCATCTCGGAACGGAGTTGCTGGAGAAATGCACGGCCTGGGAATTAACATTTGGAGAACAGGGGGCAAAAAAGTCACTCCAAGTCTTAACCATAAGCTCAAGAAAGTAGGAAAGTAGACCCCCGTCTCGAGAGAAGAACATTCAAACGAATCGGCGTTTTGGTAGTATACAATGGAAACGTATCGATCAAACTCTCCAACGCCCCAAACCCAAAATTGTGGGAGCAAAAAAAAGAAACATAAAGGAACTCTAACATCCTACATGGGGGGCGCAGAGTTGAAAAACTCCTGGGTGGTAGGGTTTTCGGAAGGCCTTAACCTTTTAAAGGGAAGGCTAAACCTCAACACAAGGGAAGGGAAAGGAGGAAAGAAGAAGAGTGCAAACAAGGAGGAAGCACAAAAGGGATTTTCACATAGTTCTCAAGGGTTAGTAAAATACTTGTTTTGGGGGACCAGGGTGTGCAGAACAACCAGTTTTTTTTGGGGAAGGGGGAGAAAAGAAGCTTTGCTGGACTCAGGAAAGGGTACATCAAATAGGACTGAAGGGATTGCACTATTAGGAGCGTGGCATTGTGTCCCTCCTCTAGACGGCAAAGGGTGGCAGAACCAAGGAGAAATATACTGAGAAAAGAAAGGAGAGCAAGCTGGTTAAGGGAAGACCTTCGAAAGGTAGGGGAGAAAGGGAGGTGGGTGGGCACTAGAGAAAGTACAAAAAAGACCAGCTATCAGGAACAAAACGGGGGTCTGTAAAACTACTGGAAAAAAAGACGAAAACCTCAACTAACAACCGTAGAAGAAGAGAACCTTTCTAAAATAAACTGGAATACAGGGGAGGGAAACTGACAAGCAAAAGTGATAGGCAAAACAAACATTTACGAGGGGTGCCTTTGCTTTCAGAAAACAAGAAGAGAAAACTCAAAGGGGGACTTAAAAAAGCCGACCCTTGGGAATCAGCCGTTCCAGTGAGGGAGTAGGGACGGGGCACGAAAGAATGGGGGAGGGAGAGTGCTTGCCTGTTCGCACATGAATCCGCGGGGGGCACTTGGGCTGACGAGGATACCAAGGCGAAACCTGGAGAGAAGGAGGAGTCTTGTCCCGCAAACGACTAGGGGAAGTACGGGCAGCCTCCAGAGAAAAATCGTCGAAGGAGCTTCGGAAAATAATGGGGGAAAAGAGGAAAAAGAATCTGGCAATATCAAAACCAACCTTTCGCCACTGGGAGATGCCTGAACTGGGAACCAAGAGGAGTCATCGTCGCCCCTTCTAAAAATAGGGGGAAAGACGTCAGCTCTCAGGGGGACAGAAGGGAGTCTTCGAGGGCCTAGTCATAGCACTAAATGGGGAAGATAAATGCGTCCCCGAAGTGAAAAGATACAAAGGTTATCTAATAAAGAAAAGGGGAAGAGAGAGAAAGTAATAAAAAGGCTCATGAGAAAGCAAAACCCAAAAAAAAACGGTGCGAGTGGAGGAGGTCAAGAACAAAAGGCAGGCCAGGTCTTTCAAGGGGCCTGCAAAACGGGAAAAAATACCTAGGCGCCCAAAGAAACGAGATGAATCGGACACCTGTCGAGGTATGAAAGTTGTCACGCACGCTTTGGATTCCTGGGCGGGCCTACTAAGCCTCACAATAAAAAATCCGGCGCACCCGCCTAACACTCGGAAGAGGGGGCGTGGAGTCTAAGCAAAGAAAAGCTCCTGAGAAATTCGTAAGGAAGACTGAAGAAAAGCACGTCTTAATATAAAAAAGTACACCCGTCGGACGGCCTCCAGGCAAAGAGGGGGCTAAGCTTAGGCAAGAAGGAAGAACACTCCAGAAAGAGTTGGAGTGCTCTTGGGCGGAAAAGGCGAAAGAAATAAAAGAACGAGCAAGTACTGCTCTGGTTCCAAACTCGGGGGGATATCAAGGACAGCCAAAACCCATCATCGCTTAAAAGAGTAGGCGTGGGGAGACGAATCCAAACTCGAATGGGTAAGGGCCCCCCATTTGCTATCCCCGTCCTTTTCTGGGAAGAAGGTCCCAGGGGAGTCAGATGAAGGCCAGAGGAGTTGCGGAAGACGGGCAGTCCCAAAAAAAGGAAGACCACCAAAAAAGATGCGAACGCCTGAGAAAGAGGGGCCCTGATCAGTTCCTCGGGGTGAATTAGCGCTTCACAAACTGGAAAAACGGGAAGGAGGTGGTTAAAAGCATCTGAAATAGAAGAATTTCAAATCTTGGGAAGAAAAAACGCAGGGAAACTCCGGAATGTCTGCGTTGCAGTGAGGCAGTGACTTGCCGAGAGAAAAGAACCAACGCGCAAAGGGAAACGAAAGAGGGACAGATAGAGGAACGGGGAAAAAGCTTGGAAGGCGTTTTGGGAAAGACAGGCATTTTCTAGGGGAAGAAGAAGGTCCGGAGACGGGGATAGGGCGGAGGAAAAAAAAGAGAAAAAATCGCAGAGCACGGGAGGGGCAAAACCGAACACACCTTTTCTCCCAGAACAAGGGGACGGGGTTTACCAGCGGAAAAGGAAGACTACCCATCAAAGGAAAAAAAAAAACAGATGGAAGGCATAAGTCACTGGGATTGACCGCCTTATTCATTTCCCGAGAAGGCGGAGCAAAACCGCGCGGAGGAACGACAAGTAAAGAAACGTGAAGGGCGATCCTAGGTGGGGAACAAGGGGACAAAGGGCGGAGACTCTGTCGACGAGTGGTCCCTTTAAGGTAACCCAACTGCAAAAATACTGGTTGAATCTGTCAAGAGGACACCACCAACGCAAAAAAATAAATGGAAAAGAGCGAAAGTTCCTGCTGCAGGAACTCAAAGTAGGGAGAAGGCTTACGGGTAGAAACTCGGGAGGGGAAAGAAATAGCGGCGACTTCGGACGTCCAATTTCACAAAGTACCGCAACCGTTCAGTACACTATATGCAGAGCACGGAGAAAAAAAAGGGAGAAGAACAGCTGGGGGGAAGGAAAAGTTGAGGGAAAAGTTGGGGATCGAGACATCACGTCTCTAAAAAAAAAAAAAGAGGAAAGATATAAATACAGAGAGAAAAGCGCTTCCGGCAAAAAAAAAGGGAAGAAAAAAATTTAATGTTGGCTGTCAATCATCGGCGGGGGTAGGGCATCAAAAGCTAGTCCTCAACCCCAGGCCTTACTCTGAAAGGAAGGAGAAATCTCAAAAAGGAGCGAACTTAGCAGATCGACCGCGGGGAAAGAGAATTAGCTACGAAAGGAAGAGAAAGCTTTCTAATTAAAGGAAAGGAGAGTAGCAGCCCTGGTTAAGGCAGGACCTAGAGTACTGACGTAAAAAGGTCTTCACAAAAAGAGAGGGGGTAACAAGCACACAGTTTGGGGGTCTACCAGCGGAAAAAGGGACGCGCTCCTTTTAATAAGGAGAACTAGTATGACAAAGGACAGAAATTGAACCGGAAAGAGGGGTTCTTGGAAGGAGCGGGGGCCTCCTAACGAGTACCACGTGAATGGGAAACAAACCCGAGAATAGTCTAAAAAAAGATCCCGACAAAAAACAAGGGAGAAGGGGCCCTTAGGGGGGAGGGGGATCTAGAGATCTGGGGTAAACACTTCATTTTGACAAAAGCCGGGGTGGGGTTCTTGGTAGGGGTGAAACGTTCGGGAAAGACTAGAATCCGCACGGAAGGGGAGGAATGGCAAGAGGCCAAGTGAATTACCCAAACAGAGAGGACCACTTGGATGGGGGACAAGAAAATGAAGGTTCGCACGGAGACTAACCAAACGTTCCACCGTGATGAAATGACTTACTCAAGAATAGGCTTTGGGCAAAACCAGCGTTGGGGTCGGGCACTTCAGCAGAGAACCGACCTCTCCCAGAAAGGCCAAGAACAATAGCGTCCGCTTTGTTGGTTTTCCCAAAAAAAGGGGACATTTATCCTCGAGGCCGATGGGACAGGAATGAACCAACATAATTTCATTACAAGAAGGAAAAAACGCGAACAGGGGAAAGTTTCTAGTTCAAAAGAGAGCCAGGAAAAAAAAAGGACAAGGCCCATTTACGCCACACGAAGGGATATCTGCGGGAAAAAGTTTTTTTTTTTTTTGTGTGTTTTTTTGTTTTGGGTTTGTGGTGTTGTTTTTTTAGGGGGTTGTTGAAGAAGTTGTGGGGGTTTTTGAGAGTTTTGGATCCGGGATAGGGGCCGGACGGATTCTCCCCGAACAGAAAATGGCCATCCAGGCCCAAAGATCATCCAATTAAGAAACGGCAAGGTCATTTTAATTCTCGACGACAAGGGAACGAAAAACCCCCGCCATTGTGGAAAGAAGGGGTATCGAGACACTCAAAGACAAGGGAACTAGTTTTACAAAAGGCGAAGCTGTTCAGAGAGGGGGTGACGCGAACCTCCTTAGGAGGAAGCGGAAGGCCGTCGGCAGATCGGGGAAACGGCAGGTCGTCTCGCAAAAAAGAGGCTTCAGGGCGTTACCTGGTATCAGCAAACATTGGTAACAGTATGGGGACCGCCCTTAAGAAAAACACCCAGGTAGTGAGAAAGCAGACGGAGGTGGAGTATAAACAAGATCCGGCGAATCGGGTTTGTGGCGGAAGGCCCCCGGCTTGGGTGGGAAGGTGCGGAGGAGAGCCAGGTCGGTGTGTCGCTGACGAAGAAAAAGAGAACCCCAAGAAGATAACCCTGGGGACAACCCGTCCGGGGAAATAAAGACCGCAGGGGGGTGGACGAGGGAAGCAACTTCGGGGAATTCTGACGATACAGTGGATGCGACGTGAAAGGAAGGATGGCGACCTAAGAGAGGACAGATTTTCATTAAAAGGAAACCACTTGGGAAGGGAAGGGAAGAGCCTGGGGGCTTTTAAAACTTCTTTAAGCCAAGGCCGGTTCATGGGCACAAAAGAAGAGTAGGGGACGCCGGGGGATTCTCCCCCCCCTCGGGCGGAGGGTGTTTCAAGCGTACCAAACCTGGGCGCCGAGCTTCAAAAAAACGCGGGGGCCCAAAGAGGGCGACTTCCTCGAAACTGGAAGACGAACTGTACCCTCGAAGGATCGCCTGAAGGATCGAGGGGCATGTGTATCTGTCCGCGAGGACGTGATGAGGGTAGAGAAGACTCACGAGATTGGGGAAAGGTTGGCGGGAAAAGCATTCCTAATAATCTTATGGGGGACGAAGGGTCTGAGACTGAGGACTAGAGTATAACGTAGCAATTAACCATACGTAAGAGAGTCTTCCCTAAAAAGGCACGAGAACGCCGAAAGACCTGCCGAGGGAGCACTTGGAATCTAAGCTAAGAACGAGTTGTCGGGGAAAAGAAACTCCCAGGGCGGCCAGGTCGGCCTGTACCGGAAAAGTCTTCACAAGCAGAACACCCTACTATCCCAAGGCAAAAAACAAGCTGGAACGCTCGTCATCATGTAATTGTTCTCGCAGAAGCCCGAATTCTCGTGTGGGAGCCCAACACGAGGAAAAAACCATCGTACAATGTTTTTCTTGCGACAGAGGGCTCGGACGCCCCCCCTTGACTTGCAAGCCGGGGGGAGCAGAAACTCAAAACGCCTAAAGGCCCAGCGGCCTGTTAGGCCGGCTGATTATTGTTCGAGGTCCAAAAAAAAAAAAAAAAAAAAAAAAAAATAAAAAAAAAAAACGTCTTTTTGTCGAACCGACGGGTGGGGAAGACGGGCTGGGCCTGGGGGGTGTCGGATCGGGAAAAGAAACTCAGAGCCTACAACCCCTGGCGGACGGGGGAAAAGTCATTAAAAAGTGCCTCACGGTGGCTATGACCCTCGTCGACTAAAAGGGAATCCCTTGAAAAATTGGCATCAGAGGGAGTGGCGTTAGGGACAACCCGGCTGGGCACCAAAAAAAGAGACGGAAAGAGGGGGGAAATCATTCGGCTGTCCCTGAGGGGTTTACAGGAAAAGATGGAGAGAGACAATCTGCTCGCTCTGACCCCCAACTTAAAAACCCACAAAACCCCACTTTTTTCCACAACCCTAACCGGGAAAAAAAGAACAACTAGCGACTTCGGGAAAAAAAAAAAAATAAAGGGGTAACGCTGGGGGGCCCGGAATACCTTCCTTTTTTTTTCAACCGAAGGACATAACCGTCTCCCGGCTAACAACAAAAAACTTTGGGGAAAGAAGAGTGGGCAGAAGGCCATTCTTCACCAAAAAAAGCGTTTTTCCCTAAAATGCGAAGGCACCTTCTACGGGGTGAGTCACGGTAGGGTTTGGGAAAAAGGACAACACAAATGGGGGTGGTGGGGGTGGGGGGTTGATCCGAATCGGGAAAATTTTCTTTTTAAAGAAAAAAAAACTATTACGCCGGGCCGGATTGACTCAGGGGAGCGGTTAGGGGGGTGTCAACGCCCCCCCTAGCTGAATGTTGGACACCGGGGCAGGAATTCCAAAAGACCGAGCCCGCAAACCCGAAGCTGGAAAGCGGTCCACTGGCACCTTCGAAAATCGAAGACGATGGCGTCCCAGTCATGCACAAAGGTAAAAGTGACTCAAAGCCGGGTCACGAAGACGTAGGCCGAAGGGACACGCCGACCACGCCTAAAGACGGGTCGGCGGAAGGACGCACGTCCAACGCCAAACCCACAGGCAAGTCTTTGGGCGCTTTCTCAACGGACAAGAACAACAGGGGGCGTGGGGAATGTTTAAATTCAACGAGAAAGAGATACTGGGGGGGAGGCTAACCCTTTAAAGTGGGATGAAAGAAAGAAAAAACGTTTTCAAGCAGAACGGCTGTCGGGTGGAATTAACAAGACAGGAACGGGCGGGGGAAGGAGCAACTTTTAAGGAAAAACTTTCCTAAGAAAAGGCAGCTCTCCACAAGAGAAAGGGACGCGCTTCACCGGGAAAAGAAATTGAACGCACCCTGCGGCCGGACTTCGGGTAAAAGGGTAAAAAAAAAACACGGGTGTATCACCGGGCGCTGAAAAACGAGAAATCAGGGACAGGGCCGATCGGAAAAAAAAGGACGCACTGTGCGCTGGTGCCTCCAAGAGCAGAATCGTCTCCGGACGCGACACTGACACAAACTGTAAGCGACGGTCAGAAGAACACCCGCCCGGGTCGAGCAGGACAGAGCCAGTATTCTCAAGGCGGCTTAAGAGAGGGAGTAAAAAATAGATGAACTATCAAACTGGTGAAGGAAATGTCTTTGTCGAACGAGTTGAAGGAAAAAGGAAGCCGCGAGCCGCGCGGAAGCAAACGCGCGAGTTGAGGAATGCATAAAAGACCGCGAAGGACTTAACGACTTAGACAAAACACCTTTAAACTTACAACGGAGCCTTGCGCTTCAGGCAAAAGACCTCGACCTGGGAGAAGAAAAAAGGTAAAAAGGGGGTTGGGTCCGAGCGGGGAATGATATTTCCCCAGAGGGGACTAGAATAAGCTCCGACCGAGTACCTCGACGATGCGACGAAAGAAAGGAAACTGGCCTTATGGAACATGATCGTAAAATGAGGCTCCTCCCCCCAGGGACCGGCTACTAAGAAGGAACCCGGTAGTCAGGAAAATAATTGTTGCGCTGGATCAGGCATAGGAAAGGACAAAGAACGCCTCGTTTTTGAGATTCTAAACACAGGGACAAGGGAAATCCCCGGAAACTCAGCCCACTGGCGCGTTTGACCTATCGGCAAGAGCCTTACCAGCGAGCGGACCATGGGCCGCGGAAGGGAGACACTATCCTCCAAAATGGCGTGGCCTGCCCAAACTTGCGGGGAGACATGAAACGCCCCGGTTGGAGGCCCGGTAAGGAATTGCAGCTGGAATGGGGCCGCAAGTTGGGGGAGAAGGGAACTCTCTTCAGGTTGGAGAGAAGAACCAGCAAGGGGACCCTTCCGAAAGGAAAAGGACCAGCCCGTAGCCCTGAGGGGGGGGGAAAGCAACTTCACATCGCCTCGAGAAGAAAAGTTGACAAAAACTGAAACCGGAGAAACGGTTCTCCGTGCGAGGGGTTCTTTGCCTGACCGACCCTTAAAGCACGGCGCAAACTAGGGCCCGAAGCATAGGCATACGGACTCCGGGGGAAAAGTGGCCCACGGAAAGGCTTTCAGGTGTGACTATTAACAGTGGGGTCCGAAAAGGGATACTGCTGGAGAGAAAATCGCGAGGGAAAAACGTTTACGGACACGGCAATCAAAGACTTCAAAGGCAGATCCGAAGGGGGGTGGAACCAGTAGTCCAAAAGGACGAAGAAAAAAACTCACTTTCAGCGACGCCCTCGTTCGCTTCAAAACTTTTAGACGGGAGGGAGTGTCACACGAGAATCGGCCAGAAAAAAAGGCGGGCTGCTGAGGAGGAAGAACCCTCAAGGAGGAGGGAACGCCTGCTGATCGAGGCCCCGAGGGGACCGAAAGAGGGGGAGTTCTGTCAGGTGACAGAGAGGGTAACACCCCCATGACGTGATAAAAGCTTCAAAAGAAGAAACCCCACAAATCAAAACAGGCCAAAGGGCGACGAGGTCCGGAAGCTGTCACTTCGCCCGTAGTACGGCTCGGGATCTCATACAATTGATGGAGAAGGGACGGGCTGATACTGGAGAAAAGAAAGGGCAGCGTCCGGCAAGGAACTGGGAAGGAGGGAATATCAGTCGCCCTGGGGAGGGAACACACGGAGGTCGAACAGAATTCGTTGAGCAGGGGTTCCTTAGGGTGGTAATC
>Ga0179591_1275885_pt1 | contig 13667 bp, 17 predicted proteins | sample CZOMad2_1_08_16f_FD_182891 | JGI IMG/M metagenome (GOLD analysis project Ga0179591, IMG submission 182891) | Vadose zone soil fungal communities from Angelo Coast Range Reserve, California, USA - CZOMad2_1_08_16fungal (PacBio error correction) | ecosystem: Environmental > Terrestrial > Soil >...
ATGACCTGCGTTGTCCAATCGTTCTGGTGTTGCAAAAAACGGCAAGTGAAGGTCAAGAAGAGGGATGGTAAGAAAAAGGTGCTTGATATGAAATCAAATACTTTGGACGAACTAAGAAGAGCCGCACAACAGCGGTCAGAAAGGGCAAAGGATGGGGGGGACTGTATAGGGATTTATTTCTTCAGGACAGGGAGGTTCCGCTTCGATCCAAGGTCCCCAACTTTACTAAACAGAACAGGCACCTGGAAAGATGAAAGGGTGGAAAGAGAGGGGGGGGGAGATCCTTCACGAAAATCTTAAGGGGGGGGGGTGGAGGGGGCATTGAGAATCTAATTAGTGACAAAAAAGTTTAAAAGGGGGGGAATTGAAGAGGGGGGGGGGGTTGGGAAAGGCAGTCAAAAAAAAAGACTGGGCAGTTCAAATGGTTTAGGGTAAGAGTAATAAGGCGAGCAAAAGCAAGGGGGGCTGGGTGCGACCGGGGGCTTTACAGCAGCGTGTCAACTGGCCCGTAAATGAAGACCTATGGGGGCGAACGCCAAACCTTCCGGGTTTTTCGGGGGTGGGAAACAAAGCAAAAAGTGAAAGCTTTCTTATCACAATTGGGAAATCGGCTCGGGAAAAAAAAACATGAGAATCAGATTGGGCAGAAGGTCACGGAATAAAAACAAATCCTCTGGGGAGATATCTTGTTGGAGGGGGTTCAGGGGGGGGGGGTGATCCCTTCAGAAGAGATTATCCGCTGTGGAAAACAGCAGGAAAGCACTCAACAGGGAGATAACCGGGGATCATACTTCTCGGGGACTGGAAAAAATCAAGCCCTCCAGAGCATAATAACCGAATAGTTACGAAACTCACTAGGCATACCTATTAAGAAAAGAATCCAGCCGAACGCGGGCCGCGCAGCCAGAGTATTAACCAACCGGGGAAGACGCCATCCTTTGGCAGGGGGGAAAGCGGAAAAAAAAAAAAAAAAAAAAAAAGAAAAAGTGTTCATACGGATTGCCGGGCGGGGGTGTTTCACCGAAAATTGGTTGTTGGAACAACAAACGAAAAAAAGCAAGAAAGGAAAGGGGGTAGATCCTTCCAACATACTGAAAGTTCGCTAAAAGCCAGGGGGTGCACAGAACTAATTCCGGAAACAAAGGGGGAATAAGGCGGACGCGATAAATTTAGAAGTTCTTTTGAAGGAAGGGGCCGGAGAATTGGGGCCAAGCGGGGGGGGCGGGTTACCGAGCTAACTCGATATATCTGGGGGAGGGGGGTTGAAAGGGGGGGACGGTCAATTCAAAAAGAACGGGGGTCAACGGGGGGGAATGGGGGTTCATCAGATCGAAAGGTGGGAATGGTAAACAAGAGGAAAGGAGGTTTTGAATCAAAAAAACAAGGTCGCCTTTAAGGAGCAGACCATAAGGAAGGGTGCCTCAGGGCCAATGGGCGCCCCAAAGGGGGCAAAACAAATACGACGAAAGGGAACAGCAGGGGTTGGAAATACCGGCGGGATTATTGTTCTTCAATGGGGGTTGGCTAAGGTTTTAAGGTTCAATAAACTGAAAGGTGGGGGCTGACAGGGATCTTTGGTTAAAAAAGACTATATCCGGGGGGGTCGGCAAAAAGAAGGGTATTAGAGGAATTGAGGAGAAGTTGAGAAAAAACAACAGGGGAACCGAGGAAGAAGCGCGGGGACAGGGGGAGAAGAGCCTACTTCCGGCTTAAACAACAAAACCCGTGAGGAGAATATTAAAGAAGGAAATACGTCGTTACCGGACACACGGTTTTTTTCAAAAACTAGGGGGAAAAAAGAACGGTGGAAACTTTCCGTCATCCAGGGTGATCGAACCAGGGGCAGCGATTTTTCACTCTGGGGTGTCGAAACCGGAGACAAGGGGGCGTGCCGGACTGAGGTGACAGAGAAAAACAGGTCGTGAATGATGCGTTGTTCGGATGGTCTTGTCCAAAACGGGTCTAGAAAAGGACGGTAAGGAAAAAATGGGACCGCAGAAACCCACTGGTGTTAGAAACGGAAGACGTAACCCGCGTCCTCCGGAATGGCTGCAAAAAGTAAACCAGGCTGCATGGCAGGGAAAAGGGGGTTTACGGGCTACAACAATACATCTGCTCAAGCCCTCCAAACTGGGGGAAAGTCCGCTTATGGGTCCAGGAGCCGCTTGGGGAAAGGGGGTTGTACACCCGTAACAAACATGTCACGGCCGACCACGCGAGTGAATTGGACATAACGGGGGGCTGGACAGGAAGGAGGGTGCGTCGCCAAGAAGACCGGAAAGGACAAACAAAAAGAATTCCCAAGGTAAACATCCGGAGAAGAACAAGGTGTCCCATCGCGGAAAGGTACCCTGGAGCGTCACTCATTGGGGGAATGAAAAATCTCCGAAAACAAAAAAAAAACAAAAAAAAAAAGGGGGAGAGGATGAGAAGAGAGGAGGGTCCTCCAATTAAAGCCTCCGATAGAGAGGGACGGGGGGACTAAAAAACGAGTGAAATGACCTGGTTGGTAGAAGACAGTTTTACTGGGAAGGAAAGGAAGGCAAGGGTAAGGGTGAACCCTGTCAGATGAACTCAAAATAATACATGGGCAAGGTGAAGGTTCAGGGAAAAATCCAGGAATAGGCCAGACTTTGGGTCGGTTTGTACACAAATGAGACCAAAAAAACATCGCACCCTGGACCTTACCTGTGGGGCGGACACAGGCAAAGGGATGCCACCCGAATTGGGAGAGGAGCCCCGGAAAAACTCAGAGGGGGGCAATGAATGCAATAAACCTTCATAAATTTGGAAAGAGACTGCAGTTCAGGGAGGACGGTGGGCGGGGAAAAATTGGTTGGGGGATGTGGAGGATCATAAAAAAAAAAATTAGGGAAAAAGAAAACAAGGGAACGTGATAAGCATCGCACGAAGCAAGAAACGGCCGAAAAGATCCGCAAAAGGGGGGGGGAAAAACGAAAGGGGGACCAGTGCCGGTAGCGGGAATGGTCATACGATTTCAAAAAGTCAGGAAGGTCGGGGGGTAAAAAGGAGAACCGTCGTGAACACTCGGGGGGGAGGAAGATAAAGAATATTAAAGAAAAAGGGTGGGCCTTTCGGGAGACCGAAGCATAAATCAAACAGTAGGATCTCCGGGTTCGGGAACGTAACAAAAAAATAGGCTACCGGCGTTTTGCGGAAGCGACCAGGCACCCTAAATCAACTTAACGAGAAATAAGTTGTAGAACTATAAAGAGTATTCTTCAATAAAGAGAAGAGCCCAACTGAACAGGAAGGAAAAACCAAAAAAACAACACCAGGGGGAAATGAGTTAATGGGTTCGCAAGGGAGAGCATGGTAGGGCAAAGGGTGAGAAAAGAAAAAAAAAGTCCTAGAGGCGCGAAGAATGGATATTTGTGGTGAAACCTAGTCAGACCGGATTGGTCGACATCACCGGCGAGAATTAAAAAGAAAAAAATTGCCCAAACACAAAATACACTTGATGAACCCAAAGTAAACATAAACAAACGGACCGCTCAAAAAAAGGCCATACTGTTATGCAAACGAAGCACTATGGAAAAAAGACGTCTAAAGGCTCAGTAAAAAGAGGTTGGGGACAGAAAAAATGGAGGGGGCTTCACCTATCGGGGGAAGACAAAAAACGTAATATAAGGGCTTCCACAACAAAAGCCTGGCATTGAAAGAACCCGACGAAAAAGTAGGGGGGGGAAGGAGAGGGGTGGGGGTAAATTGAATGAGCCGGCGTGAAAAGTCAAAAATATTCGCGGACATGAAAAGAGAAACCTTAATGAAAAGGTAGCCGAACGAAAAACGGGGGTGGTCACCGACTGTGCGAAGAACTAAACTGGACAGCAGGAGGGGAATGTAATTGCCTCGTCGAATGGAGCGGGGTTCCGGAATTCAATGGGGAGAACCTTTGAATATTCACAGGGTTGTCTAGAGGGTTAGATTATATAGGGACCGTCACCAGGATAAAACGGAGATGGATTTGGACAGAAGGACACATTTATGTTCATGTCAAAGAGCCGATACTGGGGGGTCAGGAAGATCAACACCTCAACTAAACAGGTACCAGAACACCCAAAGGAAAACAAAAAGAGAATTCTTTATGAAAGGCCCCACTATAATAAAGAAGAGGGTGAAGGCCAAGGATATGGGTACCATAGGGGACCCTGTGGGCGAAAATTCAAGGGAATTGCCTGGGGTGTGGAAAACGACAAGGAAAGCGGGCGGGCCCCTGCCAAAGCGAGCCGGCCGGGGCGGGCCGGGGCTTCGATTGGTTCAAAAAAAACCCAAGAAAAAAACTGTAGGGCAGAGTCTGCCTGACAAAGCCAACAGAAGTCTAAAAGGAATTTGGAAGCTTCCTGGAAAGGGGGGCGAAAAGGAAAAACCCTGGGTGCTTGCCATAAAAGGAATGAAAAGAAAGGGGCCTTACAGCAAGAAGATCGGAGGACCAAGGTCTTCTGTCAGCAGAGCCCAAAGAGAAATTTCAACCTTTGTATCTCGTCGAAGCGGATGGAGTTTCGTTCAAGGGGAGGGAGGAAGACGGTTAGGGATAAGAAAGGGAAAGGGGGGAATAAAAAAAGTCAGCTCCCCTAGGGAAATTATGTTGGGGGAAAGAAAACCTTTTGCAAACGTCCACGGCTTGCGGGTTAATGAAGAACGACAACAGCACGGAAGAAGCCGTTGTGGGGGGGAAACTAAAAAAGCGGGATAAGACTTGCCTAATGAACATCGAGATCAAACCCGGTTCTTGGCTTGTCAAAAGAGATCTTGTTCGAATAAGATTGTCCGATACATCAAATAGGGCCAAAGAAGGAGGATGGAACGATTGGTACTTTCAATGACAAAAGCCCCAGTGAAGAGGACCAACAGGCCGCACACACAGACCATTTCTATGGAGAGAGGGGCGGTGGGCATCGGAGTTTCCTGGCCTTCTCATGAGCCCGGGGTGCTCGTCGCAAAACAACGAAACAACTGGAAAGCAACATCGGATTTCCGACAAGGAGGAAATTGCAGGGGAAAAAAAAATCCTTCGAGGGGCAAAAGGACGACGAAAAAAAAGATTGAAAGGGGTGGGCATGTAAAAAATGGGAAGACGATCCATTAGGACGGGCAAAGGCGTGGGGAAAATGAAAGTGAAGCCTTACGGGTGATTTGGAAAAATATCCCACCAGGGGGGAGTGGGGGAAAGACAAGATCTACACAAGGGCGTCGAAGATTTGCAAGGACTCCAAAACCTAGGGAGTCGGCTCCTCAGTCCGGTTTCGGTTTGGGAACACGCCCATTCCAATGGGTTTCAAAGGGTGGAAGACACAAGGGGGGGGGCATCTGGAACCGCAAAGTCTCTCTGATCTCGGGGGAAAATAAACAAGTCGGGTGGACTCGGGTGGGGAAGGGGGTCAGCCAGTTATGATCAGGGATAAAAAAAGTATCTGCGACGTTAAAGTAAAATCGACAAATTAAGTCGACACCAATGGCAAATCCGGGACCGGCTCGGAGGAAATATCGAAAAACTCAAGAAGAACACAGGAAGCCGCAGGAGGAAAAAACGCTAAAAGGTCTAAGAAAAAAGAGAAAAACAAGAATCAGACTCTCCCCAAGAGAAAAGCCAAGGGTCAAGGCAGTCAAGTGAAGGACCGTGGGGGGAAAACCTATAAAAGGGGGGGGACTTTGGGGTCAAAAAAAGGGTTACGTTAGGCCGACCAAAGATCAAAAAGAAAGGGGGGGTTCCGTTTTGGCGACCACAAAAGAGGGACAGTCAATTGGGAGAAAAAAACCTTCATCCGTAAAAAAAACGACGGTCTTGCGCCGTCGAAGTGTTTTGGGGGGCAGTCCAGGGAGGACAATAACGGACCGAAAAGGCCGGACAATCGCAGAGTGGAGACGCAAACCAGAACTTTTACTGAAGGCGACGAAAGTAAGCGAAGTCAACGGCCATATTAACTCTAGAGGAAGCTGAGGGGGGAGTTGGAGGTTTGGGGGGGGGGGGGAAAATGGAAAAGAAAAAAAGGTATCGTCCTGGGGAAAATTTGTTGAATGCTTCAAATCACGGGCGAACCCTCGGGTCACCAAAGCGAGGGGCAATTCCAAGAAAGGCCACGAAAAGGACTAAGCCAGGAGGAAAATGGTCCAAAAGCATAACGTCCGAAAAAGGAAAAAAAGAAAGTGGGTTATGACAGTGAAGGTTCCTTTCCTCCGGACAGAAGGGGCGTGCTGATCTATCGGGGGGGAGAAGAGGAAAATATGGCAATGACTAGAAAACAGCGTGTTTCTTAAAGGGGAATGCCTTAAGGGGCGCAGGGAAAAAAATAGGGGAAGGGCAAACTGGCACGGCGGAAGAACTTTGACGGGAAAGGGAACAGGACGCTGGTGGAAAAAAAACAAAACCGGGTAAAACCTACGAATTACCTGTTCTCGGTTCTCACCGAGAAACGACGGGGGGGACGCACGTAAGGGAGAAAAAAAGAAACAAGAATCTAAGAAAGCGGGATTTTTCCGTTCAGGGGCAAAAGGACAGATCAGGATTAAGCTCGGAAAGAAGCATGGATAAGCTTGATTGATAGCTGAAAAAAGGGGGAACAATTAAAAGGTCAAAAAAGGAACCCTACTTCTTATGGCTCCAAACCAGAACCACAACTGGTGGGAAGCGAAGGAGGCCGGGGAAAAAAGAAGGACTAGTGCAATATCGTCAATGGAACCAGAGGCTGCCAGTCAGAAGGGTGACAGGGGGAAAACTCAAAAAGCAAAACCGCTACAAAAATGAGCGGCCCTCGTGGAATATCAAGCGGAAAAAAAAAAAATGAACCCTTGCAGCGGCCTGCGCAGGGTGTGACACCGGCACAGGGGGGGGAACACTAGAGGGACCCGGAAAAATTTTGTACCTTACCATCACAACTATTGAGAATTTTACCGAAAACAAAAAACCGGACGCGTTCCCAAAAACACGGGGCGGGTCAACTAACATCCGGCATGGGGGGGGAACGGAAGAAAGTTAAAGGGAGAGTCACGACTCAAAGGGAGGTTATTGTGGGAAAAATAGGGCAGAAGTCCAACAAACAACTAGGAGGGAAGAAGAGAAGAGGACATCCATAAAAGGGTGAAAAAATAGCTCCCATGGGAGGGGGTCAAAATGAGGGAAAAAGGAAGCCGGGAAAAATTGTGACAGCCGGGGGTTGTACGGGGGCGAGGGGTGGAAGGTCCGGTAGTAAAAGTCAGAAGGCCACAAAAAGACATCAAGGTGATTGAACATGTAAGCGGGGCACTGGGGATGTTTTTACCAAACACAGACGACAAAAGCGCCGGCCCTCCAAAAGGAGTTGCGGAAACGCCAAAGTGAACGAGGGCCGGCTGGGTAAGAGGGAGAAAGAAAAAAACTCGTCGGGAACAGCAATGTGGGTCAGAGGAAAAAAAAACGATCTGCAAAAAAGCAAGGACCGGATACCGATTTGAAAATTTGTAGCGAGGGATCACAAAGATACACTCAGATCTTAAACGGAAGACAATCACTTGAAACCCTACCCAGAAGACCTATAGAGAAACTTCGGGGGATCCTGGAAGAAAAAAAGAACGAACGGGGAAATGGGCTTCAAAAACCGGGAGCATGACGAGATGCTTTGCGGTTTTGGGAAACCGAGAACCGAGGGAAAAAAAACAAACAAGGGAAAGGACTTAAAGAAGAAGTTAGAAGAAGAACTAACCGGGGGTGGGGTTTGGGTTTCAGGTAGTAAGACAAGGTTCCCATTCAGGGAAAGGGTCAAGAGGGAAAAATGGGGGGAGCGAAGAACAATGCTCCCGGCGGTTGGGGGGGTCGATTTGAGGTGTACGCGCGGGGGGAAATTCCGCCTTCCACAAAATAAGAGGAAGACAGGCGTTGTTGGGAGAGAAAGGAAGATAACTTAAAATAGAAGCCAAAAAGAGAATACGCAACTGAAAAGAGGAAAAGACCACCAAAGGGGAAAAAGTGGGGCAGGGGGCAGGTCCGGAAGTGCAAATGCGAAACCCATAGGACAACAGGAAGTCCGCGGGGGAGGACCTACTTGCGGTGGGTGGGGGAACCCGCGTCGCTTAGGGTTAGGGAAACGCAACAGGCGAAGGAGACCTCAACCATCCCCAGGAACGTTCGAAAGGGGCCTCTATGAAAAATACAGACAAAGCTAACCGGACCCCAAACATAGCACAGCAAAACCGCTTCAAAATTTTCCAGATGGAAAAGAAGAAACCCATCGTCGAACCGGGAAAAATCAGTGGGGAAAAAAAGGGGGGCGATCAAAGAAAGGAGTGTCCAGAAGGCGGTCCGCGTGGGAATTGGGGAGGCAGAACGGCTGGCTTTCTACCGAGAAGAATAGGGTTTCCCGGAAAATATTCGCGGGTAAAAAAAAGTATGAGGGGAAACCCCGAGGGAGGAATATAACCGTAAGGAAAAAAGGCTGATACAACCTAGGCGTTGGGGACCCAACAACGGAAGAAAAGGCAAAAGAGCGTGCACGGAAAGCTGGCCTGGAGGAAGGTTTGGTAGGTCGAGCGGAGGTCGCGTGAAAATTTCTCCGGGTCATATGCTTTTATACATGTGGAAAGGGAGGGGGGGCTTCTAAAAGAGCACCGAAAAACCTGTGGGCGCGCGCAAATGGAGTCCATGTAAGGGGGGGAGTAGAAAGCTGGGGTTGTGTGGGGGGAATATCAACAACCCCAACGGACACCCAACTATTGACCACCATTTGCCGGCCCGCACAGGGGCAGGGAAAAAGCGACTGGAAAGGGAGGGCCAAGTCCAATATTCACAGGAATGGGTGGGGATAAACCAATAACGAAGGGATTACGTGACGGGTAAAACCGGAAAGGGGACCGCAGAAAAAGCCTAGCGGGTCGGGAATTTTTCTAGCGGGTGGAATCGCAAACCGAAAAATCCTGAGTTGAATGGAGAGGGCGGCGTGAGATGTACAGCAAGCACACCGAAGACCTCGGCTTGAAAGGGGGCGGGGGGACTAACGGGAAAAAACTTTGTAAAAAAAAAACCGCCCTTGTAACGGGGGTGTGGGGTGGGAATCCAATAAAGTCAGGGGTGATACCGCCCCCAAAGAATGCATATTTGAAGAAAAGGTAGAAAAATCCGCGCAACGATGAAGGAACGACCCTGGTTCAAAAAGAAAGAAAGGAGGGGTCTGGTGGAGGAAAGTCCATTGGCGGAAGAAAAGAAAGTGAGAATGAAGAAAGGCAACGTCATCACACGAGACATGGTTATGGGGTGGGGAAAGCCCCTGTGGTTGATTAGAAAGCCCCAAAAATGTCGAGGGTGGGGCGAAGATACCACGGAAATCCATCGGGAAAGTTGTGGGGGACCGAGGCTGGACAAGGAGGAAAAGGGGGAAGCAAGAAATCAAGAAAAAAGCAGGAAACCAAAAAACTAGAGATATTTTAAAGATGATCAATGTCCGGGGTCGCAAAAAAAAAGAAGAAAAGATGAATTTCAAAGGAGGTGAGGACTTGAGATCAGGAAAAACTCCAGGGAGGGGAAGCAAAAGAATCAACCATACCAGTAGAAGAATTTGCGGATCTGATTCAAGGGGGGGAAACGTCTAGTCGAAGGGTGGAGGTAGGAAGGAAAAGCCGGGCCCCAAAATGCCCAAAGGTAACGCCGTGAAATATTAGTGGAGAAGGGGACGAGATAGAATACGACGTAAGGGAGTGGGATACAGCAGCAATCGTCTCGATCAAAGGGTTCAAACTTCAAAGGGGGGTCACAAGTGGAAAAAAAAAAAAACAGGGGCACAGTGTTCGCTGCAGGTGGGGGGTTCGTGCAAAGCGAAGACAAACAGAAGGGGTGACGGGTTCATGAGACATACAACCCGTAGAACTGTCAAACGAAGGGGAAAAAAACCGAAAGTATTTCGGTCAAGCACGCGGCCCGGTGAGGTTTGAAACACAAGAAGAAGAGGATCACATTCCCGGGGGAATAAAAAGAAATGGGACGCCAGAAGGAGAGAGGGCTCACGGAAGGGGCCCGGCAAGCCGGGTGACCGGGCTTTTTCAAGATCCGTGGGGCGAAACAAGTAATAATGGACGCCCGGGACAAGAAACGAATCAATGCAGGAAATTAAAATCTCCAGGAGCAAAGGGGTCTTCTATATAGGGGGAGGGGGGACAAAATCGCACAAGGGGGAAAACGCAAGGAGGGAAATGAAGTCTACGAGGAATACAAGGACCACGAACTAGTGCCAAGACAAAAACAGACTGGTCCGGAAAAGGAGAATCGCAAGAGGTATGGGGGAAACGAATCGAGGGGGACTAACGGGGGATGGTTACTATGGGAAGATACGGTGGTTCCCTGACAGGGGGTGACAAAAAGGAAAAAAGAGAAAAGAACAAACGGGAAATCTGACGTCCTTCAAAAACCTAGAAAGGGAAAAAAAAAGTGGGGGGTCCCGCCGCCTTTTGGGTCAGAAAGTAATTACAAAGTACCACTCAGGGAAACGCAAGCATACGTGGGGGGGAGAAAAGGAAGGGGGTTTAAACTGAGGTGAATGAAAAGGAGAAAAAGGCATAAGCTTCGTTCACCGAGGAAGGAGAAGAAAATGGGGAGGACAGGGGACAGTTTTACGGGGAAGGCAGGGTAGATCTGAAGGGGGTTCCTGTGGAGTGAAAAAACCTTGTCCTCGCACGGGGGATGGTTAAACCGAAATAGGGCGTTGGGGAGAACACAACAGCCGGAGCAACGGGCAAAAAACGCGCAGGCCCGGAACTGAAGGTGCTCAAGGGCGAAATTTAACATCATAAAACGAGGGACTGAAGGTGGGCCCACTCTTTCTGCAATGGGGTGGGCGTCCTGGGCAACGGAAGGGGGGGAGGCCGGGGGAAATCATTAGAGGGAATAAAGAAGGATGAGAAATAGAGAAAACTCACGGTAGGAGAGTGAAAAGGGGAAGGCTTAAGCCAGAAAGGCAGGAAAAGCATCAGGGACTTCACCGAAAAAATGGGGGGGAGGGACGAAGTGACCTGGAAAAAGGCAAAACCCTGCAATTCTAAAAGGAAAACAACTTTTCTATAGGCACTTGTAACGAAAAAGGAGGGGTGCACCGGTTCTCTGTTTGGAAAAAGTACTCACATGTCTGAGGGTCAATGATCAGTCACATGGGGTCTAATGGGAAGAGAAATTCCTGGGTAAGGGATGATTCGCACACCGGGAGGGGATTATAGGTAGAAAAAAAAGCTGCCTGGGGGGGGACAAGGGGGTGTGAAGGGGTCTTTCAACTCTACGGCTGGTGAGGACAAGGAGAAGAAAAGCAGACCACTGGTGTGTGTCCTCGCAAGAATCAAAAAAGCCTCTGAGTCCCTGGCAAACAAGGGGACCACAGGAGGAATGACATCCGAAGATTTTTCCGGTCAAAAAAAAAAAAAAAGCCCGAAACAAACAGCCAAAGAAAAAATCGGAGTATCAACTGCAGGGACTGGAAAACTTAGGGGGAACCACTGGGGGGGTTAAGCAGGTGGGGGGGTACAGTTAAACAGTCCAAGGGGATCGAATGTGGGATAAAAAGGAGATCAGTCTATTTGAGGGGGAGGAAAAAAAAACAGGGGAAAGGAAAAAGAACCGGACGCGATATAGAACAGTAAACTGGGGTCTTCGGACAAACGGCAGGGGGAAAAACATCGGCGGGGAAAGTGTAGCTATACCGCAGAAGGGGAGGCGGGGTAGGTGTCTCAAACAACAACAACGATTATAAAAGAGATTCATGCCAAGAGAAGAGGAGGAGTTTACTGAAACCAGTACTTTCGAAATGGACCGGAATTGGGGAAGACAGTTTTACTGGGGGAATGGGATAAAAAGTTCTGGGAGTCGGGCCGAAAGCAAATCAGAAAGAATCATCAATCGGGACAGCAAACCGGGCTGGGAAAACTCGGCGAAAAAACAAAGGGGGGAGGTGGGGGAAGTGGACAAAAAAACACAAAAAAGAGACGCTACATGGCGCAAGAACCCAAAAGGTCAACAAAAAGAAACCAGTTTTTGATATCAAATGGGAACCGGGGCGGCGGGAGACCTAAACCTCGACTGGGAAATGGATGCAGCAAGGTTTAAATGTGCAGATCCAAGGAGAAAAAAAATTGACCACGCCGGGGGGTCTAGGAGGTAAACCGTGTGTGGTGGATGGCACTAGATCCACAGTCAAAAACCAAGTAGAAAACCCTAATGAAATGGAGCCGGGAATCCATCCAACAAATAAACGAGAAACTGCACTGGCAAAAACGGCGTCCGAAAGGGTTCCGAAAAATAAAAAAGCCATTTAGATCAGACTGGGATCATGAACAATGGGGGGCAACAACAGAGGTCGTTGAAAAAAAACGAGGACGGTCTGTGCACAATAGGAGGGAATTTGAAGAAGGTTTTTTCCTGGGGGGTCCTCAAACAAAGGGGGGCAGGGGGCGGAATCACAATGTCCGAAAGCCAGGGGGGGGAGGCAGCCAGACCCGACAAAAAGGGGGGGGGCGGCTTGTGGGGTGTAGCACGCGGAAACACAAAAAGGCGACCGTGACAAACGGAAAAGCGGGTTTCGGGGAATGCCAGGAGAGAAGAGAGCCTAATAAAAGACCGCAACTAAGGTAGGAAAGTAAAACGCCAGAACACCATTTCAAGAACTGGGGGGGGGGCACTCGTCCACGATTCATTTGGCAGGAGAAAATTGGGCGAAACGGATTCCGGCCAGTATTGGGCGAATAGGGGGTGGGGTGAAAACCGGGGGTCGATGGGTTGCGGGTGGTACTCACCGGCAGAAAAAAAGAAAGCCCAAAAGTTCCCAACCGATACTGGGAGGCAAAGAAAAAGAAGGAAAAACGGCCAAACCACCGACCAAAAATGGAAGATCTGTAAGGCGGACTAAATAACCGATGTCCAAACAACATCGTCGCTAACCGGAAAAAGAGGTAGAAAGGAGGGGGGAGAAAAAAAGTCAAAAAGTTCTTTTTCAAAGGCAGGAGGGCTAGGTAGTGGTCAAGAAACAGCAACCACAAGGACCTGGGGAGACGTACTAAAGTAGGTTGGAAGAGAAGGTGGAAACGTTGAAACGGAAAGTGTTAAAAGTCTGAGGAGAAAAAAGAGGGGGCCGGCACGAAAAAGGAAGTTAAAAAGTAGTAAACATCTCGTTTGAACAACAACTCATGAAAAGGACCCAGCTTAAAAGGGGGCGCTGGCTTTGGGGCAACCACAGGCAGATTAGTTTGGGCGGAATTCCTTCGAAAAGAGTGCGAAAATGGTAAAGTTGACTGAGGGCTGTGTTGAATGGGGGAGGGAGGAAACAAGAGGAGACCGCACAAGGGGAGAGGTTGGGGTGGTCACGAGTCATGGCAACGGGCCCGATTACTTAACTTGGGGGTAGAAACCAGGACACCAAGAAAAAAAAAAAACCATACAACCCAGGAAAGAAAAAATTAGAAGGGGGATACCGGAACAAAAAAACAAAAGCGGCGGACGAAAAGCCTCCAAAAATGGTCCCTGGGGGGGACGAAAGGGCGTGGAAATGGTAAAGACTGTGGGACTAACGGAAAGCGTAAAAGTCCTAAAATGAGAAGCGGTCAGTAAGGGAACGCGAACGGAGATTTGAAAAAAGAACATTCAAACCCAGAACATCCTGGGAAAATGAAAGAGGAGCGTGCACAAAAAAAAAAGACCACGGGAA
>Ga0179591_1303493_pt1 | contig 13666 bp, 14 predicted proteins | sample CZOMad2_1_08_16f_FD_182891 | JGI IMG/M metagenome (GOLD analysis project Ga0179591, IMG submission 182891) | Vadose zone soil fungal communities from Angelo Coast Range Reserve, California, USA - CZOMad2_1_08_16fungal (PacBio error correction) | ecosystem: Environmental > Terrestrial > Soil >...
ATTCCCTTCTCTAGCTCGTACAAAATAGCGGGCCATAAAAAAGTTTAAGAGTCTCGCCGGCCACGTGCGCTGAAACACTACACTCGGGGTGAAGCGCGGCCTGTGTTTCAGAGCGCTATCTGTAGAATCCGGCGAGTGGCGTTTGCAGGAGTGAGCCGTGGGTTCTCAGTCAACTAAGCTAAAGTAAAAACATGAGGTCGAGCACCACCGGAACGAAGAATGGAGAATAGACACATCTTCATTGGCCAGAAAAGGTGAGAAAGCTCTCATTCTTAGACGGAAATGAGGAGGGCAGTGGAACTAGAGCGGATCCGCGCATCATGCATCTCCGTTCAGAAAAAAAGGAGCGCACCACATGAGCAGGAGACGCCTGTGAAAAGAATGGGAGAACAAATTAGCCCTTCTAACTCGCGGAGAAAGCTTATCGGAGTCTAAAAGAAAGAGACGGAGAAAAAGAAGGGAGTGAAGCAGAGAAAGAGTACATAGTAACTCGAACCAGTTCAAATGTCTTTGGGCGAGGGCTAACCCAGAGCTTCTTTCGAGAAACGGAAGGGGCTCTTCAGGACATCCACACTCTCGGAGCAGAAGGAAGGCGCTTGCCCAGCTGGCGATGAGCCCTTACTCAAAATAGAACCCTAGCCCCGCAACTCGAAGAAGTCCCTCAGCGTCATCCGCGACCGCTCAGAGTAGCCTGTCTCTAAATCACGCGCAAAATGCCCTTAGGAGTTATCTCAAGCAAAAGAGTTAGAGATCCGAGAGCTTACTTATGGAGGAGGAAAAGGAGTGAGAAAAACAAATATGCTACGCCCTGTACAGGACTCGACATGCAGGGGGGGTCAAACACGTAGGATGCTCGTTCAGGAGCGGTGGAACTCGTCGAAAATCTATCTCGGATGCCGCATCTCCTCTGTGGGAGGACGCGTGGGCAAAAAACGTGAAAGAGAAAAGGGGAGGAAGGGAAAGGAACATTAGTTGAGGGGGAAAATTAACCCGATGAGCTCCAAAGGGGAGGGAAGGTATGAGATTCCGAAGTAGGGGAAAGTTCTGTTCCACGGACCCAGGAGGGTTGTTCAACTCTCCTGGGGAACGTCGTTGCAAAAGAAGAACAAAAGCGAAGAGAGATAGTCAAATTCCTAGAAACCGCTATCAAAAACATCGTCCACTTACCTTCGACGGGAAATGAGGTAACTCTTCGGGTACAGGGGAAAGGGGGGCTAAGATTCATAGCCTCACTGGAACTGGCTGTATCTCCGAAGTAGAAAGACCCGTGGGACGTTTCCAAGTCAAGCTCAGCTCTAGTCTCGGGACGGCGCCGCTATCTTTAGCGGAGGATAGAAGCTGAGAACGGCTGCGTGGGGGGAGGGAATTTGAGCCAGCTCAATCGTATCGTAAAAACAGTCGCAGGAGGGGGGATGAGAGACTAAGTCCGTGGGTCGTCTAGAAGGAAAGAATCTCCTCTCAACGACAAGGAAAGAAAAGGAAGGTGGAGGGATCCTGTCACTCGGGGTACGGGCGAGACACCTTCAGCGCGAAGCACAGTCTCTTTTGATCCGGGCAGGAGCTCGCGAGAAAGCTTCGCTAAAGAAACTAGGGGAGGGATCAAGTGACACTGAACTCGAGCGACCGACTTCGGCTCGAAAAGGGGTGGGAGGACATCTCTACTTGGCGGCCTGCAGGCATTAACAAGCATAAGTAGGAAGATTCTCGAAGTGCAGGCAGAGACAGTGAATGTCTGCTCAACAGAAACGTGAGGACCTGTTAACGCACGAGAGGGGGCTTCACTGTTTGCGTAAGTGGGGGAAAAACTGGATTATCCGGATACTAGGAGGGAAAAGGAAAGAAGCCGTCGATCAATGAAAACTCAGCGTGCCAGAGCCGCCTAATCTCCTCAGAAAACAGGAAAAGGGGGACGTAGTCTCATTGTCGCGCGAAGCAGGGTCAGGGAGAAGCTCCGGTGACGCGAGAAGACACTTTGGACATGCTAAAAGGCACCGAGCTGACTCGCTAGGACCTAGCTATTACAAAGGTCAAAGAGAAGGCAGAAGAACTTGAGATCGCAATGTCTCGGACTCAAGGAGGAGCGCCTGGAGGGTACGGTGATTAAAAGAACGCTTAGGCATGAGGGGGACTTCGCGGCTGAACAACCTCGTCGAGAGGGGGCGGGGGATCGAAGACTCAAGAAACAGATCGACGACCGGCCGGACCAAAGGGCCGGAATATAAAGAGGGGTAGGGAACGCCTGGAAGAGGAGGGGACCTTCAAGGGAAGACGCGATTGCTTCGGAAACGCCCGCAAGAAAGCAAAGTACGCCGGAAAGAGGTCCTTTGATCACGTCAGCAAAAAAGGTTTAGGCCGAAAACCTGTCCAGGGCGAGGGGGAGCCAGGAGTAGCCGCTCGGCCCGGTCAACTTTGGGGGGGGGAGAAAGATGCTATAAAAAGAAAGAGGGTAAGTGCGCGACACGAAAACTTCAAGAGCAGCGCTGGAGCGATCCCTTTTCGGGGAGAAAAGAACGACAAAGGCCGGTTGCAGGGGCAACCAAGCTCGCGCCGTACGAAACGCAATCAAAACAGAAATCGTTTTGGAACAATGCGGCGCGACCTAGTTCCCGGGAGTCGTCAAGGCAGGCAAAATCTCCATACGAAAGCATACGGCCTACGCGTAAGAAATCCTCATGTAGTAGGACCGAGGTCGAGAGGGACAACTATGAGCGAGAAAACCCCAGAGGGGTGGCCGATCCCACTCGGTGTTATAAGGTGAGTGGTACCGATGACATAAAGAAGGCATCAGATAGTCAACATAGTCCCCTATTCACTCCGGAATCATATACGTAGAAACTAATTCGATGTGAAGGACTTTAATTAGAGAAGATCGAGAAAGGAAAGAGCAGAGGGATAGGTAGCATTTTGTGATCGATCATGAAGGTGCAGTCTGACACGCTTTGTGAACTCGTCTAAAGTAGTAGAAAATGCATAGCAACGCGTCGAACAAAAACCTGATCACAAGAATTTATCAAACCTAGACTGGCGGCTCCGGTTGATGGAAAACCAGAAAATAGAGAAAAAAAACAATTAGGTGGGAAAATAGAGATATCGGCGGAGCTTCACTCTCTTCTGAGTCTTGGGGGGTAGAAAATTGGTAGCAGCGGCTTCTGTCGCGAATCGGCGATCGGAGCGGGGCAGATGCGCCTTGTCGAGGGGACTGGGAAAAAGCGGAGGCCGGACGCACGGTGAGCCCGCGGGAGGCCCACAGGGGGCCCGTAGCGTCACGAGACGTCAGAGTAGGAGCCCTGAAAGGCCAAGATCTTCGCATCGATCGGGCTGAGAAGCCTGCGGGACTTGCAGCACCGGCATGACGCTGAGGATAGAATCTCAGGGGCTCTGGATGGAGAATAGGGGACGGGACCGATCAACCAGAGTCGAAGGATGGGACTCCCTTACGTCGTTAGAGAGGACACAAGAGCACAGAAAGGTGCCCGAACTGGGCGCGCGTTTGGAGACTTTACTCTTCGGACGGGGATGGCGTTCCGCGAGCGAGTGACGAGGGCAACTAGGCAAGACGGCGATCTTGTGGGACGGGGGAGATTCGGGATGAGAGATAACTACAAGAGAAGAGGGGTCGAAGGCGCTTTTTAGCTGCCCCTCTAGCACCGGCGGAGAAAAGCCGAGCTCCCAAAGCATGCTACTGAATCTCATAGGACCCGCCAGATGAAGAGAGAGTCGCAGTCAAAGCGTAGATTCAAGTCTCTCATCAAAGGGCCGACGGATTCCTCCCTAAAAAAGGGGATTCTCCTAGCTGTGGGCAGAAGTGGATCTTCTCTCCTTACTCGGTAGGGGTCTGGGCGGGCTGGAAAAATCGATCGCTTATGACGGTCCAGAAGATACCAAGAGGGGAGAAGGAAGACGACTGATAGAAATATTCACGTTGGCTCGATGGTGAGATTCATATAATAACGAAGGAGTTGTTCGATAGGGAATTCTGGTAGGAAAAGAGATTCTGTGTCACATTCGACTCTAGGGAGCGAGAGGAGGTCACAACGGGAGACATATCCACTCGCTTACTAAATGGGGTCATCTTCATCTCGCTCTCTAGCGACTGTCGCGGGAGTCGGAAGTGACAGAAGGGCGGCTGGAGTCGCTTCACGGTCGAGCCCCGCAACGCGAATCGATGCACGTGTTTCGGTTTAAGGGCGAAGCTTGCGGAAGGGAAGGCGGCGCTGGGGAAAATGGGTTCTCTATGGGGCACGCGACTAGAAACTCATAAGCTGCGGACTCATCGGTCTATCACAAAGAAAGTGCATGCATAGATAAGGGAAGTGAAATGCAATGAGCACTGTTGAAATCTCGAAATAGAGGCTGGTCGGGATAAGGAGGGTGCTCCTCTAGGCTAGCCGCTAGAGTTCCTGAAAGAAAGGAAGGCTAACGCGGAGAGGAAATCAAAGTTCTCTAGGAAAGCAGGAGTCGGACGGGGCGCTATGCAAACGTGTGACCCGAGACTCAATAAAAGATAAAAAAAAAACACCCGGCTATGAGAGAGGAACGCATGGAGAGGGGATGCGATAGAGCTATGGGGACACGTGAAGAATGCCGGCACACGTTGCGGGACTTCTCTGAGGAACGGAGGACGACAAAGGGAGAAAAGGCTCTTCATAGCATCCCAAAAAATCGAGGAAATGGCCGCCCCTATCTATCTTGCGCAGCGCGGAAGGGAAAAAGGCCCCCCTCCAAGCATTACCGTCGATTCAAATCAGCTCGGGCTGAGCCGGTCTCTAGAAAGATCACCGACGAAAAGGACCGAAGATAAAGGGAACAAAGGGCACGAGGCTCAACAGGAGTCAGGCTCTCTAGGAGGGAGGGATTCTAGGAAGATGGAGAATCTTCTCTCCGAAGGAAGCGACGGACAAGAATCTCCCCGGAATATCTCGTGTCGAGGGCGGGACGAAGGGCTCGGAGACTGGACTAGCGCTCTCAGGAGAGGTCAACCGCTGGGTGCGCGTGCACCCGGAAGGGCACTAGAACGGCGCCGGAATCCATGACGTAAGGCCAGGAGGATCTCTCTCAAGGACTGAGGGGGAAAAGAGAGCAAAGGAAAGGGGAAACCTAAGGAAAAAGTAGGCCCCCTGCGCCTTCGAAGGGGGAACGGGAGTTTTCCACTCGCACCCTTCGACGCGGAACCGAGGCGCGCCTAGCTCATTGCGACTACACCTCGACGCCCGAAAAAGAAACTGCCGAGGAGAAAAGGGAGCCTGGTCATTTTACTTGGGAGAGCAAGAGGTGTCTCCAGAAAACCCAAGGACGAGCGATAAAATCATCGACTGTGGAGCTCGACTTTGACCTGATCACGTGAAGAAAGAGAAGGGAGAGGATCGTGCGAGAAGAGCGGAGCGCGAGAGCGTTAAGGCAAAATAAAAGGGGCGATCGGGTCGGGCTAGGAATTTGAGAGTCTCCTAGCCAGAGAGATGGAACGGGCACAGACGAGGAGGACGAAGGGGGGGGAAAGCGAGCGTTTTCGAGACGAAGAACAAGAAGCCGGGCTCCAAAAGAAAAGCGAGAGGGGAAGGGTGACCTGAAACTTTCACCTCGTGGGCTAGCGCCTCGCCCTTCTTAGAGGTACTGCGTGCTCTTTGGAGAGTCAATTCGCGATCATAGGTTTTCGTACTACTTGTCCTACCGTCGACCCAGCAGGGAGCAAGCGGCGAAAAAGGGAACAGGTGGCTCATTTCTGTATTTCCGGAGGGAAGAAGGCAATCAAAGGGCTGAAGCGGGGATCTCCTCGGAGGTCGCCCTCTAACTTCAGAACTCCGGAAATCTCCGAATGTCGAAAGGGAAAAAAGAAAAAAAGAAGAAAACAGAAAAAACCACTTCTGCGCAGCTGCCACAAAACAGCGTAGATTCGATAGCATATAATAAAAAAAAAGATAATCAACTAGGCGGAAAAAAAACAGGGAGCTCGGAAAAACCTTAATAAAGAAGGGAAGGTCAGGGGGTCGAAGTATAATATCTCTTACCACATGAAACAAAGACAGAGGGGGGCCCGGGAGCCCGACGGTCCGCCTGAGAAACCCCACGAAGGGGAGGAGATCCGAAGGAAGAAGGGTCTCAATATAATGAAGCTAGCACTTCGGAATGTCTACTAGTTTCCCGAGCAGAGGAGTCTAGGGAAGAGAGAGAAATCCTTACGTCCGCTAGGCACACTTGGTAAAGGGGGGATGTCGCGGGGGAGCTCTACTTCGAAGAGTAGGGCGGTGGAGTCACCTACGCATTCTTTCGCCCTAATGAGCGGAGGGGGAGCATGCCAAGCCTCGTAGAGCCGTCTATCTTCAGCGAAACTCAGAGGATACAAAGCCTCCCGCGCCAGGCTGAAGAAGAAAAAATGACGTCTACTTGAGGGAAGGAAGGAAAAGTGGAGACCCCAGCTCTCCGCTAGTTGGAGAGGAAGCTGCACTGGGTAGCCCACCAAAAGCGAAAAATACTTTCTTCTGGGGCACAGGGAAGAAAGGCGGCTGCTTGATGAGAGAAGAGTCCCCGTGGTCTAGTGAAGAGACCGGTATGGATAGAGCCAGGGGGGCACAGGGGGGTCAAACTTTCGTCGCGATGCTCCGCGGAGTAGAAGGGTCTAGGCATCTAGGAAGGAACCTATGCGTGGACGATCTGCAGAGCGAGGGTTCGGGAGCTAACAAGCTACCTAGCAAGCAAAGCGTCCTGCTCGGAATACTAGCATAGGAAGGAGAAAACCAGGGGGGGAACACAAGCAACGTTGGAAATGCAAGACGCTTTAATGCCTTATCTTAAGTTAAGAGAGAGGCAATCAGCGTATATCTCCAGAAGAGGTCAATCGTCTAGACCGGAGCTATGACTAGGATTTGGACTCTTCGAGCGTGGGGGTTAAATAACTGATAGGCTCCGGTTCCGCTTCTACAGCGTAGTTTAAAAATCGAGTTGATCCGTTGAAGGATACCCGTCCCCTTCAATCATCTGGAGTTCGAGAAGAGATTCATGGAAAGAGGAGGGGAAGGGGAAGCCGGCTAAATGGAGACTTCCTAACGAAAGAAATACGAGGCGATCACGAAGAAGTTTTTTGCAACATAAAGAGCAGCGAAAGAATATCTACGCAAGAGCAACCGCAGAAAAGGCGGAAGCGGTATCCGATCTTAAGTGAACGGACGAGAAAAGGACAGTTTCTCATTCGAGGAAACGGCTCCGATCGCTTGCTCCTATCATCAGTCGACGCCAAAGGGGGAGAAAACACAAGAAACTAAGACTAAGGGGAAAGAGGCAGCATAAAGAAAATCAGAAATCAACAAACTTCTGTAATAAATATATGTGCTGGGAGAAATCTTCCCTGAGGCTTCGCGTATGATCTACTTTTTGCGAATTTGGGGACAAGAGGACTCGATTAGCTCTAGAGGGGGAGGGATTAAATGTTCGATCAAAATGGCTCCGGCTGATGTCATTCTTTGGAAACAAGGTCCGGGAGAGAAAAGAAATATAGATCTCCTTAAGTCTTCAGAGGACGAGTCTCTCTATCGTAGAGGGGGGCTCGACCGGGAAACTCTTTTCTCTAGGGGGCTAGGCTTTTTACGCCTGGACGGGACTTTCTGTCACAGGGGAGATCGACGATCGAATCAGCTCGAGGGTTACGACAGAGGAGAGTCCGACCTGACAACCATCGGGGGATAGCCTGAAAAGAAGCTTGGGCTCCGCCTTGAGTCTGCTATGATCAATAAAACACGCAGCGAAAGCCTACTAGTCCAGCGAGGAGGTATGATATATAACGCAGCTTGCAGCACTCGGTGTCTTGGCGGGAAAGGTCTTGAAGCCCTTGCAACTAATTTCAACGCGTTGGAAGAGTTGCGAACAGAGGGGTGAAGAAGTCGCGGATTCGTATTCAGAGAAACTCGAGAGAATGGGTTTCATCGCCCCGTCCTTGTGGCGGCGGATCCCTACGACACAGTGGACGCGACAACGGCGCGCGAAGAGAAGGTGATAGCCGCGAATCGACTCATAAGCACACGTCCGCAAAGGGGAAACCGGGCGAATGCGCGATAAGGGCCCGAAAGGCTTAAAACGGAAAGGAACACTTCGCCTAAGCCGGGCTCACAAGGGCGTCCTCCTCGTACCGCGACCGGGCGGCGACAAGATGCTAAGCGCAATCGCATTATGAAGCGGGAGGAAAGAAGACGTCCGCGCCGAGAAAAGCAAGGATTATCTCAAGGGCCCGAGGGGGAGCGTCATCGGGCGCGTCGGGCTCGGTCGATACGAGCAGGGAAGTGGTAAGACTAAACGAAGCAGCGGGTTCAACCAGGTTCTTACCCCTACAGAAGAGAGCTACCGCCGCGACATGTACGTCCAGCAGACGGAAGACAGGGGAAGTTTCGCATCCATGGAAAAGAAGGGGAACAGACGTCGCCAGCGAAAGTCTCGAGGAGAGCCGGCAATGCGCTCGGAACTGACCTGCGGGAGAGGATGTCTTTCCGCGGTGCTTCAACGGACAGTCTATCGTTACTAGAGAAGCAGAGGCAGGGTCGCTCCTCCTAGAAAAACTGTTGGTTGTTTCTAATTAATAGAGAGGAAAAAAAGGCTCATCCATTTCGAGCACCGCCAGTCAGGGGGAAATCATTAAAAGGTCAGACGGGTGCAGGTTCCTTCTCATAGAAAGGGGTGAGAAGACTACTTCGAGAAGGAAGCCCTCCCATAGGCTAGTGAGACGACTACGCGGAAAATCCTCGCACGGTTGAAGTCAGAAAGAAGGTCCAAAGTCTAGAGAGGCCTTTTCTCTTCAGCCGGAGGTCGCGAGAGGGTCTACGAACGGGGGACCCCGATGATATAAGTCTGATCGCGCTGGCGCGAAAAAGCTATGTCTTGAACGCCTGTTCTCAGGGGAAGAGATCACCTCTAACAGTGGGGACCGGGGATGCTACTAAATAAGTGGAGAACTCTAGACTTGGCCTCGTTGAGAACAAAGACACGAGAAAACAACCCCAAGCCGAGAACGGGGCCCTGCCGTGAGCAAAACGGAACAAAAACTTCTCCGGAAGTCCTCGTCCAAGAGAAGGATGTCGCGGTGCCACTCAAAAAATCAATCCTCCACTCTCCTCCCGAAAAAGTCGAGGAAGCAGAGAAAATGCGCCCGGAGCGGTCAAGATCAGGCAGAGTCGAACGGAAATTTTTCCAGTTCAACTTAAAGGATAAAAATATCTATAGCGTAAAATGAAAAAAGATGGAGACCACCTCGGAGATCCCTGACGCCATTCGTACGTACAAAGGAGAGGAAAATAATCACTTGTCAAAACGCGGGCGAGCAGGGTGCAAGCGTCAAGATTAGATCCTTCTTCCTCTAACTTGACCGCTGGAGGGGGAGGGAAAACGTTACAGTCTCGAAAAATACGGGGGCGGCAGAAAGGGAAACCGAATTGCCTAGAAAAACAAGCAAAAGGAGGAGGGGGTAAGAGGAGAAAAAGCGTTTCCTTTGAACGTGAAAAAAAGTAAATGGGTCCTTTCCGGGAGAAGGGACCTTCGTTGCCACAGACTGCCGGCGAGTACGACTAGCTCTGTAATAGAAGGAGAAGAGCCGAGCGGGCCAGCGACACACAAAACTGTCGAGAAAGGCGGTGTACTGTCTCTTAGATGGGAGAGAGGTGTCCGCCAGCTATCGTACTAAGAGCGGGGGATCACGCCTACTCGCTTTTTCGACTGGGGAGTTGAGGGGGGGGGAGAAAAGCCTGGGCACGTCAGCGGTGATCTAGAGAAAAATCTCTCGATAGTGGGAGCTGCTGGAGAAGAGGGGACGGAGACGTGGCGGGCGAGGGAAGGGGTACCGTAGGCCGCCTCAAAATAAAATCGGCGGTAAGAGCTACGGGAGGCCAATATAGGTTGGGGGGGATCAGAAATGGCGTCTCGGAGCGCCTTCGATACGGGGGCGCAACGACAATACTGCATTTGTGCGTAGGAACTCATGAAGAGGATCTGTCGCCTGCACCAGGTCGAGAGCATCTTCTCGTCTCGAGGGCGAATCAGCCGCTATCATGCGGGGTCGAAGAAGTGAAGGAAGAGGGGTCCCTAGGATGAAGTACGCACAGTGGTGGTTTGAGGAGGTCTAGACAGTGGCCTTCGTGTCAACTGAAGGAAATTCGAGGGGTCCTCACAAAATAGCGAGACTAGTCGTGCAGCTCATTTAGATGAGAAAGAAAAGTGCGATGAAGACTCCACTGCGACTATCGATGAAGGGGAAAATCATTGCCTGGTGACGGGGTTGAGGCAGGAAGGGGGGGAGGTCTCTCTATTAAGGAGGAGTAGAGGGGGGCATCGACATAACTCATTTGCCCGCTCCACTATTCCGAAATGAAGAAAAAAAGAGAAGCAGCTTCAACGCTCCCAGATCTCGGGGAGGGTGACGGTAACGGGGTACAGGGAGGAGGCCCAGCTGGATTCGAAGAGGGGAAAGACATTAGCGCTCCTTGATAACCCGGGAAAAAAAGGAAAATGCCCATCTAGTATCGGTATTCGACTTAGGCTCGGAACGTATCGAGAGGAGGGGGGGTCGTCACGAGAGCGCTGCTGACCTCTAAGGAATGTGCTAGGAAAAGCCTCGTAAGCTAGTTCTAGCAAGGGGAAGAGAAGAGGCACCGGTCCGCCGACCCAGCTAATTGAAGGCGTCTCTCGGTTCCTTATCGGTCTTTACTCTCCCACCAGAGGGAGCATGCGTCGGGACAACACTTGTCGCAACACCCTCATCTGGACGGAGTCCCGTCGGTCCCGGCGTCCTCAGAATTCGGCGAATCAGGGAGAGGAAAAGCCTAGAAGGGATCTCGAATGGACTGGCCCTTTGCCAAGTGTCGAAAAAGTATAGCTTCGATCTCACAGGGATCCCGCTGTAGTTGGGGGCAGCGAGCCAGGGTCTTTCTAAGACAAGAGAAGGGTTCCGCAAAGCCGAGCTATGAATAAGGAAAGCTGATCCACGAGGGGGGGTGCCATCCGAGATGCTCTGGACCATTAGGTGTCACGGAACGACGCTCACGCCATGATCCATCGCAGGAAATAGAAGCGACCTCTGCGAGGAAACTAGGTATTGAACTGTCTGAAAGCGGTTCGGGGAGAGGAGAGCCGGCCCCGAGGAGCCCTCTCTAGCACGCTAGGGTTATCATTGACGACACCTATGGCCCTAATCCCGAATCAGATCAAAAAAAGCTTTCATAATCCCGGGAGGGAAGATTCCCTCAGTCGGGGAACCAGTCCACGACGAGTAAAGCAGCTAAGCTATGACTGAAAAGGGGGAAAACAGGCTACTAAAATCGACGCAGAAATCCCAATAGGAGAGGCGAGGCATCTTCCTTATCTAGATTAGAAAGTGCGTCCGAAGAAAAGGAACGTTTTTCAAAGGCCTCGAAAGCAGATAACATAGTAACACGTCTCCGACTGAAGACGAAGAGAACTTCTACAGAAGAAAAGTTTCGACACCTACTACTCCTCGATCGTCGGGGAAGAAGACATCCAGTGATCAAACCAACAAAGAGGAGGAGTGATAGATGTCTTTTTTTCTATGGAAGAATGAACATTCGGTACGGCGGGAACCAAAAGTTTACTCAAAATTGGGGGGAGGCGGGAGAATCGTATTCTGGGGAAGTGGCATCCTCCAGATAAAAGGCGTAGTCAGGTGAACAAAGTAGTAGCTTACGCACAGGAGCCTAAAAAGATGCAAGTCTATCTTCAGTGGGCTCGTCGCGGAGAACTTCAGGCTGGGTAATAGTCAAAAGGAGGAGTCCGGCTCACCAGTGGGGACGGAGTTCGGTCGGGAAAGTTATAACGCGGACATGAAAGGAACTCGGATCTCTCTTAGTGAAACCGGGTTTCTCATCGGTGGGCTCAAGGCCTGCTCAAAGATCGTGGGGCTCAGACCATACATGTAACAAGCTGGGGACGGCGCGAATCGATAAAGCAACGACTCTTTTCATACCTCAGTAACGCGGAGGGCGGCGATCAGATCGCTCGGGAGGGGTCAGTGAAAAAAAATCGACTTTAAGAGAAGGAAACGCGGTCCCTCGCGTGGCAAGGGGATGTTTCAACCGAGATCGAGGCATGCGCGTATGAAAGCGCCGGCGCGCGACTTGTCGAGGAAAACCAGTAAGCTGACGGTCGGCAAAACGAGACACTGAGAAGGGGGCAAGATTCGCGACGATATGAGAAAGATTACGTCCTACGAGTCCTCTCAGCAAAAGCGGAAGCACGCCCGGCTCTATCCGACGCATACGGACGCAAAGACGAAACTGGGGGAGGGCCGACGGTAGATGGCCGTGCGGAAAATGGATCCCCTCCTCTGGACAGCCGGGCGGGCGGCGACAGCCCCGCGAAGAGGATTAATCGGAGTCCCGACGAATCGGACCGACGATCCCCTCGTATAGGCACAAGGGAGGGGACTCTGTGGAGCACGATGGGAAGGAGTAGCTCGTCTACTATAAATCTCGGCGGGGAAGAGGCTCGAAGTTCGTGCGACAACCGTTCGAGCCTACGTCTATCAGGAAGCGAAATGAGAGATCAAAGTTCCTCTGGAACATTTATTTTAAAACTCGAGGCTATCTCAGGCATCGGTGCAGAGGTCCATCAGAGGAGGGAATAGCATTCCCGAGATAGGAAGCTAATGACTATCCTATGGAAGGAGGAAGGCGGTGTTCTCTCATGCTATAGTGAGTCCAGGGAGGGAGGGGCAAGAGGGGTCAGTCTAGACGGCCGAGACTTATAATGCCTCGATCTTAAGACGATAAAGTGCGAAACCACCTCAGATGAAAAAGTCTATACTTGCAACGGGGCCTGACTCCGCTCACGTTTTTAAGAAGACATTCGAACGAACTTCACGGGGGAAGGAACTGCAGAAGGTCTAAGCTAGCTAGGATCTCTAACTGGTGACCGCAGGCATAACAGGGGGGTTGTGGGGGGGGGGGGGTTGTTGTTTTTGGTGGTTGGGGGTGGGGGGTGGTTTTGGGGGTTTTTTTTTGGTGGGGTTTTGGTTGTTGGGGTGCGGAAAGAAAATCCTCCAAACCTCAGAGGAGAGAATGATTAAGAAACGAAGGTCAGGAAAGTAGTAAGACCCTATGGATCGCGAAGCGATCGAGAGAGGCTCGAACAAGAGAAGAGGCTATACCCCCTGGCGCAGGCTCATCTAAAGAGATCAGAGTTAACTCTACGGACTGCGGCCTCTCAGTTCGAAAAGGAGAGTCGGGTGCTGAAGACACCAAACTCCTGAACGTAGAAAACCACTCGGCGCCACGGCCGCTTCAAAAAGAGGGGAGACAGGGGACTTTCGCGCGCAAAGCGAGAAGACGAAGCACTAAAGAGAAATTCCTACATCATCCGCAAACACCCGCACCAGAGGGAGCCGGAGCCGGTCTGAGCACGAATCCGCGCGAAAGGAGGGCCCGAACGGTGATCATAGTCAAAATTGAGACAAGGCTATGAGAAGAGAAAACCGAATATTCTGTATGAGGCAATGAAAGGGTATACACCTCGGAGAGGAACCCGCTACAGTGTTCCGGGGCGAGAGGGAGAGGGAGGAGGGGTGCAAACGTCGAACTGGTTAGAGAGCTCGGACGTCCTCGCTTAACGAATTGGGAGGGAAGTGGAAACCTACTTCACCAAGAACAAGGAAAAAGGCAAGTGGTGCACGCGAAAGTAAACC
>Ga0179591_1288937_pt1 | contig 13664 bp, 20 predicted proteins | sample CZOMad2_1_08_16f_FD_182891 | JGI IMG/M metagenome (GOLD analysis project Ga0179591, IMG submission 182891) | Vadose zone soil fungal communities from Angelo Coast Range Reserve, California, USA - CZOMad2_1_08_16fungal (PacBio error correction) | ecosystem: Environmental > Terrestrial > Soil >...
CGTATTGTTAGAAGGGCGTCTATTAGCAAGCTTCATTGGATTGCGGTGGGTTTCTCCTCGAGATAAGGAAGGCGAGGGCGGGGAGTAATGGAGACTTCTTCGTAGGGGAGACGGAGGACCCAGTATTGAAGAAATTCTATACGGAAAAAACTATAGAAAGAGAAAGAGAGAGGACTCAAGGCGAGGCAGAGAAGAGATCAAGTGTTTTCTTGAAAAAAAAAGGTGTCAGTGCAAAGAAGCCAAAAAAAATGGGGAAGAGGGGGGAAGCCCGAGCCGCCTCTCCGATTAAACAAAAAAAACGATTGTCTATCAGAGAAGAGTAAAGGAACGAATCTGGGCGAGGGAATGGGAGGGGGGGGAAAAGGGCGCAGCGTGTTCTTGGGGGTCCGCACAAAAATGAGAAAAAAAAAACGGAAAAAAAATCGATCGGACCACCTATCAGGGGATTCGGGGGGGTAACGGTTGAATTCCAGAGAGGAAAGGGCTACGGCGCTTCTAGAAATGGGTCTGAATCACACAGGGTGAGCCATTATCTTAATGGAGAAATGCGGAAAAAGTATGGGGGCACTGGGGTTCACCTGAATATCCCAGCAGAGAGAAGCTAACTTTCCGTCTGGGAAAGGCATTGTGAGTCGAACTCAGATTGGCTGAAAAAAAGGGTTTTGCCAAGAAGAGACTGGGACGCCTTCAACCAAGAGAGAATTCAAAGTTTACCGACAAGGAATACCCCTTGTACAACGTCGTACTATTCGAAGGAACTTTGATGCAGGATTAAGGTCGAATGTTCGGGTGGAGGGCTTATGACTTTGTAATCACAGAACAGAAGTCGTTTCTCAGGGGCGCTCAGAATTTTCTGTGACTGGTAACTTGGATTGCCCGTTGAGGTTCACTGGCCTTGGGGAACAGAGAGTACCATGTTTGGGGGATTATGCTTAGACCTTTACCGGGCCCGAACGAGGGCACAAAAAGACCGAGCTGCTCGGGACAAAAAAAGGAATTATGGAAAGGGTATTCGCCACGGTCAAAACTATCCGAGGGGGCTACAAGATAAGGCACAAAGTCCGATGCCAGATTTTGGAGACATAAACAATTCTCAACGCGACTTGGCGCGATGGTGCACCGATAGGGCCTCTCAGAGAAAACAGAAAAAACACGGGGAAAAAGCCCAGAGAATTTGAAAGCTGGAATAAAAAACTACAACGGGGACAGGGGGGGGAGAGGAAAGAAGGAATGGGGAGGGGGGAAAACAACTGGGAAACCCCATGACGAGACTAAACACCCGAACGGGTCCCGGGTCAGAAAAACAGAGGGGTCTCAGAGACTAATTAACAAAGAACAAAAAGACTCAGGGCTGAAAGTGGGGCAGTTAATTTCCGATCGGCAGGGATCCAAAAAAAGAAAACCAAAAAATTGTGGGGGGGGGTGGTCTGGGGGGCGAGGGCAAGGCTTAAGGGGGGATGACAAAAAAATTGAAAAAGAAGACCAGAAATCAATCTTATAGGTAGGAGGTCAGGGAAACCCTGGGTGGAGATCGAAAGACTGAAAAAGGGGGGGCACAAAGGTCCAGGAGGCCCAGGTTGGGGGGAAAAAAAAGGATTGAGAAAAAAAAAATCAAGTTCGGGAGGGGGGCATCAGCTTAAAAAAGCGCACCTGGATAGGACCGGCGAAGTCCTCAAGGTATGTTTGGGACTAGGGGGGGATCTTCGAGAAGAAAAAGAAGAAAAAAAAACTCCCTGTCCGATATCGGAGGAAATGTGGAAAAACTTCGAGAAAAAAAGTCTGGGGCCGAAAAATCAAAAAAAAAAAAAATCTTGGGCCAAACAAAACAGGCGGAAATCGGAAAAAAGCGAAGGAGGGTAGGGGGGGGGGGGGATTGCAAAAAACAAGAGGGGTAAGAAACTTGATTACCAAAGCACAAGGGGCTCTAGAAAATCTAGGGGGCTTCGGGGGGGGAAACTATAGAACGCAATAACGGGCTAATCGAAAGAACTGAAAAGTGTCAAATGGGGGAAAAAAGTGACAAAAAAAATCAAAAAAAAAAAACATCTCCGGGGCGGGCGCTAAAAACTGGCGTACAGGATCCCAAAATCCGACCCGAAAGCGGTAAAAAGTTGGACCGAGGGAAGAAGGGTCAGTGCGCTTAGAAGGTAAGGGGAAAGCGAAACGGCAGCGAAAATATAGAACGAAAGGATGGCTGGGGGGAAACGGTGAAAAAGCGCGAGGGAAAGTGCCGGGCCGGGGGGGTTTCCTCGCGGCGGGGGGAAGCGAAAGGAAAATTAGTTCAGAGGGACTCTCGGCTCGGAGCAAAAACCCGCTAAAAAAGTCGAGCCCGGGGGAAAAAAAAAGTCACGGGGGCGACGGGGGTAAGAAGTCACCACAGAGAGGGTCGTCTTAGGGATAAGCTAGAAGGGGATTAACCAGTTCTACGAACAGGTTTGGGGGGGGGGGGGAGATATCCGTAAAAGGGGGACGTATAGGTAGAACACATCCCTGAGTTACATTTCATTATGGGGAGAGTCAAAGGAAAAAAGGCCTTCTCAAGCCGGCAAAAAAAAGAAAAAACCCAGGGGACAACGCTACAATGCTCAAGGAACCCAGTCGGAATAACTAAGGACGTCCGGCATCTTGAAGGATCTCCACGGCACTAAACAAAAAAGGGGGGTTTTGGGAGGGGGAAAACCTTCAGGAAAAATCAATAGGGGGGGTCGGCGGAGGAGAAATTCGGAAAAAAACAGGGGAGGAGGGGGACGATAATCGAAGCTCATTCAAGAAAACGGATGGAGGGGGAGGCCCGTCTCCGCTCAAAAGGTACTGGAAGGTACCTCAAGAAACAATGGCAAGCTACAATCCCAGGGGGAGGAGGCGGGAAACCGGGGCCGACGGCCCAGAAGTCAACCTAATCTGCCGGGCAAAACCAGAAATGCACCTGTAAAGGAAAAAACCCTATCATAACAGAGGGGGGGGGGAAAACTCCACTCCGTTAAGAGAAAGAAAAGGGGAATTTGCAGGAAGAGGAGACGTTACAAGATGCCCCTTTTCTCAAAACGCCGAACTAAGAATGAAAACGGCAATTACTCGAGAGGGGGAAAACTCGGGGGTGGAAAAAAATCGGAACCCAAAGGATGTGTGGAATCAGGGACGAAGGGCACCCACCCATCCCAGTACCGCAGGGAGGGGGAGGTCCTGGAGCTCAAAAAACACACGTCTGGCCTTCCAAGGGTCCGTGAGGGGAAATTAAGAAAAAGAGTCGGATCACAACCAAAACAAAGGTTAAAGAGAAATCTCGATAGTCGTAAACGCCGCGGGACCCAGGGGGGGGGAAAGTGCTGTCTGTTGCGGGGAACGTTGGCAAGGAAAGGAAAGGGGTCTTCCCGAAAAAAACCGGAGGGGAGAGAAACTCAACAAACAAAAAAGGAGGTAGTTATTAAAGAAGAAAAAAAAGAGGAGCCAGATCACGTCTAAGGGGGAAAAAGTCCCCTTAAAAAGTGGGGGAAAAGATAAAAAAAGCAAGCTGGAAAGCGGACGACGGGCGATCCTACGCCAAAACTGCTGGAGTGGGGAAACTTCCGAAAGGCAATTTTGGGATCGGGGGGGGGGCCGGAAAAAAGGGGGGGGGAACTTTGGGAGCACGACAAAAAGCCCTTCGCCGAGGTAACTGGTGTGGGGGGGGAAAGTGTTTCCAAAAATACATAAGGGGGACTGGGAACAGCGAAAAGGGGGGACTGCAGGTAAAAAAGATGCACGTCAAAACCCCCGCCGTAGCCTAGAGTTACGAAATTGAACGGGGACTTCTTTAGGAAAAAGACAAAACGCTTCTGAGGGGGCCGAACGCTGTAAAGGGGGGAAAAAAAGGGCTGAGGAGAAGAGACTTTGGAAGAAAATCTCTGTAGGAGGGGTGATCTGTTGTATAAAAAAAATTCGGTCGCACCAAAGAAAGTCTGTGAAAGGGTTCCGTGGGGTGGGGGAAAAAAATGGAACCCGTCAAAACCATGGAAAGCTGATTAAGCCGGAGAGGAGGAGCAGAATACTCGTCCTCGCCAAAAAAAAAAACCAGTAGGATCACGATGGAGAGTGCACCCCTAAACTGCCCCTGTGAGTGTGCGTACGCGGTCCCTCTTGGGATGAGACATGGTCGGTGATAAAACTTGATAGTCGAGATGGTATGTAATGGAGGTTTGAGGGGCCGCTCTCGCATGCAGATGATGGGTCGAAATTGCAGGGGGGAGAGGGAGTTATCGTGGGGTTACTGGGGCCTAAAGGGAAGACTGCCACTTGGAGCGCGGAAGGGGGAGGTGCAAACGAAAAAACCGAAAAGGAAGAAAGACGACGAGTTAGGGGTTCCTGCCGCCAGAGGCAGAAAAAAAAACGGACGAACCAGACGGAAGGGTCCAGGACGGGAAAGCATAAAGATGACGAAAAGAACGAGATGTGCGAGAAGTGCCTCCTGGCAACGAAGGAGGTCTGAGAAAAAAGTTTCTGAGGAAAAAAGGGGGTGCACAGGGAAAAAGCTTGGGGAAGCGTGACCTCGAGTTATAGCAAAACACCTTTCCGAAAAAAGCTTCGAGGGGGAACCACGCTCAAAATGTTCGAAAAGCAGCAAGTCTCGACCTGTGGTGCCGCCCTCCATCACAGAAATAAGGTTGTTAGAGGAGACAGCGAAAACAGCGCAGTCTGTCGTCGAAAGACAACGCCTGGAAAGGAGTGCGACCGGGGGAACAAGGCTTGAAATAAAAAAGGCACGATTTTTCATTGAAAACGCATGTGGGGGGACGGGGGGGGAAAAGTAAAAACCGGAGTGCTCTGGGCCTCGGATACCAGGGGGGGAAGGGAAGCTGGGGAAAAAAAGTTTCGTTGTCGCCAGCTCAGTAAAAACTCGGACTAAAAAAGCGTCTTCATCTCTGTAGATCTATACTCGGGTGGGGGGCTTACTGAAAAACTAATTCGGGAAGGAGGGGGGTTCAGTCTGCCGATGTTGTGGTCAAAAGGGGCATAAACCATTCCATGTCAGGAGCTTACATCCGGGGTAAAGGAAGGTTCTTTGTGGTGGGGGAGCCGGGATTCAGGGAACGATAGGACGGCACACCAGTTTTCTCTGGATTCAGCTATATGGACAGAGCCTATCTGAGAGAATCGAAAATGTGAAAACTATAGGAAAAGGGAGCGCCTGTGGGTTCATAATTTCGGCACTCCACAGGGAAATCCGAAAGGTTTTCCGAAAAAAAAGAAAAAAGAAGGACAAAAAACCGGATTAAAAAAAAGCGTAGGAGAAGATCCAAAGAGGAACGAGAAATAACAAAGGGGCCTGTCGTAGGGAGGATCAGAAAGAGGTTGTTCAGGGGAACCAGACGGAGGACAAACTCCTGCGGTCAAAAGACCCGAGGGGGAGAAACAACGGGGGGAGATCCGGGATAAGAAAACGAAGGGGTATTACCTCCCATAGAGAACGAAATCGTCCGAAGAAAGATCTATGAATGCATCCAACCATTTGGGGAAGGACCGGAGGGGTGATCAAAAGACCCGCTGCGGTCTCGGGGAATTGTCGAAAGAAGGGACCAAAGTACGACCTCCCTGGTCAAAAAAACTTGGGACGTTGTCTCTTGGGGGGGGGTCAGGTGGGGGGGGGGGGAGCAAAAGGAGGTGGAGTACGCCGTCGGTGCGGGAAAGAGATATTATCCTGTAAAAAAAGGAGCCCGACCCAAGATGGAAACCAGTTGTAGTGAAACATCTAGCAAAGGAAAAGGGGGGGTCTGAAAGAAAAGGGAGCTCATTAAGGGCCTGAGGGCTGAAAGTGTCGTAGCACGATGAAAACTTGGACTCGGATTGGGGGGAAATCCCTCGGGGGGTCCCCCAAGATGTCAGTGAGAAAAAGCATTTTCCGGGAAGTTCGAAAGAATGAGAAAAGCATTGGGGGGTGGAAGATTACAGAGAAGAAAAAGCTGCCCCTAGGTGCGGCCGACGGAAATCCCTGAGAGGAAGAAACTTCAGAAACAACCAAAGGTAGTTAAAAAGGGGTAAAAAAGAGGGATCTCTGGCAGAGTCCTTTCAAAAAGGGAAAAATAGAGGGATAATCGACCACACGCTATCCTACTTACTTGAGAAACGTCAACTACAAAGGGGCTCCCTGAAAGGCCGTAGCTTGGGGGGGAAGCTAGCCGGGGGGGGGGTTCAAGAGGGGGAGGGTAAAAACGGAACGTTCATCGAACTTGCATACCGGCTAGAAGACGCCTTTGTCAGGAGGGGGGGGGGCGACGAAAAAAATGTTGTGGGAATTTCTAAAGGGAGAGGGGCGGCAAAAAAAAAAAAAGTCGGCTCTTCCCTTGGGAGCTCTTCCCAAGGGGGCCACCGGGAAATACGGAGAAGAAAAGGGGGACTGATACCTAAAAAGCCCCGCTTGGAAGGCTTTTCGAAGGGGAGCAAGAGTCTACCAATAAGAAAGAATCTTTGGACAATAACCGATTCCGCGGAGAAAAATTACTAAAAAGTTGCTGAAAAAGCGTCCGAAAAAAACCGATTAGGAGAAAGGGGGTCTCGGAACTGGGCGAGGCCCTTTCGGATAGTGTGATTCAAAAAAACTGCTCGAAAAGGTTTCTCGGGAAAAAAAAAGGCTCGCGGGGGGGGAAGAAGAAGCAGTCACGAAAAAAGAAGTAACTTGAGCCACACGCTGGGATGCCTAGAACGGCACTCAGGAAAGCAGGGAGGAGGGGGATTCTGGTGGTAACTCGCGAGGAGAAACTTCTTCGACCGAAGACATGACACGAGAGGAGCCGTTTTTGAGGAAAAAAAAACTTCCTCCTGCAAAGGGGAGTTTCAAGACAGTGCAAAAAAAAAAAAGTCCGAGCAGAAAACCGAAGTACTCTGATGGGCTCAGCCACGATTTGTGCAATCGGTACCATTACAAAAAGAAAGCGAGCAAGAAGGGGCCGAGAGGGAGGAAACGCCGCCAGAGAAAAAAAACTAATGCTGGGACTGCCACTTGGTATGCCCCTGGGAACATTCGCCAGAAGCCCCAGCAGGGAAACCAGGAAGAAAAAAAGAACCAAAACCGGAAAAAAAAAGTGATGCACCAACACCTGGAAAAAATGATAAAGGGGGGCCGCCCCTCAACGGAGACCTATCAAACTGGAGGAAAGGTCGGGGAGTGGAACGAAAAAGGTTGGAAAGCGTCTCGAACTAATTGCTCGTAATCAAGAGCATCGGGAAAAAAAAAGGGGGAGGAGCGCTTGGGGAAAAGAAACCACTTAAAAGCAGGCGGGAGGAAAATAAAATTAGAAAAGGAGCGAAAACGCAGGTCCGCGGACTCCAGAGCGCTCGACAAGGGGAGGACTCATGCATATCACCGGCTTTCAAACAAAAGAAAAAGAGGCAAAAGAGGCTCTGGTAAAAAAACCCGCTCGGGGCCTGCCAAAAGAAAAAAAACTCGGACGATGACACTGAGAAGCTTGAGGCGAAAAAAGTGGTTGGGGAAAAAGAAAAACGAGCGGCCCAAGAGACGAGTTTACAATGTAAAAAATGCAAAGAAATCGCGAAAAAAAACTCGAAAAGCCTCCAGGAGTTGCAAAAAATCAAAAAAAATCAGAGGAACCGGCACGGGAAAAAAGCACAGCGGAGAAGAGGCCGGTTCCCTGCGGGGGGGGGGGGAGGGTACGTTCCAGGGCGGCCCCAGGGGCACTCCGACAAGCTTGGGGCCCTGAGTGAACGGAAAATGGGGGGGAGGGGGGGTCGTCCGAAGGGGCCATGAAAAAAAACAAAACGGGGCTATAATCGGATCTTGCCGTCAAGACTGGTCTGAGAGGACCTATATAAAAAAAAAGAAAAAAAAAAAAAAACTCAGGAAGCTCCTAAGAAAAAAAATTCCTGAAAGAGAGAACTGGCGAAGGAAAAAAAAAAAAAAAAACTCAACAACCCCTTCTAGAGAACCTAAGCTTTTCAAGCGTAAAACAAGGGGGACACCGACTGAAAAAAAAGCGAAATACGTCGACAAAAGAACGAAGAACCGTGGGAGCTCCCTGGAAACTAATTCTTGAAAGGGGGCGCCGTAATAAAAAAGGGGCTTTCAGGGAAGAGATCTGAAAAAAAAAAAAAGAAGTAGAAAAGGAACGGCCGGGGCATCGCCACCTTAGATGGAAGATTCAAGGGTACGAAAGGGCACCTTCAGGAAAAATCCCGTGGGGAAAAAAGGCGGGAAGGGGATTCCAAAAAACCGTCGCAATGGACAGGGGAAATCTTCGAAATGTACTTTCAGGAAGGGGAGCACTTCATACAGAGGGGGGAAACTGATCAGGGGAGGGGGGGGAAAGAGTCTTCGCCAAGAAAAAAAAGAAAGCGGGGAAAAGGCCGAAACGTGGAAAAAAAAAAAAGAGTTGTCGGTCGAAAAGGTCCCAACGTAATGGCATAAGACTCAACAAAAAGAAACTGGAAAAGAGGAAGGGAAGAATCGCGGGGGGGGGGGGGGAACCAGAAGGGTCCTACATTGACCTTTAGGGAGCCAACTTTGGGTGACGTATCACAAAAAAAAAAAAACCACCCATCCCACAAAAAAAAAAAAAAGAGGGCGGCGAGGAAAAGGGATCACGGGCCTAAATCAAACCGCCAAGAACCGTCTTTATGGGAAGGGGGCAGGCAAAAAAAGAGTGTTTTGAGGAAAAAGGGAGGAAAAGTGCGACGTGTGGGCGGTGGGGCACTTCGCGTCCTGGACTTTGATGGGGGTGTTGACGAAAAAAAGGACCTATAGTTATTGGAAAACAAAAGAAGGAGATTTGGCGAGGAACAGTCACCGGGAACAAAGCCCCTATATTACTAGTACTTGGGAAAAAGGGGTTTTCTTCTTCAGAGGCAGGGGGCCTAGAAAGCAAGGTGTTATTCGAAAAGGAACGGACCGCGAAAAAGAGGGGGGGTGGGGGAGCCGATCACGGGAAAAGAGATGCCGAAACTTTGATGAACATCTTGAAGTCTGTGGAAAATACCGGGGGGTGTGACGGGCGGCTTTGACAATTGAGGGGGAAAAAAGGGGTGTCAGGCGGGGGTGGAAAAAATAGAAAGGGACCTTCCGCCAGGCCCTAGCACGAAGAATTCTTAGGATCAAAAAGGGAAATCAGAGGGCGAGCCCGAAAAAAACAGGGGGGGCCTCAAGCCGGCACTTGTGACTCGAAAGATCAGGGGGAGGGGGGGAGAGAAGCAGAGGAAGGGCAGGAACTTCTGAGGGGGGAGAGTTTACTCGTGGCAAGATGGACTTCCCCACGTGAGCCATGCTCTAAACGGCAAAACTTACCAGACGGGAAGGGGGGTGGAGGAGATAACAGACTTGTTGTCACTGAACTATGAAAAAGAAAACCTGTCTCTCATGTCTATTGAAGGGCAACAGAAAAAGTCGGTCCAGAGAGGGTGCTATGAAAGAAAGGGAAAGGGGAACTCAAAGAAAAGTGCTTAAAAAAACGGGGAATAATCAAATAAAGGGAAACACCCCCTGTCCGGACCTCAAAAGGCTCAGGGTCAATCGACGAGGGAAAGAGTACGAGGAAAACCAGCGTCATGGGGTGGAAAGTAAGACGACAGAAAAGAAACACCAAATTAAAAAGGTTTGGCTTCGGCAAGCAGAGGGAGTCGAAAAAGATGTCTCCAAAAAAGGAGAGCGAAAATAAATAACAAAAACGTATCTGAGAGTCTGCAAAACTGCTTCAAAGGGAGGGAGCAAAGGGGAAAAGGGACCTATCTGCTAAAACAATCAGTGGGGCTGGGGGGCACCAAAGCTCTGTAATTCCTGGATGCGCAGGGAGAGGGGAAAACCAGAATTTAGTCTCTGGAGGAAAGAAGGGGGAATCTTCCACGGGGGGTAAACATCGTCCCAGCAAAGGGGTTCAGGGAGAGTTACTAGCAAACGCGGGGAGTACTTAGGGTCGAGGAAAGAGGTGGGGAGGGGTCTCTGAGAAGGTTTTTCCAAGGGAGAACACTCAGCGGTATTCGGCATCCCAGTAGATGAGGGTTTTGGGCCATGAGAGAGCGGGAGGGGGAAGTAAGGGGGAAGGGAGTCGCCCCCGTTTGGGCTTCGAGAAAGAAAATTGAACATAACACAATAAGGGGGAACGATAAATACTTAAGAGCGCGACGAATTCTCAAGGATCTTCAGAATGTCCGGATGGGAAACAAAAAAAAAAAAAAAATGTCCTTTAACATCGGCCACCGACAATTGGTCAAAGACACTTTCCTCGCACCTCCTACAGGCATGGGGGAGGGAAGAAATTGAAACCAAGACTAATATTCTCGCGAATTAATAAAATAAGAGCGCTGACCAGGTCTCTAATTAGAGACCAGAGGGGGAACTTGAGAAAAAAAGAGACTATTCACGAGCCTGGCGGGAGTAACCTATAAATCTAGACACTGGGCCCTATGTCGTTGAACCACGATGGCCGACAGACCCTATAGACTTCAAGAAAAAGAAAAAAGAGAGACAGAATTCAGGTCTATCCCGAAGAGAAGCCTCTTGGGAATCAATAAAAATGGTGTGTGGGTCGCAAACGCAGCGAGCAGGGGTATATCTAAAAAAAGAACGCGCATAGCGTCTGGCTGGGTCTTTGACGAATCAGCGCCACGCTCTTTCGAAAAAAAGGACTGGAAAAGGGCGAGGGGAAACTGGTCGGGGAATGTAGACTATCCTGACTCGCGGGGTGTAGTACGGGGGGAGGGGTGACCACGGGAGAGGCCAGAAACATCCGTCCTCTCCCATCTTAGGACAAAAAGGGTTCCAGACATGGATGAAATCCTATAAATGAAACCTTGTGTCGATCACAAGAGTCAACCAATTGGAAAGAGATCAGGGGGGGGGCAGGAGGGGGTGGACTATGGAAGGACGAAACTTCATCCTAGTTTTAAAATCCATCATCAAGAGTGCAAAACTAGAAGAGAAGGGGGGGATATCAGGGTCGTGGACTTCGGGAAATTAAAGATTATCGCAATGGTGGGGTTCTATTATGAAGAAGCTGGGGAGGAAAAGGTTAAAACGTCCCAAGATTCCGGCAGGGAATCTCTCGAAAAAAAAAAACTTAATATTCATTAAAAATATATACTGGGGGAAAAGAGGGTCCCCACGGAAAAGGAGACAAAGTTAAGGGAATCCCACCAATGAAGAGCCCCCCTTCCACTTTCGAAAAGGAAGACCCTGCCTCTGAAACCTAACCCGGGAAAGGGAATGGTTTGGGGGCCATAGGGAGAGGGTGATGGGCCCATCCATGCTTTAGAACTTCATCAGGCCGTTCAGACCGCCCTAGAAAACCTTCTCCACTTGGCAGCACTTTAGAGGAGTTGTTAAAAGGGTAGATTTGAAGAAAAGGGGGGCTGGTGGAAACACAATGGGACATTAATCTTGCTCTTGCCCCTGCAGAGCGTCGGAAATTCCAAACGCCAATGAGGGGAAATCCAAGAAAAAAATTAGAGGGATGGGGTAATAAAGCAATAAAAAGAACCTCTCCTTCTGGAATTCTTTAGGGACGGGAAAAGGAAAAAACCAGAAAAAGTAAGAACAAGAGCTAGGAATGCCGGGGTCCGACCTTCACAAGGGGAGCGGAACAGGCAAAAGGAGGGAAATGGATATCCCTAGGGATGAGTCTCGGTCTGATTACGTGAAAGGGGGAAAAAGAAAGCTTTTCAGAACCTACTCTTAGGAGGTTTCTCAGAGAGTTACTATTAGATGAGGAAAAGGGGGGGAGGAATAAGGTCGTCAAGACAAACTCGGGAACTCACTCGTCGTGTGGCCTGGGGGAGAAGGGAATGTTATGTGGGACCACTCGTCGAGATAGTCGTCGAATCTGAAGCCCTAGAAGCGAAGACAGGGGGGGGGGCGTACAACTGTCAGGCACGGCGGGGAATTCTACCATCTTCCAGAAAACAGGAGATCGCTAGAAGCGAGAGGGAGAATGCGGAAAGAAATGTGAATGACGATCTAGGCCAAAATGTCGACAGATCCCTAATGAGAATTAAAAAGAGACCCGGAGGGGGGGGCTGGGGGAAAAGGATCTTAAGGGAGGAGAAAAACTGCCATCTGTTCTGAAACAGGTGACAAGTGAACATCGACCCATTACCGACGAGAAAAGGACCTGAAGGAAGAAACCAGAGACCTCCACTCTCCGCCCTAAATTCTTAGATGTTTGAGGGGGGGAATGGGCAAATTTCAGGGTCCGTCGACACAACCGATGCAAGAAGCGATCCCTGCACAGAAACGGTCTTCCGAGCGTAAAAAGCAAAAGGGACTGGACCGCGAAAAAACTCCTTCAAATGGCTGCTTCACTATCATGCGGAGACGGCCGGAAAGAATCGGAGGTTCGCTCGGACGGATGCCGACTCTTTCTATTCCACCTGGTGATGAAGAAGCACATCTACGGGGGGGACTTTCTCAGGAAAAAAAAAGCTCTAAAGGGGGGGGCTGTCCCGGAAAAGAAAAGAAGATTGGAACCAAGGAAGACTCGGGATAGTTCGCTATACTCTATTGTCACTAGCAAAAGAAAAGGATTCAAAGGAAGTGCTTCCTCGGGGAAAGGAAACCCTTCGAAGAAAGGAACCGGCGGGGGGGGAAGCAAGGTTAGAAAGCTAACGCAGACAGCTGCAACAAAGGAGTACTAACGAATACGGTCCGGGGTCTTTCGTGGGGAGGGGGAACCCGTCTGGCAAAGGAAAAGACGTGCAAAAAAGGAGGGGAGAATGTCGGAGAAAAAATAGGGACAGAGAAATCTGTCGATAAACAAGGAGGCTGGGTCGGATGAGTCGGAAGGGGAGGACTATAGCGAGCCCGGGAAAAGGAAAAACCCGAAAAAGGGTACTCTCGGGAACGAGACGGGTCCAACCTAGCCCCCCTCCAACCAGACTTAATTCAAAGGAATCTTCCAGAAAGATAAAAAATTCAAGAAAATCAGAAGGAAAAAAAAAAAGGACAACTCCCGAAAAAAGTGGGGAATGAGAGTTGTCACAGAAAGCTAACCGTCGCTACAAGGGGAAAACAATTTTTTAGAAGAAACAGGGGGGAAACAAGGTACTCGGGAAAGGGGTAAAGGGAAAAAAAGGAAGAGGGGTGCCCAACGGGAAGGGGAACCACCTGCCAAGAAAGGGGGGAGAAGGTTGTTCAAGAAAAGAAGGGGACACACGAGGGAAAACCACAAACTTACCAAGTAAAACCGTACCCTGAAAAAGACACCGGGGAGCCTGCCACAGGGGGGCAAGAAGATCCACTTCGAAAACCGTGGAAACCCTTAGGCAAGAAGGCCCTGGGGGGAAAAAACAGTTGGCTGAGAGAGGAGGAAAAGTCCCAGTCGGAAAGCGCAGCATCGGTGCGGGCCGTAACCGTGCCCTAAAGGTCAGGAATCTTCCAGAGAAGGGGTTCCCAAAGGGAAGGGGGGGGAAGATAGGAAAAAAAAAACGGATTATAGGGGGAAGGGCCACTCTGAAGGGGTGGATTCAAAAAAAAAAGAGGCAGGCCTTTTCCCTTGTCCGTAAACTTCGGCAGCACCGAAGTCTCGGGGAGACGTTCAAAGGAAATAGTTAGGCCAGATAGCCGCCACCCTGCCTGAAATTAAGGGCAAGCTCAACTGATACACAGGGGTTGTAGGATCGCAAAAAACTTTTCCTTGAGTTAGGTGGGGGGTTTGTAGAGTCCCCGGGACTTGGAGGAAAAACCAGGAAAA